>Ga0335081_10008796_pt1 | contig 16209 bp, 8 predicted proteins | sample Lox_Sample_35_FD_206713 | JGI IMG/M metagenome (GOLD analysis project Ga0335081, IMG submission 206713) | Soil microbial communities from Loxahatchee National Wildlife Refuge, Florida, United States - Lox_Sample_3.5 | ecosystem: Environmental > Terrestrial > Soil > Wetlands | place: USA: Florida... | reverse complement strand
ACTGCCTCGGCGCCGGCGCCACGTTCCTCACAAGTACGGGCTTGGTCCAGGAAGTTGTGGATTTCGCCTTGAAGAATGATGTGCTGGTTTTCCCTGGCGCCATGACTCCTACCGAAGTCATTGCAGCCTGGAAGACCGGCGCTGACTTTGTCAAAGTCTTTCCTTGCGGACCGCTCGGCGGCCCTGGCTACATTCGGGCTTTGAAGCTCCCCTTTCCACAAATACCCCTGATTGCTACCGGTGGCGTGAATCAACAGACGGCCGCTAGTTTTATCTTGAACGGGGCCACTGCTTTGGGTATCGGGGCCGAATTGATCAACCCGGAGGGCCTCCCCTTGATGCGCGAAGAACAAATCAATGAACTCGCGCGGAGATACCTGGGAATGGTGAAAGCCGCCCGGGCCCAAAGAAACGGAGGCCAACGGACATGAGAAACAAACTGGTCATCGCCTGCGGGTTGGGCATTCTGGGAATCACGCTGCCGCTACACGGTGAGGAAGGCGCCAAACAGTCGTTCGAAATAACCAGCACCCAGCATGTAAATTTCCTGCCCGGCGGCACCATCCACGTGGACCATTCTTACGGCTACTTGACGGTGGAAGGTTGGGACGAGCCCGAAGTTGCGGTCACCGTGATCAAGTCGACCGATGGCTTCCACAAATCCAACCAGACGGAACAAGCGGACGAGCGCTTCAAGAAGCTCCGCGTGGTTGCGGAACGGCGCTCCGACAAAGAATTGACGATCTCAACGATTCTTTCTTCCCGGCACCTCAAGTTCTTGCCACCGAGCGGCAGGGCCGGCCTAACCATGGAGTACCGGATCCTGGTACCACGCAACTCGCATCTGGTCGTTCACCACGACAATGGCTACGTGTGGGTAAGCGATGTGACGGGCGGCCTGGAGGTTAGAAGCCACACCGGCGACATGATTGTGCTGCTGCCGGATCCAGGTTCGTACGCGATCGACGCGAAAACCGGAATGGGCAACATTACTTCGGATTTCGTAGGCAAGTCCGGAAATCGGCTGCTGATAGGCTCGCACTTCTCCTTCACTCCCGAAACTTCGTCACCCCGGATTTTTCTGCGCATGGGCCGCGGATGCATCACTATCAAGCAGGGCCCTCCATTCAGCCCCTTCCCTAAGAACTAAGCGGAGCGTCCCCAAGGTCGCGGTTTGCATTTCCGATTTAGTACTAATACAACCAAGTTCTACTATTGACCGCTGCAAGAAAAGCATTTATATTTCGAGATGTCCGTGGTTGAACAGCGCAGATCTGCCCGTTTCGAGATGCAGTTGCCCCTCCGGATCGTGCGGACTGGGGTTAGCCGCGTTTCCCACGATTCATTAACGCAGAACATCAGTTCCGGCGGCGTTCTGTTCACATCTGAGGTAGATGCACCGGTCGGCGGCGCTATCGAATACGTCGTCACGCTCAGCGCGGAGCGCGATCGTCACGTAGATCTGCGCTGTTTTGGCAAAGTCGTGCGGCTCGAAAAGTCTCGTTCCAAGCTTCAAAGTTCATGCTATCTGATCGCGGCAACCGTGGATCGTTACCAACTCGTCCGCCGCGAGTCGTAGCTCAGACCCTAAAAGCCACTGTACAGACTCGACACGCCTGCCGCGCTGAGCGGCTGGGCGTAAATCCGGATGTCATCCAGAACCCCGCTGAAGGGCAGGAAGCCCGCCGCGGCTGATTCCATGCCGATATTTACCGGCACGAGAGCTTGACAGAGTCCCGCTGGAGTTGAAGCCGGGTTGGAGCTGTCAAGAACGCCGTTTATGTAGAGAGATTCCGTCGTACCGTCATACGTAAACACAACGTAATTCCAGTTGTTCAGCGCGAGCGAACCGGAGCTGTTAGCTGCAAATCTTGTTGAGCAGTCGTTACCCCAAACCACATAGCGGACCTGCGTGGAGTTCGGTACCATGAACAGCCCATAGTTCCGGAAACTGCCCGACGAGTCCTCTTTGACTACAAGCGGTTGATAGTTGGCCTGTGCCTGCGCCGGATTGACCCAAAGCGCTATTGTGAACTGATTCAGACGCAAAGACGGAGAGTCGGGTACGGTGATCTGGCTTCCGTTGAAACTTGCCGCCATCCCGACTTTGCCGGGGACTCCCATAGTGGGGCACAAGTCGCCGGAACAGGTTCCGGTATTCCCAGTACCCGAGGAGTCGGCGAACGACGTCGCTCCAAAAGGTTCATTGAGCTTCCAGTAGGCGGCTGGAGAATCGTACAGATTCGTCACACCTGCGGCGCTCAGCGCCTGGTTGTAAATCACGATGTCATCGAGCACCCCGTTGAAGGGCAGGAATGCGCCTGTTTCCATGCCGATCTTTATCGGCACCACAGCTTGGCAGAGGGATGCGGTTGAAGCGGGGTTAGTGCTGTCCAGAACGCCGTTGATGTACAGAGACTCTGTATTGCCGTCATACGTGAACACCACATGATTCCAGGCGTTCATTGTAAGTTGCCCCACGCTGTTGGCGGCGAATTTTGTTGCGCAATCGCCCGCCCACACGGCATAGCGGACCTGCATCGTGTTCGGCGCGATGAAGAGGCCGTAGTCTCGGAAGTTGCCGGACGAATCTTCTTTAGCTAGCAGTGGCTGATAGTTGGTCTTTTCCTGTTTCGGGAAGACCCACATCCCGATCGTGAATTGATTCAAACGCAGCGAGGGAGAGTCCGGAACGGTTATCTGGTCATTGACTCCGTTGAAGCTCGCAGCCGTCCCCACTTTGCCGGGGACCGCCATGGTGGGGCAAGCGCTGCCGCATGCGCCCGTATTCCCGTCACCCGAAGCGTCCGCGAACGAAGTGGCACCGAAAGGTTCATCCAGATTCCACGAGGCAACGAGAGCACTGTACAGGCTCGACACACTCGCTGCGCTCAACGCTTGGTTGTAAATCTGGACGGCATCTAGGCTCCCGCTGAAGGCCTGGAATACAGTGTTCTCCTTGCCGAGCTTCACCGGCACGGCAGCTTGACAGAGGGATGCCGCTGAAGCGGAATTGGAGCTGTCCAGAACACCGTTCAGGTAGAACCTCTCGACCGAGCCGTCGTAGGTGAACGCAATCTGGTTCCACGTATTCAGCTCGAGTTGGCCCACGCTGTTGGCTGCAAATTTCGTTGCGCAATCGTGCGCCCACACGGCATAACGAACCTGCATCGTACCCGGCACGATGAACAGGCCGTAGTTCCGATTGTTACCGGACGAATCCTCTTTGACCAGCAGCGGTTGATAGTTGCCGTCCATCTGCTTCGGATAGACCCAGAGCACTATCGTGAACTGATTCAGACGCAGTGAGGGAGAGTCCTGAACGGTGATCTGGTCGCTGGTCCCGTTAAAGCTCGCAGCCGTCCCCGCCTTTCCGGGGACCCCCATGGTGGGGCAAGCACCGCCCGAACAGGTGCCGGTGTTCCCATCGCCCGACGAGTCGGTGAACGACGTGGCGCCGGAACCCTCGTTGAGTTTCCAGTACGCGGCGAGCGGACCGCTGGAGGTTGTGCCAGAGCTGAAATTAGCCGTGACCGAATGTGGCGCCGACATCAACAACTGTTGTGGATTCGTGGAACCAGTCAGATCGCCCGTGAAACTAGTGAAGCTAAATCCGGCGCTGGCCGCCGCCGTCAACGTCACTGGTGTCCCGCTGTTGTAGTAGCCGTCGCCTGTGGGTGAAGCCGGATTTGGTGCCAGCGTTCCATCCCCAGCTGGCGAAGCGGCGAGCGTCAGCAGGTACTGCGTGTTGAAGTTCGCAGTATAGGTGATCGAGGTCCCCCCCGCCGGTGCCGTCACCGCGTGCGAAATTGTTCCGGCGTCGCTCCAGTTCAACCAGGCATAGCGCGTTCCCGCCGGCCCCATTTGGGGGTTGGTCACGATCGCCAGGGTGTGCTGCGATCCGGGAACCCAGTTAGTGAAGGTGTGAGGAACGTTGTACGAGAGACCGTCCACCGTGAAGGCCAAACCAGCAGGACTGGTGGTCACCGTCGCGTTCACGATCGCGCTGAAATTGCCGGTCACCGACTGCGGCGCAGACATCGTCACGGTTTGCGGATCAGTCGAACCCGTCAGGCCGCCCGAGAAGTTCGCAAACACATAGCCGGAATTAGCGGTAGCCGTCACCTGCACCGGTGTCCCGCTGGCGTAATAGCCGTCGCCTGTGGGCGAAGCCGGATTGGGCGCCAGCGTTCCACCGCCGCTCGGCGAAGCCGCTAGCGTCAGCAGATACTGAGTATTGAAGTTCGCGGTGTAAGTGGTGGCTGTGGCTGGGGCAGTAATGTTGTGCGATATGGCTCCACCGTCGCTCCAACTCCCCCAGGCATAACGCGTTCCCGCTGCCCCGCTTTGCGGGCTGGTCACCGCGATGGTATGGTTCGATCCGGCAGCCCAGTTGAACGCTTGTGGACTCGTGTACGGCGTGCCGTCCACCGTCATCGGTAAGCCGGAAGGATTGGTGGTCACCGTGATCGCCGTCGGCGAACTGAAGTTGGCGGTCACCGACCGCGGCGCGGACATGGTCACCGTCTGCGGGTTAGTGGATCCCGACAGGCTGCCCGAGAAGTTAGAGAACGTGAAGCCCGTGTTTGCTGTCGCCGTTACCTGCACCGGTGTCCCGCTGGCATAAAAGCCATCGCCCGTGGGGGATGTGGGATTGGGCGCCAACGTTCCGCCGCTGCTGGGCGAAGCCGCCAGCGTGAGCAGGTAGGATGCGCTGAACGTCGCTGTAAAAGTGACGGTCTGGCCCGCCGCCGGTGCGGTAACGTTGCGCGGCAAGGCCGTGGTTCCGTCGTCCCATTGCGCAAACGTCGCGCGCGTGTTCGCATTGTTCTGCGGGCTGGGCACGCTCAGCGTGTGCGGCGTTCCCGCTGTCCAGTTGAAAAATTGCGGCGCCGTTAACGTCGTGCCGTCCACGATAATCTGCAGTCCTTGCGGGCTGGTATTTACTGTCACATTCTGCTGGAAGCTCACCACCGTGTTCTGGTCATTGTTCACCACCACTCCGCTGACGGTCGCGTTGAATGCCGGTGAAGTGCTTGTTGCGTTGACGCTGTACGTTCCCGCCGGGATGGGGATGGTCGAAAAGCTACCGCTGGAATTGGCGACCGCGCCCGCTGAATAGCCGGGGCCGGTGATCGTGATCTGCGCATTGGCAACCGCCGTTCCCGAAATTGTGCCCATCATGGGCATCGCGATGTTCACCGTCTTGCTCCCGCTCGCGCTCACGGCTTGCGATGCCACCGTGCTGGTAACCCCGTACATGGCGGAAGCCTGGAGGTCGTAGGTTCCGGGAGGCACCGCGAGCGTGTACGTGCCGCTACTATCCGTGACCGCCGTCGCCTGAATCAATCCGGAGGAAACGGCCGCCACCACCGCGCCGCCAATCGGGTTGCCACTTAAGGCATCGGTGACCAGACCCGAGAACTGGCCGGTAGTGACTCCCAGGATCACGGTGAGGTTGGTGTCGGCACCCGCGGCCACTGCTGCGGACAGGTTGACGGTGGTAAAGCCTGTAGCAGAGACCGTAACCTGATACGTGGCCCCAGCGGCAATATTGGAGATGCGGAACAGCCCGTCAGCCGGGCTGCTGTCGGTAGTGACCTGCTGGACAAACGTGCCGTTCTGCTTCACCACCACCGTTGCGGTCGCGACCGGCGCCCCGCTGCTATTCACCACCTGTCCTACGATTCCGCCGACAGTGGCTGGCCGCAGAGTGCCTGAGAGGGCGCGGTAGGCGTTCATCCTGCCGTACCCCTGATTCGGACCCCAGCCTCCGCTTGAGACCGTGGGATCCGTAGCGTCGGCGGACTGCTGAATGCGTTGCCCGACGACCGTGGCGGAAAGGTTGGGCGTCGCCATTTCAATGAGACCGGCCAGGGCCGAAACATGCGGGGCGGCCATAGAGGTGCCGCTCAAAATGTCGTAGGACGTCGCCGTGTCGAGCGGATCTGTGTAAGTCGGCGTTGTAGAGAGGATGTTGTTTCCGGGAGCGGCAATAGCCACCAGAGGCCCGTAGTTGGAAAAAGAAGCCTTGGTGTCGCTTTCGTCGGTTGCGCTCACCCCCATCGCGTGATTGGCGGACGCTGGAAAGAATACCTCGGTCCTCGAGTCATTCCCTGCGGCGGCAACCGGCACGACGTTCCTCTGCCACGCGTAGGTCACGGCATTCTGCAATGTCTGGGAGTAGCCCGTTTCGCCAAAGCTCATGGAGAGGACGCTGGCTCCGGCATCGACAGCCGCCGTGATAGCATCAGCGATGTTGGCGTCGTTGCCTTGTCCGGTATCATCGAATACCTTGTATTCAATGATCTCGAGCGGATAGCCCAGTGCCGCGACACCCGCTCCGTTGTTGGTGGCGGCGGCGACCGTGCCGGAGACGTGAGTGCCGTGGCCGTAATCGTCTTGCCAGGGGCAAACCGGGTCTGAAACGTTCGTCGGCACGAAGGTCTCGCTCAACGTAAACGAGACCTGCCCACCCGAAGCCGCATCGAGAGAGCCGCCTCCGGCATTTTTGAAATCCGGATGGGTGCAGTCGAGGCCCGTATCGATCACCGCGACCTTGATTCGCCCTGAGCCCGCTGTTCCCGAGGTCAGATAGACATTGGGAAGCAGTTGCCAGGCTTGGAGGGCTTGGATCTTGGTTAAGTCCCACTGGCCTTCTATAAATCCGCCGTTGCCGCCTAGAGCCGGCACATACGGATCGTTCGGAGACTGGATCGCCACGTGGCGGATGCGGTTGGGCTCAACATAGTCCACTAAGGGGTGTTGGCTGAGTAGGGTGGAATAGTTGGTCGGTGCCGTGGCCGGCACTTGAATCAGGTAGACATTTGGCACATGGGGCAGGGGCACATACTGGGCACCCGGAACCATCGTCGTTGCCACTGAACTCACTGCGGTCCCGGATTTATAGCGCACCAGGAGTTGATTCGGAACTACGGGTTGTCCGGGCAACGCGGGGTATTCAGTGCCGGCCCATAACACCGAGGCCAAGGAGAACGCGGACACCAGAATGGGGGAGGACATCAATGAACGCGACATTTGCCGATGAGCTAAATCAATTCTAGACTAAGATTTGACCCAAGGCTTCAGCAATTCACCTAAACGCGCCGTCGGTACGGTTCTAGTACCAATCAAATCGACTACCTTCGTACCGGTACTTCGACATGAGGCAACCTCTGCAAGTTCATAGGTTTGGCGGCATTCTGCCTCCTCGTCGCGGCAAGATACCCAGCTTACTCGCCGGCTGACGGCCGTCTTGAGGGAGTTCCAGATGTGGTTTGGAATGGAGAGCAGCCGGGGCTACAGGCTGAGTAACATCGGCCGCAGTCTATGCGTGATGAGATACCGCTATCAAAGGAGAGAATCCTCTTTGCGCCATCCACCACTGAAGAAATTGGGGAAGAAAACTCGCGCACGAAGGTGGCGCGCCCGGCGTAAACGGCAGCAGACCAGGGCGGTAATATCTGAGGTTAACTTCAGTCCTTGTTTTCGCTGAAAAGGACTGGAATTCTAAGGAATGTCCCCGATACGTTTTGATCCTGGTACCGTCAATGTTGCGCATGACAATAAGTTTGTGCCACGATAACACAAGTTCGGCGCCGGGCTGTGTTGCCGAAACACTCGGAAAAAGAAGGATGATTTTTTCCATGTTTGCGAGGCCGGTTGGGGTGCCCGAATGAGCTGCGCGTTCTGCAGTTCGTTGCCTGTCTGCCACGCAGGCGCAATGTGTATGCCCAACGGCCAGCCCAAAAGCCGGACTACCAACGTACGGCGGAACTCTTTCGGCTCAGGATTGGGCCGCCGCCATTTTTCATAAGGCGGGAATCTGGAGGATGAACTCAATGACGGTTTTACGCGTAGTGGGGGGCCTGCTGTTTATGGCCTCATCGGCTTGTTTATTTGGACAGGCGACCAACGCCGGCCCAGAAACGCCCGGTCCGGTGATCGCCGAGGTGGGCGGGCAAAAGCTCACGGAGGGCGAGTTAGAGCGAAGCATGGCAGATCGGCTGTTCCAGCCCCGCCAGCAATACTATGCCGCTGAGCGCGCCGCGCTGGAGCAATGGATCGACGACGAAGTGCTGGCAGCCGAGGCGCGCCGCCAGCAGCTAACCGTCAAAGAGTTGCTGGATCGTGAGATCAAAGTCACCGACCCAACGGATGATCAGTTGCGAGTCTACTATGAAGGATTGAATACCGACCAGCCATTTGATGCGGTTCGGGACAAAGTCCTGCAGCACATCCGCGAGCTTCGGATGGCCAAGGCTCGGGCTGCGTACGTAAAATCGCTCCGAGAGAAGGCGGGGGTGCTCGTCACGTTTGCTCCGCCGACAGCGAATGTGAGTCCTGAAGATGGCCCCATCCGTGGACCAAAGAATGCCTCGGTTCGTCTGGTGGAGTTTGCGGACTTTCAGTGCCCGTATTGTCAGCAAGTTCATCCCGAAGTGAAACGGCTGCTGGAGCACTTTGGCGACAAGGTCTCGTTCACGTTTCGGGACTTCCCCCTTCCGATGCATGCGTTCGCCCCGAAAGCGGCCGAGGCGGCTCGCTGCGCCGGCGCGCAGGGCAAATTCTGGGAATTCCACGACGCTCTGTTCGTAGACAAGAAACTCGCTCCCGCGGACTTGAAGGCGGAAGCTCGGAAACTGTCTCTCGACACCACGCTTTTCGACAAGTGCCTGGACTCCGGCGAACAGGCCGGTTCGGTGGAAAAGGATTCCGCGAAAGCTCAGCATCTTGGGGTGACTGGGACACCAACTTTCTTCATAAACGGGCACCAGTTCAGCGGACCCCTGAAGTACGATGCCTTTCGTGACGCCATTGATAAAGAACTGGTCGTAGTCTCCGGCAAAGTCGCACAAGACTCCATGGCTTCATCTCCTCGAGCGTCTAACGCCAACGCGAGCCGATGATGAGATCGGGGTTCCCGCCCCGTTGATTTCATTCAAGTCGGAACTCAAGCTGCGAGGGCGACCGTCTGGCCGCCTCGCAGCCACTTGGGTTTGCTGGTCTTGCCCTTCCTGATCCTTCTCCCTAAAACCCATTGCCGCGGCTTTCTCACGTGACGCCCGTGATCTCCACCCCGCGTGTATAGTAGAAGATCTGAGTGTCTTCTTCCGCCTCCGCGGAAATCAGTGAAATCGAGATGACGTTCTTGATCAGCACGAGCCAGCACATTCTCCTGCTGGAAACGAGCCAAAATACCGCCTACCGCGTTCATTCCGGCAACGGGCTCTACTATGGATTGTGTTTGCATCGCGGCCGCGTGATCGCGGGGTGCAGAAACCGTCTTCCCTGCTCGGATAACAGCCAGCGCGCGGAAGAACGCGGCAGCCTGTTATTTTTCGATGCGCGGCTCCATGTCGAAGCCGAACTGCAGCCGCCTTTTCCCCTGCGTGATCTCCACGGTCTGGCGTTGATCGACGAACGAGTATGGGTGACCTGCTCGTTCGACAATTTGGTGGCCATATTCGATCCAGCAACCGAGAGCTGGAATAGGTGGTACCCTTCCCCCGACCCGCTGGCTCGTGACCGGGACGTGCATCACTTCAACACCATCGCTAAGATCGGTGACTGCATCGCCCTGTTGGCCCACAACTGGGGGCCGAGTCTTATGTTCTTCTACCGTTATCCTTCCCTCGAACTCGAACGGGTAAGGCCTTTGGGGACTCAGGCACATAATGTCTTTGCGGTAGCCGGTTCACTCGCTACGTGCAGTTCCGCGGAGGGACTTATTGTGGCTGAGTCGGGTTGGCAGCTCAGAACGGGAGGATTTCCCCGTGGGTTCGCAGCCTCGGAGGGAGTAACGCTGGTGGGATTGTCGCGCAGTGCGAGCCGGGATGAACGCGCTGGAGCGGATGGAGTCATCCGCGTATTCGATGACGGTTGGCGGTTCCAGACGGATTATGTATTGCGCGGAGTGGGGATGATCCTGGATATCCTGCCCATCTCCCTCGATAAGGGGCTTTTGCATGGCCTGGATCCGTGGCCGTATGTGCAGATTCACCAGGGACAGTACAACCCTGAAGACCCTGGAGACTCTTTCTTTCCGGGCCAACCGGGCGATGAAGCCGGCGGTTGGTGGGAGTGGCACAAGGCCGAGGATACACACCGCTGGACCGCTGCGTGTAACGCTGGCATGACGGTAATCATCAATCCCGGTGAGAATTTGCTGGCGGTTGAGGCCATGAGTGGATTTCCGGGACGCTACGGAGTCGAGGTGTGTCTTGAGGGTATCCCCCTGGGGCGCATGGAGTTTTCGACCGCTGGAGTCGCCACCGCCACCTTCGCCTTGAAGGAACACGCACCTGGACCTGCACGCCTCTCATTCCACGTCCCTCAGTTGTGGAAGCCGGCTGACCAAATCGCGGGGAATGGTGACCTTCGTTCTTTGGGAATTGCGGTGCTCTCGGTTCGGTTGCGCCAGGACGCAGCAGGCTGGCGCGATGCAGGTGCGCCGCGCCAAGGCGGTCAGGTCGCCTGCGAGCACGTGTGCCGAGGCTGAAGCCGGTTTGTGGAGTAGGTCAGATGTGTCTTTCTTTACACCCACCGGATTTTGGTGCTGAGGATCGAGAGAAAGTCAAGCCAGCTCCAGCGGAAACAGCCGGTGTTGTCGACTTGTTCGGGACAAGCTGGCCGCTGCAGCCGCTGAGTTCCCCAGCTCCTTAATACGCCGGACGCGCCGCAGTTGGAATCAAGCGGCTCGCTTCGTTCTGGCAACAGCGGGCACTACGAGACGGTTTTCTCAGGCCGCTCGGCGCGCCTGACAAATTACGATTTCAAATCCCGCCCGGGTTCGAGGATCAAACGAGCGGTTGTTCGCTCCGGTTACGAAGAGACAGCTTCGCTGCGCAATTTATTGCCGCGCGCTGGAGTTAGAGAAGGCTAATCGCGATTGCTCGAGCCCGCACGCCCTGCGTCCCGTGCTTTCAGTGGTCCTACTAGTACTTTTTCAATTGAGCTAATCAGAATAGATCTTGTACACCAGGAGAAACCATGACACGATATAAACCGTTCGGCGGAGACCGCCGAAACAACCCGAAAAGGAGAAACAAGTTTCCTATGCTTACAAGGCGATGGAAGTCCGCCGGGATTGCTCGAACGATTTGGGCGCTCCTGGCGGTCGCTGTGATCTTCACGTGTTTAGCCACCACAGGCTTCGCGCAGTCAACGATAACGACATCTGTTAGCGGTTACGATGCCTATTATATTGGCTACTATGGCAACGCCAATATGGGCTTTCCGAATGCAGAAGTGAATATTGTCAACCCCGGCTCCACGGGCGGCTACTCGGCATTCGATCCATTTGGTCCGTCCACACCAGATGGTGACCTGTGTGCGAACGTCTATGTGTTCACTTCAGATCAGGAGATGGTGGAGTGCTGCAGTTGCTTCGTTAGCCCGAATGCTCTGCGCACCTTGAGCGTCGATGGGGACCTTACGGCCAATCCGCTGGCCAACACCGGCGTCGTGCCCCCACCCCACGCTGGCGTCATCAAGATTGTCTCCAGCTACACGGAACTAAGCGGTGACGTATGCTCTACCACTTTCACCAACCCCGCCGGGGCGACGAAGAACCTGTCCCTGGCAGGCACTGACTACACACCCTTTGGCTCGCTCCGCACCTGGGTCACACACATCCGCGAAACGGTCGGGGGGGCCAGCCCGCTGTTCACCCTGACGGAGACGGCTTTCCGCCGAGAAGATTTGGCGCGCGACGGCTCGGGACCTTCGGGATACTACAGAGACTCGGAACTTAGGAAGTTGCAGGAGCAGTGCCAATTCCTGCAGGTCAATGGCAGCGGACATGGGATTTGCACCTGTGGCACCGGTGATTGAGCCGATGAAAATTTGGAAAAGGAGATCTTAGACAATGCTTACCATGAAATGGAAATCCATCTTAGCGCTCGCTGCCGTCACCGTCCTATGTCTGGTCGCGCCTGCGGCCTTCGCGCAGACGCCGGACACAGTAGTTCTCGCCCCGCATGACAGCGGATCTTACGAGATCGGTTACTACGACAATGCCAACATGGGCCTCCCGGATGCGCAATTCCACGTCCTCAACCCAGGTTCCACCGGCGGCATTGGCTCGGGCAGTGCCACAACCATAGCTGGCGGCGACCTGTGCGCCAACATTTATGTATTCACGCCGGATCAGCAGATGGCGGAATGCTGCAGTTGCAAGATTAGTCCGAACGGCATGCAGGGATTTAGTGTGGCCACGGACCTTACCGCCAACCCGCTGACTCAGGGCGTGCAATTCTCCGGAGCCATCAAGGTCGTCGCCTCCACCGGCGGCGGACGGAGAGGCGCAGGCTTGCCCCCGGTTGAATCCGCGGCTAGCAGTTCCTATCCCTTCTGCGATGCGGGCACGAACTATTGGCCCAATGGCAGACTGGAAAGCTACATTACCCACGTGCGTCCGTTGGGGACGTCGTTAGGGGCCGCGTTCACGGTAACGGAGATCAGTTTCGAGCCCGTGGACCTCAGCTACTCCGAATTGGAGAAGCTGGAACAGGAGTGCTTCGCCATCGAGGCGCCTGCCGGCCTCGGAGGAGTGGGCAGCGGAGCCGGAGTTTGCGGCTGCGACCCAGGCAAAGCGTTCTAGTCAGTCAATACGCAAGAGAGGCAAGCACGTCGAAGGCACCGGGTCAAGCCTGACTTTTGACCCGGTGCTTTTTCCTTTTCGTTCCGGGCGGTAGGTAGCGCTGCCGCCTGGAGTTTTTCCTGCCAAGTTCTTCTCCCATCAAACTGTGACGCTCGGGGCTTTTCGGAACGAGGACGTTATTCTTGCACTACGCCACTCGGTAACGACACCCTCTTGTTGGACGGGTCTTGAAGGCACAACGGCGAGGCACATGACTCGGTGGTGCAAGCCAAAGCGATGCTGTCGCCTTTTCGTCGCGCTATCGCTGGCCCAGACCGCAAAAATTGGACGTGCGTCGAGCCGGGTGAAATGGATAACCAGTAGGTCCGGCTGTTACCTGCCGAGTCCTCTCCGCGCGGTAACGACACCCTCTTGTTGGACGGGTCTTGAAGGCACAAGGCGGATGTCGAGGAATCGGCGACGGACACGACTCGGTGGTGCAAGCCCCCCGGCCGCAAACTTACGGAAGAAAGATGGAGTCGCCCCGTCGTCTGGATTTACCCCATAAATTCACCCGACTCCTACACCGCGATGATCCGTTAGCCCCACCGGCCATCATTGGCCGGATAGACCGTTCAAATATAAATTCATCACGTTTGGGGCGCTCAGCGCCTGGCTATAAATCTGGATGTCGTCGAGAACTCCGTTAAAGGGTTGGAATGCCGACGTTTCTTTGCCGAGCTTTACCGGCACGGCAGCCTGGCAGAGGGAAGCGGTAGCGAAGGCGATAGCGTGGTCAAGGGCGCCATTTATATAGAGGCGCTCAATGCTCCCGTCGTACGTGAGCGCAACATGAGTCCAGGCGTTCAGTGCGAGCGAAGCGATGCTGTCGCCTGTGTATTTCGTCGCGCAATCGCTGGCCCAGACCGCAAAATGGACGTGCGTCGAGCCGGGTGAAATGGATAACCAGTAGGTCCGGTTGTTACCTGCCGAGTCCTCTTTGACAATCAGCGGTTGATAATCGCTGCTCTTTATCTGCCGCGGATTGACCCAGAGCGCTATCGTGAACTGGCTCAGATGCAGAGACGGCGAGTCCGGAATGGTGACCTGGCTGGTGGTTCCGTTGAAACTGGCCCCTGTCCCAACTTTTCCCAGGAATCCCATGGCAGGGCACGCGCCCACCGAGCAAGTGCCGGTATTCCCATTGCCCGAAGAATCAGCGAAAGATGTGGCGCCGGAAGGTTCGTCCAGTTTCCAGTGGGCGACGAGAGGGCTGTACAGATTCGACACTTCGGGAGCAGTCAGCGCCTGGTTGTAAATCTGGATGTCATCGAGAGTCCCCTTGAAGGGCTGGAATGCGGATGTTTCCATGCCAATCTTTACCGGGAAGGCTGCTTGACAGAGGGACGAAGGCGAGGCGGCATTGGAACTGTCAAGAACGCCGTTCATATAGAACTTCTCCACCGCGCCGTCGAAACTGAACGCAATCTGGGTCCAGGTATTCAGCGGGAGTTGGCCCACGCTGTTGCCCGGGAAAGGTGTTGCGCAATTACTACCCCAGAGCGTATACCGCACCTGCATGGAATTCGGCAGGATGAAGAGGCCGTAGTTCCGGTTGTTACCCGTCGAATCCTCTTTGACTACCAGCGGTTGAAAGTCACTCTTCATCTGAGTCGGGTACGCCCAGAGCACGATCGTGAACTGATTCAGACGCAGAGATGGGGAGTCGGGAACGGTGATCTGGCTATTGATCCCGTTAAAACTCGCCGCCGTTCTCACTGCTCCGGCGACGCCCATCGTGGGGCAAGTCGCGCCGCAGGTCCCGGTATTTCCATTGCCTGAAGCATCAGCGAACGCAGCAACGCCGCGGGGTTCATCCAGTTTCCAATAAGCGGCGAGAGTGCCGCCGGTCGGGGTGGAGCTCGCCGGAGGCGGAGTGGTAGTCGTTGACGTCGGGTTGAAGTTCGCGGTGTAGGTCGTTGCTGTCATTGCGGTTATCGTGTGCGAGATGGCACCGCCATCGCTCCAGTTCGCCCACGCATAAAGCGTCCCTGTCGTGGAGTTTTGCGGGCTGCTGACCGCCAGAGTATGGCTCGATCCCGACGTCCAACTGAAGGACTGCGGAGCCGTGTAGGACTGGCCGTCAACGGTGAGACTCAGGCCCCCGGGATTGGTGGTTACCGTGGTCGCGACGGAAACGGTTGAGGGCAATGTGGTTGCGCTGGCGGCGGACGAAGTAGCGGAATGATTCCCCGCGCCATCGTACGCCGCTACCGTGTAGGAATAGGATGTGCTTGCGCTTAGGCCGGTATCGGAGTAGGTGGTCCCGGCTGTCACAGTGGCTACCTGGGAACTGTTTCGATAGACGACATACCCCGCCACCGAACCAGCGGAATCGGTGGACGCGCTCCAAGACAAATTGATCTGAGAAGAAGATACGGCCGTAGCTTTGAGGTTGGCGGGAACAGAAGGCGGTGCCGATGCCGTTACCGTGATGGCGCCACCAGTCCCGCTCGACGGAATCAAAACACCTGCGGCCGAAGAGACCGCCACGCCACTGACTAGGATGGGAATGGTGCTGCTTGACGGCTTCGCGGCAAGCTGGAAGGTTGCGACCGCCACAGTGCCGTCGGCTATGATGTTCGCATTCACAGCCTCGATCAGACAAGTGTTCGCCACGCAAGTTACTGTCTTTTGGGCATTGGAAGCCGAAGACCCGGCAGTCACAGTGACACCCGTGATATCTGACGAATAGCTGAACGACCACTGCAACGCAGCGGGTAGAGCTCCTCCCGACGAGGTCTGGTTGAGGTTAAGGACCACGGAGCCACCGGCGCTTCCCGAGCCGGATGCCAGCGACAGAACTACGCTGCCCGCGGCACTGGTGCTACTCGCCGCGACAGAGGGCCGAGCCGCGGCATTTTTGGGCGCGACTGAAGGGCTTCCCGCATGGCAGAGACCCGCCGCCGAACAAAGTACGAATGAGAGGCCAACCAGCCTGTTTGTGAATTGCACTTACACTCCTTTGCCGCTAATGAGACTAAAAGTGCCAACCCAAAAAGGTGCACACTCATCAGGTGAGCGGCAGAAAGCGCTCTGACAATCAGCACCTGAAAGAAGAAGTGCGTTCTTACACCCGCACCTCTCCCCCCTCTTGGAGTAGGAGCGAGGCATCAGGCACGTGAATCTCCATTGGGCGCCTCTCGGAGACCCGTTGATTCTACTTGCCAAATTGATCACTTCAAGGCTGCAGCCGATCTTTTGAGGGTTTCGATCTTACGCCAGGAAGTAGTTTTTACCTCCCAGAATCTCCTTAGGCCTGAGCGATTCTTCGGAAGAAGGCCAGAGAGAGTTTTGCCGTCTGCGGCCACCGATACCGGGAGGCACGATGACGGCCGCGTTCTCCCAGTTCCCTGCTCAGGGAAGGGATAGATGCGAGGCGCTCCATGGCGGCAGCAATCTCCTGCACGTTATTCGGGTCGACGAGAAGAGCATCTCTGCCGGCAATCTCTTCGAGAGACGATCCAAGAGACGTAATCACCGGGACACCGGTCGCCATGGCCTGAGCCACCGGGATGCCAAAACCCTCGTACAGAGACGGAAAGACGAAGATGGAGGCCGCCGCA
>Ga0335081_10008795_pt1 | contig 16210 bp, 15 predicted proteins | sample Lox_Sample_35_FD_206713 | JGI IMG/M metagenome (GOLD analysis project Ga0335081, IMG submission 206713) | Soil microbial communities from Loxahatchee National Wildlife Refuge, Florida, United States - Lox_Sample_3.5 | ecosystem: Environmental > Terrestrial > Soil > Wetlands | place: USA... | reverse complement strand
ATTCTGCGGCTCGCATGATTCATTGGTGGGTTCGTTTGGAAATCGCGCAGTCATGCGAAAACGGATGTCGGTGGCTTCGTTTGGTAATCGGCCGCGCTCGTCGAGCGGGCTTGTTTTTTTGCGCTGCGGGCCCAGCGCCTGATCGGTGGGTTCGTTTGTGCAATTCCGAACATCACGCGAAGCCCCCAGCGGTGGGTTCGTTTGGTTTGCAGCCTGGTGCCAACAGGGGTCGTTGGGCCTCAGCGAGCGCATCGCCACATCATCATACCACGATGCAAGCTCGAATTGGTGCGCTGCAGGCGTAAACCATCGGCTCGCTGCAATGCAGAGATTGGGCTGCGTGATGCAGGTTGCATCGAGGGGGAAATTCCGATGATTTTATGCGCGATGGTCTCGGTATAACCATTGCTCCGATGCTTGGGCATGAAGCAGTCAGCCACCATTCAATGCAAGCAGGACGCCGGAGTTTTCGCACCGGTCATCGATCGCAACCGATGCGAAGGGAAGGAAGACTGCACCCAGGTCTGCCCCTACGACGTGTTCGAGATGCGCAAGCTAGGCGCCGAGGATAAGGCCGCGATGCCGCTGTTCGCGCGTATCAAGGCCTTCGCGCACGGCAACTGGCAGGCCTACGCGGTGCGCGCGCAGGATTGCCACGCGTGCGGCTTATGCGTGGCGGCATGCCCGGAGCACGCGATCAAACTGCGTCGCGTGGCATGAAGCCGTCGCCCGGAGCATTCGCCTCGGCTAATTGGATGCCGAGACCGTCCAGGTATTGCTGCCGCTATCGCAGGTATTGAGCGTATAGGTGTATGAGGCCTGCGCCGCGCCGAACAGGATTCCCATAAAGTCATAGTGACAGTAGCTGGTGCCGTCGGCGACGGTTACGTTGGCGGTCTGGCCCGGCCCGATGCTTTGACCCGTCAATAGGTTGGGGCTCGAAGTCCAGTCGTTGGAATGGTAGGTGGACGATGCATACAACTCAGTCATCGTGTACGTGGTATTGTTGGTAACCGTGATGCTTTTGGTCGAGTTGGCTCTCGCGACCGGAGCAATCGCCAGTGCAGCGAATATTGCCGCCGGCGGCAGAAACTTGAATGACTTCATCGTCCCTCCTTGGTCATTCGCAGAATGCGCTTGCGCTGTTAGTCAAAGTGGTTGGAAAACTGATTCCAAAAAACGGATTGGGCAATATCACCAGATGTGCAGCATTGAAGCTGACCGATACGGTAACGTTACTGCCGAAGGTACACGGCGTAGGGGTTACGCTGCTGGTCAGGTATCTGCCGGAGCCAGTGCTTATGATCGGCGATGCCACAGACACCATGTAGCTGTTAACCGTATCCGCTGAAGCGGTTGGATTGGTCGCTGCGTAGCGCGCGCCTTGGTAGTTAGCCTGGCCCAGTCCGAGCACTGCTACTCCCAGCAACGCGTATTGGATGCCGATCAGCATTACAAACAGGACGATCGGCGTAACCAGGGCCAGTTCGACCCCGGCCTGCCCGCGCTCGAATCGATCTCGAGCGTGCATTGAACCGGAAGCCTCTACCACCGCGATCACGCGAGTCATAGGTCTCGATTGTCTGAGGAGGCGCAAATGCTTATTCGCCACTACTTAATCAGAATCGGCGAACCGCGCGTGCCGAAGTAGGGAGCATTCGGATCGCCGAAACTATTCGCGATTACCTGGCTAATGAAATGGACGGTAACCTGGCCCGAGCTGTAACTATCCAGCCAGACCGTGGCGAATGCCTTTACCTGCACTGAAGACCGGCCATTCTGATGCTCCCAGTCAACCACCGGCAGGATCAGCACACGCGGATCCGTTAAGGCGTGAGAGGAATAGGTTCCGGTAGGATCCGAGCTCGCGGCAGCATTGAGGCGATCCTGGAAGCCTTGATCCACAGGACCCACTTTCTTGCCCGGCTCGGTAGTCACCCAATCGCCCACGCTGATCATCGAATTGTAGCCGTCGGCAATGTTGGTTCTTAGGTTGTTGCCTCCGGTCCCTCCCAGCGCGAGCAGATCCCAGTTACCGGGTCCGATTTGACCTTGCTGAAGAGTTATCTGCTGCCCGTCGGTGTACACCGTGTTGTAGTCGAGGCCGATTGGGATCAGTCCGCAACTTCCGATGTTCGAGCAGGTAGTGCCGTTGGCGCCGCCATTGTCGCCGCCGGACGGAACCTGCCCCGGCGTCGAGGCATTGAGGGTGCTCGGCGCGTACTGTGGCGTGGCGGTAGCGGCCGTCGTCACGACTCCCGAGGTGAGTCCCAGCACCCTCGCGAAGTAGTACGGAACGGTGCGTTGTAACTTGATCGATATCGTCGTGTTACTCGCGCCGAGGGTGGTGGAGAGGATTTCCGAGGCTTTGATGCCGTTGTTCTCAGCGAGGTTAGTCGCGACCGTCTGCGCGGTGGTTGGGTTGTCTGGAAGATAGTTGGCGCCAGCCAAAACGGCGACGTCAGCTGCTTTCTGAAGTTGAACCCAATTGAAATAGAAGACCGATACGTCAGTTCCCAGCGCGACCGCGCCTAGCAGGACAGGGATTATCAACGCCAGCAGGACAACGGTCTGCCCACGGCAAGATCGGTGCATATGGTACCCACTCCGATAACGTGCCTACCCCGTGAGCAGATTAGATGCCATCGACCGACACGACGGGTGTCGTATTCTTGATGGCGTTTATAGGCGTCTAGAGATGTTTATCTATCAACGAAAGTTGCATCCGCGCCACTTATCCAGTGTCATCGCAGCAATGGAAGGCAAGTCGAAGCAAAGAAACCACAGCGGCATAGGGACAGAGGAAGAACCGAGCGATTAGCAGCACTCTCAGGGGTGGCCCTTCTCGGTGTCTCCGTGGCGCTGTAGTTTACTGCCTGATCTTACCTGCCGACGATGTCCCGAATTCCCGCTTCGATGCGCGTTTCATCCGGTACCGTCACCTTCTCGAGTGGAGGGCTAAATGGGATCGGAACATCCAACGCGGTGACGCGCTTGACCGGAGCATCAAGGTAGTCGAAGCCCTTGTCCGCGATGATCGCCGCGATATCGGCCGCCGCGCCGCCGCGCATATGGCCCTCGTCGGCGATGAGCACGCGATTGGTCTTCTCGACAGACGCCAGGATCGTTTCCTCATCTAATGGAATCAGCGTGCGAGGATCGACAACTTCGACCGAGATACCTTCTTTGGCGAGCTTGTCCGCGACCTTGAGCGTCTTCGACACCATCGCACCGATTGCGACGACAGTGACCTGCTCACCCTCGCGCTTCACCGCGGCCTTGCCGAGCGGTACGAGATGGTCGCCGTCGGGAACGTTCTCCTTCAGACGCCCGAGGCCTCCGTGCTCGAACACGATGGTGGGGTTGTTGTCGCGAATCGCGCTCTTGAGCAGTCCCTTCATGTCCGAGGGACCCGAGGGCACCACCAGCTTGAGGCCGGGCACGCTGAGGAATTGCGCATAGACGGTTTCGGAATGCTGCGCCGCCGCGCCGCCCATCGCGCCATAGACCGCGCGGAATGTAATCGGCATGGTCGCCTGCCCGCCCGACATATAGCGGAGCTTCGCGGCCTGATTGCACACCTGATCGAATGCGCAATAAAAAAAGCTTGCGAACTCGACCTCGCAAATCGGACGCGTACCCGCCATAGCGGCGCCGACCGCAGCGCCGACGAAACCCGCCTCGGCAATCGGCGTGTTGCGCACGCGCTTGAGCCCGAACTTATCGACGAGGCCTTTGGTCGCGCCGAATGCGCTCAGCACCACGTCCTCGCCCATCACGAAGGTCAGCGGATCGCGCTCCATCTCTTCGACGAGTGCGGTATTGATGGCCTGAACGAAATTGAGTTGCGGCATGATGGCGCCTCGCTATTTGGCGTACACGTCGTCGGTCACTTCAGACACGTCGGGAAGCTCGCTCTCGCGCGCGAACTTGATCGCGTCCTCGAGTTCGGCGCTGGTTTCAGCATCGATGCGATCGAGCTCCGCCTTGGCGACTTTTCCGCCTTCGAGTAGGAACTGCTGATACCGGATGATGGGGCATTTGCGCTTCCACTCCTCGACCTCTTTGGTGGGCCGATACGCGCCCTCGCCGAGGAACGCCGCTTCGCCGACGACGTGCCCCTCCCATCGGTAGGTTTTGCATTCGAGGAGCGTGGGACCTTCGCCGGCGCGGGCCCGCGCGACTGCCTCGCTCGCTCGCGCGAAGACCTCCATCACATCGTTGCCGTCCACGATGATGCCGGGGATGTTGTAGCCGTGCGCGCGCTGCGCGATGTCTTTGACCGAGGTGACGGTCTGCATCGGCGTGAACTCGCCGTAGCCGTTGTTCTCGCATACGAAAACCACCGGCAGCTTCCACACCGCGGCGAGGTTCAATGATTCATGAAACGTGCCCTCATTCGATGCGCCGTCGCCGAAGAAGCATGCGGTGACATCCTCGCTGCCCTTGATCACGGCGCCGAGGGCAGAGCCGGTCGCGATCGGCAGGCCTCCGCCGACGATCCCATTGGCGCCGAGGATGCCGAGCGCGTAGTCAACGATGTGCATCGAGCCGCCCTTGCCTTTGCAGTAGCCAGTGCGCTTGCCGTACAGCTCCGCCATCATGCGGTTGAGCTGGCCGCCCTTGGCGAGCAAATGGCCGTGGCCGCGATGCGTCGAGGTGATGTAGTCGGTCTTGCGCAGCGCCGCGCATACGCCTGTGGCCGAGGCTTCCTCGCCGATCGAGACGTGGACGAAGCCCGGCAGCTCGTTGGCGAGTGCGAGGTCGCGGGTTTTGTTTTCGAATTGGCGGATGCGCTGCATCGAGCGATACATCTCGAGCATTTTGTCTTTGCCGACATCCATGATGATGACCTCCGGCGCGATGCGCTGAGCGAACGCTAGCCCCGAAGCATCGAAGGCGTCAAATGACAACGTTAGGCACGGTCTCCGCTTCCTCGTAGGGGCTTCCTGGTAGGGGCGCTTCGCGAAGCGCCCGCAACGATGCGGCGATAACAACTGCGCGCGCGGTCACACCATCGCTGCGGGTCGTTCGCGAAGGACTCCTTCGGTCCACAGACGGAAATCATGCTAGATGTTCTCCCGCTATGAGCGCGGTTGCGGAGAAAGTTGCGGGTGTGCGGCGCGCGCGGCGAGCCATGGTGCCGGGCGTTACCGGAAAAACCGTCGCTAAGTTGCTGCGCATCCTCGAAAAGGAGGCGCCGAAGTGGAATGCCCCCATCGTCGCGCTGGCCGCGCAACAGAGTCAGAGTCCGTTCCTCACCCTCATCGGATGCATCCTGAGCCTGCGCACGAAAGATCAAATGACGGCGGTCGCCTGCGAGCGGTTGTTCGCCAAGGCGCGTACTCCCGAGGCAATGCTTGCAATAGCGCCGAAGGCGCTCGAGAAGCTCATCTATCCGGTAGGCTTCTATCGCACCAAGGCCGGCGTGATTCGCGGCATCTGTCGCGATCTCATCGAAAAGTTCGGTGGCGAGGTGCCGGACAATATCGATGATCTGCTGACGCTCAATGGCGTCGGGCGCAAGACCGCGAATCTCGTGGTCACGCAGGCATTTCGCAAGCCTGGCATCTGTGTCGATACCCACGTGCATCGCATCTCGAATCGATGGGGCCTGGTCAAAAGCGCGACGCCCGATAAAACCGAACTCGCGCTGCGCGAAGTTCTGCCGCGCCGCCATTGGATCGACTACAATACGATTCTCGTCGCGTTCGGCCAGACGCTATGCCAGCCGGTCTCGCCGTGGTGCTCGCGATGCCCGATTGCGGCGGCGTGCCCGAAGATCGGCGTCGTGCATTCGCGCTAGCCGATCGCGCGCTTCATCCGGAGGTTTATCAATGGACATAGGTTTCATCGGACTCGGCGGCATGGGGGTGCCGATGGCGACCAACCTGATCGCTGCCGGCCACAAGCTGCGCGTCTACAACCGCACCTCCTCGAAGGCCGATGCTCTCGTCAAGAAAGGTGCGGCACTGATGTCTAATGCTGCTGCGGTCGCGAGTTCCGGTGGCATCGTCATCACGATGCTGGCCGATGATGCTGCGGTCGAATCTGTCGTCCTCGGCCCCGACGGCATCGCGAACCGCCTCGCGCCTGGGGGCATCCACATCTCGATGAGCACCATCGCGCCCGCTGCCGCGCGCAAACTCGCCGAGTATCATGCGGAGAGCGGAAGCAGATACATAGCGGCGCCGGTGTTCGGACGTCCGGACGCCGCGGCGGCAAAACGTCTATGGATCTGCACCTCGGGTCCACCTGACGCGAAGCATAAGGTCGCATCGATCCTCGAAGCGATGGGACAAAAGATCTTCGACTTTGGCGAAGAGATCGGCGCGGCGAATGCACACAAGATCGCGGGCAATTTCCTGATCGCAGCCGCGATGGAATCGATCGGCGAGGCGCTCGCGATGCTGGAGAAGAGCGGGGTCGATCGCGCCGCATCGATCGAGATGCTCGCCTCGACGCTGTTCGCGTGCCCCGTCTATCAGGGATACGGTAACGCGATCGCGCAGATGCGCCACACGCCGGCGGGGTTTCGTCTGCAGCTCGGCCTCAAGGATGTCGATCTCGCGCTGCAGACCGGCGCGGAGCTGCGCGTGCCGATGCCGATCGCCTCGATGCTGCATGACCGCTTCCTCGCAAGCATCGCCGGGGGACGCGCCGAGATGGACTGGTCGGCGGTGGCGCTCGCCGCGCGCGACGACGCGGGACTTCCGCCCCCGAAGTAACATGCGATGGACGGGATGCCTTCTCGCGCTCGTGCTGCTGATGCTCGCGCGCAATGCGTTCGCGATCGATTTCTACGAAATCCAGATTTATCCGACCGAAACCGATCCGCAGTACCACCTCGATCTGGAGCTGCATTCCAACAGCACCGTCACCTCCGTGGGGCGCGAAGCGAAAGGGCAAATCGACCCGCATCAGATTCATGAGACGCTCGAGGCGACCTATGGCATCCTGCCGCACGTCGAAATCGGCCAGTATTTTTGCACGGCGAAACTGGACGACGGGCACTACGAGTACGCCGGCTCGCGCACCAAGATGCATTTCGGAATTCCGCAGACCATGGACTGGCCGGTCTCGTTCGGCGGCAACCTCGAACTCGACTACATGCGCCGCGCGGCCGAGGATCAGCCGCTGACGCTCGAGATGCGGCCCATCGCGGAGACGCATCTTGGCAAGTTGACCATCATCGCGAATCTTCCCTTCAACAAACCGTTCTCGGGTCCCGCGACGCATAAGGGCGTCACGCTGTCACCGCAGGGTGAGGTTGAATACGAGAAGCTGTTCGAATGGCTCTCGCCCGCGGTCGAGTACTACGGTGACCTGGGTCCGATCAGCTCGCTGCCCGGCGTGCAGCATCAGCAGCATTTCATCGTGCCGGCGCTGAATTTCGATGTGCTCCCGCAACTCGAACTCAACCTCGGGGTCGGCATCGGGATGACCCGCGCCAGCAACGGCACCTTCGTCAAAACCATCATTGGATGGACGTTCTGAAGAACACGGGATAGACGTTCCAGGGCATTCAGAAACCAAGTTGCGCATATTTCGAGGTTAAACTAGTCTCGACTGACTGGCCTTTATTTCAATGGCTTCCTCCAATCAGGTCCGCAAAACCGAAGAGAAACTCGGCCTGATTTTTGGCCGCATCCGCTCGATTCGGACCCGGCTCAACTCGCTGGCGTGGCAGCGCGGCGTGTTCGGCCTGCTCGGATGGAGTATCGCGATCGGCGCGCTGATCGTGCTCGCGGCGTTCTACTTCCAGCCGCTGACGTTTCTTATCGTGCTATTCGTGCTCAGCTTCATCGCGATCGCTGGCATCCTCGAAAGCCTGCGCGCTGGATGGCGGATGCATGTCAATCGCGCCGCCGCCGCATCGATTGCCGATCGCCGCGCCGATTTGAAGGGGCGGCTCGAGACCATCGTCGAGATCGGCCAGCGCCACAAGATCGTCAAGCTGCGCCAGGCGCCCGAGCGCTTGTTGCTATGGTCCTATCTGATCGAGGACACGCTCAGCCGCGAAGAGGAGTACGCACCCGCGCGGATCGAGGCGCGGCGGATCTCGCGCTCGCTTTACGGCTTCCTTGGCGCGGTCGCCTTCGCGCTGGCGATCGCGCCGCTCATCATTCGCCTGCACAGCAAGCCGCTGCCGATTCCCGCGAATCAGGATGATGAGGTCACGCTCGATCTCAACGACTTGCATCTGCGCGCCGCCGATCCCGATTCCGACGACGGCGTCGAGGTCCACGCCGACGCGCAAACCATGCGCCGCCTTGAAGACAAACTCGCGGCCGAGACCGCAGCCGGAAGCGGTAAAGGCTCCGACACCCCGATGGACCGCATGATGAGTCATGCCAAGGGGCTCGCCGGCCGCCTGCAGGACAAGCTCACCGGCCGCACGCAGCAGCATCAGCGCCTCACGCTGAAGCTCGCGGAAAATTCTCAGGACATGAATTCGCTCGAAAAACGTGCTCCGCTGAAGCTCAATCCGCATCGCAAGGGTGAGGATGCCGACGCGCATTTCGAGCACGAGAAGACCGGCAACGAATCGCCGCTACCTAATACTCCTCCGCCGAAAACGCGCGATCCCGAGCAGGCTCGGAGCGAGGGCGGCGGCGACGGCGACATCAGCACGCCCGAACAACGCGCCAATCCGCCGGATAACTCCTCGGACAAGTCTGCCGACCAGGAAAACAGCGAATCCAGCAGCAACGGCGGCTCCTCGCATGGTGTCGGGGCCGATCCCGATACCTTGTTCGGTGCCGCATCCGATGCGAAGTTGACTAGTCAAGGCTTTGAAATTTCCATTGACGCGCGCTCCGAGGCGAAGGGACCGAAAGCTGCGGGCCACGCCTATCTGCCGCCCAAGGTGCGCACCCCGCTCAACTCCAGCCAGCATCCCGATGAACCGATCGCGCGCGCCTCGGTGCCGGAAGACGACCGCGCCGCGATAAAGAAGGTGTTCGAACGATGAGCGAAGTGAGTGCGCTCGAGATGCCGACGGTGGGCGATTTCGCTCGCGTCTTTCGCCACATCCAATCGGAGATTCATAAGGTGATCGTCGGCCACGAGCAGGCGGTCGAGGAGTTGCTGATGGCGCTCTTCGCCGGCGGTCACGTGCTGATCGAGGGGGTGCCCGGCACCGGCAAGACCACGCTGGTGAAGACGCTCGGGCTGGCGCTAAATCTGAGTTTCAACCGCATCCAGTTCACCGTCGATCTGATGCCCGCGGATATCACCGGCACCCGCGTCATTCTTACCGGCGAGGACGGTCGGCGCGATTTTCAATTTCAGCGTGGCCCGGTGTTTTGCAACATCCTGCTTGGCGACGAGATCAATCGCGCGACGCCAAAGACGCAATCCGCACTCCTCGAAGCGATGGCGGAGTTACAGGTAACAGTCGCGGCGAAGACTTATCCGCTCGAACCGCCGTTCTTCGTGATGGCGACGCTCAACCCAATCGAGATGGAGGGCACCTATCCGCTGCCCGAGGCGCAGCTCGATCGCTTCCTGTTCAAGGTCAAGCTCAACTATCCCGACGAGGATCAGTTGATTCGCATCATCTCTACCACGACCGGTCCCGAGGAGGCCGGGGTTGAGCCCGCGTTCCCGCGCGAGGAAGCCTCGATGCGCATCGAGAGCCTGAAGAAACTGGTGCGCAACGTCATCGCGGCGCCCGCCATCGAGCAGTATGCCGCGCGGATGGTGCGTGCGACGCAACCCGCCAATTCCAAATTCGTCGCCGACTCGCCGCGCGCGGTCCACGAGGAAACCGTCAATCGCTACGTGATGTTCGGGTCGAGTCCGCGCGGCGCGCAGGCGCTCATCCTCGGCGGCAAGGTCCGCGCGCTCCTCGATGGCCGCGCCAACGTCGCGCGCGAGGACATCGAGGCGATCGCGCCCTCGGCATTGTCTCATCGCATCATGCTGAACTACGCTGCGCACTCCGACGGGATCGATGGTGCGCACGTGGTCGAGCGCGTGGTGCGCTCACTGCACTCGGCGCGTCCCGCCTAAGGCATTCATGCTCGAAGCGCACGCATTCGAGCCGGAGTTTCTGCGGCGCCTCGATCGCCTGGTGCTGGGCGTGCGCCGCTCGCGCACCGTGCGCGCCGGCCAGCGCACAATCGGACGCGTGCAGGGCCTCGGCATCGAGCCGGAGAATTTCAAGGAGTACGCCGAGGGCGATGACCTGCGCTTCCTGGATTGGAACGCATACGCGCGCCTCGACGATTTGCTGATCCGCACCTATCGGGCGGAGCGGCAGGTCGAAATCACGGTGATGATCGATGCGAGCGCGTCGATGGCGATGCCCGCGCGCGACGACAAATTCGGCCTCGCGCGCGCGCTCGCCGCGACTTTCGCCTACATCGGGATGGCGGAGAACGACGCGGTGCGGATGATTTCCTTCAGTGCACGCCGCGACGGAGCGCGGCTCAAAGTCACGCCGTTCTATCGCCGCCGCGAGCAGTACCAGTCATACAAACCGTTCCTCGCGGAACTGAAATGCGAGGGTGAGACGCGGCTCTCCGCCGCGGTTTCCGAAATGCTCCTGCAGCGGCGTCCCGCGGGCGTCGTCATGCTGATCTCCGACTTCCTCGTCAATCAGACCGACTTCGAAGAAGCGATGCTGCATCTGCTCGGAACGCATCAGGAAGTCAAACTGGTTCATGTGATGGGCGAGATGGAATCGGAGGGCTCCTATCCGCCCGGACTGTATCGCATCCGCGATTCCGAGAGCGGCGAAATTCGCGAGGTCGCTTTCGGTCCCGAGCTCGCCGCGGCGTGCCGCTCGCGCGTCGCCGCGATTGCCGAGCGTATCCGCGAGTTCTGCCTGAGCCACGCGATCGTGTACGCGCAGGCCTTCGGCGCGCGTCACTTCGATGCGATCCTCGAGCGCGAACTGCCGGTGATGGGAGTGATTCGGTAGATGGGACTGCTCAACCTGAATCATCTGCTATGGGGAATCAGTATCGCGATCCTGCTCGCGATTTATCTGCGCTCGCGCTCGCGCCCGACTATCGAGGTATCCAGCCTGCTGCTGTTCGATGAAGCCGCAGCACCGGCCGCGCGCGTGCGTCATCTGCGCATCGATCCGCTGTTCTGGCTGGAGATGGCGATGCTCGCGGCGCTGACGCTCGCACTCGGCGGATTGTATATCCGCACGACACGCGGCGCAGCGCGGGGGAGAAATCGCGCGCTGGTCTTCGACCTTGCCGCGGGCATGGGCGCGCGCGAGGGTAGGGGCACGCGCCTTGACGCCGCGAAGAAGCAGGCGCTTGCGATTGTCAACTCGGCCTCGCCGCGCGATCGCTTCAGCATCATCGGTTACGCGCTCGACGCCGAAATGATTCATCCGGAGACTTCCAATCGCGATGCGATCCGGCGCGCGATTGCGGGCCTCAAGCCGATGGCGGTTCCGGCGCGGCGCGCCGCCCAATCATCGGCATTGATGCGGGCGCGCGCAGCCAACGACGTCGAGTTGTTTGCCGATCGGCGTCCGCCCGATTCGATTATCAGCGACGCGGGGCTGGGCTCCACGGTCAGTTTTCATCAGAGCGGAGCGCCGGCCGAAAACGTCGCGATGGTCTCGCTCGATCCCGGTATTGTGCTCAGCACGCGCGGACGTGCGGTGCTGAAGAACTTCGGGCAGAAGCCGCGCACTTGCGAGCTCGCAATCGAAACCGCGGGCAAGGAAATTTTCAATCAGACGCTGGTGCTCGCGCCCCGCGAACAGGTGATGGTGGCGTTCGGGCCGCTCACGACCGGAGGAATGATTGACGCGCGAATTCTCACCGGCGATGCGCTCGCCGCCGACAACGATCGCTATGCATACGCGGCGGTCGATCGTGCCGCGCGCGTGCTGCTGCTCTCGCCCGATGCGACGGTGCGCGACGATCTCGCGCGCGTGCTGCTGGCAGAGAGCGGCAGTTTCATCATCGCGAGCGCGGATCCCGCGAAGTTTCATAGCGACGAGCGCTACGCCCTGGCGGTGATGCACGATTGTTATGTCGCGGACGTCAAGGCGGATTCGACGCTGCTGATTTACCCTCCACCATCAAGCGCCGATCGCGTGCGCGGCCTCCTTATCACCGGTACCACCCCTTCGGCGATGATGACCAATCAGGGGCGCATCGATGCCAGCGCGACGCCGACGCTGCTCGGATCGACACGCACGCTGAGCGTTCCCGAATGGATGACGGCGAAGGCGACCGGCACTGCGCCCGGAGCGCATGAAATGATCGCACTGGCGGCTTCGGGCGCGCTGTCGTCCGGCCAGTTCGGGGTCATCGCGTTCGACGTGCGCAATCATCTGCTGCTCGATCCGGATCGCCTCGATGCGCTGGTGGCGACGGTCGATCTGATCCGCGAACTGACTGCGCCGCCGCTGCTGCATATCGTAGCGACCGGAACTTTTCTCGCCATACCCGCGCCCGACGACGCCCAGGTAACCGCGCCCGATGGCAGTATCGTTGCGACCTCGCGCGATGAATGGGGGCGCTTGCGACTGCGGCCAGTGGAGCCCGGCGACTACACTATCGAATCTGCGAGCGGCAACTATCACGTCTATGCCAACTATTACGACGCGTTCGAATCCGATTTGACGGCGCTGGCGGTCCCCTCGTCGCCGGAGCCGAAAAAACCGGACCATGAGCTACGGTCGGCCGCGTCGCCGAAACAGGTGCAGCCGCTCGCCGCGATACTGATCGCGTTCGCCGCGATCGCGCTGATACTCGAATCGGGATTGCTGATGCGCAGCGCGCGGCGCTGGAGGATGGGTCATGTTTGAGCGACCGATCCTTCTATTGCTTCTCTTCGCGACGCCGCTCGTCGCGCTGCCGGGACTCTTCGCGATGCGCCCCGGAAAGAGGTGGGCGGGACTCTTGGCCGCGAGCCTGCGCGTGCTCGCATTGGTTGCGTTGGTGTTCGCGCTGAGTGGCTTCGGAATTCCTACGCGGACCGCATCGCACCAGGTCGAGACCGTCGCCCTGATCGATGAGTCGCGTTCGATCGCGCCGGACCAGCTCAACTGGATGCGCGCCAAGGTTCAGGACCTCGCGCGTGCGAGCGGGATCGGCGATCGCATCGCGCTGCTCGGCTTCGGCCGCGAGGCGCGCATGCTCTATCCGATGGGCGATCCGCGCCTGCTTACGATTCCGCCGCTGCACGCGGATTCGGGCGCGACCGACATTGCCGAAGCGCTCACCGCGGCCGACGGACTTTTCTCACCGGAGGCCGACAAGCGGATTCTCATCATGAGTGACGGCAATCAGACCTCGGGTGACGCGGCTTCCGAGGTTCCAGCGCTGGTGGAGAATCGCGTGCGAGTTTTTTCCGCGGCACCTCCGCCCTCGGCCACCGAGCGGGTCGCGCTGACCGGGTTCGAGGCGCCGGGCGCGGTGCGTACCAATCAGCGCTTCACGTTTCATATCGCGATCGAGAGCGAGACCGCGAAGCCGGTCAAGGTTGACCTCGAACTTCTCAGCGACAACGATGCGGTCGGCGGCGAGACCGTCGAGTTGAAGCCCGGGCTTAATCGCTTCGAGCTGCCCTATCGCATCGACCAGCCCGGCGCATATGTGATGGGCGCGCGGCTGCGTACTCCTTCTTCGATGGTCGCGCTCAACGCGCAGGCCGAGGCGGCGCTCACGGTGGTCGCATCGCCACAGATTCTGGTCGCGGGCAGTGCGCCGCCCGAGAGCCTGCTCGCCGCGCTCAAGCTTCGCCAGTACGAGGTCACGGTGACCTCGCCACGCAGTCTGCCCACGCATCCGGAGAACTATCTGCCCTACCAGGCGGTGGTGCTCTCCGATGCGACGGCGACCACGCTGAGCAACGCGTCGGCGACGGCGCTCAACCGTTATGTTTCGGATTACGGCGGCGGCCTCATCGCGACCGGCGAGACGCTGCGCGACGAGCACTTCGCGGGCACGCCGCTGGAGAAAACCTTGCCGGTGAAATTCCAGCCGCAACCGCCGCCGCCCTCGCGCGAGCCGATCGCGGTGTTTCTGTGCATCGATCGCAGCAACTCGATGAGCTACGACTCGCGCTATCCGGCGGTGCGCGATGGCGAGCGCATCCGCTATGCGAAGGCGGCGGCCATCGCGCTGATGCGCCAGCTCGACGACACCGACTTTGCGGGCGTCATCGCATTCGACTCGCAGCCCTACGTCCTCGGGCATCTGGCGCCGCTCGGCGAGGACCGCGCGGAACTGGAAAATCGGATCGGACGGCTCGAGCCCGGGGGCGGCACCGATTTCAAAGATGCGCTCGAGATTGCACAGCGCGAGATTCTCGACAGCAAAATTGCGGTGCGGCAAATCTTCCTGCTCACGGATGGCGATACCAATCGGCAGTATCACGACCACGACCAGCTGATCGCCGATTTCGCCGCGCAGCACATTCCCGTATCGACGATTCGGATCGGACCCGACCTCGCGAATCTGCGCCTGTTGCAGGACTTCGCGCAGGCCACCGGCGGTACCTTCTATCGCGTGCAGGACATCGAGAAGCTTCCGCTATTGCTGGTCGGACTCACGCGCGAGGCGATGAATCGACGGAAGCAGGGTCGCTCCGAACTCGAAGCGGGAGCGCCGAGCGCGATCCTCACCGGTATCGACCTCAAGGAGATGCCGCCGATCGATTACTACGCCTCGACGATTCCGAAAGATGGTGCGCAGGTGCCGCTGCGGATCACCCGTCATGACGGCTCGGCGCCGCTGCTCGCGGCATGGCAATACGGACTCGGTCGCGCCGTCGTGTTCACCGCCGATCCAGACTCGCTGGCTACGCTGAGCTGGATTCGATGGAACCGCTACGCGGAATTCTGGTCGCAGCTCGTCAACTGGTCGATGCGCCAGGGCGATGCGGGTCCATTTTCGCTGCGCATCGAGAGCGCATCTGACGGCGGACTGCGGGTTGAGGCGGAGAAGGCCGACAGCTCACCGGTATCCAATTTAGTGCTGCGCGTGACCGGCACCGGACGCGCGATGGATGTGCCGATGACGCAGGCCGACGCCTCGGTTTATCGCGGCGAGCTCGGACAGTTGCCGCGCGGAAAATATACCGCGGCACTGATGATCAAGGCGGGTGACACCGAGCGCGTGCTGATGCAGCGCGAGTTTGCCTCGATCGGGAGCGCTGCCCCCGATGCCGAGGAGGTGCGCATACGCCCGCGCAATCTCACACTCCTGCGAAATCTCGCGAGCGCGACCGGCGGCGCGATCGATGCGACCGCAGCGGAGATCGTCAAGCCGACGGGCGCGCTCATTACCGTGCATCGCAACGCCGAGCCGTTGCTGCTGCCGCTTGCGATCGTGCTGTTCCTCGGCGAAGTATTCGTCCGGCGGCGCTTTCTTGGCGATTGATTTGGCCGGCGCGGCGGCCGCCGAGAGAGGAAATCCATGAAGCGAATTGGTCAGCTCGGATTGACGATAGCCATGTTGATGCTGCCGGCGGTTGCGCTCGCGCAGGCGACCGAGCGCGACATCAACGCGTTTGCGAAATCGACGCTGGTGTTCATCGCGACGGTGCGCAAGGATGGGAATCAAAGCCGCTCGACCCCGGTGTGGTTTACGACCACGCCCGACCACATCCTGCTCATAGAGACCAGTCCGACCTCATGGAAAGCGAAACGCATCCGGCGTGGCAGTCCCGCGATGATCTGGATCGGTGCGATCGATGGTCCCGCATTCATCGGTAAGGCGGAGATCACCAACGATCCGGCGGTCGAGACGCGCATCATCACCGACTATCCCGAAAAGTATCTGATGGCGCGGATGGGCTTCGCCAAGCCGACCCAGGAAAAGTTCGACAAGGGCACTATCGTGGCGATTAAGATCACGCCGGTGCGCGACCTGCCGGAACATTTCACCAATCAGCCGGCGACGCCTGCCCCGAACCTGGAAGTCGCGCCCGCCGCTGCGGCATCACCCGCGGCGCATTGAGCTGAATCTAACGGGGACCGAGTACCACCACGATGTAGTAAAGCCAGATTGGAACTAGCGTCGCGCAGTACCCCACCATCCAGGTGAGGCCGACAAATCCACCCCATGCGTCGGGAGCGGTGCTGCGATTCTTCACGCGGATCGAGCGCGCGAGGCCGGTGACGATTCGTACCGCAATGGGCCGTGGATCGGGTTCGATGGGCCGATGATTCATCCTCGCTTCTCTTCGCAGGCTCGCCAGATGAGCGATCTCGAAGGGCCCA
>Ga0335081_10008794_pt1 | contig 16210 bp, 16 predicted proteins | sample Lox_Sample_35_FD_206713 | JGI IMG/M metagenome (GOLD analysis project Ga0335081, IMG submission 206713) | Soil microbial communities from Loxahatchee National Wildlife Refuge, Florida, United States - Lox_Sample_3.5 | ecosystem: Environmental > Terrestrial > Soil > Wetlands | place: USA... | reverse complement strand
GAAAGCCATCATCAAACCATGACTATGAATTCGCGGGATGTATTTAGTTTTGCAACACTGCTTTTGCTCGCAGGCTCATTTTCTGCTCTGGGAAATACAAATCAAGTGGCGGGTTCGGAATCTGGTTATTCGGTCAGGTTGTATTACGGAAAGGAAGTCAAATTGAGCCAACCGATGATTCAAACTTTATATTCAAACGCGGTAGAATTGTTGGTGACCTCGAACTTTAATTCCGGCCAACCAGCTGGTCGTTCTTTGTTTCCCAATTTGAAGGAAGATTATCGGCTGGCAGTTTCTGGCAAGTATTTGCTCATCTCTTTCAAGGACATTCAAAATATAGAAACAATTGGCGGCGGGGTCGGCGTGCGAAAAATAATCATAGCGCTGAACGAAAATTGGGGACGAAATGAGCTTTTTACGATCGATGGTGAAAACCATACAATCAGCCATGCAAAATATAGTGGGCCGATCCTCATGAAGTTGTTGGAAGTCGTAAAGAAGGTTGCGAATTAAGTTTGTTTGCAATCACTTTGAATCGCTAACAATCTTGAAACCGAATTTATGCCAAAAAAGGTCCGCATCCCAACGCCGCTCCGCAAGTTGACGAACAACGAGGAGCTGGTCGAAGTCAACGCCGCCACCATCGGCGAGGCGATTGTCGAATTGCAGACGCGCTTCCCCGGCATCCAGGAACGGCTTGTGGATGAAAACGGCGAGGTGCGCCGCTTCGTGAACGTCTATGTGAACGAGGAAGACATCCGCTTCCTCAAAAACAAACAGACGCCGCTCAAAGACGGCGACGAAATCAGCATCATCCCGGCGATTGCCGGCGGCTAGAACCGTGGTGGTGGGGCGAGGCTACTGACGAGCCGGCCCGCGAGGACGCTCGCCCCGCCACAACAATTTCAAATCGTCAATCGCAAATCAAAACCGTAAATTTAACCGTCATGGCTAAAAACTCCAAAAAACCGGTCGCAGCGACCAGGTCCACGACTCCCACCCAGCGAAGATTGTGGCTGATGTATCCCTCCAAACTCATCAAGAAACCGTTCATCTGGGAAGTCGGGCACAAATTCAAGGTCGTCACCAACATCCGGCAGGCCAGCGTGACGGATGAAATCGGCATCGTCTGTCTCGAACTCGACGGCCCGCGCGATGAAGTGAAAGCCGCCATCAAATGGCTCGAGAAACACGGCGTGAACGTCGAGCCGGTTGAAATCAGCGTGATCGAAAGCTGATGCTTTTTCAGTGCCGGGTTCAGACCGCGCTGCCGATCCTTGATCAAGGTTGCCGGCAGGTTCCAGCCGGCCAAAGTTCTGTCCCGGAAAAAAAACTGGCCGGCCAACCCGGCCGGCCTGACCCCCAAGTTAATGGAATCGGTGACCTTACCCCTTTTGCCCTCCGAAGAGATCCTTCGCTTTGTACGCCCCAAACAGCAGCAACATCAACAGGCCAAAGCTCATGGCACCCGGCTCAGGCGCGGTGCTTAACTGAGGGACCACCATCAACTGATCCTGGGCGCCCGCGCCATTAGAATCATCCGGGTTGGGAACCCACAAGTTCAACGCCACCACGCCATAGGCCCCGTTGGCGGCATTGTTGATGGTCCCGCCCAACGCCGATACGGCGGCATTGTAGAAAGCGGTCCCGTCAGCACCTCCATCGACCAGACTGGGTTCTTCACCTTGAAGGTGCCAAATCGCCTGTTGCAGACCGCCGGCCGAAGCCGTACGGCCACTGTCACTGTAGTCATACCCGCTCAACGTGCCGGCGGCGAACTGGCTGTACAGCCAGGCGGTACCGATCGTGATCGGTTCGCCGTTGGGGAACTGCCCGCCATCATTCAAGACTTCGTCGCTGATCGTAACATTATAGGTCGTACCGGGATTAAAAAACTCCCCCGTTTCGACGCAGAACGTCTGAAAATTCGGATTCCCGGCCGTCAAATTTACGGTCGTCGGGGCGTAACCGGACAGAGTGGGATTCAGGGACAGCAGATTTGCATCAGGCACGGCGTTGAATTCACCCCCATCACCGTAACTGTAATTTGATAGATCCTGATAGAGAGTGACCTGCGTCACAGCCTCAACCGCGGGCACCGCGAGGATTCCTGCCAAACAAGCCAGTACGAACAACCTCATCACAGTTTCCTATGGTATAACTCTATTTTTTAAAAAATCAGGAGAAAATCAGCCTGGGGAAACATCCTCACTTTGATGGTTTAACGGACAACCATTCATTCCAGCTTCAGGGAATACTGGTTTTCGATCATCTCAGATTGCCGCTTCAGCAGTGCGTTTTGTTCCTCGATGAGTTTGCGCCGATCTTCAATGAGCCGGGTTTGTTGCTGCATCAGATGCTTTTGCTCTTCAATCAGGTTTTTCTGGCTGGCAATCAAATCCAGGGTGGCGCTGGCGATGGTCTGGTTGGCGGCGCCTTCCTGGGTTACAGCCGCGTGATTGGTCAATCTTCCGTTTGGCGTCGGCCCCACCCCGGCGTTCGAGCGGGAAGACAGTTCCATTACCACGTGCGTATAAAACTTGGAGTAATCAAAGACCTTTTTCCGGCGAAGCTTGTCGCGATTGTCCGGCGCGTCAACTTTTACAGCAGGCAGCTTCACACCGATTGAACTGGAGCCGTTTCCATGGCCGTTGCCCGACGCGGCCCGCGCGGTGGTGATTGCGTGCCCCCCATTCGCATAGACCGCCCCGCGCATCCTTCGCTGTCGCCGCCTCTGGTAAACGAACGCGCCGCCGATCAGCACAACCCCGCCGGCCAAACCCGAATAAATCCAAACCACGATGCCACCCCCGGCACTGGCCATCAAATTGCCGCTCCCGGCCGGGCGTTTGTTATCCACGATGAGTTGGGACAGCGTGACGTCGGCAATCTTGTCGCCGCTCTCGTAATCCACATAGCGCTGCCCGTCTTTGATGGTGATATTCTTGACCAATTGCTGCAGGGGGACCGAGTCGGATGCCGCAGTGTAGGGTTGCACGGTGATGATTTCCAGAACTCCCCGCCGGCCGAGCAACAGCACTGAATGATTAATCACCTTGGCTGATGGCGTAGTCGCCCGCAACGCCCAGTCCAATGAGTGATTTTCCACATCATACACCGGCGGGTGCTCCCATTCGACGGACATAATGGATGACATTCCCTGTTCTGCGCGCTCGCCGTTTTGCGTCTCACTCCGCTTCTGCACAGCTTTCAAAACCGCCGCCGGATCTATCTGTTCCTTATCTGCATTCTTCACATAACCAACGTCGGTGTAGGTCAAGACCGCCCACCACTTCCCGGAATCCGGAGCCAGGATGCCAATCAGACCATCCGGAACGGGATTTTTCATCCGCTCAAGCAAAACCCGCGCTCCCGTTTCACCCGTCAGTCGAAAACCCTGGGGCACGTCAATGTCCGCAAGCGTCCCCAGGCTTGCTTTCTTAGGCCCGATAATCCAGTTAACTTCTTGCGATGGCCTGACGGGAGTAAGCGAGAGTTGATCTCCCTGACATGGCTGGCCCCCAAAAACAGCCAACATCGGCAAAATGCAAAATACAACTGGGTATTTCCGCCAGTTGGAGGAACTCGGAAGGCAGGCTTTCATATTTACAACTCGTACAACTTACCCCACTATATTCAATCAGTGTCCAAGTTTTAAACAAAATCTGTCCAAAGTCAATACGTTTTTCGCTTCTCTCGAATAATTAACCTGATTGTCGAATTGGTTCGGGTCGTGTGGGAATGGGCCAATGACTTAACCTGTTCATCTTTAGTTTGTTACAAACAAAACCCTGTCTAAAAAGTGTTATTTCCGGCGCTTGCGTTTGACTTTGACTTGAGTCGCGGCATGAGTGAGCGCGGCATGCACCAGCGCGGCTTCCTCATCGCTAACCTTCTCGGCCAGACGGACTTCGGCACTCCGGCGGGCTTCCTCGGCCTTCGCTTCGTCAATGCTCTCGGCACTGATGGCCATGTCGGTGAGTATGGAGACGCGGTCACCGGTGACCTGCACGAAGCCGTCACCGACCGCCAGGAAAAAGGTTTCCTTGCCTTTGTTGACGATGATCTCGCCGGCAACGAGTTGCGTCATCAGCGGCATGTGTTGCGGCAAAATTCCCATCTCGCCCACGGTACCGGTGAGCGTCACCATGTCCACGTCGTCGGAGAAGACTTTCGCCTCCGGTGTGACGATTTCGAGTTTCAGCGTTGCAGCCATTATCAGTTCACATCTCCCGAATCACGTCTCTTTGATTTCATCAATTCCGCCTCTCATGTAAAAATTCTGCTCCGGCACATCGTCGTGTTTGCCGTCGAGAATTTCCTTGAAGCCGCGGACGGTTTCAGTGACCGGCACCTGCCGGCCCTGGCGGCCGGTGAAGACTTCGGCCACCGAGAACGGTTGACTGAGAAAGCGCTGGATTTTTCGCGCGCGATAAACCGCGAGTTTGTCGTCCGGCGAAAGTTCGTCCATGCCCAGAATCGCGATGATGTCCTGCAAATCCTTGTAGCGTTGCAGCACGCGCTGCACGCCGCGCGCCACTTCGTAATGATCCTGCCCGACGATGTCCGGCGCGAGCGCACGGGAAGTCGAAGCGAGCGGATCCACCGCGGGATAAATTCCCAACTCGGCGATGGACCGTTCCAGCACAATCGTCGCGTCCAGGTGCGCGAAGGTCGTGGCCGGCGCCGGATCGGTCAGGTCGTCGGCGGGCACATAGACGGCCTGGAACGAAGTAATGGAGCCCTTCTTCGTCGAAGTGATGCGCTCCTGCAAATCGCCCATTTCGGCGGCGAGCGTAGGCTGATAACCGACGGCGCTCGGGGTGCGGCCCAGCAGCGCCGACACTTCCGAACCCGCCTGCGAGAAGCGGAAAATGTTGTCAATAAACAGCAGCACGTCCTGGTTCTTCTCGTCGCGAAAGTATTCCGTGATGGCGAGACCGGACAACGCCACGCGCAGACGCGCGCCTGGCGGCTCGTTCATCTGCCCGTAAACCAGCGCGATTTTCGAAGCGCCGAGGTTGTCCTGCTTGATGACGCCCGCCTCGGACATTTCGGTGTAAAGGTCGTTGCCCTCGCGCGTGCGTTCGCCCACGCCGGCGAACACGGAGACGCCGCCGTGCATTTTGGCGATGTTGTTGATCAATTCCATGATGACGACGGTCTTGCCGACGCCCGCGCCGCCGAAGGCGCCAACCTTGCCGCCTTTTAAAAACGGGCAAATCAGATCAATGACCTTGATGCCGGTCGTCAAGATTTGCGGGCTGGTGGATTGCTCGGCCAGCGTCGGCGCGGGGCGATGAATGGGATAGCGCTTTTCGGCCTTGACCGGTCCGCGTTCGTCCACCGTTTCGCCGACGACGTTGAACACGCGGCCCATGACCGCGTCACCAACCGGCATGGAGATGGGACCGCCGGTGTCTGCGACTTCGTAACCGCGCTTCATGCCTTCGGTCGAGCCCATGCAAACACAACGCACCCAGTTATCGCCAAGGAGCTGCTCGACTTCGAGCGTCCGCTGCACGCGGCCCTGGCCGGGCACGTCGAATTCCATCGTGAGCGCGTTGTAAATACCAGGCATTGGGCCCGTGAATTCCACGTCCACGACCGGCCCGATGATTTGAACGACTCTGCCTTTGTTCATGTTTTGAGCAAGTTTGGTTTTAAATTTCGAGTTCAGGCCACCGCCATTTGGGCCGTGGCAATTTCCAGCAATTCCTTGGTGATATTGGCCTGACGCAGCTTGTTGTATTCGAGCGTCAGGTCTTTGATGAGTTGCATGGCATTCTCGGTGGCGTTTTTCATGGCCACCAGTTTGGCACTGTATTCGCTCGCCCGCGCCTCCAGCAAAATTTGGTAAATTTTGAAATTTAAGCCGTGCGGCAGCAACTCGCTCAGCACGGTGGTTTCGTCCGGCTCAAACTCAAAAGTATCGGTGGCCGCGCTGCGCGCCGGCAGTTCTTTCGGTTGCGCCTGGCCGGAGGCGGCGGTCGTGAGGGCATGGATTTTTCCGACCGGCAGGAGCGGCAAGGTTTCCGGCCGCTGGTTCAACGTGGAAATAAATCTCGTGAACAAAATGTCCACGGCATCCACCTCGCCTTTGACGAACAGCGCCTGCGCGAATTTGGATATCGCCCGCGCCTCGCCGAATTGAGGCGTGTCCTTGTAGGTGAACTCGGCGGTGAGCGGCCGCTTCGTGCGCGAAATGAACTGGGCCGCCTTGCGTCCGGCGGTGATGAACACCGTGGCCTCCCGGTCAAATTTGGCTGCCTCGCGGAATAAATTGCTGTTGAGCGCGCCGCACAATCCCTTGTCGGTGCTGACGAGGAGGAGCGCGCGCTTTCTGACGGGGCGCGTCTCCATCAAGGGATGTTTGAGCGTGGCAATGCGCGGCGCGGCCTCGGCCAGCACCTGATTCATCAAGTCGGCATACGGCCGCCCGGCCAGCGCCGCCTGCTGGGCTTTGCGCATCTTGGCCGCCGCCACCATTTGCATCGCCCGGGTGATTTGGGCGGTGTTCTTGACCGACTTGATGCGTCGGCGAATGTCGCGGGTGCTGGGCATGGATTAGTGATACGTCTGCTTGAAATCCGTCACGGCCTTTTTCAAATCACCGGTGATGGTGTCGCTCAACGCTTTTTCCCGGGCGATGCGCCCCAGCAAATCCGTTTTGCGGCTGGTCAGGTAATCCGTGAGCTTCGCCTGAAAGTCCTTTATCTTTTCCACCGGCACGTCGTCCACGAAACCGTTTTGCGCCGCCCACAATACCACCACCTGCACTTCCACCGGCATCGGGTTGTATTGAATCTGCTTGAACACCTCGACGATACGTTTGCCGCGTTCGAGCTGGGCCTGGGTCTTGGCGTCGAGGTCGGAGCCGAACTGCGCGAACGCCGCCAGTTCGCGGAACTGCGCGAGATCGCCTTTGATGCGGCCGGCCACCTGTTTCATCGCCTTCACCTGCGCCGCCGAACCCACGCGCGAAACGGACAAACCCACCGAAATGGCCGGACGCACGCCCTGATAAAACAAATCCGTTTCCAGGTAAATCTGGCCGTCCGTGATGGAAATCACATTCGTTGGAATATACGCTGACACGTCGCCGGCCTGCGTCTCGATGATGGGCAGCGCGGTCAGCGAACCATTGCCGTTTTTCTCGTTCAGACGCGCGGCGCGCTCGAGCAAACGGCTGTGGAGATAAAACACGTCGCCCGGATACGCCTCGCGGCCGGAGGGACGCTTCAGCACCAGTGAAACCTGGCGATACGCGACGGCGTGTTTCGACAAATCGTCGTAAATAATCAGCGCGTCCATGCCGTTGTCCATGAACCATTCGCCCATCGCCGCGCCGGCGAACGGCGCGAGATACTGGTTCGTAGCCGAATCGGAGGCCGCTGCGACCACGACAATCGTGTACGGCAGCGCGCGCGCCTCATCCAGCACGGCGATGGTGCGCGCCACGTCGGATTGCTTCTGGCCGATGGCGACGTAAATGCAATACAGCGGGCGGTAATCCTTGTCACCGGCCTCCTGCGCCGCGAGGTTGAGGCGCGCGTTATTGATAATGGTGTCAACGCCGATGGTCGTTTTGCCGGTTGAACGGTCGCCGATAATCAATTCGCGCTGGCCGCGGCCGATGGGAATCATCGCGTCAATGGCCATGATCCCGGTTTGGACGGGCTGGCTGACCGAACGGCGTTTGATGATGCCGGGCGCAATTTTTTCCACCGGATATTGCGTGGCGGATTTGACGGGGCCTTTGCCGTCGAGCGGCTGGCCCAGGGCGTTGACGACCCGGCCCAGCAATTCCTTGCCGACGGGCACCTGCAACAGCTTGCCGGTCGTGCGGACTTCGTCGCCTTCTTTGATTTTGGTAAAATCGCCCAGGATGATTGCGCCGACCTCGGTTTCCTCAAGGTTCAATGCCAACCCGGTGATGCCGCGGCCGAAGTCGAGCATCTCGTTAAGCATCGTGTCGGTGAGGCCCTCGACCCGGGCCACCCCGTCGCCGATTTCGCGCACGACGCCGACATTCTGCTTTGCCGTTGCCAGTTTTGCGCCGATGATTTGGGCTTCAATTTCCTGCAACAAGTCGCTCATAGATTCTCAATCCGGATTCGCTTTGATTAAAACTGTCGTGCCAGCGCGTCCAATCGCGCCCGCACACTGCCATCGTAAAGGTCGCTGCCCGCCTGAATCCGCAGTCCGCCGATGAGTGCCGGATTCTGGACGAAGGAAACGCTCATTCCCGCCCCATAACTGCTTTTCAGTTGCCTGGTTACTTTCGCCTTCAAATCGGGCGGCAGCACGGCTGTGCTCTCCACGCGCGCCGTCTGCCTTTCCAGCTCCAGTTTCACCAGCCGCTGCAGGCGCGACAAAATTTCAATGTAACCGCGCGGTTTTCGCGCCAGCACGAGCGAGACGGCCCGCCGGACGCGGTGCTCATCGAGCACGCCGTTGACCAGGCAACTGCGGAACAGTTTGCGAGCGCCGCGCTGGGCCTGTTTGGAAATTTTCATTTCGTCTGTAGCGGCGGCCTGTGACCGCCGTAAATTCAGCGGCGCTCCCGGAGCGCCGCGACATATTTTCACCCGGCCAATTGCTTCGTCGTCTCCTCCGCGAGCCGCCGCTGGTCGTCCGGCGTCAGGACTTTGCCGGTAACCGTCGCGGTCGTCTGGACGACCAGCCGCCCGACTTCACTCTTCAGTTCCGCCAGCATCCGCGCGTGGTCCTGGGCGGCGGCTTCGCGCGCCTTGGCCATGATTTGTTCGGCGGCGGCGATGGCTTTTTGCGTTTCCACCTCGCGCACGCGGGCAGCGGCGCTCCGTCCCTCTTCGATCATCTGGTTGGCCACGTCGCCGGCCTGGGCCAGGATGCGTTTGCGTTCGGCTTCGGTGTGCGCGACTTCCGCCTTGATTTTCTCCGCGTTGGCGAGGCTCTCGGCGATTTTTTCACGGCGCACCTGAAGCATCGTGAAGATGGGCTTGTAGGCAAATCGCCATAGTATGAAAAAGACGATTGAGAAGCTGATCAACTGTGTGATCAGTATCTTCCAGTCAATACCCAGTTCGCTCATAAACCGGTTTTCACTTGACGACAAACCAGGCAATCACGGCCCAGCCTTCGGCCAGGGCCATGCCGATAAACATGAAGATCAGAATTCGGCCGAACATTCCGGGATTGCGGCTCATAGCAACAAGGCCGCCTGCCGTGGAAAGGCCGATGGCAATGGCGGCGCCGGCAAAGGCCAAACCAATGTGAACGTTGCCTGTCATTTCTGCGAGCATCATATACTTTTTTTGGTTGTGTTGGTTGTCGCTCCGGCATCCGACGCCGGAGCCTTTCAAAATTCAGCGACTGTGTTCCTCATCCGGGTGCGCGCACATCGTGCCGACAAACGCCACGACCAGCAAGGCAAACACAAACGCCTGCACCAGGCAGACGAATGATTCGTAACCAATCGCCAAGGTCGAAAGCGCCACCGACGCCAGGAACGATTTGGCGTGAAACGTCATTTCCAGAATGGTTTCACCGGCAAAAATATTTCCGTAAAGCCGCATCGCCAGCGCCACCGGTCGCGCGAACAATATCGAGACCACCTCCATGGTGCCGATGAAAAGGAACAGAAACAAAAACAGGGGATACAGCCATTTGCTCGTTTCCATTTTTACGCCGAAAACGTGTTTGACGAGGCCCCAGAAGCCGTTGTAACGGACGGCCCAGAAAAGGCTCATGGCCAAAAAAAGCCCTGCCATCGCCACCGTCAGGTTCGCGTCCGTCGTCGGCGGGCGGAAAAACGGCTTTTGGACATGCTCAACTGCGAAGGGCAGCAGGCTGTGCTGGACGGGGGTTCCGAGCCCGATGCTGCCGACGCCCGGAATCAAATCCACATAATTGGATATGACGATAAAAATGAAGAACGTGGTCGCAAACGGAAATACCCACCGCGTCACCCGCCGGTCCAGAATGTCGCCCATCAGACTTTCCCAGCCTTCGACGAGCGCCTCAATCGCATTTTGCATGCCCGACGGAATTTCCTTGAGGCCTTTCCACGTCGTCACGCGGACGACGACCAGAATGATCGCCGCCACAATCCACGTGCAAACCATGGAATTGGTGATTGGCAGCGGACCAATGTGGAAAAGCACCGGCGGAGCTTGAGGCGGAAGGTCGCTTTCGCCGGCCACGCCGGCTGCCGGCCGGGGTTGGGCCGACGCCACAGCGCGGGATGCCGCTGGCGCGGCGGGAACGGACGCCGCCGGCAGTTGCGCCATCAGGCCTGTCGCCACCACCGTCGCCAGCACGCCGCCGGCAAAAATGAATGTTATCAACCGCATTGGGTTCAAAAAAAACCGCTTCAGACGACACAACTCCCGTCAATCCGACGTTGCGTCTGAAGCCGGGAAATCTTGCCCATCGTGAAAAAATTCACAAGCACTTTTTTGGCGAAAATTCGGCTAATAACCGGCCATTCCCTCCACCCCAACTTATGGCCCCCAATCCTGCCGCAATGCCGCGGGCATTTTCCCCTGCCCCCGCAGGGCGCGCAAACTCAGGGCATCGTGCCGTTTGGCCAACCGCTGGCCATTTTCATCCCGCACCAGCGGACAATGAAAAAACCCCGGCGGCGTCAGGCCAAGTGCGCGGAAAAGCAACAACTGCCGCGCGGTGCTCACCAGCAAATCCGCGCCCCGCACCACTTCGGTAATTCGCATCGCCGCGTCGTCCACTACGCAGGCGAGTTGATACGCCGGAACATCATCGTGCCGCCAGACCACAAAGTCGCCAAAATCTTTTCCTGCCACGAACGATTGGGGACCCGAATTCCTGTCCGTGAACGGGACCGTTTCTCCATCGGGAACGCGAAAACGCCAGGAAAATTTACGATTTATGATTTCGGATTTACGATTTTGCCGGCAGGTGCCGGGATAAACAGGTTCCTCACCCTCCGCATTGGGCGCGCTGGCGGCGTCGCGGATGTCCTTGCGCGAGCAGGTGCAGGGATAAACGAATCCACCGGCGCGCAGTTTTTCGAGCGCAGCGCGGTAAAGATGAAACCGTTCGCTTTGATTGTATGGCGCAAATGGCCCGCCACAGTCCGGCCCTTCCTGCCATTCAAAACCGAACCAGCGCAGGTCCTCGATCATTTGGGCAACGAATTCCAGCTTGAAACGCGTCGCGTCAATGTCGTCGTTGCGCAGAATCAACGACCCGCCGTTCCTCCGCGCGCGCTCCTGCGCCACCCAAAATGTCCGCGCGTGGCCGAGATGAAGGAGCCCCGTCGGGGATGGCGCGAGCCGGCCGCGATAGGCCGGATTTCGTGTCTGACGTCTGGCGTCCCGGGTATTGGCCGGTTTCATGGCGGGAAATAAACCACGACGCAACGTAGGAACAAGGTTTTCTTTTCCGCGCACTGGACGAAATTTGTGGTGGACTTTCGCTGCCGGAAAATTCAGCTTTGCGCCCATGCACCAGACCCGTTTCATCCGATCGCAACTGGCGGCCCGGCTCGGCTTTTTGCTGATGGTCCCGGGCGCCACCGCCTTCGCCCTGTTCGCGCAAACAACCAACCCGGTCCCGGTCCTGCACATCAAGGCCGACCAGGTCACCGCCCGGGTCAGCCCGACGCTGTATGGCCTGATGACCGAGGAGATCAATTACTCCTACGAAGGCGGGCTTTACGGCGAACTCATTCGCAATCGGACCTTCAAGGCAAATCAGGCCAACCCGGTGTTCTGGAGTGTCGTCGGCAAGGGGGCCATTTCACTCGACACCAACCGGCCGTTGAATTCGGCTTTGAACGTGAGCCTGAGACTGGATACGGGCAAAGCGTCGGAAAATGCTCCCGTCGGCATTGCCAACGGCGGATATTGGGGAATTCCCCTCCGGCCGAACACAGCTTATCACGCCTCGTTTTATGCCAGGGGCGAACATTTCAAAGGCCCGTTGACGGTCAGCCTCGTTCATGTCGTCGATTCCAACAGCGTGACCGTGAAAACGCCACCGGGAGTTCAGGTTTTCCCTGGCGAAATGACTGAAACGATTGCGACGGCAACGGTTCCGAAAATATCCGGCCGATGGCAAAAATATGAACTCACACTGACCACGGGTGACATCGAGCCTTCCAAAGAAAACCGACTGGTGATTTCCGCAACCAAGCCGGGGACATTTTTCAACAAGCACGGCGAAGTCTGGTTCCAGCAGGTTTCGCTCTTCCCGCCGACCTACAACAACCGCCCCAACGGGAATCGCCCCGACCTGATGCAGTTGCTCGCGGAAATGCACCCGGCGTTCCTGCGCTTCCCCGGTGGCAATTACGTCGAAGGCAACACCATCGCCGAGCGTTTCAACTGGAAGGAAACCATTGGTGACACTTCACAACGTCCCGGACATCGCAGCCCCTGGGGTTATTGGTCCACCGACGGTTTTGGTCTGCTGGAGTATTTAGAGTGGTGCGAAGATTTACATATGCAACCGGTGCTGGCGGTCTATGCCGGTTACTCGCTGCGCCAACAACATATCGATCCGGGCACGAATCTCGATTCCTACGTCCAGGATGCCCTCGACGAAATAGAATATGTCATCGGCGACGCGACCACGAAATGGGGCGCCCAACGCGCCAAGGACGGGCATCCGGAGCCCTTCATATTGAATTACGTTGAAATTGGCAACGAAGACGAGTTCGATCGCTCCCGCAGTTACGACGGGCGGTTCACGCAGTTCTTCGACGCCATCAAAGCGAAATATTCCAACCTCCAGATCATCGCCACCGCCCGGGTTACCAGCCGCGAGCCGGATTTGATGGACGAGCATTATTACCGTTCACAGGAGGAGATGGAGGCGCAGTCGCACATGTACGATACGCGGCCGCGCGGCGGCAAAACGAAGGTCTTCGTTGGCGAATGGGCCACGCGCGTCGGCTCCCCCACACCCAACATGGCGGGTGCGTTGGGCGACGCCGCCTGGATGTGCTGCATGGAACGCAACTCTGACCTGGTAATCATGTCCAGCTACGCGCCGCTCTTCGTGAACGTCAGCGAGCTTACCGGTCCGGACCACTCGATGCAGTGGCGCAGCGACCTGATCGGCTACGACGCGATGACCAGTTATGGTTCGCCATCCTATTATGCGCAGAAGATGTTCAGCACGCATCACGGCGACGTCATCCTGGCCACCGATTCCGAAAACATTCCGACGTACACGTGGCATCCGGCTGCCCGCCGCCGCAATGGTGTCGAGCAAGCGCGCCCGGCCCCGCGGGAGGTGCCATCGCTCTTCTTCGACGCCACCCGCGACAGCCAGTCAGGGTTGATTTATCTGAAAGTCGTTAACCGCCTCAGCACATCGCAGCCGGTGGAGATTCAATTCAGCGGGGCTCCCGCCGTCGAAGCTGAAGGCGAAGCCGTCGTATTAAAGGCCAACAGCCCGGAAGACACGAATTCAATCCAGGAACCGACCAGAATTGTACCGGTCACAGAGACCGTGGACGGTCTCGGCGCAGATTTCACCCGGGAATTCCCGCCCTATTCCATCACCATCCTGCAATTGAAGACGCAGTAAACGGAAGCGCCAAAATCCAGGCACCAAGCACCAGAGAAGCCCCAAACTTCAAACATCGGAAACCGGTGGCTGATGATTTTGGAGCTTGGTTTCTGGAATTTCTCTGGAGCCTGGAAGTTGGTGCCTGGAGCTTTTTCCGGTTCAAAAGGCCTCATCCGGGTTTGCCGCGAGCCACCCCGTCAGGCCCGGCAGTGGCGCGGATAAAATCCCCTGCGCCCTGGCAATATTCAGCGAGGTGTCCAGCGCGCGGGGTGGTCCGGGGAAATCCCGCGCTGAACCCGGTTTGATTTTCGCCGCCAACTCCGGCCGGCGTTTGACCAGACACTGACCAATCTGCCAGCGCGAAAGCCGCTCCGCGCCCGCGACGTGAAAAAGTCCGGCGCGACTTTTGTTGGCCAATTCCCAGACCGCGCGCGCCGTTTCCACCGCCGGAATCGGACAGCGAAATTCGTCCGTGAACAGGACCGTCCCCGGCTCCGCCTCCAACGCGAGCCGCAACTGCTCATTGAAACTGCGGTTGCCCGCGCGCGACACACCCGCATTGAGCGACGTGCGCACGACCAGATGACGCGGATTTCTCAAAACGATCTCCTCCGCGGCGGCCTTCGTCTCGCCGTAAAGATGCAGCGGATTCGGCGCGTCGGTCTCGGCATAGTTCCCCTGGCGCCCGTCATAAACCAGATCGGTGGAAAAGAAAACCAATTGAATTCCCGCCGCCAGTTCCGCCAGGAGTTTTGTCACCTCGACGTTCATCTGCCGCGCCCGGGCAGGATTTGCCTGGGCCCCGGCGACAGTAGTGACAGCCGCGCAATGAATCACAAGTTGTGGCCGGTCCCGCTCGAATTCGCGACCGACCGTCGCAAAATCGAGCAAGTCAAAATCCCCGCGCGTCAACGCCCGGACGCGCCATTGCGGGGCAAATTGCGGCGCAACCTGGACGAGATAATTTCCGATCAACCCGCCCGCGCCGGTGATCCAGGCCAGCTTCATTTTTGTGGAGCACTGGCGGCCGGACCGTGCGCGACTGGCGGCAGGCGACCGATCCACATATCGGTGGCGGCATAATGCCATTCCAGTTCGGGAATGTCCGGCGGCCCGCCCGCCCCCGGTGCGCGGATGATCATGCGGTCGGCGGGCCGCATTGCCTTCACCCACGGCGCATAGGCTGCGAAAGCCGCGCCGTGGTTCCACTGGATTTTGCGCAACACGGCCAGGTCTTCGGGCCGCATCAGGCCGGACTCAAACCCGAGAATGTATTTCCAGTTGGCGGTGGGATTTTTGAAAAAGGTCTGGAAAAAGACATCCATGTTGGAATTGTAAATGATGCCGCCGGGCGCGGGCAACCAGCCGGCGTCGCCGGGCGAGTCCGGTGTGAGATATTCCGTGTCCAGGTTCCCCGTCCAGCGGCTGTCCCGATCGCTCGTGAAGCCCAGAAAAGCCCCGGCGGCGATGCCGAGCGTGATCAACAGCCGCCTTGCCGAATCCAACGTGAGCTGCCGCTCGAAGTGCTCCTGCAATTCCAGCGCGGTCCAGACGCTGAACGCCGGGATGCCGAAATCCCACCAGAATCGCCGCATCTTCAAGCCCAGCACCCAGCCCAGCACCATCATCATGAAAATCGGATTGAGCAACCGGCGCGGGTTCCAGCCGGACGAAATTTTCCGCCACAAAAGCAAAACCGCTACGGCGAGGACGGCGGGAATTTCGCCGTCGGACGGCTGCAATTCCGCTTCAAGCTGGCGGACGACGGTGAAGTCGGCAAACACGCCGAACATGTGGCGGACGGACTGGAACAAAAATTCCCACGGATGGCCGGTCAGCGCACAGCCGAGAAAACTGCCGGCGAGCCAGCAGGCGCCGTAGGCCATCGCCGAGCGCCAGAAGCCGGCAACCAGAATGGCCGCGCCCGGCAGGCACAGCAGATACCACGAACCGTGGATCCACGCCGAGGCCGCGACGAGCAGTGGCGTGCAAATGACTGCTGCGCGGCGCGGCCGGTCCTGTTCCTGGCGCGACCACAAAAGCAGAATGCCGATGAGCATGGCATCGGTCAAAAGATAGGGGCGGCCGCGTGCAAACCGCGTGGTGCAAGCCGGAGCGAACACCGACGCGATGAGCAGGGCCGCCAGCCACGCCTCCGGCCGGCGCAGCCACGGCAGTGCGCTCAACGTGACCAGCAACATCAGGGCGACGACGGAAAAAACGACAAGCGTTTCCGCGTCGCCGCCGAATCCGCTGTGGACCCACTGCAGGATTTTCTGCCAGCCAGGGCTGGGGTCGATCGGGAAATCACTCCGCATGACGAGGATTTGCTGCCACGATTTGCCGGAAATCGTCTTGGCCGCGTGCCGCAGCGCGTCATCCATCGGCAGAAAACCGTAGCCGATGATTTTCAGGGGAATGAGAATGATGGTGGAGATGGCAATTACCCAGACGGCCAGTGGCACGTAGCGTTTCACATCCTGCGAAAGCATGGCGAAGTCTAAAATGACTCCCACGCCCCGTCAATGCGGGTCGAGACAGTCGCGTGTCAGTCGTCGTATCCGCCGGCATGAGGCAAATGCCGGCGCAGCCTGAACGAGACAATTTCCAATCAGCCCGCTCACGCCAACGATCCAAACCGATGGTTGGGGAACAGGCGGAATTTTCC
>Ga0335081_10008792_pt1 | contig 16210 bp, 17 predicted proteins | sample Lox_Sample_35_FD_206713 | JGI IMG/M metagenome (GOLD analysis project Ga0335081, IMG submission 206713) | Soil microbial communities from Loxahatchee National Wildlife Refuge, Florida, United States - Lox_Sample_3.5 | ecosystem: Environmental > Terrestrial > Soil > Wetlands | place: USA... | reverse complement strand
TTTCAAAGACTTGGAAGAAACGGCGAAAGTGGGCGTGAAGAAATTATGAGTCCGCTGCTCTAACCGCTGAGCTAAGGGCCCGTGCTAATCGATCCAACGACTTAGGCTGCGTCTTTCTCGGCTTTACCGGTCGTGTGCCCTCTGTGTGCCCACCCTGCTCCCCGGAGCCCGAGTTGAACGCCTCCAGCCGCTCGAACGCCCTCTCCATCGCCTCGGCGTCGGGTGCACGTACCGCTGAGAGACGGTGACGCTGCTGTGCCCCGCGATCCTCATGAATGGTGAACGCGTCCACGCCGGCCTCCCCGAGCCTCGTCAGCATCGTGTGCCGCAGCGAGTGTATCACGAAGTCGCCGGATAGCTTCAGTGTATCGCGGACGTTCTTGTGCTGGTGGGCGAGTGAGGTGCCGAGTATCGGCGCCCCCTGCCTATCGCCCGGGAAGACCCACTCGCCCTCAGCGTCCTTGGCCCTCTCGGCCAGCATCGCCGTCGCCCGCCCCGTGAGCCTCACGTTCCTACGGGCGTTCTTCGACTTGCCCTTGCCCACGTGGACGAAGCCGAGGCTCTCCGCACGCTTCCGAATACCGCTCCGTCTTAGACCGCTTGCCCGTGGATTGAATCGAGTGTATTCCGGCGATGATATCGTCGCCTGCCACGCGCTTCAGGTCTGAAAGCTCAAATCGAAGCGCCAGCTTGGCGCAGTCCCTGTCTTCTGCATCCCAAACGGGTGACCCACCGGGTACGCGTGGCACTTCGTAATACTCTCGCGCCTTGTGGTCGATCCGAATGCTCCTGTGTTCCAGAGGGAACTTAACCTGGGCGATGTCCCAGTCGCTCTCTCGGATGAAGTAATTACGCCACTCGCGCCTGCTGTTTCGCTCCAGAATTGCGCCATCGCGCCGGTACGCAAGGACCGTGCTGCCGGTCCATCGCCGAACTGCGTGGAAGCCCCAACTCGTGTTCTCCCATCCCGATCCCTGCCACTCGAGTGTCCTGCAGACCGTGTTCTGCGGAGTTAGGCAGGTACCCGTGGAGGCCCAAGGCGGATCTATCAGCCCGTTAGCAAAGGCAGCGGCCAAACCAAAAGCAAGAAGTCGGTACGACATTGTTCCCATTTCATTAGACACCGCTGCGCATACTGATTCCACGCCCAAAGAATGCAGGCCCTACGTCCCAAACCTGACGCCGGCGGTCCACTTCTTCCGAGGGCGCTGGCCCCCTGCGAGAGGCGCGAGACCGAACCGATGAATGGAGCTACGATAGTGCGCGTGAGACTGGCGTTTCCGATCACCATCCCTGTGCTGATCAGCGCTTCCGCTCTTGCTCAACCTCATCTTGTTTTCGACCACAAAATCGGCACGGATTGGAAGCCCGACTCAAACCATTGGATGAGCTACGTGGCAATCAGCTCCGACGGTACCACCGTCGTTTCTGATGGCAACGTGCCGGGCATCGAGTCGGGAGGTACCGGCTTCTTGAGTTTCCCGGGCGGAGACTATCTGCGAAATACCGCCGACCGTATCCTGTCTATCTCGCCCGACTTCAGGTATTTGGCTGGTGAGAAAAGTATCGTGGATTTGCAGACCGGCAGAGTAATTGTCCGCGCCTCAAACCGTGCGACGAGGTACACCGCTGCGGCTTTCGATCCGGGAGGCAAGTATGTCGCGTTGACCGGTGGCTGGAGTGTCGACAAGAACCGCGGAATGCAGATCACGGTTGTTAGGATCGCGGACGGTGCGGCGGTGGCGAGTTTCGGTTCGAGGTGTGCGACTTCGCTCGTCTTTGATCCCGAAGACAGGATCATTGCATCGGGGCACTGGAACAACGTTACCCTGTGGGACTCGCGTAGCGGCGCAAAGCTGGCGATCCTATATCACGCCGGCAAACATGTGACTGGTGCCGGTTTGAACCGCGACGGCAGATACATCTATGGGCTCGGCTTCAGTCGCGACGGCAGCCTGCTCGCCGCGGGTAGTGACGATGGCGAACTTCAGATTTGGGATGTAGCCGCCAGAAAGCTACTACACACAGTGAACATCGGCGGCGGCGACGTATCCGATCCCGCGTTCAGTCCTGACGGGAAATTGTTGGCGGCTGGAACCTACGGCGATGGGACCGTCACGCTGGTAGACCCGGTATCAGGAAAGATCCTCTCCCAGACGAAGGTTTCGATGTTCGGCTGTGGATCGGTCGCCTTTAGCCCGGATGGTCGGTTTCTCATCACTCCGTCCAACGGAGGTTTGATTGGTCCGCGCAAATTCGACAGAGGGGGATCAGTCCGCGTCTTTCGCATCGAGAACTGACCATCTCTCCGCATTCGGCGCGGCGAGAATCCTGAACGCGATACTGTGCGATCTTAACGCGAGGCAACACGAAATAACTTCGCGGACGCGGCGGTTTCAGGCGTGACCTTGAATGCCTCACCTTCGAGCCGGAAGTCGACCTCGTAGTTTGACACCTTCGGTTTCGGGAGACGCTCATCTGGGTAATCAGGGCGCAGGCTTATCCGGCCATGGCGTGCGTGGACCCGCACGAGGAGATCGCCCGGTGCCGTCCCGTCGAATTCGACGCGATCAATTCCCTGCGTCTGCACGCCTCCAAGCATAGGAGAGCCGTAGCTGTCCGCCATCAGCACAAAGCTATCTCAGGCACATTTCGGGTTTGTAAAGTCGACCACGTACAGGCCGTGGCCAGTACCACTCGCCGACAGTGCCGGGTGATGATGCCGGCCTTATACCAGACCGGTTCCCAGTCGCCTTTCTTTGTGAGCAGGAGCGTCCCTCCGAAAAGCTCCGCATGGCCATCGCAGCCGAAGCAGTTTACGGCGGCATCCTCGCTCGTTGGGGAAAAGAAATGGCCGAAGATCACCCCATCGGCCTGCCAGAGGACGTAGGGCATCCATGGATAGCGTCGCGGCCGGTGTCGTGACGCTAGGATCTCGTCCATCGAACCGTCGCCGCAGCCGAAAGCCTTCTGGCCCTGTGCAGTGATCGTCCGTGCGCCCTCGCCGCAAGCAGCTTTCAAAAGACTGTTCTGTAGGCCGGAAAGACTCGTGCCATTACCTCCGCAATCTCATACCTTCCCGAAGCCCCGCTGGTCATGTGGTTCACCTCAATTGCCGGTCCCTCGAGGCCCTGCCATCCGGAAACACCATGTTGGATTGGGTTCGGACTCAGGAAGAGGGCATAGCCGCCAGACCCCGAAACTCCCTCGCAACACCAACCTCGTGGGGCCAGGACACCAATTCCATCCGCCGACTTGTAGTAAGCGAGCGCCTGCGCGTCTGTGGCCTTTATCGGCAGACGCGGACTCGTACCTGTGGGCGCTTCGAGTCTCTCAATTTGACCCGACGATGCACACCCGACGAATGGGACGGATGCCGCACTTTCTTGGCGCGTCGCTGGAATCGTTCCCTGCGCGAAGGCCACAATGATACCTGTCAAGCCAACAGGGTAATAGCGATTCGGCGCCGCATCAGCCTCATGGTCGCACTGTGAGCGGGAGTCCGCCCGCGTGAGCCCGACTGGGACCGCATAGCGGGCCCGCATACCGTGTCTGCCTGCCCGTCGGCGCACAGGGCGCGTTGGGGGCGTTTTCAGGCCGGAGGTGGGCGGCCAGCGCTAAGTCGCATACCTCGACGCGGGCGTTGGGTAGCGCAGCCAGGGCCTCGAACACCGACTCGCCCTGGAACGGTGTCCAGCGATCCAAGAGCTCCTGGGCGCGGTTGCGTCGGGACACTTGGGTCTTCGGCCTTGTTGGGGGCGCTCCTATCGGAGCGGATGATGGCGTACTGCTTGCCACCCGCTCATAGTTTACACAATTGTGTATTCTAGGGTCAGGCGCCATCACGCCGCTTCTTCCACCAGGATGGTGATGCGCTTCCCGAGCGCGCGGAAGGCGGCTTCGAGCTGATCGAGCCGGGAGCTGTGGAGCAGGTCGAGCAGGCGGTCTACTTGCGGAAGGTGGCAATTCAAGCGTCTGGCGAGTTCGGCCTTGCCGACCCGCTGCGCCCGCATGGCGGAATACAACGCGAGCTTGGCCTCCGTCAGGGCCGGCACCGTTACGAATTTGCCGCGCCGCTTTATCGCTGATGGTTTCGGGATATCGCGCCGGTCGTCGATATAAATGCTCAGCGCCGTTTCGAGCGCGTCCACCGCGTGCATGAGCGCCTCGTCTTCGTCCTCGCCGAACGTGTGCGCCTCGGGGACGTCAGGAAACTCCACCAGGATGGTGTCGTTGGTATCGCGGCTGAGTTTCACGGGGTACTGCAACATGGCGATGCTCCTCTATTTCAAGCCCAAGTCCTTCTTGATCCGCTGTTCCAGCCCCTTGCCGATTTCCTTTTTGCCGTGCATCGGCAGAACCGTGGAGCGGTTGCCCAGCCGAACCTTGAGATGGCTGCCTTTGCCCGGCTCGAAGGAGCACCCTTGCTGCTCCAGCCATCGCTTAAGCTCGGCGCTGGTCACGATTCGATGCTACAACAGAAGTGTTGTGAAAACAACAGGAGTGTTGCGCCGGACGCGCCGCATTTTCTTTGACCACTTCTTTGCCCACCCCGTGTATGTCTGGCCTTCTCAGCGGCTCCCGCCACCTCGGCGCAACCGGCGCGTTTTCATGCAAGTACACGGAATTTCAAAGACTGGGAAGAAACGGCGAAAATGGGGGTGAAAAAATCATGAGTCCGCTGAGCTAAGGACCCAACGCGGGCCTGGCGTGAGGCTGTTGCGTCATTGTCAATGTATCACGCGGACTTCCATGGAACCTCGTATTTGCCGGTGCGTCCCAAGAAATCACAGTGCAGAGGTCCAGAAAATGAGGATACAGAAGCCTAGTACCGTTCCAGTCATTCGGCGGTACGTGCTTTCTTGAGTTCAGGTTGCACCATCGCCTACACTATCTCCAACGGGGTCTCCTCAAACCGGAAATCCCATCCAGAAAAGGGTGATGCTCAGACTGCTCAAGTTCTCCACTGTGGCGTGTGCCATGGCCGTAGTTGTGCGGCCGACGGGGATGACGGCGAACGGTCCCGTCGTTTCCGTTGGCTACACGCAAGCGGCGCCCCGCTCGACCCACAGGACTCGAGCGATGAACGCCGCTCACGCGACTACACTAGTGGCATTCATTGGCTCCCACCCAAATTGGCTTGGCCGGTCCGTCAGCATCACCGGGTTGACCGACAGCGCTGGAAATACCTGGCGCCTGTTGACCGGGCCGGCGACCGCCAGGGGAACTACCTTTGTTCTGTTGAGCGCGGTTTACTACTGCAAGAATCCGCTGACCAGCACGAAGCTGACGGTTACCGCCACCCTGAGCAATCCGGCGCCGCTTGTCATGCACGTCTTCGCAGTGTCGGGCACCGACGTAAATGATGTTCCAATCCATTCCTCCATCTCGGATTCCGGTCCTCGCGCCCCATCGACCGACGTTGTGACGGAAGCCATCACGATGCCAACGAATGGGTTCGTGCTGTCGTGGACCAAGCCGGAACTAGGCGCCGCAGCGTCGGCCGTGGATAGCTCTCTGGACAGCCGTTCGCAGCCGTTCTTGTGGGCAGGATACAAAGCGGTTGCTGCCGGATCCTATGCCGGCCGCTTCAAGTACGCTTCCGCAAACGAGTGGCAAGCCGCGATTGTGGGTTTGAAAGCGCGTTAGCCAGCGCTTCAACCGGGGATTCGATCGGATAGAGTTGGCGGCATCACACCGGTTGAGCCGTGTTATCGACAGAAAACGATCTTTTTGTTCCACTCCGGCGTTCAGAGTCTTAAAATAGGACTTCGAGATGTCGGCGGAAAAGAGCGGCGACCGGAAGGCCCTTCCAGCACGGTGGTTCCGGATCTCCTTGCGCTCCAGGGGCGTTGCAGTCATGGCTGTTCCCCTGTGGGCGCTGTTCGCCGTGCTCTTCGCGGTCTATTACGTCGAGGGCGACGTGCGCGCCGCGGACCAGATGGTGATCCGCTGTTACGACGCACGGGCCGACCTGGTGCAGGTACGCAGCTCGCTGGTGGACGCGGAAGCCGCTGTCAACGGCTACCGGGCCGCCGGCCAACGGCAATTCCTGGCGGCGTTCGATCAGGCCAAAGGCGCCATCAATCAGTCGCTGAAACATCTTACCCTCTTGTTTGGCGGGGATCCAACCAGCTCCTCGGCCCTCGCGGATATCAAGCGGCTGGTCGGCGAGGAGCTCAACGACCTCGACGGACTCCGGATCTCCGCGGCGGAAGAGTCCACCGCTGTAGCGCCCCTGGTCGAGCACCAGAAGAGAGTGCTGGCCGAAGCGCAGGCGCGCGTGGCGCTGCTCAGCGAAGAAGAGGAGCGCCGCTTCACAAGGGCGCGGTATGACCGCGACCTTGCCCGCCAGAAGCTTTTCCGGACCGTGATGGTCTGCGGCTTCGTCGGACCTTTGGGCGCTTTGCTGGTGCACCTGGTGGTGGCCGGCCGCTTGGTGCGAAGGATCCGGTTGGTGGAGGAGAACGCCCGCCGGCTGGCGCACGGGCTGGAGCTGCAGCCGTTACCAGCCGGAAGCGACGAAATCACCGCGCTGGGGCAACAGATCGAGGACGCCGCCTACCTTCTGCGCGAGCGGGAGGGTGCGGTGAGAGAGAGGGAGCAGCGATACCGTGACCTGTTCGACCGGGCGCCGGTTCCCTTCGAGGAAACCGATCATGAAGGAGTGATCCGGCGCTTCAACCAGGCCCTGTGCAGCCTGCTGAAATGCGCCCCGGAACAGATCCTGGGCCGGCAGGCCTGGGACTTCGTGGCGCCCGACCAGCAGGAAAGCTTCCGCGTGGCCTTCCTGGAGCGCGTGGCTGCCGGCGCCGAGGCTTCACCGTTCGAATGCGACTACATGTTGGAAGACGGATCGCGGATCACGGCGGAGGTGCGGGAGAATTTCATCCGCGACGAGCGCGGCGCGATTACCGGCGTGATCCGCTCGCTGCTGGACGTGACGGAGCGGAACTTGGCGGAAGTTGCGGCGCGCAAGGTTGCGCAATACGCCATGGAGCTGCGAAATAAGAACGAGCAGCTCGGGCGGGCGCTGGAGGCGGCGCGCTCCGCCACCGAGGCGAAGAGCCGCTTCCTGGCGAGCGTGTCACACGAGCTGCGAACACCGCTAAACGGCATCATCGGATTCTCCGAGCTCCTTCACGACGGCAAACTGGGCGCGGTTCCCGACGAGCACAGGGAGGTGCTGAGCGATATCCTGACCAGCGCCCGGCACTTGCTACAGCTAATTAACGACATCCTGGATCTGTCCAAAGTGGAAGCCGGCCGAATGGAATTCCGGCCGGAGCCGAGCCGGGTTGAAACCCTGGTCTACGAAGTGCGCGACGTGGTGCGGCCGTTGGCTGAGAAGAAGATCCTCGATTTGACCATAGATGTCCCAGCGGACTTGACGGCAGTCATCGATCCTTCCCGCTTCAAACAAGTTCTATACAATTACCTTTCGAATGCCGTAAAGTTTACGCCTCAGGGCGGTAAGATCGCTGTCCGGGTGACGCGCGAGCAGAACTCCAGTTTCCGCCTGGATGTGGAGGATACGGGGATAGGCATCTCTCCGGAAGAAGTCTCGAAATTGTTTCAGGAGTTTCAACAGCTTCCTAACAGCCGGCGGGCTGACCAGGGAACCGGCCTGGGGCTGGCTCTGACGCGCCATATCGTGGAAGCTCAGGGCGGGTCAGTATCGGTGCGGAGCGCGCCGGGGAGCGGGAGTGTTTTCTCGGCGATATTCCCCTTGGTTAGCGCTTCCGTACCGGTTGGCTCTGCACGATAGTTATGGGATTTGCGACAGTTACTGGAAGGGCAGCCCGGAAGCGTCAAACCTGGCACCGTAGGCTAAAATACAGAAGGCAATGGCCGGCGAACCCATACTAATCGTTGACGATACGCCCGTGAACCTCAAGCTCACGCGCATTCTTCTGGTCAACGAAGGCTACAAAGTGATGACAGCGAGCAGCGCGGAGGAAGCGCTGGAGCTGTTGCGCGGCTATCATCCGGACCTGATCCTGGCGGACATACAACTCCCAGGCATCGACGGGCTGGAACTGACGCGCCGTATCAAGCAGAACGAGGCCACACGCGATATCACGGTAGTGGCCTTGACCGCCTTCGCCATGAAAGGCGACGAGCAGAGGGCCATCGAGGCCGGCTGCGACGGCTATATCACGAAGCCGATCGACACACGCGCGCTGGGAGCGCGCATCCGGGAGCACCTGCGGCGGCGCGCCGTGGCGCGGGGCGCTCCGGTCACCCCGGCGCCGGCGGAGAAAAACGACGCCTCCGTTCCGGCTGCCGAGATGCTGGCCCTGCGCCAGCGATTCCTGGCCGAAGGACAGGAAAAAGTGCGGCAGTTGCTCCTGGACCTGGATGGCGCGTTCAACGCTCACGATGCGGCCCAGAGTGTGCACAACTGGATCGGCGTGGGCGGCCTCCTGGGCTATTCGGCCATCAGCCGGCTGGCGCGCGAGGTGGAAGCGGTACTGCGGGACAAGCCCACGGAGAACGACGAACTGCGCGAGGCGCTGACGAACCTGGCGCTGGCGTTCAACAGCCCGCGCGAGGCGCGCGACGTTCCGATCTCGGAGGGCATCCTGCAGGCACTCTCCCAAAAGCGAGTGGCGCTGGTGGGGCTTCCCACAAGCGATGCCCAGCGCATGTGCGTAGCGCTGGAACGGGCTCTGGCCGTGCCGGCGTTCTTCGAAATCACCGAACCGCCGGATTCGCAGGCGGTGCAGGATTGCCATCTGTTTGTGGTGTCCGTTCGCCCGGAGACGGAGAACTCGCGGTGGCTGGATCCATCCGGCGGGCCCCCGAGCCGTCCCGTGGTGTTTGCGGGCAGCCGCGATCATCTGCTCTCGCTGGACCAGGCGGTGCAATCGTTGGCCACGGAGTTTCTGATGGATGCCTGGCAGCCGGAAGAGGCGCTGGTGCGGCTGAGCCTGGCACTATCGGCACACCGCCGCGTGGGGCCGCCGCCGGCGGCGGCCGACGCCGCGCAGACCACGGCGGACGCCGCTTCCCGCCCCGCGCCGGGAGGACGCACGCGGGTGACGGTCGCCGACGATGATGCCACGGTGCTGACGCTGGTTCGCACCGCGCTGGAGAACTTCGGCATGGAGTGCCACACGGCGACCGACGGTCCCAGCGCGCTGGAATCGATCCGCCAGCACAAACCACACGCCGCGGTGCTGGACGTGAACATGCCGGGGATGGACGGCTACGAAGTGCTGGCGGCAATCCGCGGCGAGGGAATCCCGGTGCGGGTCATGCTGCTCACGGCGCGCCAGCAGGAAAGCGACGTGCTTCGCGGTTTCACGCTCGGGGCCGACGATTACGTGGTGAAGCCGTTCAGCCCGATGGAGTTGGTGGCGCGGATGAAACGGCTGCTCTGGCGATGACGCGGATCGAATTGTCGGTAGCCGCACTTCTACTGGGTGGTTACGCTCTTTTCCTGGTCGCAATCTTCGGGGCGGTATGGGTGCGGGCCTCGAAGCGGCAGCGGGAGGCAGCCGAGGCCGAAAGTGTAGCTCCGCAGGTCCGGGAGGCCCTGGTGGAATACCTGGCCGGAAGCAACCTGCAGACGCGCATCCGCGAATTCGTCGCTTCCCATCGCAGCGCCGTCGCGGACGGCATCCTCAGCTTTCAAGGGACAGTGGCGGGGAGCGCGCGGGACCGGATGTGCGACCTCGCGCTGGACCTGAACCTGGTGCACGAATGGTGCAAGGACGCGCAGTCGAGAGACCCGGTGGCGCGCCGCACGGCTTACGCCAGACTGGCTTTCGTGTGCGCCTACGAGCCGTGCCGGCGCGTGGCGGGAGACCTGTTAGCGGAAGCCCTCCACGACGACGACCGCGAGGTGCGGCTGCCTGCCGCTCGCGCCCTGGTGCAGGCCGGGAATATCCAGGAAATAGGCCAGGTGTTTCAGATCGCGGTTTCTCAGAGCATGCTGATCCGCATCCTGCTTACCGAAGACCTGCGGCGCCATGCTCCGGAACTGTGCGAAAGCGTCGTTCCGGAGGCGCTGAAATCGCGCGATTCCCGCGAACTGGTGCCGGCCTTGCAGATCCTGGTGGCTTGGGAGCGCGCACTGCCGTTATCGGGCGTGCTGGAGCTGCTGCAGCACCGCGATCGTGAAGTTCGCATCGAAGCACTCCGGCTGGCGCCGCTGGTGCCGCCGGCCAAAGAGATTCAGTCGGCGGTTCTGCGCGACTTGACGGACCCGGATCCCGAGTTGAGCACGGTGGCGGCGCTTTCGGCCGGGCGCATGAGGCTGCAGGAAGCCATGGCTTCGCTGGCCCGGTGCGTGCGCACAGGGACCGCGGAGCTGGCTCGCATCGCCGCCGCCGCCCTGGCCGAAATGCCGCCGCGCGGGTGGCAGACGCTCCAGGAGCTGGCCGGAGGTCCGAACCCGACGGCGGCGGCCATATCTTCGCAAGCCCTGGCGCGTGCGCGCCAAAAGGCGGGCGTCTAATGGAAATTGCGGCGGTGGCGGTGCCCATATTGGTGCAGATCGCCGCCCTGGCGCTGTTCTTCATGGGCGCCGGCATGTTTGTAGTGCTGCTCAAGGGCTGTTTCGTGCTGCGCCGCATGGCGCGCAGCACGCCGCGCGACTACAAGGAAGTTCTTCTGAAATCGCCCATGGTCCCGGCGGTTTCGACGATTGCGATTCCACGCGACGCTTCGGAGGAATCGCGCCAGTTTACGCGGCGCCTGCTGGACCTGCACTTTGGCCGGAACGAAGTCGTGATCGTGCTGGACGGACCCAACGAAACCGAACTGGAAACGTGGATTCGTGAGCTTCGGCTCACCGCTTCCTCGCGCCCGGTAGCAGAGGACCTCCCCATGGCGCCGGTGCGGGGCGTGTATGAATCGCGCGACCCGATCCGCGTCGTGGTGGTGGATAAGGAAAGCGGCGGGGTCGCGGATTCGTGGAATGCGGGAGTCAACGCGGCCTCATCGCCGGTGGTCGGGATACTGGAGCCGGAAAACGAATTCGAGCCGATGGTTCTGCTGCGGTTGATCCAGCCGATGTTGGAATCGTACGAAGACACGATCGCGGTGTGCGGCGTGGCGCCCCCTCCGCCGGCGGAGGGGATGGCGGCACAGTTCGGCGCGCTGGAATCTCTGCGAGCATGGCTGACGCGCTGCGCTGCCTACTCCGAGCGCAATATGCTGCTGCCGATTCCCGGGTGCGGCGTGCTGGTGCGGCGGGACGCCGTGATCCATGCCGGAGGCTTTACTGGCGGCAAGCTGGAGTTGTTCATGCGCCTTCACGCACTGGCGCTCGCCGCCAAGAAGCCGTATCGCATCGCGTTTCTTCCGCAGCCGGTGAGCTACCGCCGTGTGCCGGACAATTTCACGGATCTGCGCCGCATGGTGATGCGGGACCAGCGGGAAATCGCGGCCGCATACCACAACCGCTCGTTCATCGCAGGACCTTGGGGGTGGCAGGCGCTACGGGAACTTTACTGCGCCCGGTCTGTTCGGCCCAAACTGGAAATGGCGCTGTACCTGCTTGCCGTGTTCGGTCTGGTGGCCGGTTGGGTGGACGTATACCTGGCTTTGCTGGTGTTGCTTTCGACCGTGGCGATGGGGATGGTGCTATCGATGGGCGCCGTGGTATTGCGGGAAGTGGTAGACCCTAACAGCGCCGACCCAAAACGGATGGCGGCCATGTTCTTTGCCGCGATTCCGGAGAATTTCGGTTACAGGCAGCTGCGCAACCTGTGGCTGATCGCCGGCTTCCGCGGGCAGGCCGGCCGCGAGAGAAAGGGCAGCGGAAAGACGGCGCAAGGCCGTCCTTCCGAGGCCGCAGTTTCTTCCCAAAAGAAGTGATTCCTAATTGAAAACCAGTCTCGTCTTGGTGCCGCCGAGCCGGATTTCCGAGATGACCGACTTGCCGTTCTGCTTCGTGAAACCGATGACGGTTTCGCCGAATTTCTTGTCCGTGGTCTCCACCTTTACGGGAGTTTCCACTACGTTCTTTCCGTTCATCAGGGTAATGGTGACCTTGGCGTCTCCAAGGGTGAGCCGGTAGTCTCCAGCCTTCAGCTCGGTTCCCTTCACGACGGAGGGCTGATCCAACGTGATCTTGTAGCGTGGGCCTGCAGGCACTGTTCCCGCGCTCGCGACCAGAGCAAGGATTGCGAAAACCAGTACCAGTTTCTTTAGCATTTTGTCTCCTGAATCATCGGCCAGTAGGCCTATTTAGGAGTTTAGCACCACTTTATTGTGGATGCCAGTACGAAGTGAGCTGATTAGTACGCGGCCTGGGTGCATTCCGGAAGCGTCGTACACTGATGGTTCATGACTCTTTGGGCCAGAGGACATGCATGAGCCGCTACGTTGTCACCGGAGGCGCGGGGTTTATCGGATCCGCCATCGTGCGCGCCCTGTTGCGGGAGGGTGCCAGGCGGATCGTAGTGATCGACAATCTGCTGACCGGGCACGAATCGAACCTGGAGGAAGTGCGCGGCTCGATTGACTTCCAGCGGGCCGACATTCGCGAGTACGAAGAGATAGCGCCATTGATCCGGGGCGCGGCAGTGGTTTTTCACGAGGCGGCGATCCCGTCGGTGCCGCGTTCGATTGAAGAGCCGGTACCATCGCACGATGTCAACATCACAGGCACTTTCAACGTGCTGCGCGCCGCACACTTGGGGCAAGCGGGCCGCGTGGTCTATGCGGCATCCTCTTCGGCATACGGCGATACCGAGGTGCTGCCCAAGGTCGAAGCGATGACACCGCAACCGAAGTCGCCGTACGCGCTGCAAAAACTGGTCGGGGAACACTACTGCCGGATATTCTCGGAGGTCTACGGCGTAGACGCCGTATCGCTACGCTACTTCAACGTCTATGGCCCCAGGCAGGACCCCTCCAGCCCTTATTCCGGAGTGCTCTCACTGTTCATGAAGGCCGTGCTGGAGCGGCGCTCGCCCACGATATTCGGTGACGGCGAGCAGTCGCGCGACTTCACTTACGTGGAAGACGTGGCGCGACTGAATCTGCTGGCCGCGCGAGCCCGCGGCGTGACGGGCAGGGTCTATAACGGCGGCAACGGCGGGCGGATCACGCTGAACCAGGCCTGGGCGCTGCTGCAAAAGCTGGAAGGCGTCAGCATCCCGGCGGTCTACGGGCCGCCGCGCGCCGGTGACGTACGCCACTCGCAGGCCGATACGGCCGCCGCGGCGCGCGATTTGGGCTACGCGCCGCGGTATTCCTTCGAGGAGGGGATGCGCTCAACTCTGGAGTGGTACCAGGCGGCGGGGAAGTGAGACAAAGTACCGCGATGGCCGGGCATGGCGGGAGCGCCACCGAACGCAGTCCTCAGTTCTTCTTCGGCTGGGGACGCGACTGCGGCGGCACGATTCCGTTCACCCGGTAGTACGCGTTTAGTTGCCCGAAGTGCTCCGCTTCGTGCTCGATGACCGCCATCCACGGGCCCAGGGTTTTCGAAAACTGCTCATCTGGGGTGGCTTTGAGGGTTGCGGCGGCATCGTCGACCGACTTCTGAACCAGGGCGACGATGGATTCCTTGGTCTTGTAGTCCTTGGGATCCAATTCGTCCCATTTGACCTGTTCACCGCGTCCAGCCTTGGCGCCGTAGATGTTGCCCGACGCGATGTGCACCATGACCTCGGCGAATGATCGCACTCCCTCGCCGGGTCGGTAGTTGTACTTGTCAGGGGGAAAGTCCTTGGCCATATCCAGGACTTCCTTGTTGAGCTGCGTGAAGTTGGCCCGGATGGACTGTGCCGGAGTACGCGGACCCTGCGCGGCAAGCGTGGCTGCACTGATCAGGGCCATGGACAGAGCCGTTACGATTGTCTTCATAGGGTGTATCGACGGGGCAATCTTGTTTTGGTGAGGCATAGGTCAAATCTCTCCCGCGAGGATCTTGGTGGCAACCGCTGCCACTTCGTGTTCCATGGGCCGGTCTTTGTCCTGGAACCGGGCCACCTGGCGCACCTGGCCGTAGATGCGGCGCGAGCCGCGGCCAAGTTTCGACGGGCCGCCGCGAAGGTCTGCTGCCTGCGACGACGCCAGCAGGAGCATGGCGGTCTCCTGCCGCACACATTCGAGCGCGTCCATGGCGGTCACGGCAGCGTGCATCCCCAGGCTGACGACATCCTGGTTGTATTGTTCGGTGGGCAGGGAATGGATGGAGCTCGGTCCGGCCATCTGGCGCACCGCGCAGGCCAGGCTGGTGACGCTTAGTTGCATCCCCTTGAAGCCGCAATTGACGCCGGGCTCGGGAGTGAGGTTGACGGGCAGGCCGGCGTTGAAGCGGTCGTCCACCAGCACGGCCATCAGCGCGTTGGCCCAGTTGGCCATGGAGGCGAAGTCGATCTTCCAGGCATCCAGCAGGCGGGCGATGTGGCCGCCGTAGAAGTTCCCGGCCTTGTACATCCTGCCGGTGTCCGGGTCGATGAGAGGATTGTCGTTTGCGGAGTTGATCTCACGCTCGATGACGGCGCGCGCGTCTTCGATGGCCTCCCATACCTGCCCAAGGCCTTGCGGCACGCAGCGCAGCGAATAACAGGTCTGGCCGCTGGACGGCCGCGTGTAGCCGGAGTCCGCGAGCAACTCGCGAAGGAAAGCCGCCACGGCGATCTGGCCCGGGTGCCCTTTCAATTCCTGAACCCAAGGTTCGAACGGCAGGTCAGGTGCCTGTAAAGCCTCCACGGAGAGCGCAACCGCGCCCAGCAGGGCACGCAGGACGCGGAACGCGTCCAACCACAGAAGAGACGCGACGGACGTCATCACAGTGGTGCCGTTGATCAGAGCGAGGGCCTCCTTGGGGGCAAACCGGAAGGGCCGCAAACCGGCGGCCTCCAGCGCTTCCAGCGCGGGCAGCCGCCGGCCCTGGAATTCGGCCTCGCCCATTCCCACCAGCACGCGCGCGATATAGGCGGAGGGCATCAGGTCGCCACTGGCGCCGACGGAACCGTAGCGCGGCACGACGGGTGTCACGCCGCGATTCAACAACTCGGCCAAGGCATCGACGATTTCCAGGCGGACGGCGGACGTACCCGGGAGGAAGGTGACCACGCGCAGAAGCGTGGCCGCGCGCACCACGTCGCGCGGCAAGGGCTGGCCGGTGGCGCAGGCGAGGTGCCGCACCAGGTTGTGCTGCATCACGTCCATCTGCTCGGGCGCCAGCGAAATCCCGATGTTGCCGCCGACGCCGGTGTTGACGCCGTAGATGCGCTCGCCGCGCGCCAGCAGCTCTTCCAGGCGTTCCCGGCCGCGGGAAATGCGCGCCCGCGTCGGGCCGCTGATCGCGATGGAAGCGCCCTCGCGGGCCACGCGCACCACATCTTCGATCGACAGGGCCCGGAGGCCCAGTTCCAGCATCTCAGCCATAGGTTGGTTATTGGACGGTGAAGTTGAACTTGCCGTCGTAGGTCTGTTTGCCGGCGGCGTCTTTGACGGCTACCTGGACCGTGTACGTGCCGGGCTGGAAATTCTTCTGGAGATTGATCCCGAATTCTCCGGTGATGTATGGCTTGGGGTAGAAAGCTTCGCTTTGCTCGACGGCGGGCTCGGGCTGGGTCCAGATAGTCTTGCCGGTGATCAGTACGTACGAGACGACGTAGCTAACGTCGACCTTGTTGTTGGCGCCGTACTTGTAGCCGGTGATATCGAACCGCATAAACATGTTGTCGCCGGGATGATAGACCGGATTGGCCATCGGCCGCTCCTCATCTTCGCTGTGGAACCAGCGGAAATTCCGGACGATAAGTGTGGGACTGGCTGCTACGTCGCGCCCGCGCACGGTGAACGGCACGGACAGCTCGGCTTGGGTTTTCGCCAGAAGATCCTGCACCTTCACAGTAATCTTGTAGGTTCCGGGCCGGAGAATGTCGGGTAAGAGCAGAGAGGTCGCGATCTTGGGCTGCCAGTCTTTGTCTTGGGGGCCGATTTCTTCCTTGATCTCGTGCTGAAAGATCTCGTCGAGCGGGACGCCCCTGGGGTCGAACGCCTGAACGGAGTAGGTGAGGTCGATTTGTTCGTTGGGAGACTTGGTGAAACCGGCGATCCGGCAGGAAAAGAACAGGGTCTCACCGGCGCCGTGCTCGAACGTGGCTGGAAGGGGATCGCCATCTTCCATCTGGGCGATGACGGGTTTGACGATCTCCAAGGCGGGGTTGGCGACGAGGCAGGCGGGTAAGAGAGCCAGAGGGAGAAGGAAGCGCATCGGACCTCCAAGTAC
>Ga0335081_10008790_pt1 | contig 16212 bp, 13 predicted proteins | sample Lox_Sample_35_FD_206713 | JGI IMG/M metagenome (GOLD analysis project Ga0335081, IMG submission 206713) | Soil microbial communities from Loxahatchee National Wildlife Refuge, Florida, United States - Lox_Sample_3.5 | ecosystem: Environmental > Terrestrial > Soil > Wetlands | place: USA... | reverse complement strand
CTCGGACGGAAAGGTTGGAACCTACCCGCCGCTGTTGGCCTGGAAGCGACAAATCACAGCGTGAGACACCATGAGTTCGAGGATTTTCTCGGGGCGGTCTTCCTGCTACACTCTCCGAGGGCGGGGGTCGGTGGCTTTATGCAGTTCCAGCAACCGGACATAGTCACCCGGTTACTCGTGCAGTGGGGTCGAGGGGATCAGGAATGCCTGAACCAACTACTTCCCCTCGTGAACAGCGAATTGCGTCGCATCGCCAGGCTTGCAGACTTGGATTCACGCAAGGCACGGGTGGTCGAGCTACGTTATTTTGGCGGCATGAGTGTGGAAGAGACTGCCGAGGTGCTGCAAGTATCCGCCAACACGGTTATTCGCGACTGGAGACTGGCCAAAGTCTGGCTCAAACGTGAACTCAAAGAGGATGGCGTGCATGCAGGCCGACCAGTGGAAGAAAGTCGAAGAGCTATTCCAGGCGGCCATAACTCTGCCGCCGGAGAAACGCTCGGCATTCCTAGAGCGAGCCTGCTCCGGCGACCCGGGGCTGCGTACGGAGGTGGAGTCACTGCTGAATCATGATCTATCTGCCGGCTCCTTCCTGGATAGCTCACCGTTTCCTCCAGGCGTGAGCATTCCCAGGCGCTGGCTCGCGGCCAGAAACTCGGGCATTTCGTGATTCTGGAGCCCGTCGCTCGAGGCGGCATGGGCGAAGTTTACCGCGGCAAAGATACCAGGCTCGACCGCGTCGTCGCAATCAAGGTTCTTCCCCAGCACCATTTCAGCCACCCTCAAGCACGAGAACGTTTCGAGCGCGAGGCACGAGCGATCTCGGCGCTCAGCCATCCGCATATTTGCGCTCTCTACGACATCGGAAGCCAGGATGAGATCGACTACCTGGTGATGAAGAATTTGGAGGGCGAAACTCTAGCCAATCGGCTCAAGAAAGGCCCACTGCCGCTGGAGCATGTGTTGGGCTATGCTACCGAAATTGCCCATGCGCTCGACACCGCCCATCAACGCGGGGTGATTCATCGGGATCTGAAGCCCGGCAACGTCATGCTCACGAAAACGGGCGCTAAGCTGCTGGATTTCGGGGTGGCGAAAATTCGGGTTGCCGAGGCGGCGGCGAGTTCTAGCGCGCTGGCCACACAAACCACGCCGTTGACTGGCGAAGGTGCCATTGTGGGTACACCGCATTACATGTCGCCGGAGCAGACGCGCGGCGAAGATCTGGACGCACGGACGGACCTGTTTTCGTTTGGCGTGGTGCTGTACGAGATGGCCACTGCTCAGCAGCCCTTTCAGGGGAACACCAGTGCGGTCGTGTTCCACGCGATTTTGAGCCAGACGCCCATCTCGCCGGTCCGATTGTGCGGCCAGATGTGCCGCTCGAGTTGGAACACCTCATCAACAAGGCGCTGGAGAAAGACCGGAAGCTACGGTATCAGAGCGCGGCGGAGATCCTCAGGGACCTGCAACGATGGAAGCGCGACACGGAATCGAGCCGCGCGGTCGCGGTGAGCACAAAGGCCCGTATCGTAAGCCGTTTCCCAAGGTGGGCCGTCATCATAGGTGCTGCGGCCGTGGTCATCGGGTTGGCCGCGGGCTCCTGGTTATTCAACTCTCGCAAGGCGCGCACGCTCAGCGAGGCGGATAGCATTGTGTTGACCGATTTCGCGAACTTCACCGGCGATGCCGTTTTCGACGAAACGCTCAAGCAGGCGCTCGCGACCGAACTGCAGCAATCGCCCTTCTTGAATATCCTGCCGGACCGAGAAGTGAGCGAGATCCTGAAATTGATGGGCCACCGGGCGGACGAGCGCCTGGACGCCAAGACCGCCCTCGAAGTATGTCAGCGGGCCGGGGGCAAAGCAGTGCTGATCGGCTCAATTGCGAGCCTGGGCAGCGAGTACGTGATTGGGCTCAATGCGAATTATCCGATCACAATCGGAATGCCTGTCGAGACGGGAAGTCTTACCTATGTTGTTGCAAGCGACGAATAGCGCCCGTTGTGGAGCAATATCGGCATATATGGTCCGCCGCAGAGTTGCAAGCGAAAAACCAAGAATGACTGTTTGCTCTCCGCCAATGTATTCGGCCTTTGGGGGTCCTTGCGGCGAGGCCGCCATCGGGCCTCGCTTCGGCCACCCGACGTGAGAAGTGAGGCGGCCGAAAGGAAAGGGGGCTGTTGAAGCAGCGCGGCCCGTCTATTGGCGGGCCGCAATCGTCAAGACTTAGTAGGCGTAGGGAACTGCACAACCGGGATAGTAGTGCCAGTTGCCGAACTGGTCGTAGAAGCCTGCGGGGTTGCAGACTGGAGCGGCGTATCCATACGGAGCGACGCCGAAACCAAATCCTAATCCGGGGCCGTAATATCCAGAACCGCCGTAATATCCCCTACCGCCATAGTAACCGCGTCCGCCGTAATAGGCGCGTCCACCGGAATAGCCGCGAGCGCCCCCATTGAAACCGCGGGCTGGTGCGGAGAACGAGCGGCCACCGCCGATGTTTCCACGTGCCGGCGCGGAGAAGCTGTGGCCACCTCCTGCGTGGCCTCCGCCGAATCCTCCGTGTCCGCCGCCATGACTGGCAGCGGATAGCGGACTGAAAGCCGCCATCGCCACGGCGAGAGCCAACGGAGCAAATGCCGTCTTAGCCAGTTTCAATAATCCTTGTTTCATGATGACCTCCAACACACCTTCCTAAATGCATGCGGATGGCCTCTGTTAAGCGATTGATAGCATTGGTGAGATGAACGAAATTAAATGTTGAAAAGCACCAGAACGGTGAGATGCAACCACCATTCAATTTCGCCGCCTTGACGGGCTATCTGGGCCAATATCGCCGAATGGAATATTGTCCGCAATGATCCCAGTACGAAGAGCCAAATGAGACGTGCCTAGAAAACGAGGACGAATGGTCCCCGCAGTCGCCGCGGCCTGCATGTTGTCGTCTCGCTCCGGCTGTCAACAGCATCAATATCGGCAGCTATTCGACGCGGTCTGGACGAAGCAAGTGCGCCTCAACCACGTCCAATGAACGGCATCTTCGTGGCCATCACGGTCATGAACTGCACATTCGCGTCCAAAGGTAGACTCGCCATGTAGAGTACGGCTTCGGCCACATGCCGTACGTCCATGCGAGGTTCAATCATAGTCGTCCCGTTCGCTTGCGGAACACCAGCTGTCATGCGCTCTGTCATTTCGGTGGCAGCATTACCTATGTCGATTTGGCCACAAGCGATGTCGTACTTACGGCAGTCAAGCGATATTGACTTGGTGAGGCCGGTGAGTGCGTGCTTGGTGGCGGTATAGGGGGCCGAGTTGGGCCGAGGCGCGTGGACAGAAATGGAGCCGTTGTTGATGATGCGCCCGCCACGCGGCTGCTGCGCCTTCATAACCTTGATTGCTTCCTGGGCGCAAAGAAATGCGCCCGTGAGGTTGACATCCACTACAGCGGTCCACTGTTCATAGGTCAGCTCTTCCATCGGAATACCCGGTGCGCCGATCCCTGCGTTGTTGAACAGAACATCCAACCGGCCGAAAGCTTCTTGCGTACGGGCGAACAGTGCCCGTACCAACGGCGGCTTGCTGACATCGGTGGGAACGGCTAGAGCTTTGCCTCCATGGGAATCTGCCATTGTGGCGGTGCGTTCAAGTTCTGCACCGCGACGCCCGGCTAGCACCACGGAATATCCCGCGGATATTAGGGTGAGGGCGACTGCGCGTCCTATCCCGCTGCCCGCGCCGGTAACAAGCGCAACCTTGCCGTCGGCTGTCATTTCCGTCCCCTCCTCGCAGTCCAATAAGCCAGACTGGAATCAACCATTCTGCTTGAAATCGAGACCTCTTTTAGTCGTGCGCGAAACGCGCCGAGATCCCCGCCGCCACCCCATCCGTAACTGTCGATCAGTCCTCGATCCGACCGGCACTCGCCGTGTGACGCTGAGGCCTACAACGAGAAACGTCCCATGTTTGGCAATGCAGTTAGCTACCGCTGTGGATTACAATTGAGCGCCATGACGGGCGCAGACCGAAGAAAACGCCTGCCAAGGAAGGCTACAGCGTCGCCGAGCTCGCCACGGGCCGAGGCGCATAGGATGTAAACGGCGCAGCCGAACGCTTGCGAAAAGCACATGAGCTTATCTGTCACTGCGTTGGATTGGGTTGTTTGCCTGGTGGCCTTGGTCGGCAGCATCGGCTTTGGCCTCTCCTTGGCCCTGCGCCGGCACTCGAGCGAAAGCAGCGCCAGCTTCTTCTTGGCGGGCCGCAGTCTGACCTGGCCCGTGGTAGGAGCCTCGCTCTACGCCACCAACATCGGGGCCGAGCATCTGGTCGGGCTTTCCGGCGACGCTTACCGCTATGGGCTCTGCGCCGGAACTGTCGAACTAGCCACCTGCATCCCCCTCGGTGTCGCAGCCGGATTCCTGTTCCCTTATTACCTTCGCAGCAAGGTCTACACCATTCCGGAGTTTCTGGAACTGCGCTACAACCCGGCCGCCCGCGTCTTCTTCTCCGGCCTGATGCTGGTGATCTCCATCATGACCAAGATGGCCTTCCACTTGTATGCCGGGGCGCTTGTGTTGCACGGGCTGATCGGCTGGGACATCATGACCGTCGTCGCTGTGATGGGCGTAATCGCCGCGACTGTCACCATCATCGGCGGCTTCACCGCGGTAGCCTATACCGATTCCATCCAGACCGGCATCATGATTCTGGGTTGCGGCCTGATGCTCTTCATCGGACTCGACAAGCTGGGAGGCTGGTCCGGCCTATTGCAGCGCGTCCCGGAAGCAGTGCACATCGCCAAGCCGATCAGTGACCCCAACTATCCATTCTGGGGCATCATCGCCGGCGCCTTCTATGGCGGCACGTTCTATTGGGGCATGGATCAGGTCAACGTGCAGCGCGTCCTGGGTGCACGCAACCTGCGCCAGGCACGCTGGGGGGCCATGTTCACCGTGCTGTTGAAGCTTTCCCCCGTGTTCATCTTCGCCCTCCCCGGAGTCGTCGCCCTGGCGCTGTTCCCCGGCCGGGAACCCAAGACTACCTTCATCACTCTGCTCAATGAACTCCTGCCCACTGGCATCCGCGGGCTCGTCCTAGCAGCGCTGCTGGCTTCGTTGATCGCCTCCACGCTGTCAGTCATGAATTCCGTTTCTACGCTTGCGGTGCGTGACTTCCTGCTGCACTTCCGGCCCTCCACGTCCGAGCGCCGGCAGGTCTTACTGGGCAGGTTCGCCATCGTAATCGCCACCGTGTTGGGTGTTTTCGCCGCCTACCTCGTGTGCCGAACCCCGGATGGACTCTACAAATATCTGCAGACCATCTCGATCTATCTCACAATGCCGGTGGCCCCCGCGATCTTTTTCGGGATCATGAGCAAGCGCGTCACGTCCAAAGGGGCGTTTGCCTCCGTGCTCGTCGGAAGTATTCTGGCGGCGCTCTTTGTGACCGACCAACTCGTGGGCACGGATGCCGGGAGCCGGTTGTTTCCGTGGCTGCACCACGAGCTGACTCTGAACTATACCTATCGCGGCTTGTGGGGCACCTTGGCGATCATCCTCACTCTTTTCACAGTCTCTGCCTGCACTCACCGGGCCGCACCGGAGACCCTGGAACGGCTCACCGTGAACTGGGGCGGCATGCCGGAGGCCCTGCGGAGAATCACCGACTGGCGTATCCAGCTTGCCATCCTCACCTTGATCACCATCCTCCTGTACGCCTGGTTATGGTAGTGGCTGGGCTACGTCTCGGGGCGTTATGCGTCATTATCGGACACTATTTCTGCCGCGTGCCGCGCAGACTTCGAGTCGGGCTTATGCGAGCGAGAAAACCAGAGCTAGCATACGCCAGATTCAATTCGCCTTGAAATATAATTTCTGACAGCCGGAGGAACCATGCACCTAATCATAGAAAGAATGATCACAGATTTCGAATGCGGACGCGTGACGCGCCGCCAACTCACCGCTTCGCTCGCCGCGCTGGTCACGGGTACCCAAGCCGCGACAAAACCATTGGCGTCCAATTGGATCGCGCGCGTGGCGATTCTGCTCTAGGGCAAAACTCCGAAAGCCGCCTACCCTCTATCCGCTGGGCCGTCCGTGGATAAGTAGGGCCAGGCAGGAGTCGGATATGTTCGGCCAGTAACCTTACATTCCCTACTCGCAATGCAGCGCGGTATTCGGATCAATGCGCGTCGCCCGCCGCGCCGGGAAGTAGTTGGCCGCCAGCGCCACAACCGCCAGAAACAACGAAGCCCCTACGAAAACGAGTGGATCGCTGGCGCCCACCTGCACCAGTTGGCTCGCTGCCAGACGCATGAGCGCGAGCGCCGCAGCCACGCCGATGACCAGCCCGGCGAACGTCAGGCCCATGCCTCGCCGCACAACCAGCGCGAGCACGTCCGCCCGTTGTGCTCCCAGTGCCATGCGAATGCCGATTTCCTGCGTGCGCTGCGCCACCGCGTATGCCATGACGCTGTACAGTCCCGTTGCCGCCAGCGCCAGCGCGAACACCCCCAGCCCGGCCAGCAGGACCGCGGCCATCCTCTGCCCATACAACCCCGCAGTAATGGCTTCGGTCATCGACATCGAGTCAAAAACTCGCATCGCGGGATCCATGGCCGCCACTTCACGCCGCAATAACCCCGCGACGCTCTCGGGGTCTCCAACCGTGCGGATGTGAATCGCAATCATCTGGCCTTCGAATGTCTGCCGCATGGGAAGGTAAAAGAACGGCTGAGCGTTCTCGGTCGGCTTTACATACTTGCTGTCTCTCGCGATGCCGACAACCGTGTACCATTCGCCCAGCGTCTCCACCCGCCGCCCCAGCACTTCGCGCCTCGAGAAAAACCGCTTCGCGAATGTCTGGTTCACAATCATGACCCGTTTCCCACTTTCGTTATCGTGTTCGCTGAAATCGCGGCCTTCGAGCAGAGGGATGCGCATCAAATCGAAATAACCCGGCGCGATAATGTTCCGCTGAATCTTCATGCTCTCGCTCAGTCCAGCTACATAGCCTTCAACCTGCACCGTCTCGATAGGACCCGGGAAAAACCACAGCGGGATCACGTCGGCCCAACTTACGCTCACGATGCCTGCCTCCGACGCGAGACGCTTACCCAGACGCTCGCAGAAATCCCTGCGTTCCTGGGCCCCGTAACCGGACGCCGACCACTCCAGGTGCGCCACGAACACATTGTGCGGATTGAATCCGATGTTGATGCGCCGGGCCATTTGAAAGCTGCGGGTGAACAGCCCGGCGCCGATAATCGCGATCATCGCCATGGCCACTTCCATCACCACCAGCGCCCCGCGCCAGCGAGCCGACCGAGCCCCCTCGTGACCACTTCTGCCGCCTTCCTTCAGCACCTCGTTCAGATTGGTGTGAGCACCCTGAAGCGCGGGCGCAATTCCCGACACCACGCACGCCCCGATGCATATCAGAAGGTTGAACGCAAGGATGTCTCCACTCAACGGCATATCAAAGGAAACCGGTGCCTCGGCCCCGCGCGGCATCAAATAGGCGAACGAGCGGCTCATCCAGATGGCGAGTGGCACGCCCGCGAGCACTCCCAGCACTGCCAGCACCAGGCTCTCGACCAAGAGTTGCCGCACCAACCGTCCGCGTCCGCCACCCATCACCATCCGCATGCTGAACTCTTTCCGTCGTGTAGTCGCACGCGCCAGCAGCAGGTTAGCCACGTTCGTGCAAACGATCAGCAACACCACTCCGCACGCCGCCATCAGAATCTCGAGCGGCCCCTCCATCGTGGTCTGCCCGCCGAAATGGCATTTCCGGACCAGCAACAGCGTGGCGCCGATGCCCCCGTTCGTCTTTGGCTCTGTCTCCGCTAAACGGCGAGCCAGCGATGAGCACTCCGCCCGCGCCCGCTCTATAGAAACCCCGGGCCCCAGACGCGCCACCCCCAGGAACATCCGTACATTGCGGTCGTACAGAACCGATTCGGGAATGATGTTGAGCTGCGGCTCCATCACGATCGGCGCCCAAACCTCGAAAAACAACCCAGGCATGCTGCCATGGAACTCCGGCGGCGCTACACCGATGACGGTTAACGGTTGCCGGTTGATGAGGAGTGTGCTGCCGATAGCGCGCGGATCGCTGTTAAACCGCCGCTTCCATAAGCTGTGGCCGATCACCACGACTGGGTATCCGTCCGGCTTGTCGCCGTACTCCTCGCGCGAAAAGACTCTGCCCGCCGCCGGCCGCACTCTCAGCACCGCGAAGTAGTTTCCCGATACTAATTCGCCCCACACGCGTTCCGCGTGGTCCCGATCGCCGATATTCAATACCGCGGCAGCAACGGCGGTGAGGCCGGATATCGACCGAAGTTGATCGCGGTAGTCGCGGAAGTCGGGATAGGACGTGGGCAGCGGACCGCCGTCCGCCGCAACGGATTCGAACGACACCAGCTCCGAGCCTCTCGCTGCGCCCGGGATGGGCCGCAAGATCATCCGGTCCAGCCAACTGAATACGGTTGTATTGGCCGCAATCCCGATGGCGAGGGTGAACACCGCAACCAGCGTCATGCCACGGTTCCGCAAAGCCATACGTAGGCCGTAGCGAAGATCTTGCAGGAAAGTGAGCACGGCAATTGAAAAATGGCAATCCTCGTGCCATTCGGACGATACTGGCGTTTGCGGGTGGAGCTAACAGAGATTATAGAATCCTATTAGCTGATTTCGAACACCTCTGTCCCGCAGTCGCACGCTAGCCCCCCGGCGGCAGCCCACAACGGGAAGAATCAAAGGAGCGCTTTGCGCGTGATACGACCGGGTGACATGACGCCCACTCGGGGGGCATTTTCCGAGTGCCCAACACCTCCCAACCGTACGTTTCACCTGCTAATCTAACCGGCCTACTTGACGCGCTAAGAACACTCGCTGCAGAGCGAATCGGAGCGCCTCTTCCTGCACCGATGCCGTCTCGACATTTTCAAATCCACTTGTATTGACGGTCAAGAGATCGGTAACCGCGGCGCTGATGCGCGTGGGACGTCCGCGGAAGTCCGCTCGATTCACCGCGTTAGGCGCTGAACAAAAATTGATGTGCTGTACCTTGAGTGTCGCTGCCTTTGGCCTCATGCTCTTGTGCGTAAGTGAGGGCGCCTCCGCTGGCCGGCTTCGAAGCGGCCTCGCGTGATACAGAAGAAAGGAGATACGTCAATGGAGGACATGATTGCAGCGTGCCGCCGCGTTCTGTGCTTGTTCACGGCTGTAGTGCTGCTCGCAACGGCTCAGCCTCTGAACGCGCAACCCCACCAGGGAGGAGACTGCAGCTACCTAGTCGTAAACCGCTCATTTAGTCAGGCCTTTGGGGGGTTCCTCAATGTGCCTGCGTACTTCAATTCTCTCGGAGTGACCCCGCCTCCCGGCATTGGGCTTGTCCCCAATGGCGGCGCCGGATTCGTCACCTTCCTTCCACACAACAAGTTGGGGGGACAGGTAACTCTCGCAATCGGCCAAGTAGGCCTCATTCAAGACCTCGTTGTTGACGGCACCACCAGCGAATATTCTCTTTCCTGGGACACCAGCAATCAACCTGCAGTCTGTTCTGGAACTATGATCTTGAATACGTCGGGCGAGGCACCGTTCCATTTTCAGGTGGTGGTGAAGCCAGACGGCCAGCAAATCCACATGGTTCATACGGACACGGGGCTGATCGTCGGAGTGATCGGCTTTCCCATGGAGAACTCAAAATGCAGCAATCGCACCCTCAATGGGACATACTCTTACACGATTAACGGCTGGGGAATGGCGGGCGGTCCACTCAGTTTTCCGCCCGAGACGTTGCTGGCCGGTTACTTCCCCTTTGTGATGAGTGGAACCATGAGATTCGGCAACGGCTCGATCGCGTTTTCGGACAGCGGCAGCTTGGATGGAATCATCTACTCGCGGACGGGAACGGGCTCCTATTCCGTGAAAGACTGCACAGCAGCCGCGGCGTTGACGGATAGCTTAGGTAATCATTTCAATGTCGAACTGTTCGTGGGCAAAGATGCGAACACCTTGTACATGGTCAATGTAGATACGGTGCCCGCAACTCCGCTCCCGCTGTGGATCCTCGGTGGGACGTTGACCCGGATGGGCGCACACGAGTGAGGTTCCGTATGGATGGAAAATGAGCCGCGGGCGGGGCCTTTCGGCGAGATGCCAAGCACCGCCACCGAGGACTTCCCTGCCGGCGGACATCCACTGCCGTTCGGATCACGGAAGGCCGTTGCGGCGAGTCAGGGCGGCAAACCGCGGATCGGAGTGCAAGCTGTCAAAGTGGGGGTCTACTTTCACGAAGAGGCCCTCGCTTTGTCGAAGCCACTCGAAGGCGTGGTCCTTCTCGCCGAGCATCGCGTAGATCTCTGCCTTGCGTTCCGGTGACAGGGAGTCGGCCGGCGAGGCTTCGAGCTCCTTCCTCCAGTACGCGGTGGGCCCTGATTGCTCGAATTCCCTCCGGAGGGCGGCAAGCGTGTCATTGCTGTACTCCTCCGCCTTGATATGTTCATCGACGGCCGCGCGGGCGTTTCCCTGGACTTCGTAAACACTGGCCAGAAGGGTATGAAGCCTCTTATCGTCAGGATAGAGTTCGATGGCGCTCCGGAACAGTCGCGCCGCGCGATCGTAGTCGCAGCCCCAATAGTAGATTAGGGCGGCCACCAAAACGGTATGAAACGAGACGGGATCGAGTTCCAATGCTTTGCCGGCCTCCGCCAAGCCGTCCTTGCGTCTGTCCATCACGAGAAGGTATAGGGCATACCAAATGTGGGCGGTTGGGTAACCAGGATCGAGCTCCAGGGCGCGGCGAAATTCCTTTCCAGCGGAGTCTAAGTTCCTGTCGAAGAAGAACAACACACCGGCGAGCGAAGCATGGGCCTGACCCAGCGTATCGTCCAGCCGGAGCGCGGTCAGTGCCGCCTGGCGGGCTTTGGGGACCATCTCGCTGGCTGGCCCGGCGCCGAAACCCACCAGCTTGTGGTAGGAATCGGCGAGCCCAGCCCATGCAGGGGCATAGTCAGGGTCCTTCCGGATCGCCTCCTGATAGGAGGCCAGCGCCAGCCGAAATCCCGGGACCGTCAGCTTGAGCCAGTGATGCCGGCCGCGAAGACAGGCGACATACGCCTCGGGATTCACCGGCCGAGTCGCCGCCAGTCGCGTGCGATCCTGCTGGGTCAACTGGATCCGAACCTGGCTGGCAATGGCCTGCGCCACTTCGGCCTGGAGCTTCATGATGTCGGCCAGATCCGCCTCGTAGGTGTCAGCCCACAGGTGCTGCTCGCTATGCGCGTCGATCAGTTGCGCGGTGATCCGCACACGGCTGCCGGCTCGGAGAACGGAGCCCTCCACGACGGCTCCAGCGTTGAGCTCACGGCCGATTTCCCGGAGCCGGGTGTGCGTGTTCTTGTACGGCATCACCGAGGTACGAGCGATAACTCGCAACGACCCGATCCTAGCCAGGACCGTGGTCAGCTCGTCCGTCATACCGTCGACAAAGAATTGCTGATCGGGATCGCGCGAGAGGTTCTCGAGCGGCAGGACGGCGAGCGTGCGGATGCCGGCCGCGGCCGGCTCTCGTGATCTCCAAAAGAACGCGAGGATTCCGACTGCTGTCGCAACCGCAAGCAGGGCCACCCCAGCGACGAGCTTGGTTCTGGCCGCAGGGCGGCGGAAGCGGGGCGCCGGCGGCGGCTGCACAATGGACGGCTCGTGACCACTCACGATCGGTGCGATGAAGCGAAAGCCCCGCCGAGGGACCGTCTCGACGAACCTCGGAGTTGTGGCGGAATCACCAAGGGCTTCGCGAATCCGGTTGACCGCAGTTCCCAGGCTATGGTCGAAGTCCACGAAGGTGCCGTCCGACCAGATTCGCGACTGCAAGTCCTCCCGAGTAACCAGCTCGCCCGGGCGCTCCAGCAACGCCATCAGGACCTGGCAGGGTTGGCCTGGCAGCTTGATTAGAACCCCGTGCTTGCGCAACTCACACGTGTGCGGATCGAGTTCGAACACACCGAACCGCCAAGGCGGCTGCGTATGCGTGGAGGGGTCCATGCCGCTCCCCTGGAATCCGCAAAGACACTAGCAGATCCCAAAGTCTGTGTCAATCGGTAGATCGGTAGATCCGCACTTCGGTAGATCCGCACGCGGTAGCCGATCGCGATGGCGAGCGGGAAGCTTGCGAGTGAACCCCGACGATCAGGTCAACGACAGAAAACTCGAGTCCGTACGTGTTGCTGCGATGAGCGCCGACCTACCCTGCCCAGAAATTGGAAGATGGATTGTGCTCCTGGCGCACGGACAAGAGAGGGAAACAGGGCACGTCGCAAGTGCCCAAGACGGATCGCATTGACGTCCGAGGTGATGCGTGGCCGCTGTTCCCAAAGCTGTGCCAGGGTTCGTTAACAGTTGCTCGCTCATGCACGCCGTCGGCCCATCCGAACCTGAGGCTGCGCTGCGTGACAGCCGATTCAGCTTTGCCACGCCGAAGCCCATAATCTTCGCTTGCCCACGCGTCGTCATAAAGATGTTGGCCGGCTTGATGTCTCGATGTATGATCCCTTGGGAGTGTGCAGCGTCTAGCGCATCAGCAATCTGAATACTCAAAATCGAGTAGCTCTTCCACGCGGAGTGGCTTCGCCGCGATTCGCTCCGCGAGCGTCTGGCCCTCCAAGTATTCCATCGAGAGGAACGGGCGGCCCTCGGCCTCGCCAATATCGTACAGAGTGCAAATATTGGGATGATTGAGCGCCGAAGCGGCGCGGGCTTCCCGCGAGAACCGCTCTAGCGCCTGGTGGTCTTGCGCGAGTTCGTCTGGCAGGAATTTGAGCGCTACAGAGCGTCCCAACCGGGTGTCCTCGGCCTGATAGACGACTCCCATGGCGCCCTGGCCCAGCTTTCTCCCCAGGTGGTAGTGAGCGATCCTTTGGCCGGGAGATGCACCCACATCCGGCTTCGGTCCAGAAGCGGGCATTTCTGCTGGCGGCGCTACCCGCTCCACGGGAACGAGGAACCGGTATCCCCGCCGCGGCAGCGTTTCGATAAAACGTGGCTCCTCGGTGGAATCCTCCAGCGCCTGGCGGAGACGTTTGATGGCGGCATTGATGCTGCGGTCGAACTCGACAATGGTTCCGCTTGGCCAGAGTTTCCTTTGCAGTTCCTCGCGTGTAACGACTTCGCCGGGGTTCTCGACCAGCAAGGCCAACACCTCAATCGATTGGTCGGGCAGCCGGACTTTGATTCCGTTACGCCGCAACTCACCGGCGCGCAGATCCAGTTGGAACGACGCAAAGCGGATGAAACGGGTGCAACCAGCTCTTCGGCTGTTCCCAGTCTGTTACGTGCTTCTTGCGGTCTATCTCGCGTTCAAACGTATCGGCGGAAGCAACCTAGGCCGCATACTGATTATCCTGTCACCACCGGCTTCAGCAAAAGCGCGACGCGCTGCTTGTTCTCGAGTGCGGACAACCGAGAGTATCTCCTGGAACTCGGTGGTGCCACGCAAAGGCTCGAGCCAGGCGTCCCGCATTAGGGTCAGGGAACTGCCATAACCCGATGCGACGGATCGCGAGAGAAGGTCGTACCCGAGACTGAGGTCACCAAACCGAGCTGCCTGGCGTGCTTGGTAGAACAACAGTTCGGGATCACCAGCGTTCGAAGATACCTCGTTGCGAAGAGCGGCCAGGCCTTTTGCAGGATCACCGTCCAGATAGGACTGAAGCGACTTCATGAGTGCCGGTTGCGTGCTAAAGCGCTCAAGGCGCGTCCACAATAGCGCCGCGGCTTCCTTCAGGCGATCCATAGAAGCCAGGGCTAAGGCGTCGAGATACAGTCCAGCCTTTGCGTCGTACCAGTAAAGTGATTTCTCGTAGTCGCCCAATGCGAAATACGTGTGGGCAACGCTAGTGGGGAAGTTCCGGTCCAAGCGGAATGACCTTTCGTGTGCGGCGATGGATACATCGAGTTGGCCGCAATACCGGCAAGCGTGCACTAGCGCTGCGAAGATCTCTGGATTATTCTCATGCTGCTCCAGCATCTTCAGGAGCCGAATCATAGCATCCTGTGCGTGACCGGCGTCGCACTGGATTGGAGTGTAAGCACTGTGTGCGATCGCCAAGTGAGGATTGAGGCGAAAAGCCCGCTGAAACGCCTGTTCGGCAACGCCGTTGACTCCGGCAGGCACGCCGAATTTCTCCAGCCATCGGTAGCATCTCCCCAGACGCGCCCATGCCGGGGCATAGTTGGGGTCCATTTCCGTGCACGCGACGTACAAATCCCGAGCGAGCGCCATGTTTTCAGGGGACCGCTTGAGGGCGAGTTGGTTGGCTCTCAGGTAGAGTTCGTAACTACCAGGGGCCGCGGGCGTATCCAGGCCGGCTATCGCAGCGCTTTCCTCGAGCGTTCTTCGCGCCAGAGAGCGCACGATAAGTTCCACGACACCGCTGTGAAATCGGAATAGATCCCCGGCGGGGATGTCCCAAACCTTGGACCAAATGACGGTTGCGCTCGGAGCATCGATCAGTTCGGTGGTTGCGTGGATGCGCTCCCCGGCTCGCGCCAGTGTTCCCGTCAGGATCACGTCCACGTCAGCGTCCGCCGCGACTGCCTTAGGATCCCAACGCATCGGATCGAATCGCATGGCTAACTGAGTCGACCTGACGCTAAAGGCATTCAACTCCGCCAGTGTGGCCGCGATGGCCTCCGGGAGGCTGTACGCCAGATAACTCGTGCCGGGCGCAGCCGGATCGCTGCGAAACGGGAATGCAATGATTCGAAGCCCCGCTTGCTCGCGACTTTCGGATCTTACCCTCGATTCGGGGTGCTTCTGCTCCAGCGGCAGCAACGTGCCGACAAAGCGGTATCCGCGCTTGGGAACGGTTTGGATGTACTCGGGACTTTCCCGTGAGTCTCCGAGAGTTTTCCGGAGCAGCCCAATGAGGTTCGCGACATTCGCCTCCTCCACGAACGTTTTGGGCCATAACGCTTGGATGATGCGTTCCTTCTCCATGAGGTGGCCGGCATTTTGCAAAAGCAACGCCAGAAGATCGAAGGCCTTTGGCGGGAGAGGTACGGTGACGTCATAGCGCGTGAGCTTGCGTTCCGGCAGATCCATACGGAACTGCCCGAATATGTACAGACCTTGGCTGGCTTCGTTCACCGTCTCCCCCGATCGGGGCCGCCCAAAACCTGAAGAAAAACTAGATTTTCCTTAAGATCCTGGCGCGCCCCGAAGCCTACCATTCTCATAGCCGGCTGATAAGCCAGCTCAAACGTCAGTCTAGCCGACTTGCATGCAGTGAACAATCACGGCGGCTGCGCGGCTCGACGGTCTAAAAAGAGGAGAAAAAATGCGTAAGACTTTGTTGGCATTCGTGATGATTGGGCCGTGCCTATTCGCGGAGGGTGGCGCCAATTGCAAAGACGTGGGTGGAACGATCCTGACTAACTTTGTTGATCAAAGCACAACGTTCGGCAGCGCGACCGGAGATTTGCGTGGCGGACTTGGTGTTAGTGTTCTGAATGTCTCTCCGGGAGCCAATGGAACTACGGTCTTCCGCAACCATCATCATTGGGTAACAGAAGCCGGTGACACGATCTTCTTTGCGGATGCCGATGCAGCCGCTTATCCCATGCCCATTTCCGGTCTGTTTGGCGTCAGTTACCTCAAAGGGATTCAGGTCACGGGCGGCACTGGGCGGTTCGCGGGCGCGTCCGGGACAGTGGCCGCGTTTGGCGCCGTGAATCTAAGCCAGGGACAGATCATCCTGCGCTACCAGGGGCAAGTGTGCTTCCAACCGGTGATCACGCCCTGACCCTCCCCGGCGTGCCGCTGAGTTGGTAGCAGCAGGCGAGCAGGAGGACTGCTAAATACGTTTCATTCTGCACAAATCCTCCTGATCGCCCGCTGGAACCAGGAGGCACAGCCGTCCATGGCACGGTCGCCTGTCCGGGAGTCTTCACATCCAGCAATCGCGCCACTCACGCCCCTTGACCATCAGAAACTGTTGCCGACACGTAGCGGCTCCGCAGTGAATGGCTGTCCTGAAACTATTCCGCGGAAGCGCCGTAGGGCCGAACCGGATACCTGTTGATAAATCCCCATGTAATGAAGAATGCGGCGTCGATGGGTGTAAGTTTCGCTCCTGACGTGACCGGCGTTTCACGAGATGTAATGCAGTCCAGGGGGCGAGTTGCGTTACCACCTCAGTGGA
>Ga0335081_10008789_pt1 | contig 16213 bp, 18 predicted proteins | sample Lox_Sample_35_FD_206713 | JGI IMG/M metagenome (GOLD analysis project Ga0335081, IMG submission 206713) | Soil microbial communities from Loxahatchee National Wildlife Refuge, Florida, United States - Lox_Sample_3.5 | ecosystem: Environmental > Terrestrial > Soil > Wetlands | place: USA... | reverse complement strand
GAAGCTGCGGCAGGTACAGGTCGCGCAAGGAGCGCACGCCCCAGTAGAGCACCATCGGGCGGCGCACGTCGTGCCCGAGCGCATGCTCGATCACCGCCTTGATCGGCGCGAAACCCGTGCCACCGGCGACGAAGACGATGGGCTTGTCGGAATCGTCGCGCAGGAAGAACGTCCCGAGCGGTCCTTCGAGGCGCAGGATCTCGCGGCCCTTGAACTCGTTGAAAAGCAGACCGCTGAAATACCCGCCGGGGACGTGGCGCACGTGCAGATCGAGGAGCGCATCGTGCTCCGGCGGGGTGGCGAGCGAGAAGCTGCGCCGGCGACCGTCCTTGAGCAGCAGGTCGACGTACTGGCCGGCGAGATACTGCAGCCGCTCGTTCGCCGGGAGCTTGATCGACACGATTGCCACGTCGGGCGCGACCTTGTCTATCTTCTCGATCCGGCAGGGAAGCTTGCGGATCTGGATGTCGCCGGCGCGGCGCACCTCGCGCACCTCGATCGCGAGCGGCGTCTTCGGTCGAGCCACGCAGAAGAGCGCCATGCCGCGCGCCTTCTCGCTCTCGGTGAGCGTGCCCGGCTGGTGGGCGCCGTAGTCGACGTCGCCCTCGAGGATCCTGCCCTTGCACGTGCCGCACGCGCCGTTGCGACAGCCGTACGGGATCATCAGGTCCGCCCGCATCGCCGCCGCGAGCACGCTCTCGTCTTCATCGCAGGCGAAGGCGTGGCCGCTGGGTTTTATAATGATCTCGAACGGCATCGGTGCCGCGTCGTCAGGACACTGAAGCGATTGTGATCCGGGTATTGCTGATCGGTTGCGGCGACATCGCGCTGCGTGTCGCAGCTTTGCTGCGCGGCAGGGCGCGTCTGTACGGGCTCACGCGTCGGCCGGACGACGCTGTGCGGCTCGCCCGGGCCGGCATCGTGCCCATCGTCGGCGACCTCGACCGCTATGAGAGCCTCGAGCGCTTGCGTGCGGCGCCGTTCGCCGTGCTGCATTTCGCGCCTCCGCCCGGCGAAGGCCGCGACGATCCGCGCACGGCACACCTTCTCGCGGCGCTCACGAAAGCGCGAATTATACCGCAGCGCTTCGTCTACATAAGCACGAGCGGCGTGTACGGCGACTGCGCCGGCGCCCGCGTTGCCGAGACACGGCCGCTCAGGGCCGAGACGCCGCGCGCGCGCCGCCGCATTGCCGCGGAGCAGCGCCTGCGCCGCTGGGCGCGGCGGTACGGCGTGCGGCTTGCGATCCTGCGCGCACCGGGCGTCTACGCCGAAACGCGCCTGCCGCTCGACCGGCTGAAGCAAGGCACGCCCGTGCTGCGCAGCGAGGACGACGTGTTCACCAACCACATCCACGCCGACGACCTCGCGCGGGCGACGCTCGCCGCCGTCTTCCGCGGCAAGCCCAACCGCGCCTACAACGTGACCGACGATGCGGAGCTCAAGATGGGCGACTGGTTCGACGCCGTGGCCGACGCCTTCCGGCTGCCGCGCCCACCCCGCGTGTCGTGGGAGGAGGCGGAGGAGCGCATCGCGCCGCTCCTGCTGTCGTTCATGAGCGAGTCGCGGCGGCTCGCCAACGCGCGCATGAAGCGCGAGCTGCGGCTGCGCCTGCACTATCCGACGCCGGAGCGCCTGCTGGCCGAGGTCGCGCCGCGCGAGGCGAAGAAGCAGATGGCGCTGCCGCTGTGATACGCGGTGTGCGATGCTAACCGACCCTCACCCCAACCCTCTTCCCGCGCGCGGGGAGAGGGAGCACGGCGCGCGAGCGACGTGCGGGCGAGGGGGCGTCGGAGAATGAGCGCGGCGGGCGAACTCGAGCCTGCGAGCCGGTGGCGCCGGATCGCCGCGCGGCTCGACGCCTACGAGCGCCTGATCCGCCTCGACAAGCCCATCGGCACGCTGCTGCTGCTCTGGCCGACGCTTACGGCGCTGTGGATCGCGACCTCCGGCTCGCCGTCGGCGGCGATCGTGGCCATCTTCGCGATCGGGACGTTGCTGATGCGCTCGGCGGGCTGCGCGATGAACGATTTCGCCGATCGCAACTTCGACGGCTTCGTCGAGCGCACGCACGAACGCCCGCTCGCCCGTGGCGACATCGCGCCGTGGGAGGCGCTGGCGCTGGCGGCCGTGCTGGCGCTGGCGTCGTTCCTGCTGATCCTGCGCTTCAACCGCTTCACGATCCTGCTCTCGGTTCCGGGGCTGGCGATCGCGATCGTCTATCCGTTCTTCAAGCGCTTCTTCGCGCTGCCGCAGGCGTTCCTGGGCATCGCTTTCTCGTTCGGCATCCCCATGGCCTTCGCGGCGGTGTACGGCACCGTGCCGGCGGCGGGCTGGTGGCAGTTCGCTGCGAATTTCTTCTGGGTGGTGGCCTACGACACCGAGTACGCGATGGTCGATCGCGACGACGATCGCGAGCTCGGCTTGCGCACTTCGGCGATTCTCTTCGATCGGTTCGACGTGGCGGTGGTGATGGCCTGCTACGCCGTTTACTTCGCCCTTCTGGTCTACGTAGGCCGCATGCAGGCGCTCGGCCCATGGTTCTACGTCGGTGTGCTCGTCGCCACTCTGCTCGCGCTGTGGCACTACGCGCTCATAGCCAGGCGCGAGCGCGACCGCTGTTTTCGAGCCTTCCTGGGCAATCACTGGATCGGACTCGCGATCTTCGCCGGCACGGTCGCCGACTACGCGCTGCGCGGGGCGCAGTGGCCGCCGCGGTGGTTGGCGGGCTGACTGTAGCCGGAGCTCGATTCGCCTGCCGGTGCGCTGACCGCAGGGCGGCTATCTCCGCGGCCGGCCCGCTTTCTCGGTGCGACGGAGCGCCATCGCCCCGAAGAGAAGCAACACAACCGCGGTCGCTGCGAGTGCGTACGAAGAGAGCGAGGGTATCGCGGACGTCGGATTGAGCGGCGCGCTCTCAACGACGCCGGTCGTGCAATTGAACGTGAGCGAGCTCACCGAGCTGACCGATCCGGTCAGGCTCACGTCCGTGTACGTGGTGATGGTGATCGTGATCAGCGTGTTCGGCGGCAGTCCGCCGCCGAAGGGCTTGATGTGGAAGCTCGGGAACGTCCCCTTGAAGGAGTTCAGGTTCGCGCCGGTGTCGTCGACGAATTCCTCGACCAGGCCCACGCCGGGTGCGGTCACCTTGACGTCGGCCGATGCGGTCGGTCCGACGTCGATAAAGGTGTTGACGTCGAATGCGCTGCCGCCACAGGTCGAAGCGAGCGAAGTCTGGTGATGAAGCAGGCGGATGGCCGGAAACTGGCTCGAGGTAGCGCTGCGATGCGCGACCACGGCGCCCTGCGTACCCGTGCCCTCGGCCTCGGCACTCATCGCCGTGCCCTGGGCCTCGGCACTCATCGCCCAGGCTACGGCAAGGGCTGCCAGACAGGCCTTAAATACGGCCCCGATGTTGGGCAAGCGGTTGTCTCCGGGAGATGAGGCGGGCTTAAGCCGAAGCGAAGCCCGAAAAAAGCATAGCGGGAGGTCGGCGCGAGGGTCCAGCCGTGGCCGCGGATAATACCCCTTGCGCGCCGGCCTGTGGCAGCGATGCGACGACGACTGTCGCCGCTCCCCGACAGATTCGCCTCGATTTTCAAAAAACCGGGCGAAAATCGACATTTTCCGGTCGCGCCGATGCCTCGGCGCGCTTTGGTAAGATGCTGCAGCCCTCCGCTACCGGCCGTTGTCCGCCATGAAATACGCCGATCTCCGCGACTTCGTCGCGCAGCTGGAACGCCGCGGGGCGCTCAAGCGCGTCGGCGCCGAGGTCGACCCGCGGCTCGAGATCACCGAGATCTGCGATCGGGTCCTGAAAGCGGGCGGCCCCGCGCTCCTATTCGAGAGGCCGCGGGGCCACGCCATCCCGGTGCTGGCCAACCTCTTCGGCACTCCGCAGCGGGTCGCGCTCGCCCTGGGCGAGGAATCGGTGGCGAGCCTGTCGGAGATCGGGAAGCTGCTGGCGTTTCTCAAGGAGCCCGAGCCGCCGAAGAGCCTGCTCGACGCCTGGCGCAACACGCGTCCCGTGTTCCAGCAGGTGATGCACATGGCGCCGAAGGAGCGCTCGTCGGCGCCGTGCCAGGAAGTCGTCTGGGAAGGTCCCGATGTCGACGTGCTGCGCCTGCCGGTGCAGACCTGCTGGCCGGGCGACGTGGCTCCGCTCGTCACGTGGGGGCTCACGGTCACGCGCGGGCCGCTCAAGGAGCGCCAGAACCTGGGCATCTACCGCCAGCAGGTGCTTGGTCCGAACAAGCTCATCATGCGCTGGCTGCCGCAGCGCGGCGGAGCGCTGGATCTTCGCGATCACGCGCGGGCGCATCCCGGCGAGCCGTTTGCGGTCGCCGTCGCGCTCGGCGCGGACCCCGCCACGCTGCTGAGCGCCGTCACGCCGATTCCGGACACGCTGTCCGAATATCAGTTCGGGGGACTGCTGCGCGGCTCGCGGACCGAGATCGTGAGATGCGCGACGCACGCGTTGCGCGTACCCGCCTCAGCCGAGATCGTGCTCGAGGGCTTCATCCGCCCCGATGCGCGGGATCCCACGGGCTTCGAGACCGCGCTCGAGGGGCCGTTCGGCGATCACACCGGCTACTACAACGAGGCCGAGCGCTTTCCCGTGCTCACCCTCGAGCGCATCACGCTGCGCCGCGACCCCATCTACCACAGCACCTACACCGGCAAACCGCCGGACGAGCCGGCGGTGCTGGGCGTCGCGCTCAACGAAGTGTTCGTGCCGCTATTGCAGAAGCAGTTCCCGGAAATCGCCGACTTCTACCTTCCGCCGGAGGCGTGCTCGTACCGCGTGGCGGTGGTAGGCATGCGCAAACAGTATCCCGGCCACGCCAAGCGCGTCATGTTCGGCGTGTGGAGCTTCCTGCGCCAGTTCATGTACACCAAGTTCGTGATCGTCACCGACGACGACGTCAACGTGCGCGACTGGAAGGACGTGGTGTGGGCGCTCTCGACGCGCGTGGACGCGACGCGCGATGTCGTGATCGTCGAGAACACGCCGATCGACTACCTCGATTTCGCCTCTCCCGTGGCGGGGCTCGGCAGCAAGATGGGGATCGACGCGACGGCGAAGTGGCCCGCCGAGACCAGCCGGACGTGGGGCCGGCCGATCGTCATGGACGAGGCGGTGAAGCGCCGCGTCGATGCCCTGTGGAGCGAGCTGGGGTTGTAGGCGGCGAGGCCTACTCGGCCGACGTCTCTTGCGCCGCCGGCACGCGGGAGCGCCACACCCGGGCGATGCGGAACGCGGCGAGCGCCAGCGCGGCGAGGCGTGCGATGCGCGCCACGCGCCGCCCGAAGAACGGGGCGATGGTGTTCACCAGCGCGAGCAGCGCGGTCGGTCGCGCCAGGGCCCCGCCAAGCAGCCCCGCCGGCCGCAGCGCGGCGCGGGCGTCGCCGAGGTGCAGCTCGAGTTGCATGCGCTGCAGCTCGATCTCCGCGCTCAGCACCTGCTTGCGCGCCGCGAGCTGGGCGAGCGATCGGCTCATGGGCGGTTCTTGATCGCTTCGACGTCGCGTTCGAGCTGCTGCAAGGTCGCCTCGAACGGACGCGGGAAGGCGCGGCGCTTGATCGCGAAGAGCGCGACGGCGCCGACGACGGCGTAGAAGAGCACGATGCCGCCCAGCGCCGCCAGCGGGTAGCTTTGCCAGAACGCGACCACCACCAGCGCGGAGAGCGCGACCAGCGCGAAGCAGAAGAACACGGTGGCGACCACCACCAGCGCCAGCACGAACTTCGTCCGCTCCCGCTGCTCCTCGAACTCGACCGTTGCGAGCTCCAGGCGCGTACGCAGCGTCGCGATCACCGTCGCGGCGAGGCCGGAGAGCGCGTTGCCGAGCCCGACGGCGGGCCGCTCGTCGCGGGAATCCAGCACGGCCTCTAGCGCCGGCTGATGACCAATCCGATCAGAAAGCCGATCGCGGCGGCGACACCGATCGCCTGCCACGGGTTGTCGCGCACGTAGTCGTCGGTCGCCCGCGCCGCGGCCTTCGCGTTGTCCATCGCGTCGTCTTGCATCTCGGACAGGCGCACCTTGGCCGAGCGCAGCTTCGTCTCGACCTGCGACCGCAGGTCGGTGGCCCGGTCGCCGGTTTCCTTCGCGGCCTGTTTGAGGAGGGTTTCGGCTTCGGCGATCACGTCGGCGAAATCCTTCACCAGCGCATCGCGGCTGCGTTCGAATCGTGCGGCGTGCATCTTTTTTCTCCCTTCGGGATGGAGTCGGACAGCGCGGGTCGACCTTCGCGCCGGATGCCGTATTATGTACCATCGCCAACTGACCGCAATCGGCCGCTGTCCGACGGCCACCCATCACATGCCGCGACTCGACCTCCCAGCCCTCGATCCCGCCGACGTGCCGGAGCGGCGCGGTTCGGGCTACCCCGAACCCTACCGCTCGCGCATGGGCGATCGCGTGAAGCGCCGGCTCGGTGAGGCCTGCGGGCTCACCCGCTTCGGCGTCAATCTCGTGACGCTCGGTCCGGGCGGTCAATCTGCGCTGCGCCACTGGCACACGCTGGAGGACGAGTTCGTCTACGTGCTCGAAGGCGAGGTGGTGTTGCTGAGCGAGGCTGGCGAGCAGACGCTTCGCGCCGGAATGTGCGCGGGCTATCCGGCGGGAAAGCGCGACGCGCATCATTTCGTCAATCGCAGCGCGGCGCCGGCGAAGTATCTCGAGATCGGCAACCGCATCGACGGCGACAACGCCTTCTATCCCGACGACGATCTGATGTGGTGCGACGACGGCAACGGAACGTACGCCGCGCACAAGGACGGGCGGCGGTACGCCGAATAATGCCCGCGCGGCGCGCTGGCGCACCGCCGAAGATTTCACTCCCAGGGAGACTTCAATGGCCGACGTTTCGCCGCCTTCGTCCGCGCCGGGCGCGCCGGCGCAATCGCTCATCTCCACCACGCTGGTGGTCTATCTGCTGTTCGGCATCGCCGCCGTGGTCCCGCTGCTGGCGCACGGATTTCCCCTCGTGCTGCCGCTGTTCGGAGTGCTCGGCATCGTGGCGCTCATCATCGCTTACGTGAAGCGAGCCGAAGCCGCCGGTACGTGGCTGGCTTCGCACTATCGATGGCTGATTCGAACCTTCTGGTTCTCCTTCCTGTGGGGAGCCATCGGTGCCGTGGTCATCGGCCTCTTCTGGTGGCTTCTCGGCTTGGGCATCGTCGTAGGCTATGCAATCTGGATCGCGACCACGATCTGGGTGCTCTACCGCCTGATCCGCGGCTATCTGCTGTTCAAGGACAGCCGGCCGGTGCCCGGAATGTGATTCACGTCTCGGCTTCGCCGGACGACGATCAGCGCGCGCTGCCGCGCGCGCTGATCGTGCAGCCCGGCAAGCAGCGCGGCGAGGCTTGCGCGCTCGCGGCGCGCCTCGACTTCGGCCGGCGTGAAGCCGGCGTTCCTGAGCACCCGGTACGCCGCGCGCAGCTCTTCCGGAACGAGCGGGTCGTCGTCGAGCGCGAGCGGCCGGCCCGCGCCCGGCAGGTCGTCGAAGGCGCCCTCGCGCGCGCCTCCTCGATTCGTGCTTCGGCGAGCGCATCGAGCGCCGAGAGCAGGCTCATCTCGCCCTCGCGTCGAAATTGCCGGCGTAGACGTCTTCGACGAGAAGATCGAGCGCGCGTTGCGCGTGGGCGGCGTTGGGGTGGTTGACGAAGCAGACGACGACGTAGCGCCGGCCGCCATGTCCCAGGACGTACCCCGCGAGCGCGCGCACGCCCTCCAGCGTGCCCGTCTTGAGCAGCGCCCGATCGGCGACGTCGTCGTCGAGGAAGCGCTTGCGCATCGTGCCGTCGGTCGCGGCGACCGCGAGGGAGCTCTCGTAGTCGGCGCGCACCGCGCTCGCGTCGGCGGCGAGGAGCAATGCTCCCATGCTCTTCGCCGAGATGCGCTCACGTCGCGACAGGCCCGAGCCGTTTTCCAGGACCAGCTCCGGGAAGCGGAGCCCCCGGCCGGCGAGCCAGCGCCTCACGGCGGCGCGCGCCCGCGGCGCCGTCGCCGGAGGCGGATACGCCGAGGTCGCCAGCGTGAGGAAGAGCTGCTGCGCCATCACGTTGTTGGAGAGCTTGTTGATGTCCCGGATGGCGTCGTAGAGCGGCGTCGACTCGAGCGTCGCCAGGGGCGTCGCGCCGGCTGGCGCACGGCCGTCGCGCAAGCCTCCGGCGAAGCTCCCGCCCGCTTCTTTCCAGTAGTGCGCGAACATCGCCTGCGCGTAATGGCGGTGGTCGAGCAGTGCGAAGTACCAATCGCGCTCGCCGCAGGCGGCGGGGTAGCGGCCGGAGAACCGCGCCTGCGCGCGGTCGACGCGGCTCGCGATCGAGGCTTTCAATCCCGCGCGCCAATCCCCGCACTCGCCGGGGACAAGCTGCAGGGCGTCGGAGAAGACGACGTTCGCGAGCGGCGGTTCGGCGCGCATCGCGACCGCACCGAGCGCGACGTCCGGCGCGAAGACAAAGCGCACGCTGTTGAAGTTCAGCAGCAGCGCGTCGGGGGCGACGTTGTAGGGCTTGAGCGGCTCGGCGTCGAATGCGCCGGGGCGGCGCACGGGCGGCGCGAAGTAGCTGCGGTCGAGCACGAGATCGCCGCGGATCGTTGCAAGCCCGGTCCCCCGCAGCGCCGCGACCAGCGACTGGAACTGCTCGATCGTGATCTTCGGATCGCCGTAGCCCTTGAGCACCAGGTTGCCGTCGAGCGCACCGTCGACGACGGGGCCGTCGGCGTAGGCTTCGGTCTTCCAGCGATAATCGGCACCGAGGAGCTCGAGCGCCGCGAACGTGGTCACGAGCTTCATGGTCGACGCGGGATTCATCGGCTTCGCGGCCTGGTGAGCGAGGACCGGCTGCTTCTCGCCCACCTGCTGCACGAACACGGCGACCGCACTCGACGGGATGTGCGCTTCGCGAAAGGCCCGCGCCAGGTCGCCGGGCAAGGCCGCGTGCGAAGGCGCCGCGGCGCACGCCGCGGCGCACGCCAGGACCAGGCGCAGCGCGCGGTTCCGCTCGCGGCGGCGGAAGGGTTTCGGCGGCCGGCGGTTTACTGCGTTGATGAGGACTCTCGCGCCGAGCGCCGAAAGCACGGCGAAGCGGCGCCTGCCGAAGGCATCGCTCGCGCGGCGAGCGAGCGGCGAGGCGGCGGGCGAGCGGCGAATCACGACAGGAGCGGCGAACGGTCGTGGCATTATACCGGCCGCGAACTTGAGCGCCCGGGAGCGATGACGGCCAGCGCGCCACCGAAATACACCGCGACGGCGATCGCGCTGCACTGGCTGGCGGCCGCGCTGATCCTGGGCGGCTTCACGCTCGGACTATCCATGGTCGGGCTGCCGCTGTCCCCCAGGAAGCTGCACTGGTACCTCTGGCACAAGTCGATCGGCATCACGGTGTTCCTGCTGACCTGTGCCCGCCTCGCCTGGCGGGTCGGCCACCGGCCGCCGCCGCCGCCGGCAATGCCGGAGTGGCAGCGGCGCGCGGCGGCGCTCTCCCACGCGGCGCTCTACGTGCTGCTGCTCGCGATCCCCTTGAGCGGCTGGGTCTACAGCTCGGCCACGGGCGTCCAGGTGGTGTACTTGAGCGTGCTGCCGCTGCCGGACCTCGTGTCCAAGGACAAGGCCCTGGCCGCGCTCCTGCGGGCGTGCCACGTGACGCTGAACTTCACGCTGCTCGCGCTGGTCTGTGTGCATGCCGCGGCTGCGCTCAAGCATCACTATGTCGATCGCGACACCGTGCTGTGGCGCATGCTACCGAGCGCGAGCCTGCGGCGCCGATCGGGGGGAACCGCGTGACCGCGTCGCTGCAAGGAGGGTTCCTTTTTCTGCTGGGAGCGCTGCTCCTGGCCTCCGCCCAGGCGGGCGCCCAGGGCGTGCTCGTCGACAAGAGCGAGATCCGCTTCGTGTCGAAGCAGATGGGCGTCAAGGTCGAGGGACGCTTCCGCAAATGGAAGGCGAACATCGTCTTCAATCCGAAGGACCTGGCGCACTCGAAGGCCGATATCGACATCGATCTCGGCAGCATCGATCTGGCGAGCGAGGATTCGGAAGCCGAGGTGAAGGGCAAGGTGTGGTTCGACACCGCGCGCTTTCCGACGGCGAAGTTCGTCTCCACCGCCATCCGCGCGACCGGCCCCGACCGCTTTGAAGTCGTCGGAGCGCTCACTATCAAGGGCATCACGCGCGACGCGGTCGTCCCGATCGTTCTCACGCGGGACCCGGCAGGCAACAACGTCGCGGAAGGGATGTTCACGGTGGAGCGTCTCGACTTCCATGTCGGCGAGGGCGAGTGGGCCGATCCGGCAACCGTGGCCAATGACGTCCAGGTCCGCGTGCGGATGGTCCTCTCGCCGGTGACGTAGCCACGGAATCAAACGGCTTCCGGCCGTGTTTGCGATGTTTTGATTGCCCCTGGACCCGATTGGAGGAGCCGCATGTCAGCCCTGAGGAAAGTCGTCCTGCCGGCCGCCCTGATCCTGGCCGTGGTCTGCGCCAGCGCTTACGCCGACGAGACCTACACGCTCGATCCGGCGCACTCCCAGCCCCGATACGAGATCGCCCACATGCGCGGGCTCAGCATCCAGTGGGGCTCGTTCGGCAAGCTCGCCGGCAAGGTCACGCTCGATCGCGCGGCGAGGAAGGGCAGCGTGGAGGTGACGATCGACACCATGTCGATTCATTCGCACGACCCGCGGGTGGACGCCATTCTGAAGGGCCCGGCGTACTTCAACGTCGAGAAGTACCCGACGATGAGCTTCAAGTCGGCGAAGCTCGACTTCGACGGCGACCAGGTCGTCGCCGCGGAAGGCGAGCTCACCATGATCGGCGTAACCCGGCCCGTAACGCTCAGGGTCGTGAACTTCGCCTGCGGCGAGAATCCGTTCAACAAGAAGCCGATGTGCGGCGGCGAGGCCTCCGCGTCGATCAAGCGCTCGGAATGGGGCATGACTGCGGGTCTTCCCAACTCGAGCGGTGACGAGGTGCGCATCATCATCCCGATCGAGGCGTATCGCGACGACGCGGGCTGATGCCCGCGCGCGCCCGCTTCCCTTCGATGCGCAAAGGACCGTTGCTCGCGCTGGCTGCCTGCCACGCGGTGGCCCAGGTCGCCATCGCCGCAACGGCGGCGGAGATCTTCCGCGTCGATCCGGCGGCGACGCGCGCCGAGTTCGCCGTCGATCACTTCTGGCTCGCCACGCTGCACGGCAGCTTCGCGCGCACGCACGGCACGATCGTCCTCGACAGCCGGGCGCGCTCGGGGAGCATCGACCTGGTGGTGGACGCCGATTCCGTGGACACCGGCTGGTCGGTGCGCGACGACTTCATCCGCGGCCAGCACATGTTCGACGCATCGCGCTTTCCGGAGGTGCGCTTTCGCTCCCGACAGCTCGCGTTCGACGGCAACCGCCTGGGCCGGGGCAACGGGCGAGCTCACGCTGCGCGACGTCACCCGGCCGGTCGCGGTACGGGTCGAGCGCATGGACTGTCGCGCCGAGGATCGAGCGGCGGAGCGTTGCGGCGTGGCGGTGGTCTCGTCGATTCGGCGCTCGGACTTCGGCATGGATTTCGCGCTGCCGTTCGTGGGCGACGAGGTTGCCCTGTCGTTCCAGTTGAGCGCGCGCCGCGTCTCGCCGTAGCCGGCGCGGCAACGACGAAAAGACAAAGGCGCGCGGGCTACCGCGGCAGGCGCCCGCGCAGCCGGTCCGTTGCCGCGACGAGCTCGCGGGCGATGCCGGGCTCGCGTGCCGAGTGGCCCGCGTCCGGGACGACGACGTACTCGGCTTCGGGCCAGGCGCGATGCAGATCGTCGGCGCTGCGGATCGGACAGACGATGTCGTAGCGGCCCTGGACGATCGTGCAAGGAAGCGCGCGAATCCGATCGACGCCGGCCAGCAGCGGACGCTCGGCGAGGAACAGCCGGTGCAGGAAGTAGTGCGCCTCGATGCGGGCGATCGCCAGCGCCACCGCGTCCTCCTCGAAATGGGCCACGAGGTCGGGATCGGGCAGGAGCGTCGAGCAGGAGCTTTCGTAGCGACTCCACGCGTGCGCGGCCGGCATGTGCAGCGCGGGGTCGGGACTCGTGAGCCGCCGATGGTAGTGAGCGAGCAGGTCGCCGCGCTCGGCTTCTGGAAGGAATCCGGCGAACGCCCTCCACGCCTCCGGAAAGACGCTGCCCATCTCCTGCATGAACCAGCGGATCTCGCGCTCCCGGGCGAGGAAGACGCCCCGCAGGACTAGGCCGAGCACGCGCTCCGGATGACCCTGCGCGTACGCGAGCGCGAGCGTCGAGCCCCACGATCCTCCGAACACCAGCCAGCGGGCGATGCCGAGATGCGTGCGCAGCCGCTCGAGGTCGGCCACGAGATGGGTCGTGGTGTTGTCGGTGAGCTCGCCCAGCGGCGTCGACTGGCCGGCGCCGCGCTGGTCGTAGAGCACGACGCGGTAGAACGCCGGATCGAAGTAGCGCCGGTGGTCCGGCGCGATGCCGCCGCCGGGTCCGCCGTGCAGGAAAACCGCGGGCAGTCCCCGGGGATTGCCGCATTCCTCCCAGTGCATCGTGTGCAGGCGGTCGAGCGCCAGCCGGCCCGTGCGGTGCGGCGCGAGCGGGGGGTAGAGGAAGTCGTCGCGCGAGAGGTTGCGCGTGGCGCCCGCGCCGGCCGGATTCGCGGAGACTCGCATCGCCTGCCCTTCAGGCCGAGGGCCTGCGGCCCTTGAAGGCGACGACCTTCTGCCGCTGCTCGCCCAGGCCGCGGATGCCGAGCGTCACCACGTCGCCCGCCTTGAGATACACGGGCTCGGGCTTCATGCCCAGACCCACGCCCGGTGGCGTCCCGGTGGTGATGACGTCGCCGGGCAGCAGCGTCATGTAGCGCGAAAGATCGGCCACGAGATCTGCCACGCCGAAGATCATGGTGCGGGTGTTGCCACGCTGGCGCTTCTCGCCGTTGACGTCCAGCCACATGTCCAGGTTCTGCGGGTCCTTGATCTCGTCGGTGGTCACGAGCCAGGGGCCGATCGGTCCGAAGGTGTCGCAGCCCTTGCCCTTGTTCCACTGCGAGCCTCCGCGCTTCATCTGGTACTCGCGCTCGGAGACGTCGTTCACCACGCAGTAGCCGGCAACGTGCTTGAGCGCGTCCTTCTTGTCGACGTAGCGCGCCGTGCGGCCGACCACCACGCCGAGCTCGACCTCCCAGTCGGTGGACTTCGATTCCGGCGGCAGCACGATGTTGTCGTTGGCGCCCACGATGCACGTCTCGGCCTTGTAGAACACGACCGGATGCTCGGGGATCGGGTTCCCCGATTCCTTCGCGTGATCGACGTAGTTCAAGCCGATGGCGATGAACTTGGGCACGCCGGCGACCGGGGGGCCGAGGCGCGGGCGCCCCTTGACCAGCGGCAGCCTCGAAGGGTCGAGGCGCGAGAGCTCTCTGAGCCTGGCGGGCGCCAGCGTTTCGGGGCCGATGTCCTTCACCGTGCGCGACAGATCCCGGATCCTGCCTTCGGCGTCGACGAGTCCCGGCTTCTCCTTGCCGGGAGGGCCATAGCGAACCAGCTTCATCAGCGTCTCCTTGTTGTTCGGATCAAAGGTCGGTTAAACCCGGCAGAAATCAAATGGTCATGCCGCCGTCGATGCAATACACGTTGCCGGTGGCGAACGCCGACTCGTCGGAGGCGAGGAACAAGACGATGGGCGCGATCTCCTCGGGCGTGGCGAGTCGGCCCATCGGCTGGCGGGCGATGAACGCCTTGCGCGCCGCGGCGGGATCGGGGAGAGCGTTGATGCGCGCGCCGAGCGAAGGCGTGTCCACCGTGCCCGGCGCGATCGCGTTGCAGCGGATGCCGCGGGCGACGTAGTCGGCGGCCACCGCCTTGGTCAGGCCGATGACCGCCGCCTTGGAGGCGCCATAGGCCAGCCGGTTGGGCAATCCCTTGATCGACGAGGCGACCGAAGCCATATTGATGATGCTGCCGCGGCCGCGCTCGAGCATCCGCGGCAGCGCTGCCCGGATCGTGACGTACATCGCCCGCACGTTGAGCGCGAAGCTCGCCTCCCAGTCGCTCGGCGCGCAGTCGAGGATGGTGCCGTGGTGCACGTAGCCCGCGCAGTTGAACAGCACGTCGAGCGGCGGCAATTGCGCGAGCGTCGCGCGCACGGCCGCGTCGTCGAGCACGTCCAGGGCGCGGGTGACCACGTTCGCCTCTCCGGCCAGGCTCTCCAGGGCCGCGGCGTTGACGTCGGTCGCGTAGACGCGCGCGCCTTCGGCGGCCATCGCCAGCGCGCTGGCCCGGCCGATGCCCTGTGCTGCCGCGGTGACGAGCGTCGTCTTGTCCGCGAGGCGTCCCGCTCGTTTCTGCATGTTTGGCGTCCCCAAGCGGGTAGTTTAGCAAATGAGTCCCGCAAATTGGTAAGACCACTTGACCAAAGGCGCCCGCTTTGCTTAGGCTAGTGCGTCCTGCCAATCCCGGCACGCGCGATCCCCGCGCGGTCGAGGCATGCCGATCCAGAGTATCGAACCCAAACGGCTGTACCGCCAGATCGCCGACCAGATTCGCGCGCTGATCCGGTCGCGGGAATTCCCCGCGGGCAGCCGCCTGCCGCCGGAGCGCGATCTCGCGCGACAGCTCGGCGTATCCCGGCCGTCGGTGCGCGAGGCGCTGATCGCGCTGGAAGTGGAGGGACTGGTCGACGTGCGCATCGGCTCCGGCATCTACGTGCTCGGCGGCGGGGACGGCGGCGCGGCGCCGGAGGTGCAGTCGGCGATGGGACCGTTCGAGCTCCTGCGGGCGCGCTGGGTGATCGAAAGCGAGTGCGCGGCGCTCGCGGCGCGACACACCAAGCGGGTCCAGCTCGCGGCCATCGCCGATGCATTGCAGCAGATGGAGAGCGTGGCCGGTTCGGAGCATCGCCAGCCGCTCGCGGGCGATCGGCTGTTCCATCTGCGCATCGCCGAGGCCACCGGCAACAGCGCGCTGGTGGCGGTGGTGAAGATGCTGTGGGACGAACGCACCGGACCGCTGTTCACGCGTCTCGAGCATCACTACGACAGCCCGGAGCAGTGGGCGCGGGCGATCGCCGAGCATCGTGTGGTGCTCCAGGCGATCGCCCGGCGCGACGCGGGCGGTGCGCGCGCGGCCATGCAGCGCCATCTCGACCGGGCCTACAAGCGCTTCAGCCGCAGCTGGGACGCGAAGCATTGACCTAAAGCCACGAGGAGCAAGCCATGCTGACCTGCCGTATCCATGCCAAGGACGACATGCGTGTGGACACCGACGCCGAGCCGTCCGTCGGACCGGGCGAGGTGCTGATCCGGCTCGGCGCCGGCGGCATCTGCGGCTCCGATCTGCACTACTACTACGAGGGCCGCAACGGCAGCTTCGTGATCCGCGAGCCTCTGGTGCCGGGGCACGAGGCCTCAGGGGTGGTGGCGAAGCTCGGCGCCGGCGTCACGCGCGTCAAGCCCGGCGAGAAGATCGCGGTGAGCCCGTCGCAGGCCTGCGGGCGTTGCGATTATTGCCGCGAGGGCCGCGAGCACCTGTGCCGCAGCATGCGCTTTCTCGGCAGCGCCAGCATCTATCCGCACGTGCAGGGCATGTTCGCGGAATATTTCGTGCTCGGCGAGCGGCAATGCTATCCGGTGGCGGGTGACGTTACCTTGGGCGAGCTCGCCTTCGCCGAGCCGCTGGCGGTGGGTCTGCACGCGGTGAACCGCGCCGGCGAGCTCCTGGGCAAGAGCGTTCTGGTCGCCGGCGCCGGGACCATCGGCTGCCTGACGATGATCGCTGCGAAGCTCAAGGGTGCCACGGCTGTTACCGCCTGCGACGTGCTTGACCGGCCGCTCGCGACCGCGCGCGCGGTCGGCGCGGCGCGCACGGTGCGCGCCGATCGCGAGCGCGATGCGCTCGCGCCAAACTCGTTCGATGTGGCGTTCGAGGCGTCGGGAAGCCTCGCCGCGCTCAACGCCTGCATCACCGCGGTGAAGCGCGGCGGCACGGTGGTCCAGGTCGGCACATTGCCGCACGAGCCGCTGCCGTTCGTAGTGAACGAGATCATGGTCAAGGAGCTCGATTTCAAGGGCGCTTTCCGCTGGGGCATCGAGTTCGACTGGGCCGTGCAGTACCTCGCCGCCCGAAGGGTGGACGTGGGGCCGCTGCTGTCGCGGCAGTTTCCGCTCGAGCAGGCGGTCGAGGCGTTCGAGCTCGCGCGCGAC
>Ga0335081_10008787_pt1 | contig 16213 bp, 17 predicted proteins | sample Lox_Sample_35_FD_206713 | JGI IMG/M metagenome (GOLD analysis project Ga0335081, IMG submission 206713) | Soil microbial communities from Loxahatchee National Wildlife Refuge, Florida, United States - Lox_Sample_3.5 | ecosystem: Environmental > Terrestrial > Soil > Wetlands | place: USA... | reverse complement strand
CTCCCAGAGGCGTGGCGCCTGTCCCCAGCGCGAGCATCACCCGGGAGCTTGTCCCGTTGAGGTCGCCGCCCTCCGTGAGCGGAAGTTGAACCACGGATCCATTCCCCGACTTCAGTGTGACGGCGGCCCAGCTCTGGCCCACCGCGATCTGTGCCGCCGAAGTATCCGGTAAGCTGACAACCGGGCCGTCCAGGTTCCCCGAAGGCCACGCATGGCTCTCGGCGCAATTTGCGCCCGCCACGAACAGGTCCCTGCCGGTAAGCGCGACCGACACAGGATTCACGCATCCCGGCGCTAGTTTGATCGTTCCAGCTACCCTGATGAAGTCGTCATCTCGCACCAGTTGGCTGACATTGTTTGATCCGAAGTTCGCGACGGCTCCGAAACCGTCCCGGAATTGTACCGCGCCTGCATTTCCGCTGGCGCCGCCGGCGCCGCCCGTTGGCAACATGCTCGCCAGCGGCAGCGAGGCCGTCCCCGCGGTATCCAGTCTGAACACAACTACATTGTTGGTCGCGCCATTCGTGCTGGTCACCACCAATAGATCGCGATCGCGCTCGTCTGCAACCCCCAACGCGGCCGTCAATAACGTAACCGCCAGCATCCCGCCGGCGCAGCACACCTTGGTCCTCCAGTTACTGCTTTCCCATACTCTTCGCATACTCATCCTTTCTCGATTGAGATTTGCGGCTGAGTGCCGCCTCCATCAGCACCGTTCGCTCGAGTGGCGCGGTTAGTTACGCAGGCAGGCGGCGCTTGAAACTCCGTTTCGTGCGAGCGCGCACCATGCGCTAGCCGCGCTTCCTCCGAAGCCTTCGCTCGTGCCGGCCTCGTACGCGCTACATTCGATTGTGGAGGCGGCGTGACTCCGGGAGCGTTATCAGCGAACTATAAGGGGAGGATCCCAGGTGCATCCTGAAGCAGGCGCCTCCGATTCTCCCGCGCCGGATCTGGAACAGCTCATGATCCGGTACCAGAACGGCAACGCAGCCGCGGCCAAAGCGTTGGTTGACCTGCTGAGTGTCCAGTTGTACTTCTTTTTCTCGAGCCAGATGGGAAGCCGCGCGGAAGCTGACGATATGACACAGGAGACGTGGTTGAGGATCCACAGAGTGCGTCACACCTACCGGCCAGGCGAGCCCCTGCTGCCTTGGGTGTACGCGATCGCCCGCCGGGTCCGCGTGGACAACTTCCGTCGACGCCAACGTATCGCAAGACGCGAGGTCACAACCGACGTTCTGCCGGAAGTCCGCTCGGCTGATAGTCCCGCCAGCGATCTGCCTTCCTTCGCCGAGCTCGTAGCTCCTCTTCCCGAAAGCCAGCGCGAGGTGCTGACGATGCTCAAGGTGAACGGTCTCAGCATCGAGGAGGTCGCCTGCGCGACCGCTTCCACGGTCGGAGCTGTAAAGCAGAAAGTTCATCGCGCGTATGATCGTTTGCGCGCCCTACTGGAGCATACAAGCCCCGGAATGGCCCGCGGAGGAGCCCAACGGTGACGTGTCGCGACGTAGAGGGCCTGATCATTCCATACGCCTCCGGTGCAGCCGTTCCACCGGACGCGGCGGCTCACATTGCCGGCTGTGAGCATTGCCGGCGCCTGGCCGGCGCAATTGCCGGGGCTGGCCAGGTTGCCCCACCCTCAAGAAACCAATTGGAACGCTTCGAGTCCGCGATCCTTGCGGACTTGAAACCAGTGAAGCCGCTCGCCCCAACCAGCGTGCGTTTCATCGCCTTGATTTTGGTTCTCGCCGTTGTAGCGGCGGTTGGCAGTGCCGCGCTGGGCCCAGCCGGCTGGCGCGCACTCGGCCTCTTGCAACGGGTTGCGGTCTTCACCGCCCTGGCAGCGGCCGCCGGTCTGCTGGCCTTCTCCGTCGGCCGGCAGGCTGTGCCCGGAAGCAGACTCCTCGTTTCTCCTTACTGGTTGGTGGCGGTCGTATTGGGCGTCATGACCGCCATTGTTGCCGGCTTGTTCCATCCACACCGGGAAGCCGCCTTCGTGTCGACCGGCTTGGTATGCCTCAGGATCGGACTCGAGTGCGCCATTCCAACCGCGCTCCTTTTCTGGCTGCCGCTGCGTCGCGGTGCAATTCTGAACCCGATGTTGACAGGCGCAAGCGCCGGCGCACTGGCCGGTCTGGGCGGGCTCACGGTTTTGGAGATCATCTGCCCGAACCTGAACCAGTACCACATTCTCATCTGGCACTTGGGAGCCGCTTTGGTCAGCGCGTTGGCAGGCCTGGTGATCGGTAGCATCATGGAGCGTTCCGGCTGGCGACGCGTCCGCCGGACTTCTTAACCTCATCCCCGCACCGGGCCCCGCCCAGCCGGCCGTGTGGCGCTTCTCCCGCGTAACTACCCGGCGTCCTCCAACGAAATGATCAGGTGAGAGCGCGTGAAGCCCGCCGCCAAGCGACGCCCCGGCTCTGCACGCGCAACAGGAGAGACACACCACCATGCTGATCAAAGAATCCGCCGCCTTGCCCTATTCTGAGGTCACTCCGAAGCAGGTGTATTTCAATCGCCGCCAGTTTCTGGCCGGACTTCCGCTAGCTGTGCTGGGTGGCCGCTCATTGCTGATGGCGGCACGCGCCAATGCGCAAACGCCGTCCAGGTTTCCGAACCCGGTCAAGAGCCCGCTCAGCACCACGGGGGAGAAAGAGACGCCTTACAAGGACGTCGCCACTTACAACAATTTCTACGAGTTCGGTACAGACAAGGCAGATCCGGCAAAGTACGCGCAGAATTTCCGAACCTCGCCCTGGACCGTGTCCGTCGAGGGTGAAGTCGCCAGGCCGCGCCAGTACAGCATGGACGAGATCCTGAAGCTCGCGCCGCTCGAGGAGCGCATTTACCGGCACCGCTGCGTGGAGGCGTGGTCCATCGTCGTGCCCTGGATCGGCTATTCGCTCAGCACCATTCTGAAAGCCGCGCAGCCCACCTCGAAGGCCCGGTTCGTGGCCTTTCAGAGCTACTACGATCCTAAGCAGATGCCCTTGGGGCGCTCGGCGGGAATCGAGCTGCCGTACGTGGAAGGCCTGCTGCTCGACGAAGCCATGCATCCGCTGACGCTGTTGTGCGTCGGTATGTACGGCGCTGCGCTGCCTCCTCAGGACGGCGCGCCGGTTCGGCTGGTAGTACCGTGGAAATACGGCTTCAAAAGCATTAAGTCCATCGTGAAGATCAGGCTGGTGGAAAGACAGCCGCCCACCACCTGGAACCTGCAAAACGCGAGCGAATACGGCTTCTATTCCAACGTCAATCCCCAGGTGGATCATCCCCGCTGGAGCCAGGCTACCGAGCGGCGCCTGGGCGAGCTCTTTCGCCGCAAGACGCTGATGTTCAACGGGTATGATCAGGTCGCCAGCCTCTACAACGGTATGGACCTGCGGAGGTATTTCTAACCCATGCTTCGCAGCCGTTGGCTGAAGGTTGTGGCGTTCCTGCTTTGCTTGGCGCCGCTCGTGTGCCTCACGTGGCGGATATGGAATCAGGATCTCACTGCAAACCCCGTGGAATACTTCACGCACTTTACGGGCGACTGGACGATTCGCCTGCTGACGCTCACGCTGGCCGTTACGCCCCTGCGCCGGCTGCTGGTGCTTCCGGACTTGATCCGCTTCCGCCGCATGCTCGGCCTCTATAGCTTTTTCTACGCCACTCTGCACGTTCTGACATACCTGGCTGTCGATCGCTTTTTCGATTTCCATGCGATCATCGCCGACGTCGCCAAACGGCGGTTCATCACGGTTGGCTTCGCCGGTTACCTGGCGTTGACCGCCCTGGCCGTGACATCCACCAGCCGCTGGATCCGCCGGTTGGGCGGCAAACGCTGGCAGCGGCTACACCGGCTGGTCTACTTCGCCATCGTCGCTGGGGTCGTGCATTATTACTGGCTGGTGAAGTCGGACATCCGCCTGCCGGCGTTTTATGGCGCATTGGCGGTGCTGCTCCTCGGGTATCGCGCAGCCACGTGGTGGGGACGCCGCAACCCCAAACCCCATGTGCGGCCCCAGCCCGCACTGTCTTGAAATGGCTGGAGGCCGTCCTCCATCCGTAACCTACTCCTTTCCGGTTCCGTACGTACTGTCGGCGTTCCGGTACCCTAAACCGTACCGCCTTAACCGCCGATAGTCGCTGAGCAGTGCATAATGATCGGCGGAGGGAGTTTTTCATGGAGTCGTACACGCTACCGAAGCCAGGGTTCGAACGGTCATCCCGGGACACCCAGCTAGTCGCCAGTCAGGCAAGGCCGCAGGCGGTCCAGGCCCCGTCCGAAGCCGCTCGGGAACTCGTCGCCGCCCTGATTACCCTGGCGATCGCCCAAAAGACCGGCCAGCGCCGGCCAAATTAGCCGCAAAGCACTGCCCAATCCTGCGTTTTTCTCGATTTTCCCCTTATATTCCAATCACTTGTGGGAGGTCCCTGGCGGGCTCCGTTCTATAATGTGAGTGGGTGTAGCAGGAGGGAAGCCCCCGCGCCGTCCGTTTGTTTTCGGAGCTTTGCGGGGCAATTTGGTTTCGTTCCGTCAGCTTCGGGTCCCGCGCCGCTGGCCGTCGGAATTGGGTTTGTTCCGGCAATAACCACTCCTCACCGCTACGCCCCAATTGGCTTCGTTCCGTCGCCGGAACTGGTTCAGGAGGTGCCGAAAAATTGGCTTCGTTTCGCGGAATCACGCGGGGCTGCTCCCCGGCTGCTCATACATCTCCGGATACGCCACCCGCATCTCCGCCGCCTGCCCTCGCGCCTCCGCGATCTGGATCAGCGGCCCCTTCCCCATCCCGGGACAATACCGCGCCGTCTTCTTCCATTCCCTCCGACTATCCACCAGCTCCGGCCAGAAAGGAAAAATCCGGCATTGGGTTGGTTTCGCCGGATGAATCGAGCACCCGCCGTCCCGCAGAAAATAGCACTGCGATTCCCTCGGCACCCGCAGCCGTATTCGCTTCCGCGTACGATACACATACCTGCGTTCGAACGCCGCAGCCGTCATCTCCAGAAATGCGGCCGCCCGCGCCACATCGGCCTCCGTCAGGTAGACGAACCCCTGCTGCTCGCAGCACGCCGTGCATCCCGGCTGGCATTCAAACCGCAAACCCTCGGACATATTTCTTTCAATTATGATCTGTAAACCACGTGCCTTTTATGCTATATTTCCCGTAAGTTTATCGGGAGGGGTGCCCATGTCTCGAGTCCGAGACCTCGTGCAGGATCGCCAGCTCTTCTACGCGGAAGAAAACCAGACCGTGGCCGATGTAGTTCGCCGCATGGCCGAAATTCACGTCGGCGCCATCCTCATCCTCGATGGAACCGAGTTGCGTGGCGTGTTCAGCGAACGCGACCTCATGAGGCGCGTGGTGCTCGAACGGCTCGACCCCGAGACCACGCTCGTCCGCTCCGTCATGAGCACCGACATCGTCACTATCGAGGAGTCCGCGCCCGTCGAAGAAGCCATGGAAGCCATGCAGCAGCACAGTTGCCGCCACCTCCCCGTCACTCGCGGCGGTCAGGTCACGGCCTTTCTCTCCATGCGCGACCTCATGAACTTCGAGCTGGCCCGCAAAACCGAGGAGCTGCACCACATGAAGGCATACCTCCACGGCTCCAGCTAAACGTTGTACGCACAAGCTTTAGCTTGTGCCTCCGCAAAACTTGACAATATAGCACTAAAGTTTGATAATGGTCTTGTGCTAAGCAAGCACCGCCATCTTAACTAACTGAATTGAGGGAGGTTTTGTAGTATGGGAAAGATCATCGGCATTGACCTGGGTACCACCAACTCGTGTGTGGCCGTGATGGAAGCCGGCCAGCCCACGGTCATTGCAAACCAGGAGGGCACCCGCACCACGCCGTCCGTGGTCGGCTTCGCCAAGAGCGGGGAACGGCTGGTGGGCCAGGTCGCCAAACGCCAGGCCATCACCAACCCGGAGAACACCGTCTTCTCCATCAAGCGCTTCATGGGACGCCGCCATGAGGAAGTCACCGAAGAGATGAAGATGGTGCCCTACAGGGTGACCCGCGGCGACAACAACGACGCCCGCGTCGAGATCATGGGCAAGAAGTATTCTCCGCCCGAGATCTCCGCCATTATCCTCACCAAGCTCAAGGAGGCCGCCGAGTCCTACCTGGGAGAGAAGATCACCCAGGCTGTGATCACCGTGCCGGCCTATTTCAACGACGCCCAGCGCCAGGCCACCAAGGATGCCGGCAAGATCGCCGGCCTGGAAGTGATGCGCATCATCAATGAGCCCACCGCCGCTGCGCTGGCCTACGGTCTCGATAAGAAAAAGAACGAGACCATCGCCGTGTACGATTTCGGCGGCGGCACGTTCGATATATCCATCCTGGAAGTCGGCGAGGGCGTGGTCGAGGTCAAGTCCACCAATGGCGACACCCACCTGGGCGGCGACAATATTGACCAGCGCATCATCGACTGGATCGTCGCCGAGTTCAAGAAGGAGAACGGCATCGATCTCTCACGCGACCAGATGGCCCTCCAGCGCCTCAAGGAGGCTGCCGAGAAGGCCAAGATGGAACTCTCGACGCTGCTCGAGGTTGAAATCAACCTGCCCTTCATCACCGCCGACGCCACCGGGCCGAAGCACCTGCAGATGAAGCTCACGCGCGCCCGCTTCGAGCAGATGGTGGAGGACATCATCCAGCGCTCCGTCGGGCCCTGCAAGCAGGCCCTGGCCGACGCCAACGTCACCCCGCAGCAGATCGATGAAGTGGTCCTGGTGGGCGGGCAGACCCGCATGCCGCGCATTCAAGCGCTGGTTCGCGACCTCTTCGGCAGGGAGCCGCACAAGGGCGTGAACCCGGACGAAGTGGTCGCCGTGGGTGCCGCTGTCCAGGGCGGTGTGCTCGGCGGCGAAGTGAAAGACGTCCTGCTGCTCGATGTCACGCCGCTGTCGCTCGGCATCGAGACTCTGGGCGGCGTCTTCACCAAGCTCATCGAGCGCAACACCACCATTCCCACTCGCAAAAGCGAGGTCTTTTCCACGGCTTCGGATAACCAGCCGTCGGTCGAGATCAAGGTTCACCAGGGCGAGCGCGCCATGGCCCGCGACAACCGCCTGCTGGGCGTGTTCCAGCTCGGCAACATTCCGCCGGCGCCGCGCGGCATTCCGCAGATCGAGGTCACCTTCGACATCGACGCCAACGGCATTCTCAATGTGACCGCCAAGGATCGCGGCACCAACAACGAGCAGAAGATCACCATCACCTCGTCTTCCGGCCTCTCAAAGGATGAAGTCGAGAAGATGGCCAAGGACGCCGAATCCCACGCCGCCGACGATCGCAAGCAGCGCGACACCATCGAAGCCCGCAACCGCGCCGACGCCATGGTCTACAACGTCGAGAAGACGTTGAAGGAGCACCGCAGCAAGGTCAGCGAGGCCGAAGCCAAGGAGATCGAATCGGCCATTGAAGAAACCAAGAAGGCCATGGCCGACAACGACCCGGCCCGAATCAATTCCGCGGTCGACCGCCTTACCACCGCCAGCCACAAGCTGGCCGAAGCCATGTACAAGACCGCGTCGCAGCAGCAACCCGGAGGAACTCCGCCGCCCGGTCCGGAGGGTCCGTCGTCCGGTGGCGACGACAAGGACAAGAAAGGCAAAGACAACGTAGTCGACGCCGAATTCGTCGACGTCGACGACAAGAAATGACACCGTGTCAGCGATCAGCCGTTAGAGCTGAAAGCTGATCGCTGACCGCTGATAGCTTCTTATGTCCGCTCCCAAGCACGACTATTACGAAACGCTCGACGTGCCGCGCAAAGCCTCCACGGAGGACATCCGCAAGGCCTACCGCAAGCTCGCGCGCAAGTACCACCCCGACCTGAACCCCGGGGATAAGTCCGCCGAAGAGCGCTTCAAGAACGTGCAGGAAGCCTATGACATCCTGAGCGACTCCAAGAAACGCCAGATGTACGATCAATACGGTTTCTATTCCGAAAGCGGCTTCGCCGGTACGGGACCCGGCCAGGGTGGCCAGGGCCCGCATCCCGGCATGGATTTCAACGGCTTCGATTTCTCCGATTTCTTCCAGGGCGCCACTGGCTCCGGCGGCCGCCGCACCGATACCGGCGGGGGCTTCCGCGATGTCTTCTCCCAGTTCTTCGGAGGCCGGGGCGCGCAACAACAACCTCAGCCCGAACCGGAAAAAGGCGGTGACCTCGAATACGTGATGGACATCGACTTCTGGCAGGCCATCAAGGGTATGCAGGCCCGCCTCAACATCACCCGCTACGAGGTCTGCGGCACCTGCCACGGCTCCGGCACCAGCAGCGCCGGCGAAGTCACCTGCCCGCAGTGCAAGGGCACTGGCAACGTGTCCCAAATGGCCGGAGCGATGAAGTTCAGCCTGACCTGCCCGCGCTGCGGCGGAAGTGGTAAGCTCCGTAACGCCTGTCCCACCTGCGGCGGCGATGGCCGCGTCACCCACACCGAGGCCGTCGAAGTTCGGATTCCGCCCGGAGCCCGCAACGGCTCCCGGCTGCGCGTCCCCGGCAAGGGCAATGCTGGCTCCATGGGCGCGCCGCCTGGCGACCTCTACATCACCACCAAAGTCGAAGAGCACCCCTTCTTCCGCCGCGAGGGGGACAACATCGAGATTCAGGTCCCCGTGGCGGTTTGGGAAGCCGCGCTCGGCGCCAAGATCGAAGTCCCCACCATCGACGGCCGCACCTTGCTGAAAATCCCGCAGGGAACCACCAACGGCCAGCGCTTCCGGCTGCGCGAGAAGGGCGTCCTCAATTCCCGCACCAACCAGCGCGGCGACCAGATCGTCGAAGTGTCCATCGCCGCCCCTGATCCGCGCGATGAGCGCACCCGCGAGTTGCTCCGCGAGTTGGCCAAGCTGCATCCCGAAGACCCGCGGGCCGCGATGTGGGCTAAGGTCTGAACTATGCCAAGAGCCAGATCCAAAGCGTCCTTCATGATCTCTTCGGTGGCGGAACAGTACGGCATCCACCCGCAGACCCTGCGCCTCTACGAGCGCGAAGGCTTGTTGAAGCCGTCTCGCAGCGAAGGCAACACCCGGCTGTATACCAGCGAAGACGTCGAGCGGCTGGAGGTCATCCTGCACCTCACCCGCGATCTCGGTGTCAATCTGGCCGGGGTCGAGATCATCCTCAACATGCGCGAGAGGATGGGCCAGATGCAGGCGCAGATTCAGGAGTTCATCGCCACCTTGAACCATGAACTGGTCGCCCGCACCGCCCGCCCGCCTGCATCTCACGACCGCACCTGGCTCATTCCCGTCGTGGATGCCCGCCCGCCGGCTGCCCCCACCAAGCGCAACCGGTAAAATGAGCTTTAGTCCCTCATGATCCAGCTCACCGGGGCGGGAAAGCGCTACGGCCCCAAGATCCTTTTCGAAAACGTCGGCTGGCTGGTCACGCCCACCGAGCGCGTCGGCTTGGTGGGCGCGAATGGCAGTGGCAAATCGTCGCTCCTTAAAGTGCTGGCCGGCATCGAGGGCCTGGATTCCGGCGGCATCAACACGCAGAAAGGCCTCACCATCGGCTACCTGCCGCAGGAGGGCCTTTCACTCTCCGGCCGCACGGTCTTCGCGGAATGCATGACTGTGTTCGCCGGCCTGCGCGCCCTCGAAGAGGAACAGGAGCAGCTCACCCGCCGCATGGCCGAGCTCGACCCTGCAAGTCCCGAATACGCCCAGGTGGCTGACCGCTTCCACCGCGCCGAAAGCGAGTTCCGTGCGCGCGATGGCTACGCTGTCGAGGCGCAGGTGGGAACCGTCCTCTCCGGCCTGGGCTTCCCGCAGCGCGATTGGAAGCGCCGCACCGAAGAGTTCTCCGGCGGCTGGCAGATGCGCATCGCGCTGGCCAAGCTGCTGCTCGAACGGCCCAACCTGCTGTTGCTCGACGAGCCGACCAACCACCTGGACCTGGAAGCCCGCAACTGGCTCGAAGAGTACCTCGGCGCCTACCCCAACGCCTTCCTGCTCGTCTCCCACGACCGTTACTTCCTCGATGTCACCGTGCGCAAGATCGCCGAGTTGTGGAACAAGGGCCTGCATTTCTACACCGGCGGCTTCACCCGCTACGAGCAGCAGAAGACCGAGCGGCGCGCCCAGCTCCAGGCTGCATTCGACAACCAGCAGGACCGCATCCGCCAGCTCGAAGCCTTCATCAACCGCTTCCGCTACCAGGCCACCAAGGCCAAACAGGTGCAGAGCCGCATCAAGGAACTGGAGAAGATCGAACGGATCGAGATCCCGCCGGAAGAGAAGGCCATCCACTTCAAGTTCCCGCAGCCCAAGCCGAGCGGACGCATCGTGGCCGAGTTCAAGAACGTCGCCAAGAGTTACGGCGACCACCAGGTCTTTTCCGGCGTGGACTTCATCATCGAGCGCGGCGACCGCGTGGCGCTGGTGGGAGTGAACGGCGCCGGCAAGTCGACCCTGATCAAGATCCTGGCCGGCGCCGAGCCGCTCAGCGCCGGCGAGTACACGCTCGGACACAACGCGCAGCCCGACTACTTCGCCCAGGACCAGTACAAGGAACTCGAAGCCAACACGAAGATCATCGACGACCTCGGCACCGTGGCGCCCCGCGCCACCAACACCGAACTGCGCAGCATCCTGGGCTGCTTCCTCTTCTCCGAGGACGACGTGTTCAAAACCATCGCCGTGCTCTCCGGCGGCGAGCGCAACCGCTACGCGCTGGCCCGCATGCTGATGCAGCCTTCCAACTTTCTGCTGCTGGACGAGCCCACCAACCACCTCGACCTGCGCGCCAAAGACGTGCTCCTGACCGCGCTTCAGGAATTCACCGGAACGCTGGTGTTCGTCTCACACGACCGCTACTTCATCGACAAGCTGGCCACGCGCGTGTTCGAAGTGGAGGATGGCAGACTACAGGTTTTTCCGGGGAACTACGAGGACTACCTGTGGAGGAAGACCGGGCAGGCGGCAGCGCACCCAGAAGATGCGCCGGAGCCGGCGCCATCGCTGGAGAGCCGGGCGGTTACCCGGGCCGCCGAACCGGGCGCCCGCCGCGGGCGCCTGAATCCCATCAAGCTGCGGCAGATGCGGGAGCGGCAGAGGGACATCGAGATCGAAGTGTCCAAGCTCGAAGCCGAGATCGCCGACTACGAAGCCGCGCTCGGCAACTTCGTCAGCGTGGACGAGACCGTGCGGGTCAACGACCTTCTGAACGCGCGCCGGGCGGACTTGCAGACCTTACTGGGCGAATGGGAGGAAGTAGCGCAATCGCTGGAAGCCAACCGCTGAGCCCGCTATTCCTGCGCGGGCATCTGCTGCTCGATCTCGCGCCAGGCGCTGATCTTGAGATGTTGGCAAACCCAGCACAACGGCTCATCCGCGGCGATGGTGGTTTCGGCGCCGCACACCGAGCACTTGCTGACCTTGCTCAGCCGGTCCGGCGAGATCGCGCGCTTCGCCTGTTCCAGGATCTCCGCCGGTACAACCGTCTCGGGTTTGGGCTGTGCCTTCCGTCTCATCTGAACCCCAGCGCTATCTTCACTATCGCAGAACTACCGCCCGGAAACAACTACCCCTCCCGAAAACGCGTACCAGTCTAGGCAGCTTCCGGAATCTGGACTACCGCAGCGACATCCAGCGAGGAGCCGCATCGCGAACATTTCTGTCCGGGCGACACCCGTGGGAATCTCCCCCTCAAGTCAATATCGGCCGGCACCGTGTGAGTGCAAATCGGGCAATGGGCCAAGCCTTGTGTGTGGTTTGCTATGGTCGCTTTCATGACTCTTGCCTCACTCCATCGGACGCAAAAACCGGGACACGGGTTGTATGAAAATCGTAAAAGTTCTTAAATCTTTTGGCCAGCAGGCGCGAGTGCTACGCTGGAAGGCATGACGCAGCCGATCGCTCCCAAGATCCAGCTCATCAACACGCCCGAATACCGTGAGAACTATGCCAATAGCGTCCAGGTGCGGGTCAATCTGTGGGATTTCTTCCTGATGTTCGGCCGCGTGAGCCAGACATCCGCCGATAGTGTGGCAATCCACAACTTCCAGGGGATCTACCTCAGCCCGCAGCAGGCCAAGGCGCTGCTCAACATCCTCCGCGACAACGTGACGCAGTACGAAACGGCTTTCGGCGAGATCAGGCTGGAACCGCAAGCGGGCACCGGCACCGGCATCGTTCAGTAAACGGGCCGCGTAGCGAATCAGGACGCCTGGCTGGCACTGGCGGCGAGCGAGAACTGAGGCACTCCGCTGCGGCAGAGGTACTCCAGAAGCAGAATCATCTTGTGGTCCTGATCCTCGGAGCCGCAATGTGCGCAACCAGCCCTCGCCATTTGGTACCGCGCGATACGGTCGGCCAACTGCGCCCGCGAGCAGCGGCATCTTCCCGAGGATTCGAGAATGCACGCTCCCAGGAACTCCGCGATAAATTGCAGCTCATCCGACGACAGGCCTGCCAGGAAACGGCGGGCCTCGTATTTCAAGGGACTCTCAACACACGAAACCAGGGCGGCTACCAGGGAACTTCGCACGGCAGATCTCCTGTCGGTGACGAATCATGACTCTTGATGGATCTGGCCGTATTATTGCGAAAACCAAAACCGGGTGCAAGGGGTGGGCGCCGGCCCTTCACCCTGTCACCTCCGCCGCCGGATTGCATCCTTGAGTATGAACATGGAAGTCAAGGTTCAGCATCTCGGTAACGCGAAGTTCGAGGCCACCGCGCGCGGTCACCGCGTGGTGTCCGACCAGCCGCCGTCCAACGGAGGGGCAGACGAGGCAATGACGCCGCCCGAGCTCCTGTTGGCATCGCTCGGGACGTGCGCCGGATTCTACGCCGCGCAATACCTTAAGACGCGGTCGCTCGCGACCGCCGGGCTGGAGGTTAAGGTGACCGCCGAGAAAGCCACGCAACCGGCGCGGCTGGGCACGTTCCGAATCGAGGTTACCGTTCCCGGCCTGGACCCGCACCAAGAAGCCGGCGTACTCCGCGCCGTCAAGGCCTGCCTGATTCATAACACGCTTCTGAACGCGCCGGCCATCGAGACGGTGGTAACCGCTCCAGTGGCGGCCTGAGAGCCGCCGGCTTCCCCGCGCCGGAAGTTATAATCAGGGCGTGGATCAGCAAGGCGAGACCGAGCTGGCGCGCGCGCTGCTCGCCGGCGAAACGGACGCTTTCGAAAGATTCGTCGACCACTTCCGCTCCAAGGTATTCCACTACAGTTGGCTGATGTGCGGCCGGCCGGAAGACGCCGAGGAAGTGGCGCAAGAGACGCTCCTCAAGGTCTTCGAGAACTTCGACCAGCTCCGCGATCCGGAACGCGTGCGGCCCTGGGTCTTCCGCATCGCCAAGAACGCCTGCCTCATGCAGCGCCGGAAGAGCGTATTCGCGCCGGCGCGCGAGCTGTCGATCGACGAGCTGCCGCCGGCCGCGGAGCTGGCCGATGACGCGCCGCAACCCGCGCAGGAGTTGCTGGACTCGGAACTGCGGGCGGTAGTGGACCGCGTCATCGCCGAACTGCCTCCGGTGTACCGGGCGGTCGTTCTTCTCCGCGACCTCGAAGAGCTGTCCACCGAAGAGACCGCGCAGATTCTGGACGTCAGCACGGACGTGGTCAAGACCCGCCTGCACCGCGGCCGGCTGGCCATGCGACAGAAGCTGGATTGCTACCTGCACAACCACTGCCTGGAAGATCAGCCGAGCCCTAACCCGGCGCCGCTGAGCCCCACCGAGCGCGAGACGCTGTACTCGGCATGGCGGGGAGCCGGTCTGCCCCGGACCCTGTGACCTCGGTCACTGCCTTTTCCATTTCAATCGTTTAGCGTGAAATCAGAGGTTGCAGCAAATGGCTACCGTCCTGGCGCCTCCGGCCGCCGCCCCCAGAATAAAGAAGCTCGGGAAACGGGCTGCGCCGGACCATTCGCAACTCCTCCGCCGCTCGGTGCAACTGGCATTCCTCGCGCTCAACGTCTGGATCGCCATCCAATTCTGCCTGTTCGTCCGGTACTACGAGACAGGCGGGCAAACAGTCTGGGCCGGGCGGCCGCCCGGCGTGGAAGGCTGGCTGCCCATCGCTTCGCTGATGAACCTGAAGGTGTTCCTCGCAACCGGCCAGATGCCGCGCCTCCATCCCGCAGGCATGTTCCTGCTGGTTGCCTTCGCGGCGATGTCCTGGCTCTTCCGCAAGAGCTTTTGCGGGTGGCTGTGCCCGGTAGGCACGGTCTCGGAGTACCTGTGGCGGCTCGGTCGGCGAACCTTCGGCCGGAATTTCCGCTTGCCGCGGCGGCTGGACATCGGGCTGCGCAGCCTGAAATACCTGCTGCTGGGCTTGTTCCTGTATGCCGTCGGCTCCATGTCGGTCGTGGCGATCCGGGCGTTTCTGGAGGGGCCGTACGGAATCGTGGACGACGTGAAGATGCTCAACTTCTTCCGCTTCCTCGGCCTGGCCGGCGGAGTCGTGGTGGCGCTGCTTGTGGTCGCATCGGTGTTCGTGGAGAACTTCTGGTGCCGGTATTTCTGCCCGTACGGCGCGCTGATGGGCCTGGCCGCGCTGGCCAGCCCGCTGCGCATCCGGCGGGACACCTCCCTCTGCATCGACTGCGCCAAGTGCGCCAAAGCCTGCCCGTCGGCTCTGCCAGTAGACCGTCTCATCACGATCCAATCCGCCGAGTGCACAGCGTGCCTGGAGTGCGTGGCGGCTTGCCCCGCCGCGGGAGCTCTGATCATGGCCGCCCCGCGCAAGCGGCGAGTGCCGGCATGGGCGATCGCGGCCGGCGTCGCGGTGCTGTTCCTGGGCGTCTGCGGCTACGCGCAGTGGAGCGGGCACTGGCGGACCGATCTGCCCTCTCAGGTGTACTTCGAGCTGATCCCGCACGCCAACGAGTTCACGCACCCGTAACGGCGGCGCGGGATTTCCAAGCCGGCTTGTTAGACTGAATCGTAGTGGAAGAAGAGGTCCTTGGAAAGGCGTACGACTCGCGCCTCATGCGCCGCCTGCTGGGCTACATGCGGCCGTACCGTGCGCTGGTGGGCCTCTCTCTGGTGTTCCTGCTGGCGCAGTCGGTGCTCCAGGTCCTCAGTCCGCTGCTGACGCGCATCGCCGTCGACAAGTACATCCGTCCCGGCGCCCATCCCATTCCCACGCTGATGGACTCGTGGCTCCCGGCCGATCCATGGGCCGGCCTTACCAGAATCGCACTGCTCTATTTCGTGGTTCTGGCCGGCACGTTCGTCTCCGAGTTCGCCCAGATGTACCTGATGCAGTACACCGGCCAACTGGCCATGTTCGACCTTCGCAAGCAACTCATGGAGCACCTCCAGCGGCTCGACCTGGCTTTTTACGACCGCAACCCGGTGGGCCGCCTGGTCACTCGTGTCACCACCGACGTGGACGTGCTCAACGACCTGTTCGCTTCCGGCCTGGTCACGATTCTGGGCGACGTGCTGGTGCTGGCGTTCATCGTCGCCGTGATGTTGCGCCTCAGCCCGCTGCTCACGGCGATCATGCTCGCCGCTATGCCCTTCGTAATTGCCGTGACCATGCTGTTCCGGCGCAGCGTGACGCAGAGCTACCGCCGGATTCGCGTGGCCATAGCCAAGATCAACGCGTACCTCCAGGAGCACATCACCGGAATCGTGGTCCTGCAACTGTTCAATCGCGAGCGGCGCAGTTCGCAGGAGTTCGAGCGGGTGAACCGCGAGCACATGGAAGCCTACAAAGACGCCATCACGGCCTACGGCTGGTTCTATCCAGTGGTGGAGTTCCTATCCATGCTGGCCCTGGCGGGCATCCTGACGTATGGTGGGTTCCGTATCGAAGGCGGCGGTCTCACGCTGGGCGTGGTGGTGGCGTTCCTGCAGTACGGGCTGCGATTTTTCCGGCCGATCCAGGACCTGAGCGAAAAGTACAACATCCTGCAGGCGGCGATGGCTTCATCCGAACGCATCTTCAAGTTGCTGGATACGGAGGCCGAGATTGTGCCGCCGGCGGCGCCGAGGCCGGCGCCCACGGAGATTGCCGCCATCGAGTTCGACCACGTCTGGTTCGCCTATAAAGATGAGGACTGGGTGCTGCGGGATGTCAGCTTTACCATCGCGCCCAACGAGACCATCGCCGTGGTGGGCCACACCGGCGCGGGCAAGACAACCCTGATGGGGCTGCTGCTGCGCTTCTACGACGTGCAGAAAGGCAGCATCCGGATCGGCGGGATCGACATCAGGGAGATGGATCCGCTGGATCTCC
>Ga0335081_10008786_pt1 | contig 16214 bp, 13 predicted proteins | sample Lox_Sample_35_FD_206713 | JGI IMG/M metagenome (GOLD analysis project Ga0335081, IMG submission 206713) | Soil microbial communities from Loxahatchee National Wildlife Refuge, Florida, United States - Lox_Sample_3.5 | ecosystem: Environmental > Terrestrial > Soil > Wetlands | place: USA... | reverse complement strand
TGCCTGCCTCCGGTCGGCCGCCCTCTCGCAGCAGGCTGGCCCTGATCAGGCCGAAGTCGGCGTTGGCCCGGTCATAGTCATCCGGCCTGCCGATGTCGAACCAGTAGCCGCCAAACGGGTAATCGCCCGGCGGCGTGCCGTTGGCCAGCATGTCGAGCACAAGCTCGTCGAAGCCGAACGGCATGCCTGGCGGATAGCAGGCCAGGGCACGCTTGCTGCACGCGTAGATCCCCATGCTCACCCGGTAGCCGATCGTCGGCTTCTCGGTGAACTGCACGACCCGGCCCTCGCAGGTGGTCAGCACGCCGTAGTCGAGCCTGACCTCGCGCTGGTAGGTCGCCACCGTCAGCAGCGCCGCCGACCTGCGGTGCTGGCGCATCAGGTCGGTGTAGTCCAGGTCGGTGAGGACGTCCCCGTTCATCACGAGGAACTGGTCGGGAAGCTGGTCGAGTATCCGCAGCACGGGTCCCATGGTGCCGAGCGGCACCTCCTCGGGCAGGGTGTAGTCGACCCGCACGCCCCAACGGCTGCCGTCGCCGATGTAGGAGCGGATCAGCTCGCCGAGGTGGCCGATCGCCAGCGTGACCCGGCCGAAGCCGCACCGCGCGAGCTGGGTGAGCGCGATCTCCAGGATCGAGTACTCATCGCCGATCGGCATCAGCGGCTTGGGCAGCCGCGTGGTGTACGGGCGCAGCCTGGTCCCCTTGCCGCCCGCAAGGATGACCGCGTGCGTGACGCCCGTGATCCCATCGGACGCGAGCTGGTCCGTCATCCTCGTTCCCCCTTGCCCCACTGCATCTGGTCCAACTCGCGGCTCCCCCCTAGTACGCGTGCCGCATTGCGTGGGCGAGGACCACCGCGGCGTATCCGACGAGCACAAGCATCAGGCTGGCGCAGACGACCAGCTGCCCGATCGCGCCGAGCGGGCGCCACGCGACCTCGACCGCCAGCGTCGCCGCGCAGGCGCAGAGGGGGAAGTGGCGGATGCCGAACGCCTGCAGCAGCAGCGCGACGAACAGGCCGCCGCCGAGCGCCAGGTAGGTGCCGACCTGCAGCAGCACGCCGGGCTCCGGCCGGACCAGCCCAGCCGCCGCGGCGGCGGCGAGCACCGCGCCGGTCAGCATGGCGGCCGCGGTCAGGTACCAGAGCATGGCGGTTCCGAGCGCCACGCGCACCCGCGCGCGGAAGGCACGTGCCTGCGTGGTGGCACGGACCAGACGCTGGGTGCGGCGCCGGAACCAGATCAGCGCCCACTCGGCCGTCCCCATGCTCAGCGCGAGCGGCAGCGAGGCGACCTGGGCGCCGCCGGTCCCGAGCCGGCCGGCCGCAGCGAAGGGAAACACCAGCAACCCGGCGGCGACCAGGCCGAAGGCCGCGCTCGGCAGCATCAGCCACAGCTCGGCCGGGCTCGGCAGCATCAGCCACAGCTCGGCCGGGCTCGGCCGCAGCTGAGCCTTCCGGCCCGCCCGGGCGGCGGCGAGCCCGACCGCAAGCACCGGTGTGGCCGCCAGCGCCGGCCACACCGCGCCGGCGAGCCTGGCCGGCTGGCCGGCGACCAGGAAGACCGCCGCGCCGAGCACCGCGGGCGCGAGCACGATGAGCAGCAGCCGCTCGGCGCCGAGCACGGTCAGCACGGTGGCCCCCGCCATGTAGGCGCCGAGGCCCACGCCGAAGGCGAACGCGGCCGAGCCCGCCCCGGCGGCGGCAGCGGCGGCGAGAACGGTCGCGCCAACGACGGCGATCGCGCAGGCCATGCCGCCGAGCAGCAGTCTGGCCGCCGGGACGGCCTCGCCGCGGCCGAGCCTGGCATAGCCGGCGAAGGCCAGCCCCTGGCTGGCCGCCCAGGACGCGAGCACGGCCACGATCAGCACCGTGAGCATGCCCGGCCCGGTCAGCCGCCCCATGGCGACCGGGAAGCACACCGTCGGCAGGCCGTAGAGCAGCCCGTGCAGCGCGGCCCTGGCCGACCCGGCCGACCAGGGATCGGGGGCCTGGTCAGGCTCGGCCGGCCGGCGCGGCACCGCGGAGAACATCACCTCGGCCAGCGCGAACACGTCGGGCAGGCCGTAGCGCTGCCTGACCGCCAGGTCGCTCAGGCCGTCGAACTCAAGCGCGCTGGTGATCTCGAGCGGATCGACGGCGGACTCGGGCACGCCGGCGATTCGAGCGCAGACCTCGCCGATGTCGCCGCGCACCGGCTTGCCGGCCAGCGCCGGCAAGCCGTCGGCGCGCTGACCCGACCCGACCACGCCTGTCTCGACCGTGTCTGGCCCGACCGAGTCCGGCCCGACCGTGCCTGCGTTGGCCGTGTCTGGCCCGACCGCGGCGGGCAGCGGCAGCCCGTTTCCCGCGCACCGGTAGATCTCGTCGAACGCGCCGGTCACCGCGTCGAGCGTGAAGTTGGCCAGGACGCGGGCCCGGGCGGCGTCGCCGAGGCGGCGCCGCAGCCCGCCGTCCCGCAGCAGGGTCAGGCACGCCTGCGCGAGCGGCACCGGGCTGCGCGCCGGCACGAGCAGGCCGGCGTCGCCGAGCGCCTCGGCGACCCCGCCCACGTCGGTGGCGACGCAGGCCCGGCCGCAGGTCATGGCCTCGATCAGGCTGAACGGGAAGCCTTCCGAGATGCTGGAGAGCACCACCACGCCGCCGGCCCGGTAGGCGTCGCAGATGTCATCGACCCGGCCCTCGAACGTCGCGGCGTCGGTGATGCCGAGATCGGCGGCCAGCTTCCTGCAGTACTCGAGGTAGGGCTCGCTGCCCGCGGTGGGGGAGCCGAACAGCCTCAGCCGTGCCGCGGGCATCTCCCTGCGTACCAGCGAGAACGCGCGCAGCAGCGTCTCCAGGTCCTTGATCGGGTCGATCCGCCCGACCCAGGACAGGGTCGGGGTCTCGGGTTCGGTCGTGATCCGCGGGAAACTGGCCGGGTCGACCCCGTTATTCACCGTCCTGATCCGCGAGGCGTCGGCGCCGAGCCGCTCCTCCCAGCGCCTGTTGTACCTGTTGCCCGGCGTGATCGTGGCTGCCTCGGCATAGCCGAGCGCGCACAGCCGCTTCATGAAGGCCAGGTGGAACGCCTTGACCGGCCACCGGTACGGGCCACGCGTGTGCCGCAGGTACTGCTCGCGCAGGTAGACCCCGTGCTCGGTGAGCACGATCGGCGTCCCGTACCGCCACCTGGCGGTGAGCGCTGGCAGCACGCCGAGCCCGTTGGTGGCCGCGTGCGCGACATCCGCCCTGACCGGAGGGTAGCAGAGCGGGCGCAGGCCGTGGCTGAGCAGCTGCGTCGCGGTGACCGCGTCATGCAGCGTCGGCGCGTACCGCTCGGCTCCGGGCGGCCAGCGGCTGCGCCAGGCCTCGCTCAGCACCCGCACCGCCTTCTCGCTCGCCAGGCTCTCGACCAGAGCGCCGTCCTGCGCGCAGTGGAACACCTCGCGCACCGCGGCGGCGAAGCGGGGCTGCCCCTGCGGCGACGGGTCGATCAGGGTGCCGACCAGGTCGCGCAGCAGGCGGTGCGGGAGCGGCACACCGCCGGCCGCCCGGGATGGTGTCCGCCGGGGAGTGGGCGGCCCCCACAGCGGCATCGTGACGACCGAGGCGACGTTGCCCGGCAGGTCCCACTGCACGGGCTCGGCGCCGGTGGCCACGATCGCCACCAGGTGAAAGTCGTAGCCGGGCAGCGCGCGGATCAGCTGGTCGCACCAGACGCTCACGCCGCCGAGGCCGTATGGATAGGTGCCCTCGGTGGTCATCGCAATCTTCATCTCGCACCGCAGGAGAGTGCATCAGGCGCGGGCGTATCTCGGCGCGGCACCATCTCTCCCCCGACTGAGCATGCGATCCGCTAGTAGGAATATGTGCTCTAAAAGACCAGCGGCGCGGGGCAACTCCCGCAAGCTATCCGCTATACATTAGACGCGCGCGGGCCCGTGCCGGATTACAAATGAGCTTCCTCGCGCAAAATTGTTTCGCAAAATATTTTCGTGCTTGTTTCTAAATACCCGGAAAGATCGCGGCAAAGGCCGCGGCAGCGGGTCGCCAGAGCGGCCGGAGGGCTTTGGCGCGCCGTGCCAGCGGGCACGACCGCAGGATGACGCGGTGGCGATCGGGCCACCGAGCGAAGGACGGCAAGTCGCGGAGGTGTGGTCATGCCAGGGGCGCTGAGAGCCGACTCTGTGGGTCCGGTAGACGTCGCGGTGGTCGCGTTCGACGGGAACACGTTCAGCGGCGACGTGGCATCGGCCATGGCCGACCTGCAGGCCAGCGGCGTGGTCAGGGTCATCGACCTGGCCTTCGTGCGCAAGGACGCCGACGGCCGCGTCAGCGCCGTCGAGCTCGCCGATCGCGAGGTCGCCGAGGTCTACGGGCAGATCGCCGATCCGCGATTCGACCTGCTGCGCGAGGAGGACATCAGCGAGCTGACCGGGGCACTGCGACCTGGTTCGTCCGCGCTCGTAGTGGTATGGGAGAACACCTGGGCCGCGCGCTTCGCCTCGGCGGTCGGCCGGTCGCGCGGTACCGTGACCGCGTTCGAGCGCATCCCGTTCGACCGCGTGCGGCAGGCGCTGGCGGCGCTTGAGTCCTAGCGGCACACTCTGAGCCCGTTCAGAACATTGTCAGACGCTCCTCAGAAGCCCGGCGGCCAGGCTGAAGTCAGCCGGCCAAGACAACGCCGGACACCGAGAAGGAGCAAGCATCATGACCTCGATCGTGTGGGCGAACCTGTCCCTGGCCGCGCTGTTCACGGCCGCCATCTCTGGCATCCCGCTGTGGATGACGTTCAGGCACCCCGAGCCGGAGCCCGACTTCACGCAGGCCCGTGCCTACCTCGCCGCCCGCGGCGGCAAGGTCAGTAGCTCACCGGCGTCCTGATGCAGTGCAGATAGGGTCCCTGCAGCAGCGCCGACACGGGCGTGGCCTGCGTTCCCACGACCTTGTATACCTGGATGGAGCGGCTGGAGTAGACCAGCTGCAGGAACGGAGTTGCGCTGAGCTGGCGCAGGTTGGGCGGCCCGATCGGCGCCTCGTACCCGAGTTCCTGGTAGCCGCTGGCGACCACCACGTACGAGATGTCGTGCTGACGCAGGAAGCCGTCGTCGGCCATCGGCTCATGGAAGAACGCCTGGGCTGCCAGCATCAGCTTGACGACATAGGGGAGCTCGTTGGTGCGCAGGAACGCCCCCATCCCCTCGAGCAGCGCGTACCGCCCGGTCAGCGCCGTGAAGGTGCCCTCGGTCCGCTGGTTGATGAGGAACCTGGCATTGCAGGGGGTGGAGCTGCGCACCCAGTCGACCAGCTGGACGCGCTGGTTCCCGACGTACCTGACCGCGCTGGTCGCGTTGGTGCTCGGCAGCACCCAGGCGCACAGGGCGACGGTCGCGACCGCCGCGATCGCGATCGCCACCTTCGGCGCCGAGCGCTCAAGCAGCCCGAGCAGCGTCTCGGCCCCGCCGACGATCAGCAGGGCGAATCCGATCGACACGTAGGGCGACAGCCTCCGGATGCCGAAGGTCTGGTCGATATAGGTGTGGTAGACGACGGCGAAGGCCACGGCCACCACGATGAGGCCGACGATCGTGCCCAGGCCCACCACGGCCACCGCGCGCAATGCCGGCCGGGAGAGCAGCAGCACGGCCAGCCCCACCGCCAGCAGCAGGAGCAGCAGCATTTTCGTCGACGAGCTGAGGATGTGCCCGGTCACCATGGCCCTGAGCACCTGGTCCGGCTGAGTGCCCCACGACGTCCTGTCCCTGGCGATGCTCGTGCCGCCGTACAGGTAGGCCGACGGGTCGTACGTGGTGCCCGCTGCGGCGTAGCCTGCCTGGTTCGACGCGCCCTCGAGGCCGAAGGCACCGCCGGCCAGCGCCCGGATGATCACGGCGTAGACCAGCGAAACGCCGCCGACCGACAGGAGCCTGACCACCGCCTGCTCCTTGTTCTCACGGCCCTCGCTGAGCGCCAGCGCGGCAAAGCCGGCCAGGCACAGCATCAGAACCACCACCACCGTGGGAATCAGGTGGCTGCCGCTTGCCGCGGCCAGGACCAGGCCCGCAGCCACGACCAGCCGCCAGTTGCGTTCCCTGATCGCGACGATCCCGAGCGCGAGGGCGCAGAACGCCACCGCCCGGCCGAAGTCCTCGGCGCGGTAGTCGGTATAGCCGGCGCTTATCGACGTGCTCAGCACCGCCGTGTTGGCCAGGCAGAGCACCGGCACGAGCACGCTCAGCCACCGCAGCCCAAGCTCCCAGGCGGCGGCCCACAGGCCGACGAAGGCGCCGAGTATCGACGCCATGAGCAGCACGCTCGGGCCGACTGCCATGTTCGAGCTGAACAGCACGAGCATGCCGGTGAAGGAGTCGAGGTAGACCTTGTCCGTGGCCGGCGGCCACGACTGGCCGTACTCCAGCGTCGAGGCTGGCACGCCGTGGCTGTTGGCGATCTCTATCCCGTTCAGGTAGTACACGTACCGCGGTGCGCCGAGCACGTACATGTACTTCAGGTGGATGAGGAACACCACGAGCAGCGCCACGACCCCGATGCCCAGCGCCAGCTTGTTCGCGCTGATCTCGCTCAGCGCGGACCGAAGGTGGCTGCTGAGCGAGGAGGTGCGCAGCGCGAATACCCACAGGGCCGCACAGATCACCAGCCAGACCGGAACGAAGACCGGCAGCCTGAAGATGTGAAACGAGGACAGGAAGAACGCGCAGCCGGCCGTCACCGTGAAGCCGAGCCCGAAGATCGCGGCCAGCCTGGTCACCACGGCCGCCTCGCCGGACCGGAAGGTGATCATGGTGGCGGGGATGCCGGGAATGGCGATCACGCCGCCCACCAGGGCTAGCAGTAGGACGCTGCTCATGAGGACCCTTTGCTCTTCTGCTAGGCCGGCCGTGCCGCCGGCCGGCCAGCGCGTGCGGACTGCCCACGCCCGCCGACGAGTCGTCCGCGTCAGGAACCAGGCGAAAGGGGAAAGTCGGGGAACATACTATATCCGAGCCGGACGTGGCTAGCTGTTCTTGCCTGAATGCGCGAACTATGAGATAGAGGGAGAAATGAGCGCCGACGCACCAGCGGTACCTGGCCCGGCGGGCTTCTCCTGCGGGTGGCTCGGGCAGCGGATCGTGTTCGCCGACGGGGCGCTAGGAAGGCTGCCCGATGAGGCGCAAAGGCTCGGCGCGTCCCGGGTGCTGCTGGTCGCCAGCCGGCACGCGGGCTTGGCCGACCGGATCGTCGGCCTGCTCGGCGACGGGCTGGCCGGTCGCTGGGACGAGGTGCGCCAGCACGTTCCCGCCGACCTGGCCGCGGGCCTCGCGGAACGGGCCGCTGATCTGCGCGCCGACCTGCTGGTCAGCGTCGGCGGCGGCAGCGCGCTCGGCCTGGCCAAGATCGCCGCCCGCGACACCGGGCTGCCGGTGCTCGCGATTCCCACCACCTATGCCGGGTCGGAGATGACGCCGGTCTGGGGGATCACCCAGGGGGCGGTCAAGCGCACCGGGCGTGACCTGAAGGCTCTTCCGGCCACCGTGATCTACGATCCGCTGCTGCTCGCGACGCTGCCCGGCGATCTGGCGGGCTGCAGTGGCATGAACGCGCTCGCGCACTGCGCGGAGGCGCTCTACGCGGCGCAGGCCGATCCGCTGACCAGCCTCGGGGCGCTTGAGGGCGCCAGGCTGATCGCCGGCTTCCTGCCGGCCGCGGTCCGCTCACCGGACCCGCTGCCTGCCGCCCACCGGGCGGTGCTCTGGGCGTCATGCCTGGCCGGGCGGTCCTTCGGCACGGCGGGCGGGTCGCTGCACCACAGCGTCTGCCACCTGCTCGGCGGGTCGGCCGGCCTGCCGCACGCCCAGACGCACGCGGTTGTGCTGCCGCAGGTGCTGGCGTTCGTCGGCCAGGCCGCCGGGCCCGAGCTGGCCAGGCTGGCCGACGCGATGGGCACCGACGAGGCCGGGCTGGCCGGCGCGGTCTGGGACCTCGGCGCGCGGGTGGGGGCGCCGCGTGGGCTGCGCGAACTCGGCCTGGCGCAGGAAGCGCTGCCCGAACTCGCCCGCGCGCTGGCCGACCGGGGCCCGGCCAGCCCGCGGCCGGTGGACCGCGAGGCCGCCCTGCACCTGCTGACCCAGGCCTGGCGCGGCGACCGGCCCGAACCGGCCGGCCGGCAGTCGGCGGCCGCGGGCCCGATGACCGCGGCCGAGCTCACCGCGACGGTGACCGACCGGCTGCGCGCCACCCCCGACCCGCGGCTGCGCGAGATCATGACCGCCCTGGTCAGGCACCTGCACGGGCTGGTCACCGAGGTCGGGCTCAGCCAGGACGAGTGGCTGGCGGCGATCAGGTTCCTGACCGCGACCGGGCAGATCTGCAGCGACACCCGCCAGGAGTTCATCCTGCTCTCCGACACCCTGGGCGTCTCGATGCTGGTCGACCTGCTCGCCGGGCCCGGCGCGGCCGGCCAGGCCGGGCCAGCCACCGAGTCCACCGTGCTCGGCCCGTTCTACGCCGCCGGCAGCCCGGAGCGGCCCTACGGCGGCTCGATCATCGAGCGGCCGGCCGGAGACCCCGCCTGGTACACCGGCCGGGTGACCGACACCGAGGGCAACCCGCTCGGCGGGGCGGTGATCGACGTCTGGCAGAACGCCGACGACATGCTGTACTCGGTGCAGAGCCCGGACGCGCCCCCCGGCCACCTGCGCGGAGTGTTCAGGACCAGGCCGGACGGGAGCTACGCGTTCCTCGGCGTGCGCCCGACCGACTACCCGATCCCCGACGACGGGCCGGTCGGCGGGCTGCTGGCGGCGACCGGCAGGCACCCGTGGCGGCCTGCCCACATCCACCTCATCGTCGGCGCCCCCGGCCACCGCAGCGTGGCCACCCACATCTTCGACGCGCAGAGCAGGTACCTGGACAGCGACGCCGTCTTCGCCGTCAAGCCGAGCCTGGTCAGGCAGTTCGAGCGGCACGAGCCCGGCGACCGGGCTCAGAACGACACCGCCCCGGCCGGGGTACCGCCGGGGGCCGCCTGGTACTCGCTGTGCTACGACTTCGTGCTCGAACCGCTCGCCGGGCCCTGACCTCCGCCGCCGGACCCAGGGCCCCGGCCGTCCAGGTCGAGGCCGGCCGTGGCCGCCTGCTGGTCGTACAGCGCGAGGAAGTCAGCGTCGCGCAGGCCGCGGTTCACCGCGGCCTGGATCAGCTGGTACACGGCCGAGCCGACCGGCATGGGCGCCTCGAGCGGCCCTGATGGCGGCCGACACCTGCGCGGAGACGGTGGAGCAGTCCACGATCACCCCGGGCCGGCGGGCGCCGGCCAGCAGGCCGCCGTCGCCGGTCACCACCTGCTCCAGGTCGGCTGGCTCGGCCACGGTGACGAACACGATCTCGCAGCCGGCCAGGTCGGCGATCTGGCCGACCGCCACGGCGCCGCGCTCGGCCAGCGGCGCGGTCTTCGAGCTGGTCCGGTTCCAGACCATGACCTGGTGCCCGGCCGCGATCAGCCGGCCGGCCATCGCCGCTCCCATCCGGCCGGTCCCCAGCCAGCCAAGGCAGACGGCATCGGCGCCTATCGGCGACCTCCTCGCTTCGCCAGGGCACGACGCTAGCCGCCGGCGCCGGGAGCGGGCAGGTCGGCCCCGGTGAAGTACCTGGTACCCGCCACGTAGAGCTGGTCGGCGGGGAACCTGGTGAGCAGCTCGCAACCGCCGGCGGTGACCACGACCTCCTCCTCGATCCGCGCCGCCGCCGACCCGTCAGGGGTCGGCCAGTAGGTCTCGATCGCGAACACCATGCCCTCGGCGAGCTCGACCGGCTGGTCGAGCGAGTGGTACCTGCTCATCAGCGGCCGCTCCCAGTTGGACAGGCCCAGGCCATGGCAGTACTGCAGGCCGAAGGCCTCCTCCTCGCTGGCGAAGCCGAACTCCTGCGCCGCCGGGAAGTGCCGCACCACGTCGGCGGAGGTGGCGCCCGGCCTGATCTCCGCGATCGCGTTGTCCATGAACTCGCGCGCGCGCCGGTAGGCCTCGCGCTGCGCCCGGCTCGCGCTGCCCACGTTCAGCGTGCGGTAGTAGCAGGTGCGGTAGCCGTTGAACGCGTGGATGATGTCGAAGTACGCGGTGTCGCCCGGCCGGATCAGCCGGTCGGAGAAGACGTGCGGGTGCGGGCTGCACCGCTCGCCCGAGATCGAGTTGACCGCCTCGACCTCCTCAGACCCGTTCTCGTACAGGTAACCGTTCACCAGCGCGACGCAGTCGTTCTCCCTGATCCCCGGCCGCAGCTGCCGGTAGAGCTCGTCGTAGGCGCCGTCCACGAGGGCGGCGGCATGGTCGAGCAGCGCCACCTCGTCGGCGGTCTTGATGCACCTGACGTCCTGCATGAAGCCGTGGCCGTCCTCGATCCGCAGCCCCTCGCGCTCCAGCGCGCGCAGCACGGGAAGCTCCACGATGTCTACCCCGACCGGGCCGTCGGCCAGCCCGGCGTCCCGCAGCAGGCCGGCCAGCCTGGCCGCGTTCCCCGCCTCCACGCCCACGTACTCGGGGATCGAGCCGCGCCAGCTGGAGATCCCGGCGCGCCAGCTGTCCGCGCCATACCAGGGCGCGTGGCGCTGGTGTGTTCTCGCTGCCGATCCGATGTCCCACAGGATCGGGTCGTGGCCGCGCATGACAAGCGCGCAGCGGAAGAACTTGTCCCTGGCCCAGTTCCCGATGTGAGTGGCCGTGGTGTAGCGGACGTTGTTCATGTCGAACAGGATCAGCGCGCCAAGCTCGGAGCTCTCGAGCGCGGCCTGGACCTTGCCGATCCGGTCGGCGCGCAGCCTGCCGAAGTCGACCCGCTGCTCCCAGTCCACGCCCATCACCGCCCCTGGCGACGCGATCGGGACTGACTGGTCGGACGCCGAGTAAAAAGCGGTCACGGTCGGGTTCTCCTTTGCGGCTAGACCGGCGCGTACTCGCCGGCCTCCGGGGCGGCGAGGGTCACGACGGGCGGCTCGCCCGGCCGGCCGAGCGCCGCCCAGGCCTGGTCGGCGACGGACTGGGCAGACAGGCCGTACTTGCCGAACAGGTAGCCCGCCGTTCCCGCGCCCTCGCCGAACGTGTCGCGCAGGCCGATCCTGCGCAGCGGCCTGCCGGTGCCCGACTCGGCGAGCACCTCCGCGACGGCGGACCCGAGCCCGCCGGTGACCAGGTGGTTCTCCGCGGTGAGCACCACCTCGGCCCGGCGGGACACGGCCACCACCGTGGCCGCGTCGAGCGGCTTGAGCACCGGCACGTTGACCACGCAGACGGCCACCCCGGCCGCGCCAAGCGCGCTGGCCGCGGCCAGCGCCGGGGCCAGCATCATCCCGCTCGCGAACAGCGCCACGTCGTCGCCCTGCGTGAGCGGCTGCGCCCTGTCCAGCGAGAGCACGTGGTCGTCGTCGAAGATCACCGGCACCTCGCCGCGCTTGAGCCGCACGTAGACCGGGCCGGGCAGGTCCACGATCGCCGCGCAGACCTGGCGCACCTGCACCGCGTCGGCGACGTCGAGCACCGTCATCCCCGGCAGTGCGCGCATCAGCGCCACGTCGTCGATGGCCTGGTGGCTCGGCCCGCCTGGGCTCGACAGGCCGGGCATGAACCCGACGATCCTGACCGGCAGCCCTGGATAGGCGATCGAGTTGACGATCTGGTCGAGCGGGCGCCTGGTGGCGAAGACGCCGAAGGTGTGCACGAACGGGATATGCCCGCACCTGGCCAGCGCCCCGGCGACGCCCATCATGTTCGCCTCGGCCATCCCGGCCTGGATGAACCGGCCGGGGAACTCCGCGGCGAACAGGTCGACCTCGCACTGGCGGGTCAGGTCGCCGCTCAGGCAGACGACCTCGTCGCGCTGCCTGGCGAGCTCCACCAGGGCCTGGCCGTACGGCTTGAGCACGGTCGGGTACGGCGGCTCACGCATCGGGGCGTTCCTCCAGCCGGCCGGCCAGCTCGGCGGCGGCGAGCGCCGCGAGCTCGGCGGGCAGCTTGATGAAGTGGCGGTCGGCGTCCGGCGGCAGGCAGTCAAGGCCGTGCGAGGCTGAGGTGCGGCAGATCAGCACGACCGGCCTGCCGTGCCGGCCCGGCCTGGCCAGCGCGGCGGTCACGGCCGCGGCGTCGTGGCCGTCGAGCTCGACGGCGTGCCAGCCGAACGACGCCCACTTGGCGGCCACGGGCTCGATCGTGGTCACCGTGTCGACCGGCCCGTCGACCTGGGAGTTGTTCGCGTCGACGAGCACGGTGAGGGCGCCGAGGCCGTGGTGGGCGGCGAACATGGCCGCCTCCCAGAGCTGGCCCTCCTCCAGCTCGCCGTCGCTGACCAGCGCGAAGGTCCGGGCGTCACGGCCGCGCAGGCGGTCGGAGAGCGCGAACCCGGCCGCCGCCGACAGTCCCTGGCCGAGCGACCCGCCTACGTAGTCGAACAGCGGCGACCGCTCGGTGCCGATCGCCTCGAGCTCCGAGCCGTCCCGCCCGTAGGACGCCAGCGCGTCGGCCGGGATCAGGCCCACCTCGGCGGCCGCCGCGTAGAACGCGATCACGTAGTGCCCCGGCGAGCAGACGATCCGGTCGGTGCCCGGGCGGGCAACGGCGAACATCGCGGCGACCTGCTCGGCGGAGGACAGCGCCTGGCCCAGGTAGCCGAACCCCTGCGCCGCGATCATCTGGACCGCGCGGAGCCTGATCCGCTGCGCCAGTGCCGCCGGATCGGCGACGGTCCAGTGCGTGCCGGCCTCGGAGACCCGGGCGGCGGAGGTCACCGCCCCGGCGGCCCGGGGGGCTTGAAAGTGGCTCACTGGCATGGCCACATTGTCACTGACGAGTCATGGCCCGACCGGCAGTGGGCGGTAACGCGTTCACCGGGTTGCCGCCGTTCCTGGCCACCGACCTGGCGGCCGCGCTCGGCCTGCTCCCCGCGCTCGGCCTGCTCCCCGCGCTCGGCCTGCTCCCAGCGCTGGCCGCCTTCGCCGGTCTCGGCTGAGCGACCCCGCCGCCCGACCGGCCTTCCCGCCGGGGTTGCCACGTGGGATGGCGTTGTGTAACGATGTTTCGAAACATTGTTACAGGACGAGAGGGGCCGGCCGTGGGCGAGCTGGTGTCGTATCGGCTGCGGGACGGGGTCGCTACGGTCACGATGGACGACGGCAAGGTCAACGCGCTCTCGCCGGCGATGCTCGGCCAGGTCGGCGCGGCTCTGGACCGGGCGGCGGCAGACGGCGCGATCGTGGTGCTGGCCGGCCGGCCCGGGGTGTTCTCCGGCGGCTTCGACCTCGCGATCGTGCGCGGCGGCGGGACGCGGGCGGTGGGCATGTTCCGGTCGGGGTTCGAGCTCGCCGCGCGGATCCTGTCCTTCCCGCGACCTGTGGTGATCGCGTGCACCGGGCATGCCGTCGCGATGGGCGCGTTCCTTGTGCTGTCCGGGGACTACCGGATCGGGGCCGCCGGGCCGTACCGGCTGACCGCCAACGAGGTCGCGATCGGCCTGACCCTGCCGCGGGCGGCGGCCGAGATCTGCCGGCAGCGGCTGGCGCCCGCGCATTTCAGCCGCGCCACCGTGCTGGCCGAGGTCTACTCGCCCGATGCGGCGGTGGCCGCCGGGTTCCTCGACGCAATCGCCGAACCGGCCGCGCTCGCCACCGCCGCGCACGACGCCGCGCAGCGGATGCGCGCGCTGGATCCCGCCGCGCACGCGGCGACCAAGCTCGGCGTGCGCGAGGCCACCCTGGCAGCCCTGCACGCCGCCATCGACCGGGACTTCGCCGCCGCGGTTGCCTCCCCGCCGGCCGCCGGAGCCGCCGCACCTGCCGCCCGCTGACGCCGGGCGATGCCAGTACCGTGACCTCATGCCGCCGCCGAAGCAGCGTACGCCGGAACTCGGTGACCGCATCCTGGCGGTCGCCGTCGACGCGCTGGCCGCGGACGGCGTCGCCGGGCTGACCGCGCGCCGGGTCGCCCGCGAGGCCGGGACGTCCACGCCCGCGGTGTACGAGCTGTTCGGCGACAAGGGCGGCCTGGTCCGCGCCATCTTCTTCGAGGGCTTCCGGCTGCTGCGCCGCCACCTCGACCGCACCGTCCCGGCGGAGGCCGGCCCCGAGGCCCTGCGGCAGATCGCCTTCGCGCTGCGCTCTTTCATCAGCCATAACGCAGAGCTCTCCCGTGTCATGTTCGAGCGCCCGTTCGCTGATTTCGACCCCGGTCCCGATGACCTGGCGGCGGGGGCCGCCGTTCGGGAGTTCATCGTGGACCGGGTGCGGAGCTGCGCCGCCGCCGGCGACATCGCCGGCGACCCGGCGGACATCGCGCACGTGCTGATCGGGCTGGCGCTCGGCCTTGCCGCGCAGGAGTCGGCCGGCTGGCTCGGCACGTCGGCCGCGTCGGCCGACCGGCGCTGGTCGGTCGGTGTGGACGCGCTCATCGAGGGCCTCGGCCGTCGCGAGCCCTGACCGGCCCCACGCCCAGACCGGCGGCGGATAAATGCCTGGCGCGGGCCGCGGCCGTGATGGCAGCCTGGCCTGGTGCCCGACCGGCTGTTCTCCGACGACAGGCTTGCCGAGCTGCGGTACTCGAGTGCTACGGCGACTGGGACGCCCGCCCGCTGACGGCCGCCAGCCCCGAGATCATCACGGTGGCCGGGCGGCCGCCAGCGGGCGAGGACGCGTCCTGAGTTGGCCAGCCGGGCTGGCCGGGCTCGGTGCTGGCCGGGCTCGGGCTCAGTGCTGGTTGGGCTCAGTACTGGTCGGGGGAGCGGACGGCCTCGGCGATCGTGATGTCCGGCGGGGACGCTGGGTCCGCGCCGACGGATCCGATGAAGGCCTGGAGCTCGGGGTTGGCGAAGAACTGCTGGAAGTGCTCGATGCTCTCCCACTCGTCGACGAGGACCACTTCGCCGTCTCCGATGCCGAAGCGGTGGTGGATGCCGCCCGCCCCCTGCGCATCGGCCGCGATCCTGCGGAACTCGTCGGCCCGGTCCGTCAGAGCCTGCCGGAATGTTGCGGTATTACCCTTGAATTTGCCTATTACGAGAATGCTCATACTTTCCTCCACAGAAATCGGTCTGGCCGAAGACAGGAAATTAGCGTGCCGCTACTCGTCAGGCAATATGCGCTGTGGCCGAGGGCGATCGGGCAGCGGGTCGGTCCGCTGCACGGCCAGGCCGGCCGGCTGCGCCGAACATGATTGCCGCCCGGTTCATGGGCAAGTTCCCGCCCGGGGTACAGGCCATGACGTGAGGTGAGGCGATGAGAGGGTCGGCGCGCGGCCTGCACCGGCGGCTCGCCGTGGTGGCGAGCACCGTGCTCGTGGCCGCCGTGTCGATCGCGGTGGCGCTGCTGGTAACCCCGATGCAGCAGGTGTCGCTGGCCGGCCAGACGGTCGGGGTCGGAGCCGCCGCGCCCTCGCTGAGCGTGTCGGGCCCTGGCGAGCTCGACCTGTTCGGCCAGCGGCTGCCGACCACGCTGCGGTTCGACGGGCCGGTACGCCCGAGGCTCGCGCTGACCCAGATCACGCTGGGCAGCCAGCTCGCCGCGGCGTTCGCGCCGCACCGGCCGAGCCCGGAGCGGGCCATCGGCGCGGCGCTGGCGGCCGGCTGGACCCGCTACTTCGCCTGGGAGATCGTGATCACCGCGGGCTGCGCGCTGCTGCTCGCCGGCGCCGTGGCCGGCTGGCTCAGGCTGCCGGTCCGCCAGACCCTCGTCCTGCTTGCCGTCACCGCGGTATGCACCGAGGCGATCAACGTCGGCGGCATCATGGCCACCGCCTACACCGCGCCGGCCAGGCTGCGGCACGTGTCCTCGCTGGTCGCGCTCGCCGGGGTGGCGCCGCTGCCCGCCGTGCCCGCCGCGCCGGGCCCGCCCGTGCCCGGCGTGCGGGTCGTGGTGATGGGCGACTCGACGGCCGCCGGGATCGGCAACCCCGGCTTCGTCCATCCGACCAGGCTGGAACGCGCCTGCCAGCGCAGCGCCGACAGCTACGCGGTGGACCTCGGCGTGATCAGCAACTGGCGGGTGCTGAACCTGGCGTGCAGCAGCGCCACGATCGTGGCCGGGATACTCGGCCCGCAGCCGCTCGGCACGATCACCGCGCCGCCGCAGCTTGCGGTGGCGAAGAAGGCCGTCAACGCGTCCGCGGTGGTGATCAGCGTGGGTGCCGACGACCTCGGCTGGTCGGCCCTGCTGCAGCTGTGCACGGTCACGCCCGAGTGCGACGGCCGGGCTGCCACGG
>Ga0335081_10008784_pt1 | contig 16215 bp, 16 predicted proteins | sample Lox_Sample_35_FD_206713 | JGI IMG/M metagenome (GOLD analysis project Ga0335081, IMG submission 206713) | Soil microbial communities from Loxahatchee National Wildlife Refuge, Florida, United States - Lox_Sample_3.5 | ecosystem: Environmental > Terrestrial > Soil > Wetlands | place: USA... | reverse complement strand
GAGATAAAGGACCGCGGGCATCCTGCATGCCGCCCGCGGCCCTCGGCTCGCGGGGTTATTTAGCCGGCTTAATGCGCGTTACGTGAATGGTTGAGCCGGAAGAGTCCATCGTTCCGGTAACCATTACCTTTCTTCCTTCGTACTTCTTCGCGCTATCCTGATCGTCCAGTTGGTACATCGTACCGGAGGATTCCACCAGGACGTACTTCCCATCATTCGACTTCACGATCTTCCCAGTGACCTGTTGATCCGATTGCGATTGCTGTTGAGCCGCCGGATCCTGCTGTTGCGTTTGCCGTTCTTGTGCGAGCATGAGTCCACTGGAGAATGCCATGGGGAGTGCTAGAGTGCACCACAGCTTCTTCATCTTTGAAATCCCTCCTTTGTCGTGCGCATTTCGAGCGCGCGATCAGGAAAGCAGCAATCCCTGAGCCAAGGTAGCTGTTCTGCCCTTTCGCCGATCCGTATGGTATTGGTTTACACGAGAACGAGAGACTGGCGCGTAGATTCTACTCGCGACGGTTCTGAAACAGTGTCAATTCGAAGCAGCAGCTTATGCGTCGGCTCCCCTGGTGGCCGCTGTGTCCAACACCTCGCGCAGCTTAGCCCCGAGTTCATCGGGCGAAAAAGGCTTGGGCAAAAGATACACGTTGGGCTCCAGAACGCCGTGGTGAGCCAGCATATCGTCGGTATAACCAGACATATAGAGGACCTTGAGCGAGCGTTGCATAGTTCGAAGGCGCGCCGCCAGGTCCCGGCCGCTCATCTGCGGCATGATGACATCGGTGAGCAGCAGATCAATTACACCGCGATGCTGCTCGAAAATTCGTAATGCTTCGGCGCCGCTCCCCGCCTCCAGGATGGTATATCCCAACCGATGCAACATCTCACGCACGAGCTGCCGCACGCCCGGTTCGTCTTCCACCAGCAGGATAGTCTCCGTGCCGGCACTGACGGGAGGCTGCGTTCTGGTTGGATGCGCCGTATCCAGAACGCCGACGATCCGTGGCAGATAGATGTGAAACGTTGCCCCGCTGCCAGGCTGGCTCTCCACCACGATTTCCCCGCCGCTCTGCTTGACGATGCCGTACACTGTTGAGAGCCCCAGGCCGGTTCCCTTGCCGGTTGCCTTCGACGTGTAAAACGGCTCAAACAGGTGGATCATGATCTCCGCGTCCATCCCCTTGCCGGTATCGGCGACGGTCAGCCGCACGTAGGATCCCGGCCGGACGTCCGCGTGCAGCCGCGACGAGTGTGGAACGTCCACGTTTCCCGTGCGAATGAACAGCCTGCCGCCCTCCGGCATCGCATCGCGCGCATTCACCGCGAGATTCATGATGACTTGCTCGAGTTGCCCCGCGTCCGCCTTCACGCTGCCCAGGCCAGGCGTGAGCACAGTCTCCAGCTCGATGTGCTCGCCAATCACGCGCCGCAGCATACGATCCATGTTCGCCACTAGAATGTTCAAGTCCAGAATTTTCGGCTGGATCACCTGGCGGCGGCTGAACGCGAGCAACTGATTCGTCAGGCTCGTGGCGCGGCTGGCAGCCTTCAGTACTTCTTCTACACAGCCGTGCAGCGGATCGTCCGGCCCGAGGCCGCGCATAATCATATCGCCGTATCCGGAGATCACGGTGAGCAGATTGTTGAAATCGTGGGCCACCCCGCCCGCCAGCCGCCCCACGGCTTCCATCTTCTGCGATTGCCGAAGCTGGTCTTCGAGCTGCCGCCGCTCGGTAATATCGATGCCCATGCCCCCGATGAACTGCACCTCGTCGTTCTCATCCACAATCGGGAATTTGTAAAGCAGCCAATGGTGTACTCCTTGCCGGTGTGGAATCGCCTCCACCGCCTCCACTAGCGACTTACTGCGGAGTACTTCTTCGTCATTCGCCACAAGATGATCGGCGTACTCTGCAGGCCATACTTCGTGGTCCGTCTTCCCCAGGAAATCGGCCGGATCTAAATGAAACAGTCCCTGCGCCGCTTCGTTGTAGAAAACGTAGCGCCCGTCGCGGTTCTTCATAAAGGCCACACCGGGCAGATGGCGCATGAATGCGGCGAAACGCTGGCGGCTTACGCGCAGCTCCTCGCGGGACTTCTTGCGTTCCGTGATGTCAAACGTCGTACCGACTATCGTGAACTCCCCGGGTTCATCGGATTCCACCAGGTTCATGTTGGTCAGAATCCAGACCGGTCCGCCGTCCTTTCGTCGGAAACAAACCTCCTGCTGCGTGATGACCGTTTGGTCCCGCAGGCGATCGATTAGCTCGGGGCGCTCGGAAGGCTGTTGGTACAACGCCTGCACATTCACCGTGAGCAACTCGGCGCTCGAATCGTAGCCCAGCATCCGGGCGAACGCCTCGTTGCATTCGAGAATGCGGCCATCCAGCGTCGTGCGAACGATGCCCGCGAGATTCTTCTCAAACAGCAGCCGGTAGCGCTTCTCCGAAGCGCGTAGCGCCTGCTCTGCGTGCTTGCGCCGCGTGAGATCGCGATAAATGGAGACAGCGCCGGCGATGCGGCCTTGTTCGTCCACAAACGGCCGCGCCGTTACGCTGACCCATCTCCCTTCGGGTGCCTGCGCATGGCGCACAAACAGTTCAGCTCCATCCACCGATTCGGCCCGCAGCGCGCGCGCCGTTGGCAACTGGTCCTCCGGACACGGAGTGATGCCGTCGGGCAGGCGCACACCACACGCGCGGCACCACTCACTGAGCGAATGATGCTCCGCAATGACCCCGGCTATCCGTTCCGCCGCGACGTTCCGCAACACGAAATTGCCGTGCTTGTCCGCGATCGTGACGCCGTCGCCCATGTTGTCCAAAATGAACTGTAAAACGTGGGTGTGGTTTCCGGCTGAAAGGAATTCGGGCGGCAGCGCTGCGCTCATGCTTCTCCCGCCGCGCGCGGCAGCGTGTGCGATCTCGAATTTCGTCCGTCGGCCAAATTCGACATCGGTGGTCCCTGCGGAATTTGATCGTAGCAGCGGCCGCCGGCGTTTTCAAGGCCAGAGCTTTATGTTATGTTGCACTCGATGCCCAGCCTTCGCATCCTATATTGGCCTCTGTTGTTCGCTGCAAGTGTATCCGGCCTATGGCCGCAATCCGGCAACGTGATCGTTCGTCCCCGGGAGATTTACGACCTCCTGGTGAATCCCGGCATGGGCATCACCACCTTCCAGCGCTTCAACGGTGATGCCATCAACCCGGGACGCAATTGGTCGGAAGTAGGGCCCGAAGCCAAACTGCCGCTTCCCGCCGGCCAACCCGATTTTCCCGACACCTCCATCGCGTATATTCGCTGGTTCTGGTCGCAGATCGAGCCGGAACGCGGCAGGTACCGGTGGGATATCATCGACCTCGCCCTCGACCAGGCGCGCCAGCACCATCAGACTCTCGCCATCCGCCTGATGCCGTATGACCAGCGGAGTCCACTCCCGGCTTGGTATCAAACCTCCGGCGCGCGCCGCGCTAACAAGCCCGATGACAAGGATGGCGCCATTTGGTCGCCGGACTCCAGCGATCCCCTGTATATAAAGGATTGGGGAGAACTGGTCGCCGCCGCCGGCCTGCGTTATGACGGCCATCCCTATCTCGATTCCGTCGACGTCTCAACTTTCGGTTACTGGGGCGAAGGCTGGGGGCCATATCCGCCCGACTGGCCTGTACAACAGCAACTCATCGATCAATACTTCGACGCATTCCGGCGCACACCTCTGTTGATGAACTTCGACGAATTGAAGGCGCTCGACTACGCCGTGCACCGCGGCGCGGGCTGGCGCCTCGACTGCTGGGGCGACATGGGCCGTCCCGGCCACGAAAGTTTCGCGCACATGCTCGACCTCTACCCGGAACAGGTGGTCAAAGCTCACGCACAGGACATCTGGCAGCGCAGTCCTGTGTCGCTCGAAACCTGCGGCACGCCGCTCTCGTGGAAACAGTGGGGCTTCACCTTGCCTCACATCTTCGACCAGGCGCTGCGCTGGCACGCGACCTCCATCAACATCAAATCCACCGCCATCCCCGCCGAATGGAAATCCGATTTCGATGAGTTTCAGAAAAAGATCGGCTATCGCTTCGTGCTGCGACGCCTGGAATACCCACGCACCGTCCACGCCGGGCAGATGGCCATGTTCCGCATGTGGTGGCTCAACGCCGGTGTGGCGCCGGTGTATCGCGACTACATCCTCGCGCTGGAACTCCACTCCACTGCCCGAACCGGCGTGATCCGCACCGCCGCCGATGTACGCCGCTGGCTCCCCGGTGACGCCGTCTTCGAAGACACGCTTTACGTGCCCGATGATTTGCTGCCGGGCGCCTACCAGTTGCGCATCGCGTTGCTCGACCCAGGCACTCAAACGCCCGCAATCCGCCTGGCCATCGAAGGCCGGCAGCACGATGGCTGGTACGATGTTGGCGGCATCTCGGTCGAATGATCACGTCTTGCTTGGCCGAGCTTCTGTCGCTCACCATCGAAATTCAACGCAGCCCCGACGGCCTCTGGACCATGCAACTCTTTGACACCCGCACCGCCTCCAAAGTGATCATGCCTCCGAGTGAATTCGGTTTGGATGCTGCCAAGCAGAAGGCGCTGGTCAATGCCCAGTTCTACATGAGGAAGTACGGCGGTGACCCATCGTGGTCTCCGCCGGCAACAGTCGTGTGGCGCGACTTTACCCCCCGCGAAGTCATCTGGGAAACCTGATTCATGAAAGCCTTCCTTAACGCCAACATCATCACCGACAGCGGAGTCATCGCCGATGGCATGGTCCTGGTGCGCGGTGATCGAATCGACTACGCCGGACCACGGCGTGATGTTCCGCCGTCCGCCGAAATCGTCGACGTCGCCGACCAGCTCCTGGCCCCCGGCTTTGTCGATATCCATATTCACGGCGGTGCCGGAAGCGACTTCATGGATGCCACCGATGCTGACATCGAAACCGTATTCCGCTACCACGCGGCGCATGGGACCACCAGCCTTTGCCCCACCACGGCGACCGCGCCGCTCGCGGAAATCCTGTCGGCCCTTGCAGCGATCGAGCGCTATCGCAGCGGCCCGCAGCGCTTCGGCCGCGCACTTGGCGCGCATGTCGAAGGTCCCTATCTCGCCATGACCAAGCGCGGCTGCCATCTGCCGCAGTTTGTCCGCAATCCCGAAGAGCGCGAGTGGCGGCAGATTCTGGAACGCGGGCCCATCGCGTCCATGACCTTGGCGCCGGAACTTCCCGGCGCGCGATTGCTCGTGGAGGAGCTGCACCGCCGCGGCGCCAACGCCAATGCGGGCCACAGCGAGGCGCTTTATCAGGAAGTCGAAAACGCGGCGGATTGGGGCGTGCGCCACGTCACGCATCTCTATTGCGCCATGACCGACGCCATGAACAACCGCTGGCGCGGTACGCCCAACCCGCGGAGTGGCGGCATTGTCGAAGCGGTATACCTCGACGACCGCCTGTCCTCCGAGTTGATCACCGACGGCAAGCATCTCTCGCGCGAAATGCTGCGTCTGGCCTTGCGCCATAAGGGCTATGAGAAGCTGGCCATCGTCACCGATGCCATGCGCGGCGCTGGGATGCCGGATGGCGAGTACAGCTTCGGCCCACGGCACGGGCTGATGGCAGTGGTCAAGAGCGGCGAAGCGCGCATTCCCGACGGCACTGCGCTCGCCTCCTCGGTCTTCCCCATGAACGAAATGGTCCGCGTCTTCCGTGAACTCACTGCGTGCCCGCTCTGGCAAGCCGTGCGTATGGCCTCGCTCACTCCCGCCGAAATCGTGCACCGCGCCGCCGACATCGGCAGCATCACCCCAGGCAAACTAGCGGACCTGATCATCATCGATGATCAGCTCAATGTGCACGCAACGTACGTGGGCGGTTTGCTTTGCGCTAGCACCTAGAGCCTAACACCTGGCACCTTCTTCGCTTCGTACACCAGTTGATCCTCTCCGATCGTTCGCGAGACCGGCGTTAGTGAGGTGTCCGGCATCTCGGGAATGAAATCGGTTGAGTAGAACGCGCGCAACTCAGCCTTACCGCGCCCGCCCGTCATCACTGGCACGTGATTAACGTAAGCATTTTCCACCATGGTGTCGAGCGTACTCGCGCGTGACGAATTCATGCGCCGTCGGTTCTTCCTAGGGTTTGTTAAGGTTCAGTGCCAAAATCCTAAATCCGGTCTTAAGTCCCCAGCACCTGCGCCAGCAGCACCAACTGCCCCAAATGATACGCATTGTGATCCGCCACCAGCAGCGCCTCGCGCAATACCGTTTGCCCGTCGCCATGCGGAATGCGCGCGAATAGATCTGTCGATGGCTTCGAAACCAGCGCGACCATCGCCTGGAGTTCTCGGCGGAACGCGCCCAAGCTCTGGTTCCACGCGCGCGCTGTCGGTGGTGTCTCGGACTCGGGCCAATATCCGTCGGGAAACTCAGGTGAGACGTGCTTGGCGTTGCGGCTGAACTCCAGAATGTCCCACTGCGCGATGCGCATGTGCTCCACCAATTGCCAGGCCGTGTGAGGCGCGCCCGCTGGCTTGATTCCGCGCAGCGCCGGCGGAAAGCGCTTGACGCCCTCGTCGAAACTGAGATGCGCGCCGCCCGCCTTCAGCAGATACACCAGATGCTTGCGAAGCAAGCTATCTTTCTCTTTTCCTGAATTCTTCATTCGAATCGGAGTCTATCAAACTCCGGGATGACGTAGCGAAGCCCAGGTCCCAAACCCTGAATTCCAGCCCCTGGCACCTAAAACACCTGGCACCTGTTTTTTCGGGTGTTTTCCCGATTCAGTTGGCTCAATGCTTCCAGTTACCCTTGGTCATAGAGGCCCCATGGATTGGGACGATTTACCGCAGTTTAGCCTCAGTCGCACCAACGTCTCTCGCCATGCGCCGGAGGCGTCGGGGGTCTACGGCCTCTCGGTCCCCGGCAAGTGGATCTACATCGGCCACAGCTTCAACATTCGTAAGGCTCTCCTGGAGTACCTGAGCGGCCAGATGCCCTATGTTCTCCAGTGGCAGCCCAAGCACTTCACCTTCGAGCTGATGCCCTTCAAGGACCGGCTCGCCCGCCAAAAAGAACTGGTTGCGCGCCACCAGCCTGTCTGCAATCGCAAAACCCAGCCCCTGGTTCGCTCCTAACCAGCGCGGTCGGGACTTTTCCCGATTTTCGCCGTCCGTCAAAATTGATATCTTCCTCTCATCTGCCACTGTTCTCTCGGCCCGGCGACACGCAGCCGGGCCACTTTTTTGTCAACCCTCGAAACCAGATCCCAACCCCCAAATCCTGAATCCTGCCCCCCGATATACTGAGTACGAATGACCCGTCGCAAATATCTGGCTCTTCTCGCGGCTTCCGCACTGCGTGTCCAAGGTCAAGGAATATCATCGCGCGGCGTGAAACCCATGCCGCGCGGCAAGCCCTCGGGATTGCCGTTCAACGCCCATTTCGTCGATGTGGCGGCGCAGGCCGGGTTGCGGCATCCCGTCATCTATGGCGGCGTCGACCACAAGAAGTACATCGTGGAAACCGTCGGCTGCGGCGCGGCGTTCATCGACTACGACAACGACGGCTGGCTCGATATCTTCCTGCCTTGCGGCACTCGCATCGAAGGTCCGCCGGATGACTGCACCAACCGCCTCTACAAAAACAATCGTGACGGCACCTTCACCGACGTCACGGAGAAGGCCGGCCTGCACCGCACCGGCTGGGTTTCGGCAGTGTGCGTGGGCGACTACAACAACGACGGTTTCGACGATCTCCTCCTCACCTATTGGGGGCAAAACGTCCTCTACCGCAACAACGGCGATGGCACCTTCACCGACGTGACCGAGAAGTCTGGCCTGATCAACAAGCAAACGCGCTGGGGCTCGGGCTGCACCTTCATCGACTACGATCGCGACGGCTATCTCGACCTGTTCGTCGCCAACTATCTCGACTTCGATTTCAAAACCACCCCCACGCCCGGCCAGAACAGCAATTGCAATTGGAAAGGCGTGCCCGTCAACTGCGGCCCCCGTGGTCTGCCGCCCGGGGTCCCCGCGCTTTACCACAACAACGGCGACGGCACCTTCACCGACGTCAGCGACAAGTCAGGCATCAGCAAAGCCAAGGGCAGTTACCCCATGACCACCGTTGCCGCGGATTTCGATAACGACGGCTGGCCCGACATCTATGTCGCGTGCGATTCTACGCCCAGTTTCCTGTTTCGCAACAACCGCAACGGCACGTTCACCGACGTCGGCCTCGAGTCTGGCGTCGCGCTCAACGAGGACGGCATGGAGCAGGCGGGCATGGGCATCGGCATCGGCGATTACAATCTCGACGGCTACCTCGATATCTTCAAGACTCACTTCGCCGACGACACCAACATCCTCTATCGCAACGACGGCAAGGGGAACTTCGACGACGTCACCATCCCCGCCGGCCTCGGGGTTGAGACCCGCTACATCACCTGGGGCGCGGGCATCGTGGATCTCGATAACGACGGCCTGCCGGACCTGTTCGCCGTCACTGGCAACGTGTATCCGGAAATCGAGCCGAAGCTCCCCAGCTATCCGCTCCGCACGCCGCGCATCGTCTTTCGCGCATTGCCCGGCGGCAAGTTCGAAGAGCTCCTCGATCAAGCCGGTCCCGGGGTGGCCGCGCCGCATCCCAGCCGCGGCTGTGCGTTCGGCGATTTCGACAACGACGGCGACATCGACATGCTCATCGTGAATCTGAACGAGCCGCCATCGCTGTTGCGCAACGACATGACCGGCAACAATCACTGGCTGAAAGTGAAGCTGATCGGCGTAAAGTCCAACCGCAGCGCCATCGGCGCCCGCGTCACCACGCATTACGGCGGCAAGATGCAGGCTCAGGAAGTTTTGAGCCAGTCCAGTTTCTATTCCGCAAGCGACCTTCGCCTGCATTTCGGCTTAGGGGCGGTCACTACGGCCGACCTCGACATCCGCTGGCCCAACGGCAACAAAGAGAGCGTGGCAAAGGTCCCCGCCGATCACCTGATTGTCATTAAAGAAGGCCAAGGCGTGGTCAAGAAGGAACCGTTCAAACGGGCGGGTTGAAATGAGTTGAGCTGTAGCGCAGGGCTCCGCGCCGTTTGCGGAGATCTGCGGCTTTTCCGCCCCCGGACCGAACTGGACCGCGGCCACCAGCACGGTTTCGGTATGCCGCGCGAACAGTTCAACATGGGGCCAATGGCTTCGGGGTTGGCACCGTCAACGTTAGTACCGGCCGGATCGCGCGCTTCACTCCGCAATTCTTGGAGGACCGAACTCTTTCGGCGGCCTTGCGCCCGATCCTCTGAGTATGGTAAGTAGCCCATCCCAAAACTATTACTTTTCCAACTCGCCTCTGCCGGCGGTTGGCAAATGACCCTTACGTACATCAATTACTCAACGGACACTGTTACCTGCACAGCGAATTTCTATCCCAACACCGGAGGCGCGTTGTCAGTCGCCTTCAGCCAGGGAACGATCTCCAGCCGGACCGACACCCTCCAGGCGGGACAATCCATACATGACCAGACCATCGCCAGTGTGACTGCGACCGTCGGCCAAGTGTGGGCACAAACTTCATGTACCGGTCCGATCATGGCCGGCCTGCTTTATCGCCTGTACCAGTCGGGAACGCCGGTCGGCGAAGCCAGCGTGAACGCCGAGGCCTCCCCCGCATTCTCTTCTTTGCCTCCGGGCGATCTGCCTGGCTCCACAATACTGGTGACGCCGTAACGAATCGTGGCGAGGTTTGTTGAAACTCGCCGGCCCAAGGAGTAGCTAAGCGCTGAAGTGCCAGCCTGTAGCGCAGGGGTCCGCGCTTTTTCCGGAGACCTGCGGCTTTTCTGTTTGTGTGCCCGGCGAACTCGCCTTCCGCCCGCTCAATTCTTCGACGTGATGATCGGCTGCTCCTATTCCAGTTAGCGGGTGAACGCCAGTACTCGATTCACGGTTGCACTGCATATTCTCACGTTGCTGCTGCCTCTTTCCGCGAAACCGAAGTCCGATGAGAAACAGATCAAAGACTTGATCGCCACTTACGCGACAACCATCGACCGCGCAGATAGCGCCATGGCAGAGGCGATCTTTTCAAATACGCCCGAGGTCAGTTTCATCAACCCCCGCGGCGAAGATCGTGGACGGCAGCAGATCGTGAACAACGTTGTCAAAACTCTGATGGGTGGAAACTTCTCCGCTCGAAAGCTCACACCCAAAGGACATTGCGGTTCATGTCTACGGCGATACGGCCTGGTCGGAGTTCAACTGGGATTTCGTCGCAACCGTTCGCAAGGACGGCAGCCCATTTCACTCTCAAGGAGTGGAAACGCAGATCTGTCGTCGTGAGAATGGACAATGGTGGATTGTGCACGTTCACTGCTCCGGCGCCCCCGTGACCGGGAATCTGAAAGGCTTCAAACAGGCGCGTCGCGCCTAATCCACCCGCGAGCCAGCGGCTGGCTCCGTACGGGTGGCGCGTCATCCGCCCAGAACCCTGTCGATGAGTGACTTGGCGATACTGCGCTTGTTGACGACGCGCAACAGATCGCAACACCCATGAATTGCGGGTGGGGGAAGCCCGAGCGCAGTTGTATCGAGCCATTCCGTTTGCTAGCTTGGCGTAGATGCCGGCGCCTGTGCCCGAACACCTCAGCGAGACCATTGAGACCCTTTACCGGTCGGAATCGGGCCGGGTTCTGGCGACGCTGGTGCGCCTCCTCGGAGATCTGGATCTCGCCGAAGAGGCCATGCATGAGGCATTCGCTGTCGCTCTGGAATTCTGGTCCCAGACTGGTATTCCGGACAAGCCACGCCCCTGGCTGATTTCAACGGCACGCTTCAAGGCCATCGACGCGATCCGTCGGCGCGCGCGCTTCGACGGGGCACAGAGAGATCTTGTTGCCCACATGGAATCGCGCGTCAACGACGCTCGCGGCGGAAATGAAGAGACCGGAGATGAAGAGATCGAGGACGATCGCCTCCGCCTGATCTTCACCTGCTGCCATCCTGCTCTGCCTCCGGAAGGACAGGTTGCCCTCACCCTGCGCGAAATCTGCGGCCTGACTACTGAGGAGATCGCCCGCGCATTTCTGGTGACGCCGGCAACGCTCGCCCAACGCATTGTACGCGCCAAGGCAAAGATTCGAGAGGCATCGATTCCCTACGAGGTGCCGTCGCCGCAGGAGTTGCCAGGGCGGCTGGGCGCCGTGCTTCAGGTCGTCTATCTCGTCTTTAACGAGGGCTATTCGGCTGCGGCGGGAGCGGAGGTAACGCGGGCCGACCTAACCAGCGAGGCGATTCGATTGGGACGGCTGCTTACCGAGCTCCAGCCAGAGCCGGAAGTCATTGGGCTGCTTGCCCTGATGTTGCTGCAGGAATCCCGCCGCGCCGCGAGAACCTCTCCGGCCGGAGAGCTGATTTTGCTGGAGAACCAGGATCGCACGCTCTGGAACCGGGAGCTGATCGCGGAGGGAGTGGCATTGGTGGAGAAAGCCCTGAAATCCCGCCGCTTCGGCCCTTACACACTGCAGGCTGCGATTGCGGCCGTGCATGCGGAGGCGAAGTCGACCGCTGCCACCGACTGGCCCCAGATTGTTGCGCTTTACAACCAGTTGGTGCGCATTCAGCCTTCGCCGGTTGTCCATCTCAATCGGGCCGTGGCCATTGCAATGTGCGACGGTCCAGAGGCCGGTCTGGCGCATATCGAGGCGGTGTTGGAGCATGGCGGATTGGCGAATTACTACCTGGCGCATTCAGCCCATGCCGATATGTACCGCAGGCTGGGCAGGACCGCTGAGGCTCGGGCTTCTTATGAGAAGGCGCTGGCGCTGACCCAACAGGAACCGGAGCGGCAATTCCTCGAAGACCGGATTCGGCAGCTGAGATAAAAAATTTGAGCAGCTGTCGATTTTCGATCTAACGAACGACTAGAGGGCGACAGAACGATGAGCTACGGTTCCTGAGTGAACAGGAAACGAGTCATCGGAAACAAGTCACGGAAAACAAGGAGAATTCATGCCACAGTATCTGGTTGCTGTCTACCACCCCGACGACTACGACCCGTCCGTCGAAACCGAAGCGACTATCGAGGCGATACACGCGCTCAACCGCGAATTGATTGCTGCCGGCGCCAGGAAGTTCGCCTGCGGCCTTTCCCCGGCCGGCAACGCCAAGTCGCTGCGGGCCCAGCCCGACGGCAAAGTGCTCGTCACCGACGGGCCGTACACCGAGACCAAGGAGCACATAGGCGGTTTCTGGATACTTGAAGCCGCTGATATGGACGAGGCGCTGGCATGGGCGCGCAAGGGTGCCGTCGCCTGCGGTGCGTCGGGCGAGGTGCGCGAGATTCTTTTCCGCCCGGCTCCGACACAAGGACCCGGCGGAAGCAAGTAAACAACCTGGCCACCGCGGCCTCGGAACACGCGCCTTAGTGACGGGATGAACGAACCGGCGCAACGCTCTGCTGCCGGCTCCGGCAATCCGCTATGAGGAGAAGAACAAATGAAATACGTCTGTTTCGGATACTATGACAAGGGCAAATTCGAGGGCATGACCGCGGCTGAACAAAACGCCATGTTCGACACATGCTTTGATTACGATGACCATCTTCGCGCCAACGGGCACTGGGCTGGCGGAGAAGCGCTCCAGCCTGCGGAAACCGCTTTGACCCTATATTGGAAGAACGGCAAAGTCGCAAGTACCGACGGTCCCTATACGGAAACCAAGGAACAACTCGGCGGCATTCTCGTCCTTGAGGCGCGGGACATGAATCATGCTGTACAGCTCATGGCGCAGCATCCGGCGCTGACATATGGCAACATTTTCGAGATTCGGCCGGCGGCGGACATGAACGAAGTCAGGAAGGCAAGTGAGCAGCGACGGAGGCAGAACAGTGCGTGCTGAAGGCGGTTCTGCTTTGTCACCGGCGGAATCGACGAAGCGCCGCCAGGCTCCAAGAAAGCCGCGGGCAGGGCGCAGGGGGGCATAGCGCGAACTCTCTACTTGTTGCGAACAGGCCAATGCGCTCATCGACAGGATTGCGGGAGGATGATCCGCCACTCCATATCGTTCCGAAACGGCCCTTCCAGGAAATCGCGTCCGGAAAACTCAGAAACAAGCCGCCTCACAGGGCCCTCAACGGCCAGGTTTCTGGATGCCCCCGCCCCTCGCGCTGAGCCGCCGGAAAGCGACTCTTCTGGCCGCCCCTAATCCGCCCGCCCGCTCCGCTGACGTATCTCCAGTATCCGTGACGTGATGATCGGCTGCTCGTATTCCGGGTGCCGGAACTCCAGGTGCATCCCGCGCCCCACATACGACGGCTTCAGCATCGACCCGCCCCAGTTCGAGCCCTCGATTTTCACCAGCACAGGTTCCGGGCAGTATCGCGGGTGCCCCGAAATTAACGCCGCGCCCGATTCGTACAGCACAATGGTGTAGGAACGATTCTGGGTTTCCACCTCCAGCGTACTGTCGCGCGGCAAATCGCACAGATACACTCCGCCTTCGATCTCGGATGCGATGATGTTGTGATTCACCCGATCGCTCAGGTTGGGATGAGGGAACAATGGTTGCGTCAGGCTCCCCAATTCCGGCGCCTCCCTACAGAGAGTATAGACGCAACCTGGTACCGTTGTCGCGTCAGCGATTCCGTCGGCTACTCGTGCCTAGTCCGGTTTGCGCGACACTGACGCACGGACGAACCAATCCCACATGCGCGGCTGGCCGGAGAAATCGAACCAGGAGTGCTTGTCGCCCCAGGGGTATAGGACTTTTCCGAGCTGGATATTCTTGAAACCCGCGGATTGCAACCGTTTGCGCAACTCAAAGGAATAGTAGAACTTCTGCTGGTCTTCCCCTTCGGTGTAGAGTCCCGAGATGAAGTCGTAGTGGCGCGGCCCGATGAGCTTGCTGACGCGCTTGCGCGCTTCCTCCTCGGATTCAGTTTTCACGCGCTCTTGCTCCAGGATCAGCATGCCCTCATAAAGCACTGATTCCATGGAAGGAAAAATACCCGCGAAAGTGCCACCCGGTTTGAGGGTTGCTGCAATCTCGCCGAGGATCTGGTCCACTTCGCTGAGTTTGGGCGCAAGAACGGAATTGACGGCCACGGCGACATCGAACTGCCCACGAAAATGGGACAGGTTGGCTAAGCTGCGCCGGTAAAAGGCCACGTTTTCCGCCGCGCAGCGGGCTCGCGCTTGCCGCAGCATGCCGTTCGAGAAATCGACGGCCACGACTTTACGGAAGCGTTCGGCAAGGAACGGCAGCAGATTGCCAATACCGCAGCCCAGGTCAGCCGCCGCGAGGTTCTCTCGTCCCGGCAGGCCGTCCAGGAAGGTCAGCAGAGGATTAACGACTTCCTGCTCGAACGGGCTGCTGATTTGATCGAAATAAGTTGTTGACAACTGATCCCAAGTTTGAGCATCCATCGAACAAAGCCTTATCTTTCAATCATAAAGCGCCCCAATTAATATCGATACTTCCTTTTGACAACTTTAGTGTGATAACTCCCGATAGCGTTGTGACCCCAGTCTGCGTATAATCTCTGGCTGTGATCCTCCATATTGAAGGCGCTGGACCGGCGGTCGTCGTACTTCAGGGCGGGCCGGGGTTGTCGAGCCGCAGTGTGGCGCCGATCACCGATCTGCTTGGGGACAACTTCCGCGCTATCCGCTTCGACCACAGCGGATGGACCGTTACGGACGTACTCGACCAGTTGGAAGCGGTTCGTACCGAGGTGGGCGAAGAAAGCTGGTTCGTGCTGGCGCACAGTTGGGGGGCGGCGCTGGCTGCCCTGTACGCGCGGGAGCATCCCGAGCGCGTGCGCGGTCTGATCCTCGTGCATCCGTTGGAGATCTCCAGCGCATTTTGCGAGGGGACGGGAGACCTGTTGTGCGGCGGTGACGATCCGCTCGCGCTGGAGCATGACGCCGACGTTGCTGAACTGCTCTGGGAGGACTTGGAAGCCACGTGTCCGGACGCATCCATGGAGGGCTATGATCTTGCGCCCGTGGCGCGGCAGATCCCGGTGCCAACGCTGGTGCTGCTGGGCGAGCGTGACGCCATTGACGGCCGCTCCGGCCAGCTTTGGGCGGAGCTGACGAACGCGCGACTGGTCTCGTTAGCGCACGCCGGCCACTGGTCGTTCCTCGAACAACCGGCGGAATTTCAGCAGACGGTGACGGAATTCCTCCTGACGCACGCCGCACGCCGTGTGATGGTAGCCGCGGGTTAGAAAAACCGAGCGTCCTTCGGCGCACGCAATCTAGTAGCCAGGCGCCTCGCCGGATGCCACTTAGTCGGCTCGTCCGTCTTGGCCTTCGGGTGGCAGGCTGCTGGGAACTCCGGTATTGCCGGCGCTCTCGGCGACGACGTCGCGGATCACTTCGTCGGCTTGCGGAGAGTTCAGTTGCGCATTCAGGCGTTGCAGGGCGACGCGGACGACGTCGCGATGGTGTAACTTGTGGCCCGGGCCGCGCTCGCTCAACTCGAGCCAGAGGCGGTGCAACAGTTCGACATCCTCGGGCCAGAGGCGGGGCGGATGCGGGCCCAGGTTGAAAAATCGCTGCACGCCGTTGTCCGGGTCGATGATCTGCAACGAAAGCTGCGGGCGCGGCTCGGGCAAGCGTTCCCACGCGTTTCCATACATCTTGGCCTGCTCGTCCATGGTGAGCTTGCCCGAGAGGCCCATGACGATGAGTGAGGATTCCAGGCGTTGCGCCGTTTCCATGATGGCCCACGCCGGATCGACGCCGGGCACTACCATTAGCTCGACATGTTTGCCGGCTTTTTCCGCCACGGTCACGATGTTGCTGAACAGCTTGGCGATATCATCGGTAAACACCTGGTCGGGATTCAGCTCGTGCTCGCCGGACCCGGCTTCGGTCAGAACCTTCACGGTGAGCACGACGATATCAATCTTGCTGGTGTTGGTTTTCTCAATCACCTGCCTGACGTGGTCGAGCTGGTTAGGATTGCGCACCGTCACGAGCACATTGCCAGGGCGCGCATTTGCGGATGTAGTTGACACTTCAGGAGGAGTGTCGAGGCGGAACTTTTCAAGTTCGGCTGGGACTTGCAATGCTTTTCTGTGGCTGTATTTTTCCGAGAGTTCGAATACGGTGAAAATCACCAGACTAAAGCCCAGGCCCCAGATGGTGGCGGTTTCCTTGGTGAACAGGTTGACGATTGCGAGCACGAATAGAAACAGTGCAATGAGCCCCAAGCC
>Ga0335081_10008783_pt1 | contig 16216 bp, 16 predicted proteins | sample Lox_Sample_35_FD_206713 | JGI IMG/M metagenome (GOLD analysis project Ga0335081, IMG submission 206713) | Soil microbial communities from Loxahatchee National Wildlife Refuge, Florida, United States - Lox_Sample_3.5 | ecosystem: Environmental > Terrestrial > Soil > Wetlands | place: USA... | reverse complement strand
GTGTGGGGTTCGGATGCGACCGCCGAGTTAGCCCCACGATTTGAGACGCGAACAGCGCCGATGGTGACGTGGGGGGGCGACGCCGATCCCACTGGCGCGCTGTCCGGATGAATCAAGCCGGAGGAGATCATGGCGCGGCCATCGCGGGTCGGATTGTTCATTTCCTTCACATTCTCGCTGACGAGCTCGTCGGCGGCTTCCGGATGCCCAGTATTGATCTTGCGCATATTGGACACGAAGACTTTCGGATAAATCCAGGTTGAAGACGGTGCCTTGAGACCCATGAATTTCGCGATATCGGCGACGAAGGCGTTGCAGTTGTACATCTCCACGCTCCAGGTCGTCGATTTGGCCTGCAGCTGGCGGATGTAAGCGACGGTTCTATCGTACTGCTCCTTGCTCACCAGAACGCGGTAACGCGCGGTGATGTATTTGTCCTCGAGGTCGCCGTCGGTCCAGCCCGTATCCGAGGGGACCGGAACATAATGGCCCATGACCCACATCGAGGGGTCATCGCCCTTCGGCGAAAGCCCAGCAACGTTGTTTTTGCTCGGCGCCTCGCCGACACGGCCGAAGACCACAAAAGTGTGGCCGTAGTCCCAGGCCTGGCGTGAGCGAAACTCGAAGTAATATTGGCCGGCACCGCTGGTGACGACCGCCGTTTTGTTGCTCGCCGCGCGGACGATCTGCTGCGACGGACTGGTTTGCGCGCTTGCCGTGCCGAGGCCCAGACCGAGCCCCAAACTAAGCCCCAAACTAAGCCCCATGGCCACGGCCAATATCCGAGGACTTGCCAGCCCCGCCCAGCCGCTAACGTCAGTCAGCTTTCGCCGCATATGCCCCTCCGCATGACCAAACAAGCCCACCAACCAAAGGCGAAACCGGCAAGACAGCCGTCATCGCCGCGACTCGGTCTGCCTCAATTGAGCTTAGCAGCCCGAATTTACCAATTATTGACTCCTCGCCGGTGGCAAATGTTCGGCAACACTTCTGGATTTTGTGGCGTGCGGCATATTTGCAACGCTGGCCAGGCTGCAGATCAAACCGCACGGCACGACATTGGTGCTCAAAATTCGCGCAATTTCGGTGCCGGTTCTCGATACCGGGTTGCCGGTCGTTCCTGAAGTCGATCGATTATGGGCCCGCGCCGCGGTTCTTAATGAAGTCCTAACACGCCTCGAGTCGGGAACCCGAATTCCAATGCAATCAGATCGTGACTGTGTCTTTTCAGCACTAGAGGAAGGGGCGCGGCCGTCTGTATGGTTAAATCGTCATGACAAGGGGAGTACTTTTCATGAAGAAGATCGCTCTAGCAACAGCCGCGGTGTTGGCTCTCCTGAGCATCGCGGGCTGCGCACAATACGTCGGTAAGGGCAAAGCCCCACCGCCGGTCGTTACTAAGGGGTAAATGCTGTACAGCATTGTATGGGGGAAGGGCCGGCCTTGTGCCGGCCCCTTTCTTTTACGGATCCACGCTCGATTCGGCTATTCCGCGGCCCGCTTGCGGGCGAGCGCTGCAGCCGCCTGATCGTAGGCTTCCTCGCGCCCCAATTGCTCCTTGAGTCCAACCAGCGCGTAATAATCGTCGAGCGGCAGCAGGTGGTCGAAAGTGGCCGTCAGCGAGTTCTCACGCTTGAGAATGCGCAGCACATTGCGCACCGCATGCGCGGCGGCAAATAGCGCAATCGAAGGGAAGGTCGCCGCAACCACGCCGGCGGCTTCGAGCTCTTCCAGGCTTCTACGTTTTGCTCCCGCCGCTTGCGACAACGTCGCCATGTGCGGGCAATCGACCTCGCGGATCACGCGCTTGATATCCTCGATCGCGTCCACGCCCTGCGGCTTAGCCAGATCGGCGCCGGCGGCGACGAAAAGCTGGCAACGCTCGATCGCCGCGTCGAGGCCTTCGACACCGGCGGCATCGGTGCGCGCGGCGATGAAAAAATCAGGATCGCGGCGGGCATCGAGCGCCGCTTTGATCTTGGCCAGCATCTGCTCGGTCGGGATCACCTGCTTGCCCGGCAAATAGCCGCAGCGATTCGGAAAGACCTGATCGCTAAAAAACATCCCGGCGACGCTCGCCGCTTCGAATGCCCGGATCATTTGGCGTACATTGTTGACGCCGCCAAAGCCGGTATCGGCATCGACAAAAACCGGAATCTCGACCGCGGCGCAAATGCGCGCGTAATGATCGGCATAGTCGCGCATGTTCGACTGGCCCATGTCAGCTTGCGCCATCATCGAGCCGATTGCGGCATAGCCGCCGGCGCACAGCGCTTCAAAGCCTTCAGCTTCCATGATGCGAGCCGACAATCCGTCATAGGCGCCCGGCATCAGCACTAGCCGTCTGCCGCTCATCAGCGCCCTGAATTTTTTGCGTACGTTCATTCGCGCACTCCTTTTCAGCGCCGCTCAGCGGCTGTCTCGCGCCGATTGCAGCCAAGGCTGCGCCGTTTGCGCGCGCGCCTCCCAGCTTGCTATCTCATCGACGTGTTTGAGCGTGAGGCCGATATCGTCGAGGCCTTCAATGAGCCGCGTGCGATCGGCGGCCGAAATTTCAAAGGCGATGTCCGGGCCGCCGGGGCCGCTGATCCGCTGCGTCACCAGATCGACTGTGAACGGCGCTTTGCCGTCGACCGCGACGACGCGGGCGATGAATTGATCGCCAAGCGCGGAGCCGAGCACGACCGGCAGCAACCCGTTCTGCAGACAGTTTTCGCGATAGATATCGGCAAAGCTTTTGGCGACGATGACGCGAATGCCATTGGCCAGCATGCTCCAGACCGCGGATTCACGGGACGACCCGGCGCCAAAGTTTTCGCCACTGACCAGAATACCCGCCGCGCGAAACTGCGGTTTGTTGAGGACAAAATCCGGATCCTCGCTTCCGTCTTCGCGCCGGCGCGCACGATGAAACAGCATGGCGCGATAATCTTCTTTCAAGCCGCGCGAATGCAGGATCGGCGCGATCTGATCGGTGTTGATGTCGTCCTTGATCAGTGGCGCGGCAATGCCGGTATGGCGGGTGAACGGCTGCGTCATGCCGCCCCCGGCGCGAGCTGGCGCGCGTCGGCAATCCGGCCTGCGATTGCGCTGGCGGCCGCAGTCGCCGGACTCGCGAGATGGGTTCGCACTTTCGGCCCCTGGCGATTTTCAAAATTGCGATTAGTGGTCGAGACGCAGCGCTCGCCGGGTTCTCCGCGATCGCCATTGCCGCCGGCGCACATCGAACATCCGGATTCGCCCCAGAAAAATCCGGCCTCGCGAAACACGCGATCGAGGCCAGCGGCCTCAGCTTCGCGTTTGACGCTTGACGAACCTGGCACGACCATGGCGACGACGCCCTCGGCAACATGCCGCCCACGTACGACGTCGGCCGCAACCTGCAAGTCCGGCAAGCGGCTATTGGTGCAGGAGCCGATAAAGACCCGGTCGATCGGCAATCCGAGGAGCGGCGTCCCCGGCGCCAGATCCATATAGCCAAATGCGCTCGCCGCAGCGGCACGGCGACCGGGATCGAGCGCAGCCGGATCCGGCACGCGGCCGGAAATTCCGACCACCTGGCTCGGGTCAGTGCCCCAGGTAATTTGTGGCTCGAGGCTCGTGCAATCGAGCCTCACTTCACGGTCAAAGCTGGCACCCTCGTCGCTTGCGAGCATGCGCCAATGCCGCAACGCGCAATCCCATTGCGCACCCTGCGGTGCGAATGGCCGCCGCGCCAGCCATTCGAACGTCACGTCATCGGGTGCGACAAAGCCTGAACGGCCGCCCATTTCGATGTTGAGATTGCACAAGGTCATCCGCTGCTCGATCGGCATCGCGCGGATCGCGGGGCCGGCATATTCGACGACGTGGCCCCGTGCACCGGCAACGCCGATCTCGGCGATGATGCGCAAGGCCACGTCCTTGGCGCTGACACTGGCGGCGAGCCGGCCGTCAAGCCGCACTCGCATGCTTTTGGGCCGCTTGATCGCCATGACCTGGGTAGCAAGAATGTGCGCAAGCTCGCTGGTGCCGCAGCCAAACGCGAGCGCACCGACGCCGCCGACCGTACTGGCGTGACTGTCCGGCACCGCATGCGTCGCGCCGGGCAGCACGATGCCGAGCTCGGGCGCGACGACATGGGAAATGCCTTGCTCCGGATCGTCGACATCGAACAGCCGGATGCGATTCGTGCGGCAGCCCTCGCGCATCGCCCTGATGAAAGCCGATTCCGAAGGGTTGGTGTCGTCGTCGCGGCCCGGTTTGGTCGCCACCGTATGATCCTGCACCGCAAAGGTCAGGTCGGCGCGGCGCACCGGCCGGCCTTGCTTTTGCAACTGCGCGAAGGCGTGATGGGCGTGCAGCTCATGCAGCACATGGCGGTCGATATAGATGAGATCGCGGCCATCGGCGCGCTGCGCGACGCGATGAAAGTCCCATATTTTGTCGAATAAAGTTTGCTGCATGATTGTGGTGTTCACGCCGGGCGGCACATTTTGATTGCGCCGGCGTTGTTACGCAAGGCAGCTTCGAAAGGTGACTTCATGCCTGGCATCGTCGGTATTGACCACCTCGTTCTCAGCGTCGGCGATTTCACCCGGTCAAAGGCTTTCTATAACAAGCTGTTGACCTTTCTCGGCTTCAAGCTCAAGCACGAATACGACGACATGGCTGGGTGGAGCAACGGCAAGACGCTGTTCTGGATTGCCGCCGCCGATGCCGAGGGTCGGAAACACAAATATCGCAAAGGCGATATCGGCTTTCATCACTACGCCTTCGAAATGGCAAGCCGCAAAGACATCGACGCGCTTGGCGCCTTTCTCGAAAAGAATGGCATGAACATCGTTGATCCGCCCGGCGAATATTACGGACGTGAATACTACGCCGTCTATTTTACCGATCCCGACGGCATGAAGCTCGAAGCCATGATCTGGGCGCCGCCGGAGAAGCGCAGCGCCAAGAGGCTCAAGCCAGAAACGCGGAGGAAGACCAAGAAAAAATCGAATTCTTAAGTTCGCGCCCCGCCGCGCGCCGAAACGGTCCCCTCGCCACCGTTTCAAAAGCGACCGCCGCCGCGTACAAATGACTCTCGCGGAATCGGAATCCCGCGGCCGCACGTGAACCGCTCGAAGTCAATCGCAAATTGGACAACATGAGTAAGCCGGACGGACTTTCAGCGGTGCGGGCAGAGATCGCGCGCGCCTGTCGCGACGCTGGGCGCGATCCGGCCGGCGTCACCTTGGTCGCGGTGTCGAAGACATTCGCGGCCGACGCGATCGAGCCCGTGATCGCTGCGGGGCAGCGCGTATTCGGAGAAAACCGTGTGCAGGAGGCCAAGGCGAAATGGCCGCCGCTGCTTTCGCGTCACCCAGGCCTTGAACTGCATCTCGTCGGCGCGCTGCAGTCGAATAAGGCAAAGGAGGCCGTACAGCTATTCGACGCCATCCATTCCGTCGACCGCGCAAGCCTCGCCGAAGCGCTCGGCAAAGAGATCGCCAAACAAGGGCGGCGCCCGCTGCTTTTTGTCGAGATCAATACCGGCGCCGAGCCGCAGAAGGCCGGCGTGCGCCCGCAGGAGGCCGACGCCTTCCTGACAGCCTGCCGCGACCGCTATGGGCTCGCCATTTCCGGTCTGATGTGCCTGCCGCCGCAGAACGAAGCGCCGGCGCCGCATTTCGCACTCACCGCCAAAATTGCCCGACGCAATGGGCTGGCGCTCCTGTCCATGGGCATGAGCGCGGACTATCCGACGGCGATCGCCTTCGGCGCCACGCATGTGCGCGTCGGCACCGCTATTTTCGGTGCTCGCGATCTAGGAATGAACGATAATTCGCGTCTTGCGGGATAGCCTGCGCACCAACTGCTGCAATTCACCGCGCGAAAGCGCGACACAGCCCGCTGTCGGGCCAAAACCCGGCCTCGCGACATGAATGAATACGGCGCTGCCGCGGCCGGCAACGCGCGGCCGGGCGTTGTGGTCGATTTCGACGACCAGATCGTAAAGCCCATCGGCGCGCTTTAGGCGGTCGCCTGGTTCATTGGCCGACCGCCGGAACGGGCGGTTATAGCGCCGGTCCTTGGGGTCTTCGCACCAGGCATCGTCCGCCGCGATTCGCCGGACCGGCAGGAGGGTACGCGGGCGCGGCAAACGGTCCGACCGCCACCACAGCCGAACCGGATGAAATTGGCCGGCAGGCGTGGCGCCATCGCCTTCGCGTTTTGCCGCCTTGACGCCTGCCCGGCCCAGAGCGGCGCGAATCGCGCGCTGCCCTGACACGAGCCAAGCCTGCGCGCGCAGCCGCGGGCTGACGTGCACATGGATTGCGGACAGCGAGGTCTTGCGCACCGGCTTGTGTCTGCGTTTTGCCATGAGCTGTCGCGGAGTTCTCAAGCGCAATCGTTTCCACCCAAACTGAACTACTGCGCTAACGTTCTGCGCTCTAACGTTTTGTGGTCACATGATCTTTTCGGAAAACCGGTTTCCCCTTTTCAAGATCATGCTCTAGTATCCTCGACCGTTCTACTTGCGCGCCAAGCGGCGCGCCAAAAGCGGCGGGTGAGCTCTGATTTAATGCCGAATACGCGTAAGATTCTCATTGTCGATGACGATCCGGAACTGCGGGATGCGCTGACCGAACAGCTGTCGCTGCACGAAGAATTCGAAGCCGTCGCGGCCGAAAACGGCAGCAAAGGTGTCCAAGCCGCCAAAGCCGGACAGATCGACCTCGTCATCATGGATGTGGGGCTGCCGGACATCGACGGCCGCGAGGCTGTGCGCATCCTGCGCAAGAACGGGTTTAAGGCGCCGATCATCATGCTCACCGGCCACGATACCGATTCCGACACCATTCTCGGGCTCGAATCCGGCGCGAACGACTACGTCACCAAGCCGTTCCGATTCGCGGTACTGCTGGCGCGCATTCGTGCCCAGCTGCGCCAGCACGAGGCCAGTGAGGACGCGGTCTTCACCATCGGGCCCTACACGTTTCGGCCCAGTTCCAAACTCCTGCTCAATCCCAAGGGCAACAAGGTGCGGCTGACGGAGAAGGAAACCTCGATCTTGCGCTATCTCTATCGCGCCGGTCAGCGGCCGGTCTCGCGCGAGACGCTGCTGCAAGAGGTGTGGGGTTACAATTCCGGTGTCACCACGCACACTTTGGAAACGCATATTTATCGGTTGCGGCAGAAGATCGAAAAGGACGCCGCCGCGCCCGCGATTCTGGTCACCGAAGCCGGCGGCTATAAATTGGTGCCGTGATCGCGGATTGGCATGAGCATCGACGACGACATCGCATTCCTTGAACGGGTGCCGATGCTGGCCCAGTTGGGTGAGAGTGCGTTACGCATTCTCGCGATCGGCTCGGAGAGCTATTCCGTCAGCGAGGGCGAAACGCTCTTTGCGCCCGGTGAGAGCGCCGATTGTGCCTATGTGGTTCAGCATGGTTCATTTGCCGTTAAGCCGGAAGCGGCGAACGGGATCGAAAGCGTCGCCGAACCTGGAAGCCTGCTCGGCGAATCCGCGCTGCTCATCGAAACAGCGCGAAGCGCGACGGCGATCGCGCGGGAAGATTCCATCGTGTTACGGATTTCTCGCGCCATGTTCCTGAAAATGCTGGAAAGCAATCCGGAAGCGGCGCAACGCCTGCGTACATTATTCGCCTCGCGCGCGGATCAATTGGCGCGCGACTTCGAGAGAGTTCACGCCATTCTGGCGCGCGGCACCGGACCGCAATAGCGCTTCCGATCGCATCTATACTTCAAGCGTCGCCGTCACCGGCACGTGGTCGGACGGCCGTTCGGCGCCGCGGTAATGCCTGGCGATGGCGATTGCGGCGACGCGGTCGGCGAGCATCGGCGAAGTCCAGATATGATCGAGACGACGGCCTTTATCGGCCGTGGCCCAGTCCGGCGAACGATAGCTCCACCAGGTGTAGAGTTTGGCTGGCTCAGGCGCGAACTGGCGCATGCTGTCGACCCAGTCTCCGGCTTTCTGCACGCCGACGAGCTTTTCGCATTCGATCGGCGTATGGGAGACGACGCGCAGCATCTGCTTGTGGCTCCAGACGTCGTGCTCGAGCGGCGCGACATTGAGATCGCCGACCAGAATCGCGCGCTCGGTGGCTTGCGGGCGCAAGCGGGCACTGGCGCGCATTTCGTCGAGGAAGCCGAGCTTGTGGGCGAATTTCCGATTGAGCTGCGGATCGGGAATGTCGCCGCCGGCGGGCACGTAAAAATTATGCACCGTTATGGGATCGCGCAGACCGGCGCGCTCGCCGAATTCCGCCGCGACGTGACGACAATCGGCCTTGCGGCAGAACGTCTGGATCTCGAACCGCTCGAACGGCAGCCGCGAGAGAACGACGACGCCGTGATAGCCCTTCTGGCCGTTGAGCGCCGCATAGTCATAGCCAAGGCGTTTGAACCGCTTGAGCGGAAATTTGTCGTCCGGGCATTTGGTTTCTTGCAGGCACAAAATATCGGGACGCACCGCCTTGATGAAGCGCGCCACCAGATTGATGCGCAGCCGGACGGAATTGATGTTCCAGCTTGTAATGGTCAGCTTCACGGGAATCGAGAGTCGGCAATCAGGGATCGGATGTCACGTGTCAAAAATAAATACGCATCGGTCAAAAACAAGCCAGCAAATATTCGGGTAATCCACCGATCCCTGATGGCGGATCCCCGATAGCCGACTACCGATCACTGCACCCCGGTCTGATCGCGCTGGTAATTGATGACGAACAGATTCGGATCGGGCTTCTTGGTCGAATCGAGATTGTAGACCGCGACGGTGGTGTCGAAGCCTTGCGGATCGGTCACCGTCCATTGCTTGAGCGTCAAGTCCTTGGCGTCGAACATGATCATCAGGCGATCGGTGCCGATCAAAAGCTGCTTCTGTTCGATCACCACGGTTGCAAAACTATCGTCGGCGCTCACGCTAACCACATCGGTGTCGCGCAACAGATCTATCCGCTCGGCCAAAAGATAGCGTAGCGGCGTCTGCGACAGCGGATAAAGATCCTGGGTAGCGAGCTTGCGGTCGCGCACCACGACCGAAGAGCCGTCGGAAATAATGTCGATCGGACTGGGCGGATTGTATTCAAAGCGCACGCGTCCGGGCTTCTGTATATAGAACGTGCCTTCGGTGCGTCCGCCGTCGGGGCCGACCTGGACGAATTTACCCACCATGGTCTGCACGCTCGAGAGGTAATTGCTGATCCGGTCGAGCAGCGCACGCTGCTTGGCATCGAAGGGCGACGGCGGCTCCGGCGCGCTGGGCGCTGGCGTGGCGGTGGATGACTTGTTGCCGAACAACGCCGAAAAAGGAAACAGGCTCGGCGTCTGGCGCGTTTCGGGTGCTGGCTTGGTCGCAGCCGGCGGCGGCGCGGTCCCGGTTTTCGGTAACGGCGCCGGAACCGGCAACGGCACGTTTTCGCTCACGGCCGGATCGGCCGAAGTCCGGGTCGGCGCGAGGATTACGACAAAAATCGTGGCAACAATCGCGGCCACAAAACCGCGGCATAAGCCGCTCGCAGTCCGGCGAAGAATCGGCGCAATCGCGATCAAGCCAGACCTCGCCGGGCGCTTTGGCGCCATAGTCCCCCTCCCGCCGCTGCGCTCTGCACGCACGCCCTGCCAGAAACGAGCTTGGCTAAATGCGCGTTATGGCAAATTCGCGACTGACTGTGTCGAATTGAGCACTCAAAAACCGGCTCTCAATAGGCATCCTCGTCAGCGGCTTCAACCAGGATTTCCCGCTTACCGGCATGATTCGGCTGGCCGATAATGCCTTCCTCCTCCATGCGTTCCATCAGCGAGGCGGCACGGTTGTAGCCAATCTGCAGCCGCCGCTGAATATAGCTGGTCGAAGCCTTGCGGTCGCGCGTCACGATCGCCACCGCCTGTTGATAAAGATCGCCGCCTTCGCCGGCGCCCATCGCAGTGGCGTCGAAGATCGGATTGCCGTCCTCGTCCTGCGGATCTTCGGCGGTCACTTCTTCGAGATATTCCGGCACGCCTTGCGATTTCAGATGACGCACCACCCGCTCGACCTCTTCGTCGGACACGAACGGCCCGTGCACGCGGCTGATGCGGCCGCCGCCGACCATGTAGAGCATGTCGCCCTGGCCGAGGAGCTGCTCGGCGCCTTGTTCGCCAAGGATGGTCCGGCTGTCGATCTTTGACGTGACCTGGAACGATATGCGGGTCGGAAAATTGGCCTTGATCGTACCGGTGATGACGTCGACCGAAGGGCGTTGCGTGGCGAGGATCACATGCAGGCCGGCGGCGCGCGCCATTTGCGCCAGGCGTTGCACCGCGCCTTCGATGTCCTTGCCGGCGACCATCATCAGGTCGGCCATCTCGTCGACGATGACGACGATATAGGGCAGCGGCTCGAGATCGAGCTCCTCGTTCTCGTAGATCGCTTCGCCGCTTTCGCGATCATAGCCGGTGTGAACCGTGCGGCTGAGTTTTTCGCCCTTGCTTTTGGCTTCGGCGAGCCGCGCATTGTAGCTATCGATATTGCGCACGCCGAGCTTCGACATTTTCTTGTAGCGCTCTTCCATCTCGCGCACCGCCCATTTGAGCGCCACCACCGCCTTTTTCGGATCGGTGACCACCGGCGTGAGCAGATGCGGGATGCCGTCATAGACGGACAGTTCGAGCATTTTCGGATCGACCATGATCAGTCGGCACTGATCCGGGCGCAGCCGGTAAACCAGGCTCAGGATCATCGTATTGATGGCGACCGATTTGCCGGAGCCGGTCGTGCCGGCGATCAACAGATGCGGCATGCGTTGCAGATCGACGAGCACCGCCTCGCCGCCGATTGCCTTGCCAAGGCAAAGCGGCAGCCGCGCCGAGGTCTCGGCATAATCGCGCGACGCCAAAAGTTCGCGCAGATAGACCCGCTCGCGCGTCGGATTGGGCAGTTCAATGCCGATGGCATTTCGGCCGGACACCACCGCGACGCGCGCCGACAATGCGCTCATCGAGCGGGCGATATCGTCGGCGAGACTGATGACCCGCGACGACTTAATTCCCGGCGCCGGTTCGAGTTCGTAGAGCGTCACCACCGGGCCCGGTCGTGCATTGATGATTTCGCCGCGCACCCCGAAATCGGCCAGCACGCCTTCGAGCGCGACCGCGTTCTCCTGCAGGACATCGCTCGACATGGTGGCGCGGCCGACCCGGCTGGGCGGGTTTAGGAATTCGAGCGCCGGAAGCACATAACCGCCGCTGGAGCGCCGCGGTCGCGGGCGGGACTTGCGCACCGGCGCGGGCTCGCTCCCCGCCTCATCGGCCTCCTCGTCGCTGTCGGCGTCCGCAACCGCGCCGAAGCGCGGTTCGATTCGCCCGCGCAAGACGGCCTCGGGAGACGGCATCGGCCGCCGCTTGCGGCGGCCGATGAGCCGCGCCAAACGCGCCCGCAGGCTGAGAAACGAATGCGTGAGCCAGCCGAGCGAGATCCAGCCGCGGTCACGATCTTCCTCACTTTGCGCTGCTGTTTCCTCGTCGTTGTCCTCATCGTCATCGACATCCGCAACGCGCCACAACAGGCCGGAAGCGACGGCGATTGCGAGGATAGCTGCGGCGCCGAGCACGACGGCGGCGATAACGCTGTTGCCGCCGCGAATCGGCACATGAAACAAGAGAACCGGCACCCGCAGGAGGGCATCGCCGACTACCCCGCCGAGCCCGCACGGCAGCGGCCAATGCGTGCTGCGCGGCAGGCAGGACGCTACGGCGGCGGCGAGCACGGCGCCAACCGGCCACAGGATCACGCGCAGCCGCTCGTGTCCCATGGCGCGGTGCCCCAAGAGACGATAGCCCCAAATGGCGACCGGCAAAATCAAGGCCAGCGCGCCGAGCCCCAAAAGTTGCATCATCAGGTCGGCGGCCACAGCGCCCGGCCAGCCCACCAAATTGCGCACCGGAGCGTCGGTGGCGTGGCTGAGCGACGGATCTGCGACCGACCAGCTGGCGAGCGCCAGCGCCGCTATCATGGCGAGGCCGATCAGAACGATTCCGCACAGTTCGGTGGCCCGCCGCCGCGCCATGGCGCCGAGCTCGCCGGTCATCGCGGCCACGCCGTCAAGGCTGCGCTCGATCATCGACATGGTTTTGCTCGCCTTAGCCTCTTACGCATTCGATCGCGCTCGTCATTGCGAGAAGCCCGAAGGGCGACGAAGCAATCCAGTTTTAGGCTTGCTGGATTGCTCCGCTGCGCTCGCAATGACGAATTCACGGCGCTCACCTCAGCACCGTGACCAGGCGATGCAACGCCTCGGCGGTGATCGCTTTGTCTTGCACCATGGCGACGCGGATATAGTCCGCGCCGGGATTGCCGCCGTCGGCCTGTTCGCGCGCGACATAGCGGCCCGGCACGACGCGCAAGCCGGCTTCGCGCCACAGCCGCTGCGTCACCGCTTCGCTGCCGCCATAGGCCGCGACGTCGAGCCAGAGGAAAAATCCGCCGGCGGGCCGGCGATAATTGTAGCGGTCGCCGACGATCTGATCGGCGAGATCGAATTTCTCGCGATAAAGGCGGCGATTGTCTTCGACATGTTTCTCATCGCCATAAGCGGCGATGGCGACGTGCTGCAACGGCGTCGGCACTTGCGGCGCGGCGACATTGCGCAATTCCAGATAGCTCGCCAGAAATTTGCGGTCGCCGGCAGCAAAGCCGACTCGCAAGCCGGGCAGGCTGGAGCGCTTCGACAGCGAATGAAAGACGACGACGTTCGCAAAATCGGCGCCGGCGGCTTCGAGCATGCCCGGCGGCGCGCGGTCGGAGTAAATTTCGCAATAGCATTCGTCGGAGAGAACGAGAAAACCAAAGCGCCGCGCCAGCGCAGTCAGCTTTTCCAGATAGGCGCGGTCCGCCACCGCGCCTTGCGGATTCGCCGGTGAGGCGAGATAGACGGCGACCGTGCGCGCCAGGAGTTCGTCGTTCAGCGCATCGAGATCGGGGAGAAAGCCAGTCGCCGCAGTCGCTGGCAGATAGACCGGCTCGCAATCCGCCGCGATCGCGCCGGCGGCGTAAGCTGCATAGAACGGATTGGGGATGAGGATGGCGGGCTTGGTTCCGGATTTTGCGGTGCGCGCCGCCGCGTAATTGCGGGCCGCAATGCCGGCGAGGAAAAGGCCCTCGCGGGTCCCATTGAGCACCAGTACTTCCGACGCCGGATCGACGCGGCGTGGCAGCCGGTAACGGCGGTCGAGCCATTGGCCGACGGCGGCGGTGAACTCCTCGAGGCCGCGGTTCATCGGGTAGCGGCCGAATTCGGCGACATGGGCGGCGATCACCGCGCCGACGAAAGGAGGAATCGGATGCTGCGGCTCGCCGACGGCAAGACTGATCGGCGATTGTCCCGGCGGGGCATCCCCAAGGAGCTCGCGCAGGCGCACGAACGGCGAGCGAGCACTCGGCGCGCCGGCAGACGTGGCGCGAACAAGGTTCGGGGCAGACTCGGGCGTCATCCTGTACATCAATGAACAGCGGGACCGCCCGCCGCACCTACGCTTGGATAACATAGGAGCGGCGGGGTTAAGACCCGATTAACCAATCGGGCTGGGGCAAGCTACGCCGGATGTACGCACCTTCATCCCTCCCCGCGACAGCGGGGAGGGGGGACCGCGCGTTTGCGCGGTGGGAGGGGCGGCGCCATCTACGCACTTTCAACTACGCCAGCGAGGCGTTACCTCACACGCCCCCTCCACCGCACTTCGTGCGGTCCCCCTCCCCCGCTTGCGCGGGGGCGGACGAGTTCGATCATTCTCGCGGCGCGCCTTTGCGCCCGAGCTATGCCACGCAACTCTCAGAGATCGTCACCACCGGACTTGATCCGGTGGTCCATACTGACGTGACGCCCACGAGCACCGGTGGAAAGCACTGCGTAAGCGAAGCTTCTGCATGGATGCCCGGGTCAAGCCCGGGCATGACGAAAGGGACGAACGGGAAAGAACGAAAGAAAATGTCGGAGGCGAAACGCCGACAGACGCAATGGGTATTCTGCCGTGGCGTCGGCCACGGCCGCGCCTGCATCGGCAGGCGCACATCTATCGGCGTTCCACCGCGGTTCTCGCCCCAAGGAGTCTTTCATCGCAAGGGACTCAGCCTCAGGCCATGCTTCCTGGGACCCGGCCTGTTTGTATGACGGGCTTTCCCCGCCCCTGCCTGTCCCAGTCCAGCGAATGCACCTCGCGCCCCGGTCATAGTGCCGAGGGGTTGATGCCCAAAGCCGCCCGGGAGCGGGTTGCAAATCCGCGCGCGGGCGCCGCACTCGCCCCGTGCTTACGGCCTGCCGGCCGCGGCGCGTCCGATTGGGCGAGATTCGAGACCATATGTAACTGGAACGGGGACATTTGTCAATAGTGCGTCGCTGTTACGGAGACAGACCGCCGGGGCGGGTATAGAAAGGTAAGCTCTTGTAGAGTAATGTGCTTTGCCTTATGTTCTGCGTTTGTTCTGGAGCCCATATGGCGGATTTGACCAGCATTGAGTGGACAGATGCCACATGGAACCCGGTCACGGGTTGCACAAAGATCAGCGCGGGATGTGACCATTGCTACGCCGAGCGTTTTTCCGAGCGCTTTCGTGGGACCCGCGGGCATCCATTCGAACAAGGGTTCGATCTAACCCTTCGACCCGAACGGCTGAACCAACCATTGAGCTGGCGATCACCCCGAATGATTTTTGTGAACTCCATGAGCGACCTGTTTCACAAGGAGATTCCAAAAGAGTTTATCGGGCGCGTGTTTGACACAATGGAGGCTGCGTCGTGGCACACCTTCCAAGTGCTTACGAAACGATCATCGTTGATGCGTGACTTTTTACGCAAACGATATCTCGGACGACGAGTACCATTTCATATCTGGTTCGGCGTCTCGGTCGAGGACGGCACGAAGACATCCCGCATACGGCACCTGCGCGACACACCCGCTAGTATACGCTTCATCTCGATCGAACCGCTAATCGGTCCTGTTGAAACACTTGATCTAACTGGAATCGACTGGGTCATCGTCGGAGGTGAGAGCGGGCCCGGCGCGAGGCCGATGAAAAAAGAGTGGGCCATCCACATTCGCAATCTATGCGTGGAAGCGCGTGTACCATTTTTCTTCAAGCAATGGGGTGGGCGTACCCCAAAAACCGGAGGTCGGCTGCTCGAAGGTCAGGAGTGGAGTCAGTTTCCCGCGATCAATCAGTTGCAAAATCAATTGGAAATTCGAGCAGTCATGTGACTCAATTCGATGAAATCGGTCGATGGTCTGAGCTGAAACTTGAGATTGTCGAGAAATATGGTGCCGCCTATACGACTGCCTTTGCCGGCCCAACGGGAAGGAAGCTTAAAAAATATTACATAGACGCCTTCAGTGGTGCCGGAGTTCATGTCGCTAGGGACACAGGACGACAAGTCGAAGGCAGCCCGGCGCGCGCTCTTAGGGTTCGACCGCCATTTGATCATTTTTATTTCATAGACATGAATCCAGAGAAGACCGCGTATCTAAGAACGCTGTGTGGTGCTCGGCAGGACGTTGATATCATCACAGAAGATGCCTCACTTTACCTCACTAAAAAGCTGCTACCGGTTATTCAGTTTGAAAAATTTAATCGCGCCTTATGCTTGCTCGACCCTATGGGCTTCATCTAGACTGGAAAGTCATGCGGCAAGCCGGCTTGAGTCGAGCTATTGACGTGTTCCTGAATTTTCCAGTGATGGACATGAATCGAAATGCGATCTGGAAGAATCCGGAGCGAGTGCCGCGGGATGGAATCGATCGCATGAATCGCTTTTGGGGTGACGAAACCTGGAGACAAGCTGCATACGGCGAAAGTCCCCAGTACAATCTTTTTTCCAAGCCTGACCGCGTGAAGCAGGACAACGACGCAATTGTTGCCGCATTTCGCGAACGCTTAAAAACGACAGCCGGATTCAGCTTCGTTCCGGAGCCGCTTCCGATGAAAAACAGTAACAACGCGATAGTGTACTATCTTTTCTTGGCCTCTCCAAAACCCGTTGCACAGAAAATCATCGAAGGAATCTTTTAAAAATACAGATAGAAATCCACTTCCCGCCCCCGACTGTCCATTCATCCACAGCCAATGTGCCTCAATAAATTAGCTGAGCACTTTTACTCTGCTGTCTTCAACTCATCCCCTTAGCCCCGCCAACTCCACCGGCCCCTCGAACAGGCCGGCGATCAGTTTGAGCGACGCCGCGGCGCGCGCGTC
>Ga0335081_10008782_pt1 | contig 16216 bp, 14 predicted proteins | sample Lox_Sample_35_FD_206713 | JGI IMG/M metagenome (GOLD analysis project Ga0335081, IMG submission 206713) | Soil microbial communities from Loxahatchee National Wildlife Refuge, Florida, United States - Lox_Sample_3.5 | ecosystem: Environmental > Terrestrial > Soil > Wetlands | place: USA... | reverse complement strand
ACCGTGAACTGGAGCCCGATCCGCAAGCTCATCTCGCGCGGCGGGAGCTTCTACGCCCGGACGATCCTGGGAATCCCGGTGCGCGACCTGACCGGCGGCTTCAAGTGCTTCCGTCGCCAGGTGCTCGAGGCCATCGACCTGCCGACGGTGGAATGCTCCGGCTACGCCTTCCAGATCGAGCTCACCTACCGGGCGATCCGAAAGGGCTACCGCGTCCGCGAGATCCCCATCGTGTTCGTGGACAGGCGGGTGGGCCAGTCGAAGATGTCGAGGCGGATCGTGCTGGAAGCTCTCTCCAAAGTGTGGTCCATTCGGGCGAGCGGCTTTCGCTAGCGGTCCCGGAGGAGCGCGCCCGCGATAAATGGCCCGCGAGGTCCTGACGCAGAGCCTCGTCGCGCTCTCCGCGATCTTCGTGGTGGTGGATCCGTTCGCCGCCGTCCCGTTCTTCCTCGCCATGACCTCCGACCAGTCGGCCGAGGGCCGGCGCGACACCGCCAAGCGCGCCTCGGTCGGCACCGTCCTCATCCTGGCGGCCTTCGGCGTGGCCGGGGCGGTGGTCTTCCGGGCGCTCGGGATCACGATCCCGGCGTTCAAGATCGCCGGTGGGATCCTCCTGCTCCTCATCGCCGTCGACATGATCCGGACGAAGCCGTCCGCGGCCCGCATCACCGCCACCGAGGTCGAGGCCGGTGCCGCCAAGGACGACGTCGCCATCGTGCCCTTGGCGATGCCCCTGCTCGCCGGGCCGGGGTCCATCGCCACCGTCATCGTCCTCATGGGGCGCGCCAACCAGCACCACTGGTGGGGTGGCGCCCCGGTCCTGGGTGCGGTGCTGGTGACCGGGCTCGTCACCTACTGGGTCCTCGCCGGCGCCACGCGCGTCGAGCGCGTGATGGGGCACACCGGGATGAACATCCTCGAGCGCGTGGCCGGCATGCTGCTCGCCGCCATCGCCCTGCAGTTCATGATCGACGGGGCCGCCGAGGCGTTCCCCGGACTCCTGCGCTGACGAGGGGCGGGATCGGCGCCGCGCCCCCGGAGACCGCCATGAACGCCACCGACAGCTTCCGCCGCGCCCGGGACTTCCTCCTCGCCCACCGGGAGGACTGGCAGGCCGCCTACCGGGGCTTCCGCTGGCCCGCCCTCGACCGGTTCAACTGGGCCCTCGACTGGTTCGACGTCATTGCCGAGGACAACGGTCGGAGCGCCCTGCACATCGTCGAGGAATACGGAGCCGAGGTGCGCCTCAGCTACCTCGAGCTGGCGGAGCGGTCCAACCGGGTGGCCGTCTTCCTGCGCCGCACCGGAGTGGAGCGCGGCGATCGCGTCCTCATGATGCTCCCGAACTGCGTGCAGATCTGGGAGGTCATGCTCGCCGCCATGAAGCTCGGCGCCGTGGTCATCCCCGCCACCACGCTCCTGACACCCGAGGATCTCCGCGACCGGCTGCAGCGCGGCGAGGTCCGTCACGTCGTCACGAACCCCGACGGAGCCGAGAAATTCCGGGGAATCGGCCAGGGCTTCTCGAGGATTGTGGTGGGCGAGCAGGTCCCGGGCTGGATCTCCTACCAGGGCGCCTACGACGAGTCCTCGCACTTCATCCCGCACGGCGAGACTCACATCAACGATCCGGTCCTCCTCTACTTCACGAGCGGGACCACCGCCAAGCCCAAGCTCGTGCTGCACACGCAGCGGAGCTACCCGGTGGGGCACCTCTCGACGATGTACTGGATCGGGGTCCGGGAGGGGGACGTCCACATGAACGTGAGCTCGCCGGGGTGGGGCAAGCACGCCTGGTCGAGCTTCTTCGCGCCCTTCAACGCGGGCGCCACCGCCTTCGTCCACAACTACGCCCGCTTTCAGCCGCGGAGCACGCTCGAGGTGCTCGAGCGCCACGCCGTCACGATCCTGTGCGCCCCTCCCACCGTCTGGCGCATGTTGATCCTCGAGGACCTCTCGCGCTACCGGGTGAGCGTGCGGGAGGCGCTGTCCGCCGGGGAGCCCCTCAACCCGGAGGTGATCGAGAAGGTGCGCAACGCCTGGAGGACGACCATCCGCGACGGGTACGGCCAGACCGAGACGACCGCCCAGATCGGCAACACCCCGGGCCAGGCCGTGAAACCCGGCTCCATGGGTCGGCCCCTGCCCGGGTACGAGGTGGCCCTGCTCGACCCGGCGGGCCAGCCCGGCGACGAGGGCGAAATCTCGCTGCGCCTCGAGACCCGCCCGGCCGGCTTGATGGCCGGTTACATCGACGATCCGACCCTGAACGAGTTCGTCGCGCGCGACGGGCATTTCCACACGGGCGACCTCGCCAGCCGCGACGCCGACGGGTACATCACCTACGTCGGTCGGGCCGACGACGTCTTCAAGAGCTCCGACTATCGCATCAGCCCCTTCGAGCTGGAGAGCAGCCTCATCGAGCACGACGCGGTGGCGGAGGCCGCGGTGGTCCCGAGCCCGGACGCGGTGCGCGGCGTGGTCCCGAAGGCGTTCCTCATCCTGCGGCCGGGGCAGGCGCCGTCGAGGGATCTGGCGCACGACATCTTCAAGTTCGTCCGCCGTCGCCTCGCCCCCTTCAAGCGGGTGCGCCGCCTCGAGTTCTCCGACCTGCCGAAGACCATCTCCGGGAAGATACGCCGGGTGCAGCTGCGCGACCGGGAGCGACAGCGCCACTCCCCGGACGCGCGCGCCCCCCACGAGTACTGGCAGGAGGACTTCCCCGACCTGAAGACGTGAGCCCCGCAATCCCCGGGACGGGTCGCGGCGCGACCGTCCCATGGTATGACTCGACACCTCGCCGTCACACGATCCCCCGCGCCTCGCCGCGGGGCCGGAGCCGGAGACCCCGCACCATGGCCCAGCGCATCGTCCGCACCTTCTCTATCCTTGGCGCCGACGGCGCCGGCAAGACCGCGCTCGTCGAGGCGCTCCTCCGGGTCGCGGACGCGAAGCGGGCGAGCCCCGAGGGCAGCACCTCTCGACTCGACGCCGAGCCGGAAGAGAAGAAGAGGAACTTCACCCTCTCCATCCATCCCGAGACGTTCGAGGAGGGCGGGCGCACCTTCAACGTGCTCGATACCCCCGGGTTCGCCGCCTTCATCAACGAGGCGGAGTGGGCCCTGCAGGTGACCGACGGGGCCGTGCTCGTCGTCTCCGCCGTGGACGGGACCCACAACCGCACCGAGCGCATCTACGACGCGCTCGCGGAGTCGAAGCTCCCGGCGATCGGCCTGGTGGGGCGGCTCGACCACGAACAGGCCGACTTCAGGCGGACGCTCTCCGACATCGAGGCTTCCCTCAAGGTGAAGCCGGTGCCGGTCCACCTCCCCGTCGGCCAGGGGGCCGCCCTGAAGGGGATGGTCGACCTGCTCACCATGAAGGCCCACCTCTACGATAAGCCGTTCGGCAGGATGGCGGAGGCGGAGGTGCCGGCGGACATGCGAGCGGAGGCGGACGCGGCCCGGACGGCGCTGGTGGAGGCCGCCGCCGAGTCCGACGACGAGCTGCTCGGAAAGTACCTGGAGGGCGGCAGCCTCACCGCCGACGAGGTCATCCGCGGGCTGACCGCCGGCGCCCTCCAGCAGAAGTTCCTGCCGGTGGCGATGGCGGCGGCGAAACCCGGAATCGGGGTCCGCGAGCTCCTCGAGCTGGTGACCCTGCTCTTCCCGCCCCCGGAGGGGCGCACCGTCAGGGGCAAGGACCTCGCCGGCAAGGAGGTCGAGCTCCGGGGGGACGCCGGGGCTCCCTTCTGCGCCCAGGTCTTCCGCACCACCATCGACCACTTTGCCGGCCGCGTGGACTACCTGCGCGTCCGCTCCGGTACCCTGAAGCCCGACGCGGTGGTCATGAACCCGCGCACCCGCGTGGAGGAGCGCATCGCCCGGCTCTACCGGACCGACGGCGCCCAGCAGGTAGAGGTGACGTCGGCCGGGCCCGGGGACGTCGTCGTCCTGCTCAAGCTCAAGGACGCTCGCACCGGGGACACGCTCTGCGACAAGGACAACGTGGCGGTGCTCCCCGACTTCAAGCAACCCAACCGTCCCGTCGCCTACGCCGTGCAGGCCAAGGGCTCCGGGGACGACAAGGCCACCGCCGGGCTGCAGAAGCTGATCGAGGAGGATCCTTCCCTCGAGCTGGGACGGGCCGCCGACACCGGCGAGTTCCTGCTCAAGGCGACGGGCCAGGCGCACATCGAGGTGACGGTCGAGAGGCTGAAGCGCAAGCACGGGGTGGAGATCCAGCTGGCCGTCCCCACCCCGGCGTACCTCGAGACCATCACCGTCTCCTCCAAGGCCCAGGGCAAGTTCAAGCGGCAGACCGGCGGCCACGGACAGTACGGGGACTGCACCCTCGAGCTCTATCCGCTGCCGCGCGGCTCTGGCTTCGAGTTCGAGGACGCCATCGTCGGCGGGGTCATCCCGCGCCAGTTCATCCCCTCGGTGGAGAAGGGCGTCCGGGGCGCTCTCGGGTCCGGTCCCTTGGCGGGGTACCCCGTGGTCGACTTCCGCGCCAAGCTGGTCTTCGGCAGCTACCACGACGTCGACAGCTCCGACATGGCCTTCCAGATCGCGGGGTCGATGGGGTTCAAGAAGGCCATGCAGGAGGCCCGCCCCATCCTGCTCGAGCCCATCATGAAGCTCGACGTGCGCGTCCCCGAAGAGTACGTGGGGCCGGTGATGGGCGACCTCAACAGCCGCCGGGCCAAGGTGCAGGGAATGGAGCCCATCGCCCGCGGCGTCGCCATCCGGGCGCTCTGCCCGCACGCGGAGGCGATGACCTACGACGCCGAGCTCCGCTCCCTCACCCAGGGCGTCGGGTACTTCACCATGGAGCCGTCGCACTACGAGCCGGTGCCGCCCCACATCGCCCAGAAGATCATCGAGAAGCGCCGCGCCGAGGGCAAGGTGAAGGGGATGGAGGAGGAAAAGTAGCCTGAAGGGGCGGCCCCCGGGCTATCGGGCCCGGACGGCGCGCCGCAACAGGGTCTTGCGCCTCTCCCCCGGCACGCGCTGCGGATCGGAGAGGTAGACGTCGTGCTGGCGGCCGTGAAAGGCGAGGCCGTGCTCCGCAGCAGCCCGCTGCATGCGTGCCAAGGTCTGGGCCTGGCTTTGCCAGGGCCCGACGTGGAGCGCCTGGATGCAGCGCCCTTCCTTCAGGTCCTCGAGCCGCACGGCGCTCTCGTGGGCGAGCGCTCCCGGATCCCCGAGGTCACCGGCGGCGCCGGCGATGTCGACGCGGCGGACGAAGCTCGGCATCCGCAGCAAGAGCTTCCAATGGCGGTCCGCGGGGCACCCGCCGCCGGGGTCGAGGGGCGGGTCGTCCCACCACAGCACCTCGAGCAGGGGGAGCTTGAAGTCCTTGCCGCGCGCTCGGCGGATGTGCGCCCGCAGAGCGCCCGCCACCCGCTGGAGCGCCTGGACCTGGTCCTGGAACCGGGCGCCCTCCGGCTCACCCCGGCCGGCGAGTGCGAGGAACCGCGCCGGGCCCACCGTGACCACGCGCGGCGCCCGCCCGGTCGCGTACTCCTCGGCGTGCAGTCGAAAGAGGTCGACGCGCGCGGACATGGCGGTGAAGATAGTGGGCCGGTGCGGAAGCGCCATCCTTCGAGCACGGTCGCGGTCCGATCCCCCTCCGGCGCGGGGTGGTGCGTCGGCGACCACGGCCCGGCCGCGAAGCCGCGAGGTGGGCCCTTCACGAACCCCCCGGGGATGGAGTAGGACCGAGTCGGCGTGCACGCACTCTACGCTCTCGCGAGCTACCTTCTCTTCCTGGCGTTCCTGCCGGTGCTCCTCTTCCACCCGAAGCTCCGGCACGGAATCCCTTTTCGCTTCGGCTTCTACCCGCGCTCGCTCGACCTCGGCTCGGGCTCCCCCCGCGTCTGGCTCCATGGGGCGAGCGCCGGGGACCTGCTCTCCCTTCACCCCATGATGAAGGAGCTCAAGGCGCGCCTCCCCGGCTGCTGCATCGTCGTGACCACCATCACCAACAGCGGCCTGGAGATGGCACGGAAGAAGCTCACCGAGGCGGACGTGGTCATCTACGCTCCCTACGACCTGCCGGGAGCGACGCGCCGGGCGGTGTCGGCCTTGCGCCCCGACCTCCTGGTGCTGGAGTACACCGAGATCTGGCCGAACCTGATCCGCGCCGCCCGCAAGGCCGGAGTACGCATCGCCCTCACCAACGGCCGCTTCAACCCGGAGAAGATGACGCGCTACCGGGCGCTCTTCCGCACCATCGGCAACCCCCTCCCCTCCATCGATCTGTTCCTGATGCGTTCTGACGAGGAGGCGGAGCGCGCGCTCCAGCTCGGCGCGCCGCCGGATCGGGTTTGGGTCACCGGCAACACCAAGTTTGACGCCCTACCGCTCGACCGCCCCGGGGGAGACGACGAGCCGCTGCGCGCGGCGATGGGGCTCGGCCCGGACCGCCCGGTGCTCATCGCCGGCTCGACCCACGAGGGAGAGGAAGAGCTCGTGCTCGGGGTGTACCGGAAACTACTCCCGGACTTCCCCGGCCTGCAGCTGGTGGTCGCTCCCCGCTACGTGGAGAGGTCGGGGAAGATCCTGGGCCTGTGCTCGGAAGCGGGCCTGTCGGCGCGGCTCCGCAGCCTGGGGGCGCAGGCGCGCCGCCCGCAGGTGGTGGTGCTCGACACCATCGGCGAGCTCGCCGCCGCCTACCGCCTCGCCACCCTCGCCTTCGTCGGCGGGAGCCTGGTGCGCCGGGGGGGGCAGAACATCCTCGAGCCGGCGGGGCAGGGAAAGCCGGTCCTGTTCGGCCCGCACATGGAGAGCTTCAAGGACAGCGTGCAGGTCTTGGTGGGGCGCGGCGGCATCCAGGTGGCCACCCCCGAGCAGCTCCTGCGGGTGGCGCGCGAGCTCCTCTCGCGCCCGGATGAGCTCGCCGAGCTCGGCGCCATGGCCCGCGAGGCGGTGAGCGCCATCCGGGGCGCGAGCGCCCGCAACGTGGACCACATGCTGGGAGTGCTGCCGCGGGGGCGTCAGGAAGGCCGGGCGGCGTGACGTCGGCGGCGAGGCGCCACGCCGCCATCGGCCGCATCTGGTGGCGGCCGGACCCCGGCTGGGGGGAGGGCCTTCTCTTCGCGCCGCTCACCGGGGCCGAGGGGCTCTTTCGGGCCGGGGCGGCGCTGCGGGGGGCGCTCTACCGGTGGGGCGTGCTCCCTGCGGTGCGGGCGAGTGCCCCGGTCGTCTCGGTGGGTAACCTGGCGGTCGGCGGGGCCGGCAAGACGCCGGTGGTGATGGCGATCGCCGAGCGGCTGCGCGCCGCCGGACGGAAGCCCGCCGTCCTCTCCCGCGGTTACGGCGGCCGGGCGACCGGAGCGCGGGTTGTCTCGGACGGGGCGGGTCCGCTCCTCGGCTCCGAGGAGGGTGGGGACGAGCCGGTGCTCTTGGCGCGCCGGCTTCCCGGGTTGCGGGTGCTGTGCGGCCGGGACCGCGGGGAATTGGCGAAGGTGGCGGTGGCCACCCTCGGCGCGGACGTGCTCCTGCTCGACGACGGCTTCCAGCATCGCCGGCTCCTCCGCGACCTCGACGTGGTGGTGCTCGACGCCTCGAACCCGTGGGGCAACGGCCACTGCCTCCCGCGCGGCCCGAACCGGGAGCCGGCGGGGGCGCTCCGGCGCGCGGGGCTCGTCTGGCTCACCCACGTCGACCGGGCGGAGGAAGACAGGGCCGAGGGGCTGCGGGAGTTGGCGCGCCGGTTCACGGGCTCGGACCCGGTGGAGTCGTGGCACGCCCCGCGAGATCTCGTCCCCGCCTCGCTGCAGGGGAGCCTCGGCCTCCCGTGGCTCCGGGGCCGGCGCGTGGGGCTCCTCACCGGGGTGGCCCGCCCGGAGAGCGTGCGGCGCACGGTGGAGGCACTCGGCGCCGAGGTGGCCCTTTCCCGGGACTTTCCCGACCACCACCGCTTCACCGACGAAGAGGTCGAGGAGGCGCTGGCCGCCGCCGAGCGGGGAGGCGCGGACGGGGTCGTCACCACCGAGAAAGACGCGGTCCGGCTCTCCCCGGCGTGGGCTGGAGAGGAGCGATTGCGGGTGCTGCGGATCGAGGCGGAGATCGTGAGAGGCGCGGACGTCCTCGACCGCGCGCTCGCGGAGGTGCTCGCCCGGTCGGCGAGGCCCGGGGGGGAGGGGGGACCGTGATCCGGCGATGGCTCGGAGCGCTGGGGGCGGGGATGGGCTGGCTCCTCTGGGCGCTGCGCGTTCGGCGCGGCGTGGTGATGGACAACCTGCGGCTCGCCTTCCCGCAGTGGAGCGACGCGCGGCGCCGGGCGGTGGGGCGGTCGATGTTCGTCCGGCTCGGGCGCATGGCGCCCGACTTCCTCTTCGTGACTGGCCTTCGCTCGGAGGAGATCGACCGGCTCTTCGTCTACGAGCCGGGAGCTCTGGAGCGAATCGCCGACGCCCGCCGCCGCGGTCGGAGCGTGGTCGTCTGCACCGCCCACTTCGGCAACTTCGAGAACCTGGCCGCCGTCCACAACATGAAGGGCTATCCCATCACCATGATCGCCCGGCGGATGGGGGGAGGGTGGCTGGCGCGCCTCTGGCGCCGCGGGCGCGAGCGCGCCGGGGTACAGGAGCTCGTCGTCACCCGCGGCGAGACCCTGCGCGCGGCGCTCCGCGCCATGCGCGAGGGGCGCGTCCTCGGTTACGTCATCGACCAGAACATGGCGGCCCGCCGTGCCATCTTCCCCACCTTCTTCGGGGTCCCGGCCGCCACCTCCCCGACACCCGCCTACCTCGCTCTGCGCGCCAAGGCCGAAGTCTTCTTCGCCCTCGACGTGCAACTCGAGGACGGGCGCCACCGGATCGTCATCGAGGGTCCGCTGAAGGTGCCCGAGAGCGGGGACCGGGACGCCGACGTGCTCGCCTTCATGCAGGGCCTGAACCACCGGCTCGAGCACTGGATCCGGCTCCATCCGGAGCAGTGGTACTGGGTCCACAGAAGGTGGAAGACGAGACCGCCGGCCTGGAGCGGCGCGGGTGTCCCCGGCGGTTCACCCGGGACGGGAGCCTCGCCGCCGGCGGCGGAGCCCCATTGACCAGGAAGAGGACGCAGGGTAGACAGCCCCCACATGCCCCGGCGCCCCGCCCCCTCGCTCGCACCGCTGGCCCGTCTCCTCCCTTCCTTCCGGCGCGCCAAGGTGGTGGTGGTCGGCGACTTCGTGGCCGACGAGTACGTCTACGGAGAGACCGAGCGCATCAGCCGGGAGGCGCCGGTGCTCATCGTTCGCTTCGAGAGGAGCGAGCTCAAGGCAGGCGGGGCGGGCAACGCCGCGAAGAACCTCGCCGCGCTGGGCGTGAACGTCCGGGCCGTCGGCCTCGTCGGCGACGACGAGTTGGGCAGCCGCCTCCTCTCGGAGCTGCGAGGCGGGGGGATCGCCGTCGCCGGGATCCAGCGGTTGCGCGGCCGGGTCACCGAGGCGAAGACCCGCATCCTCGCCGGCGGGCGCTCCACCCGGCGCCAGCAGATGCTGCGGGTCGACCGCCCCCCCGAGCCCCTCCCGACGGCGGCGGAGCGCCGGCTGCTGGGCGACCTCGAGCGCGCCTGCCGGGGCGCCGACGCGGTGCTCGCGAGCGACTACGGGTCGGGAGCCCTGTCGCCGCGGGTCATCGAGGCGCTCCGGCGGCTCAAGAAATCCGGCCTCCCGGTCTGCGTCGACTCTCGCTACAACCTGCGCAACTTCCGCGGGCTGACCATGGCAAAGCCCAACGAGCCGGAGCTGGAAGCGGCCTCCGGCGTGCCGCTCGCGCAGCCCGGCGGCCTGTTGCGGGCGGCGCGGGTCCTGCAGCGCCGGCTGGGTTGCGAAAGTCTGCTCGTCACGCGTGGTCGAAACGGCATGACGCTCTTCCACCGGGGAGCAGCGCCGCTACACCTGCCGGCGCATGGCAACAAGGAGGCGGTGGACGTCACCGGGGCCGGGGACACGGTCGCCGCGACGTTCTGCGCGGCCATCGCGTCCGGCGCCAGCGCCGAGTCCGCCGCTCGGCTGGCCAACGTGGCCGGGGCGCTGGTGGTGCAGAAGGCGGGGACGGCGACGGTGACCCGGGAGGAGCTGGAACCGGAGCTGGTGGGGAGATGAGCCGGGAGCGCATCGTCCGCCTGGAGGATCTCCCGCGCATCCGCGCCGAGGCCGACGAGGGCGGCCGCACCGTCGCCCTGGCGAACGGCATCTTCGACCTCTTCCACGTGGGCCACCTTCGCTACCTGGAGGGCGCGAAGGCCCTCGCCGACGTCCTGGTGGTGGCGGTGAACAGCGACGCCTCTGCCCGCGCGAACAAGGGGGAGGGGAGGCCGGTGGTCCCGGAGGCGGAAAGGGCAGAGATCGTGGCGGCGCTGGCCTGCGTCGACCGCGTCGTGATCTTCGGCTCGAGGGACGTCGTCCCGGTGATCCGGGCGCTGCGCCCGGACGTCCAGGTGAAGGGCACCGACTACACGCCGGACACCATCCCCGAGGCCGCCGAGGTGCAGCGCTACGGAGGCCGGGTGGCGGTGGCCGGCGATCCCAAGGACCACTCCACCACCGAGCTGCTCCGGCGCCTGGAAAGCGCGAAGAAGGGGTGAGCGGCCCGACCTCGGGAACCCCTCCGCCATGCTGCTCGCACCCACGGCCGGACCCTTCCTCGAGTCGCTGTCGCCCGGACCGCGCGCGCCGCGCCTCCGCGGTGTCCCCTCCGGTGGGAGGGCGGCGGCGGGCCCGGGTCCCCCTTCCCGGAGGCCCCGGTGAAGGTCCTCGAGCTCCTCTCCTCCCCAGTGTGGACGGGCCCGGCCGAGCCCATGGCCTCGGTGGCCCGGGAACTCGCCCGGCGGGGCCACCGGGTGGAGATGGCCGTGGACCGCCGCCGCGAGGGGGACCTGCGGGAGCGCCTCGCCGGCATGGGATTCCCGCTGCGGGACGAGCTCGCGCTCACGACCAAGGGAGGTCCGGCGATCTACCTCGCCGACGCCTTCCGGCTGCGGCGCCTGGCGGCGGAGTTCGACGTGCTGCACGCCAACTTCTCCCACGACCACGGGCTCGCGCTCCTCGCCCTCTCCGGCCGGCGGGAGGGGCGGGTGGTCCGGACGGTCCATTCCTCCCGGTCGCTGCGCCGGCGAGGGCTGCAGGGGCTCACCCACCGCGCCACCGACGGGCTTATCGCCGTGTGCGAGGCGCACGCGCGCGCGCTACGCGAGGGCTTCGGGGTCCCCGCCGAGCGGGTGGTGGCGGTGAGGGGGGCGGTGGATTCGAGCGCCTTCACCCCCGAGGGGCCGGACCTGCGCTCCGAGCTCGGCATCGCCGCCGGGGCGCCGGTGGTGGGCATCGTCTCCCGCATCAAGCCCGACCGCCGCCACCCGGAGCTGCTCGCGGCCTTCCGGCTGGTGCAGGCGCGCCAGCCAGAGGCTCGCCTGGTCGTCGTCGGGCGCGGGGAAGGGCTGCCGGAGGTGCGCGAGGAGGCCGTCCGCCTGGGCATCTCGCGGAGCGTGGTGTTCGCCGGATACCGGCGCGGCGCCGAGCTCGCCGCCGCCTATCGGACGCTCGATGCCAAGGTGCTCCTGGCGGAGGGGAACGACGCCACCTGCCGGGCGCTCCTCGAGGCCATGGCGAGCGCGCGCCCGGGCATCGCCTACCGGGCTGGCGCGCCGGCGGAGAGCATCGTGGACGGGGAGACCGGACGGCTCGTCGAGGAGGGGGACGTGGCCGGTCTGGCGGCGGCCATCGAGGAGGTGCTCTCCCATCCCGGCCGCGCGCGAGAGATGGGCCGGGCGGCTCGGTCGCGGATGCGGGCGCTCTACACCGAGGAGGCGCGCGGCGCCGCGGTAGAGGACTTTCTCCTGAGAGTGACGCGCATGCCCCGCGCCTGAAGGCGACCCGGTGGCGGGGGAGCGCGGTGGGTCGCGCCGATCGTTGCGATGCCGGAAGGGGTGGAGTAAGAGGTCCTTGCGGAGGTCCGATGGCACTCGCCCCTGAGCTCAAGGAGATCCTCGCCTGCCCCAAGTGCAAGGGCGACCTCGAGTTTCACGAGGAGAGAAGCGAGATCCACTGCCCCGCCTGCCGGCTCGTCTACGAGATCAAGGACGACATCCCAGTGATGCTCGTCGACGAGGCCCGCCCCCTCGCCTGAGCGACCGTGCGTTTCGTCCTCGTCCACCCGGCCTTCCTGGGAGACACCGTTTTCCTGGGGCCAGCCGTGCGCGCCCTCAAGGCGCGCTGGCAGAGCGCCGAGGTGGCGGTGGTGGTCTCCCCGCGCGGCGAGCAGGTGGCCCGGCTCCTGCCCGGGGTGGACGAGGTCTACGTGTTCGACAAGCGGCAGACGGCCAAGGGGCTGCGGGGGCTCCTGCGCCTGGGCCGGGAGATCCGCGCCTTCTCGCCCGACGTCGCCCTGGTGTCCCACCCGTCCGCACGCTCGGGGGCGCTCGCGTGGCTCTCGCGGGCCGAGAGGCGGATCGGCTACGCCCCCCTGTGCAACGAGAAGGTCCCTCTCGACCGCGGCCGCCCCTTCGTCGATCGGGTCCTTTCGCTCGCCGTCGCCGCCGGGGCCAGTCCCGGGGACCGCCGGCTCGAGCTTCGCCCACCCTCGGGGCTCGAGCGCTATACAGACGAGGCCTTGCGGGGAGCGCCGGAACCGCTGGTGGGGATCGTGCCCGGCGCCGAGTGGGCCACGAAGAGGTGGGGGGAGGAGAGGTTCGCCGCCCTGGCGCGCCGGCTCGTCGACGCGGTCGGTGGAACCATCGTTCTCCTCGGGGGGCCCGCCGAGCGCGATGTGGCCCGCCGGATCTCGGAGGGCTCGGGGGTGCCGGTTCGCGACACCACCGGGAACTCCATCCCGGAGGCCCTCTCGCTCCTCGCCCGGTGTGGCGTGGTGGTGGGTGGCGACACCGGCCTCGTCCACTGCGCGCGCGCCCTCGGGCGTCCGACCGTGGTCGTCTTCGGGCCTACCGACCCGGGGCGCCACGTCTTCGGGGCCGCCGAGCGGCCGGTGTGGCTGAAGGTGGAGTGCGCGCCCTGCCACGACCACGGCCCGAAACGATGTCCGCTCCGGCACCACCGATGCATGGTCGACCTCGAGGTGGAGAGGGTGGCGCGGCCGGCGCGGGAGCTGCTCGAGGGCGCCGCGCGCCGGGCCGTGGCTCCGGGGGCCTCATGACTCGCAGCATGACGGGATTTGGGTCGGGACGCGCGGGAGCGGCGGGCGAGGAGATCGACGCCGAGGTCCGCTCGGTGAACCACAAGTACTGCGAGGTAAAGGTGCGGCTCCCGCGAGAGCTCGCGGCGCTCGAGCCGGAGCTGGCGCGCTTGGTGAAGGAGCGCCTCGCGCGCGGCGGTGTCGAGGTGACGCTGCGGCGCGGGGCGGCGCGCGGTTCCCAAAGCCCGCGCGTGGATCTGGGCCTGGCGGTGGAGTACGCGAAGGCATTCGAGGAGGTGCGGAGCCGGCTGGGCCTGGCGGGACCGGTGTCGCTCGAGTCGGTGCTGGGCGCCGAGGGAGTGGTGACGCTCGAGGAGCGCGCGGTGGACGTCGAGGCGATGCGCCCGGGCGCGAGCGAGGCCCTCCAAAAGGCCCTGGACGCGCTCTCGACCATGCGGGAGCGGGAGGGAGCGGCCTTGGGGCGCGACCTGGAAGGGCGGCTCGCGGTGGTGGAGAGCTTGGTGACCCGGGTGGAGGCCCTCTCGCCCCGGTCGGTGGAGGTCTACCGCGACCGATTGGCGGAGCGGGTGGAGGAGCTCTCGCGGGGTCTCGCTCCCGATCCGGTCCGACTGGCGACGGAGGTCGCGCTCTTCGCCGACCGGGTCGACGTGAGCGAGGAGGTGACGCGACTGCGCAGCCACCTTTCGCAGATGCGCGGGCTCCTCTTCGGGGACGAGCCCGCTGGGCGGAAGATGGACTTCCTGGTGCAGGAGATGCATCGAGAGGTGAACACCATCGGATCGAAGTCCCAGAGCGCCGACATCGCCGCCAGCGTGGTGAGCCTGAAGGCCGAGGTCGAGCGCATGCGGGAGCAGGTGCAGAATGTCGAGTGAGCCACGCGGGCCGGGCCAGCTCCTGGTGCTGTCGGCTCCCTCGGGGGCTGGAAAGACCACGCTGGCGAGGCTGTTCGTGGAGCGGACGCCCGACGCGTGCTTCTCCGTCTCGGCCACGACGCGAGCGCCGCGGGGCCAGGAGCGAGACGGGGTCGAATACCGGTTCCTGGAGAGCCCGCGCTTCCGGGAGATGGTGGCCCGGGGCGAGTTCGCCGAGTGGGCGGAGGTGCACGGCCGGCTCTACGGCACTCCCCGGACGAACGTCGAGGAGGCGCTGCGCTCGGGCAGAGTGGCCGTGTTCGACATCGACGTGCAGGGAGGCCTGCAGATCAAGAGCCACTGGCCCAGGGAGGCGGTGACCGTGCTCCTCGTTCCCCCGACGCCCGCGGAACTGGAGCGCCGGCTCCGGGGCAGATCCACCGACAGTGACGAGTCCATCCGAGCTCGGCTGGCGGCCGCCCGCGCCGAGGTGCTCGCTGCCGCCCACCGGTACGACTACGTGGTGGTGAACGATCAGCTCGAGGAGGCCCTCGAGCGGCTGGTGGCGATCTCCCGGGCGGAGCGCGCGCGAGGGGGCGGGCCGCGGAACCTGGAGGCAGAGGCCCGGGCAGCGCCCGCGCGCCTCGACGCCGTGGACCTCTCGGCCTGGCTCCCGTGATCCAACATAAAACGCAAGGGGATCGGAGGGTTGCGGGGGTACGCCCGCCGCCCCTTGGAAGTCGCGCCCGTCCCGGTTGGTTCGCGGTGAGGGCCTCTTGACAGCCGGACGCCCCTGACTATAGTGCGGCCCCTTCAAGGCGCTCGAAGGCCCTTCTTCAGAGGTAGTTACGGGGGCTTCGGCGGCTTGACAGCAGGAGCGTCGCAGCTATACTCCGACCCCCTGCCGCTGTTTCGAAGACGAGCCGAACTCGTTGTCGGCTTTTCTCTTGACGGCACCGGGGAGGGGATGTAAAAGCCTCCCCCCTTGACGCTGCACGGTTGTCTTCGCGACTCCGCGACGGTCAGGGTTTCGGGAAAGAGGTTTTCGGCCTCGATCCCGGGGTAGCGCTCGGTCTTTGAAAACTGAATAGCAAGCCTACGACGGAATGCGGATTCAACGCGTTCCTGCGAGTGACAAATATTTCCGAATCAAACACCGAGCCGCGTGACCTCGAAAGGGGTCCGGGCAAGGGATTCAAGCTCTTAATTGGAGAGTTTGATCCTGGCTCAGAACGAACGCTGGCGGCGTGCCTAACACATGCAAGTCGAACGGGAAAGCCCGCAAGGGTGAGTACAGTGGCGCACGGGTGCGTAACACGTGGGTAATCTGCCCTGAAGCCCGGAATAACTCCCCGAAAGGGGTGCTAATGCCGGATAAGACCACGGGGACTTCGGTCCCTGAGGGAAAAGGTGGCCTCTGCATGCAAGCTATCACTTCAGGATGAGCCCGCGGCCCATCAGCTAGTTGGCGGGGTAATGGCCCACCAAGGCTACGACGGGTAGCTGGTCTGAGAGGACGATCAGCCACACTGGAACTGAGACACGGTCCAGACTCCTACGGGAGGCAGCAGTGGGGAATCTTGCGCAATGGGCGAAAGCCTGACGCAGCAACGCCGCGTGTGTGATGAAGGTCTTCGGATCGTAAAGCACTGTCGAGAGGGACGAATAAGGCCAGGGTGAACAATCCTGGCTGACGACGGTACCTCTAAAGGAAGCACCGGCTAACTCTGTGCCAGCAGCCGCGGTAATACAGAGGGTGCTAGCGTTGTTCGGAATTATTGGGCGTAAAGCGCGTGTAGGCGGCCGGCCAAGTCGGATGTGAAAGCCCTCGGCTTAACCGAGGAAGTGCGTTCGAAACTAGCTGGCTTGAGTACCGGAGAGGGTGGTGGAATTCCCGGTGTAGAGGTGAAATTCGTAGATATCGGGAGGAACACCAGTGGCGAAGGCGACCACCTGGACGGATACTGACGCTGAGACGCGAAAGCGTGGGGAGCAAACAGGATTAGATACCCTGGTAGTCCACGCCGTAAACGATGAGCGCTAGGTGTTGCGGGTGTTGACCCCTGCAGTGCCGAAGCTAACGCATTAAGCGCTCCGCCTGGGAAGTACGGCCGCAAGGCTAAAACTCAAAGGAATTGACGGGGGCCCGCACAAGCGGTGGAGCATGTGGTTTAATTCGACGCAACGCGCAGAACCTTACCTGGTCTTGACATCCTAGGAA
>Ga0335081_10008780_pt1 | contig 16217 bp, 15 predicted proteins | sample Lox_Sample_35_FD_206713 | JGI IMG/M metagenome (GOLD analysis project Ga0335081, IMG submission 206713) | Soil microbial communities from Loxahatchee National Wildlife Refuge, Florida, United States - Lox_Sample_3.5 | ecosystem: Environmental > Terrestrial > Soil > Wetlands | place: USA... | reverse complement strand
GTTTTCCAGCAGCGGAGAAGCTGAATTACACCGCGTGGACATAAAATACCTATTCCGCGCAAGTAAAAACTGCTGTTTTGTGTAAAATCAATACCGAATTCAGGCGCAGGTCGCGCATTTTCAATACAACCGGGGTTTGGAATCAGATCTGCTGGCTCGAGGCCAAATGATCGTGCAAGAGCGCCCCCCCGTTGAGGGCATCCTGTTGGTGCGCGACGACAATCGGTTGCGGGATTTCTGCCGGGATTGTTTGAAGCAGCACGGATTTCGAGCGATCGAAGCCGAGAACGGGTTTGAGGCGATCTTAATCGCCGCGAGTCACGACCGGCCCATCGACCTGTTTATTACCGACGTCGAGAACGCGCGCATTAGTGGATTTGAACTAGCGGCGATGCTCCAGTCGATCTCGCCCCGAATCCGAGTCGTACAGCTTGCGGGTTCCGGCGAGAAAAAGAGGCAAATCGCCGAGGCCCAGATTCGCCGGCTTCGAAAGGTCTGCGGCGATTCCGCGTCACAGACCACGAAATTCGTCGTTACCGAGCGCTGAGAGCGGCCTTAGAAACGGCATCTTGCCGGCGAACGCCGGTGGTGCGGAATTCGCGGAACTCAGCGCGAACGGCGGTTTCCTTGTGATTGGCCGTGGAACGAACGATGTGGCCGCGCATCACCAGCTTTAGCCCGCAAGCTCCCTGAAGCAGATACGGCCACTGCATGGCCACCTCGACCAAGCCGCGCTGGGGGAGCCGGTCGTCGGTCTCAAAGAGAACGCCGCCGCTGCTAATATTTAGAGTCCTGCCGGTTCCAATCTGCTCGACCCGGCCCCCCCGCAACACTTTGTACTGAAGGTCCAGCGAGATCGGATAACGGTCGCGCGCTCGTTGGTCGGTTCGCTCCTCCGACGGCGCCAACCCGCTTGGTGTTTCTAGTAGTAAACCATGAGTCCTGCTGAGTGTGGATTCCATATCTTTGGGGTCCCACTCTCTAGAGGCAAAATAGCTGCCAAAGGCGTGGAGGCCATTGCGTTTCGCTCGAAACGCTGAATCATCTGGAGATATCGGAGATCACGGTGCGGCGTTGACATGAGAAAAGCGCGTGGGCCCTATCGAATCGGATAGCACGGCAATCCGAACGGATAGTCGCGTTGCTTCAGGCTTCCGCCGTGCATTAGACTTTCAGATGGAAAGCGGGTGTCCACATGTCCAGCCGGAACGGAGACAAGTCGCAATTCGGCCGATTGCGAAAGCAGAAGATCGCACGACGAGTTCGCATGCGAGAACTCAGAAAAGTGATCACCGAGAAGACCGGGGCTGACCCACTGGGCCGCAAATCTTAAAGTATCTTCATTTTCTGATCCCCAGCATGACAACACCCGCCCTACTCGCATTCTTGTTCGCTGCCACTGCGTTTGCGCAAGGTGACTGGCCGGTATACGGCCATGATGCAGGAGGCACGAAATATTCTCCGCTCTCGGGCATCAACAAAAGCAACGTGAAGCAACTGGAAATGGCGTGGACCTTTCACTCCGGCGACATCTACGACCCGAAAGGCCACGGCAAGCAATCGGCATTCGAATCCACGCCGCTGTTCATCGATGGAACGCTGTACTTTACGACGCCGTTCGGCAGGGTCATCGCGCTCGATCCGGATACGGGTCAAGAAAAATGGGCATTCGATCCGAAGGTGGACACGCACGCCGGATACGGGGACTTCGCCAATCGCGGCGCCGCGAGCTGGAAGGACGCGAAGACCGGCCAGCGGCGGATCTTCGTCGCCACGATCGACGCGCGCCTGTTTGCCGTGGATGCCACTACGGGCAAGGCAATCGACTCGTTCGGCAAAGGCGGGACCGTGGATCTCCGGGTGGGTCTGCGCAATCCGCCGCATGCTCAATGGGAATACGAGGAGACGTCACCTCCGGCCATAATCGGCGACCTGGTGATTGCCGGCTCGGGCGTGGCGGACAACCAGTGGGCCGACGCCGCGAGCGGCGAGGTGCGGGCGTTCGATGCGCGAACGGGCAAGCCGGTCTGGACATGGGATCCCATGCCGGGACGGAAAACGGGCGCGGCGAATACGTGGTCGATCATTTCGGTCGATCCGGAACGCAAGCTGGTGTTTTTGCCGACGGGCAGCGCCAGCCCGGATTATTACGGCGGGGAGCGGCCGGGCAGCGACCTCTATGCAAATTCGCTGGTTGCGCTGGATGCGGAAACGGGCAAGATGCGCTGGCATTTTCAGACAGTGCATCACGATTTGTGGGACTACGACATCGCTTCGCAACCCACGTTGTTCACCATGCGCCGGAATGGCAAGGAGATTCCGGGAATCGCGGTTGGGTCGAAAACCGGGAATCTTTTTCTGCTGAATCGCGAAACAGGTGAGCCGCTGTTCGGAGTGGAGGAGCGGCCGGTGCCGCCGAGCGACATTCCCGGCGAGAAAGCTTCACCGACGCAACCGTTTCCGATTCTGCCCAAGCCGCTCGTGCCGCAGAAACTCACCGCCGAGAATGTGTGGGGACCGACCGAGGAAGACCGCAAGTGGTGCGAAGACTTCTTCAAGGGCAAGCGCGCCGAAGGGATCTTCACTCCGCCCAGTGTTCAGGGCTCGATCGTTTTTCCGGGCAACATCGGCGGTATGGCGTGGGGCGGCGCGGCGTTCGATTCGCGCAAAGGACTGCTCATTATTCCCACGAATCGTTTTGCCGCGTACATCCGGCTCATCCCGCGCGATCAGTTCGATGAACAGTTGGGCAAGGAGCCCGGAGTGGAATACGCGCGGCAACGAGGCACGCCGTACGGCATGGCGCGGATCTTCCTGCTCAGCCCGAAGAAACTGCCTTGCAACGCGCCGCCGTTCGGCGCTCTGACGGCGATTGATGTTTCGACCGGCGAGGCGAAATGGGAGGTGCCGCTGGGGCTCTTTCCCTGGCATCCCGATCGCGCCGATGCGGATAAACTCGGATCACCGGCCCTGGGCGGGCCCATTGTGACGGCCGGCGGCATTGTTTTCATGGGAGCCACGATAGACGGTTACTTCCGGGCCTTCGATGTCGACTCGGGCACGGAACTTTGGAAGACGAAACTCCCGGCCGCGGCGCGCGCCACGCCCATGACCTATCGAACCGCGAAGGGCAAGCAGTACGTGGTGGTCGCCGCCGGCGGCTTCGACGGGCAGACGCCCAATGACGCACTGGTGGCGTTTGCTCTGCCCGACAAATAGCGTATTCCAATCCTACGGTAGTGCTCGGTTTCTGAACTGGGCATGATACAGCCGAGTGAGGCTCTGCGGGTGGGCCGTGGCTCGCCCGGCCCGCTTGGATTTGTTGGTCAGAACGCCGGGTTCGGAACTACTGGCTGGCCAAAGTCCGGGACAGCGACTACGCAACCAAGTGGCTCGTGCACGTTGCAAAACTTACCCTTTGTGAGATAAAAGTCCGTTCGGATTGCCGGGCGAGCGGTTGAAGGGCTCCTGACACAAAATAGTGCATGGGAGCGTCTCGAACATGACAGACTGCAAACACCTTGTGGTGAGGTTCGTTGAAGAGCTTTGGAACAAGCGGAACCTCGAAGTCGCCGACACCATCTTCGATGAAGACTGCCACACGCACCAGCTCCAATCAGGTCCGCCTGCGGTTGCTGCACCCCGCGGTCCTGCGGCAATTAAAGCCCACGTCGGCGATTGGCTCTCCGGGTTTCCCGATCTCAAGGTCACAGTCGAGCAGATGTTCGCCGACGCAGATCGAGTAATCAGCCAGTTAGCGATGGACGGAACGCAAACGGGCCAATGGATGGGAATTCCCCCGACTGGAAAGCGCGTAAACATCAGGATGATAACCATCCACCGCATTCGAGGCGGCAAAATCATAGAGGACTGGGTCCTTGTAGAATCGCTCGGGTTCTTTCAGCAACTGGGGGCGTTACCACCTACAAGGGACTTCTTATCTGAATTTGCCGAGCGGCAGAAAACGGCACCATAAAACCATTTTCACACGACTCAAAAAAAAGGACCGTTTGTGCCTCGCCGGCTTCAAGCCTAGCGACAAACCGGCAACTTGAATTTGTAGGCGCCGCTGCGTCAGGGAGGATCTGTCCAGGCGGGCATTGGCAGTTCGTGTCGGAAGGAAGCTGCCCAACCGGAAGGCTGGCAGCCTGGAACAGAGCGAGGATAATAAATAGGCGTGGCGATTATTTCGGGCAGTCATATAAGCGGGAAGAGGGTCTACTCGCTGGCAGGAAAAAAACTAATTCCGGCTTAAATCTTTTGGTCGCGCCCAAACGTTGTACGGTCGAAAGCTGCATTCAAAATGGTGGCAGCAGCGACGTTGCGTATCGAGAACTGGCCGCAGACGATCAATGACTTCGATCGTCTGGTCGAGGCAACACAAGACGAACTGGTTCAATTCGCGTTCTACCGCTTGGGAAACCAGGCCGACGCCGAGGACGCGGTCCAGGACGTCTACGTGCAGGCATTTCGGGATCGCGTCAAACGGAGGCACGTCACAGAGGTCCGGCCATACCTGTTTCGCATGGTCCGTAATCGGTGTACGGATATCCTGCGCGCCCGGTCGCGCAAGCCAGGCCAAACACGGGTGGAAACGATCGCCACGGACGACACGCTCTCCGTGATAGTTGCGCGCGAGGAGACGGGCGAGATTACCCGTTTGCTTGAGCAAATCCCGGAACGGGAGGCCGACGTCATTCGCCTGCGCGCGTGGTCCGACCTGTCGTTCGCGGAGGTGGCGGTTGCGCTCGGCGCGGCGGTACCGACCGTCAAGTCGCGGTTTCGTTATGGCATCGAGAAGCTCCGCCGTCTAATGAATCCGGAAGGAGGTGCGCCCAAATGAACGACCCAAATGAGCAAGAGGTACTCGAGCGCATGCGGCCCACCCAAAGAATCGCAGCTTCCAATTCATTTCGGGAGCGAGTTATGAGAGCGATTGCTGAAGAGAATACACGCGAAACTTCGATATCCATCTGGCGCTGGAGAAGCTGGCCGCGCTGGGTCACGGTTGGTTGCGCCGCGGGGCTGCTGTTGCTGCTCCTGCCGATGTTGCCCATCGGCAAGCGGCTGCCGGAATCGCCGGGTGTGGCCTTGCTGGCCCAGTCTGTACAAGCCATGTCGAACGTGCAGACGGTGCACATCACGGGTCGCATCCGTACCTTGCCGGGCGACAATTTTGAGCTGATCGGCACCCAGTACAATTTTGTTCCTATTGAAATATGGCGCGAGTATACGAATCCGCCCCGGTGGCGAGTGGAAAAGCCCGGCCGTGTGGTCGTAATGAACGGACAATCCGCTCTTCTCTATATCTCGGCCATCAACTCAGCGATGACGGGTACGCCGGAGGCGGGGTTTGTCGAATGGCTACGCCCACTGCTGGACCCGCAATCCATCGTCGAAAACGAACTAGCTGCGGCGCGCCAGGGCGGCGCGCAAGCCACAATCAGCGAATCGAGCGGCGTAACCACTGCCGCGCTACATCGCCAGGCGCAGGGTAACTTCGCGAATGATTGGACCAAAAACAAGTCCATTCCAGAGTCTGATCACACCTGCGTGTATCGTTTTGATTCCGCGAGCAAGCTACTCGAAGGCCTACAGGTCGTGATCTCGATTGACGGTGTCGACACGGTGGTCGCGGAGTTCTCAGACTTCCGCTACAACGAGGTCTTTCCACAATCGTTGTATACCGTACGACTACCGGCGGACGTCAATTGGATGACCGGCCCCGCCACCAAGCCTGCTCAGGTCAGCTTGAATGGGCCCAAGGAAGCCGCTGCCTATTTCTTTGACGCGCTAGCGCGCGAAAGCTGGGACTCCGTCCTGCAGGTGATGGGGGGAACCAAAGTGCCACCCATGGTCCAACAGGCGTACGGAGGGCTGCAAGTAATTTCGATAGGCGAGCCGTTCCAGTCCGGTTTGTACCCCGGATATTTTGTACCGTACGAGGTGCGCCTCCGAGACGGCTCGACCAAGACTTTCAAGCTCGCCGTCCGCAACGATAATCCAGCCCATCGCTGGGTCATTGACGGCGGCTTCTAAACGCGACCTGGCTATGCGCTTATGGGGACTAACCGTAAGCGCAAATACGCGTTGAGGCAAGGGTCTTTTCTGCTGGCTTACCTGGCTTTCCAGAGCTGGAATCTCCAGACTAGTGAAGCGTCCCAGTCATTTCGTAGGGGCGGGCCGGACTTGTCCGGCCCCTACGAAGCACACGATGTTGGGGCGAGACACGCCTCGCCCGGCGCTTGCGCTGTCGACGTGACTGGTTTCTTCGGCGACGTTAAAGCCGGAGCTCCATCACCACCGTCGCATCGCTGGGATGGGAGTAATACCCAGGCGTGGTTCGGATAATGTCGAAGCCGAATTCCCGATTGAGCACGATCATGGCGGTATTTCGGCTGCGGGTGTTGGTGACGATGCGCTTGAAACCGTGGTGCCGGCCATAGCAGATTTGCCAGGATTTCATGAGGGTGCCGAGGCCTTGGCCTTGAAATTTCGGCAGAATGCCGGTTGAGGCGATGAAGAGTGAACCCTTGAGCGGTGGGTTGATGCCGTCGGTGCGAACGTCATCCTGAAAATCCACGTGCTCGTCGAAGGCACAACAGCCGACCTTGACTCCAGCGACAATCAGCCAGTAGACCACGCAGGCTCTCCAGTAGCCGGCGTCGAAGAGATCAGATGGCGGAAAAACCTTGCGATCGAAGGCCATCAGGCTTCGGATCTCAACGGCAGAGTTGGCTTTGCGGAACTCCGTTTTCATCGCACAGCCCTACCGCCAATCCGACACAAAGATGTTGAACTCGTAACGCTCCTTGGCATTTCGGTCGGAGCAGAAGACCAGGTGCTTGCCGTCGGGGGAAATTTCGGGGAAAGAGGTGAAACCGCCGAAGTCGGTCACTTGTTCGAGACCGGTGCCGTCGAGATTGACGAGGAACAGGTCGAATTTTCGGGTGTCACAGTTGTTCTTGTTGGAAGCGAAGAGGATCCTTTTGCCGCCGGGCGTGAAGGTAGGGGCAAAACTGGCGCAGGCGAAATTGGTGATGGTACGGGCGTTGGCACCGTCGGCGTCGGCGACGACAAGTTCCATCTTCATGGGCGCGGTGGTGTTTTCGGCGAGCAATGTTTTGTAGTGCTCCAGAGCCTCAGGCGTGGAGGGATGGTTGGCGCGCCAAACCAGCTTTTTGCCATCCCGGGAGAAGACGGCGCCGCCGTCGTAACCGATAGCGGTGGTGATCTGCTTCTTTTCGGAGCCATCGGGCCGCATGATCCAAAGGTCGAGATCGCCGGACGCGAGCGAAGTGTAGACGACGCGATCGGTCTTCCAGTTGACAGTGGCTTCTGCGTCGTAGCCGGGTGCATCGGTGAGCTTCTTGAGAATCTCGCCAGAATCGGCGGCGAGATAGATGTCGTAACCGGGAAAGACGCCCCAGACGTAGCCCTTGCTTCGATCGGGCGGGGTAGGACATCCGTCACCGGCTTCATGCGTGGAAGCGTAGATGATGTGTTTGCCGTCACGTAGAAAGTAGCCGCAGGTGGTGCGGCCTTTGCCTGTCGAGACCAAATGCACATCGGAGCCGTCGGCGTTCATGATGAACATCTGATCGCAGTCGTACGGCGGACGCGTGGACTGAAAGATCAAACGCCGCCCATCAGGAGACCAATACGCCTCGGCGTTCTGGCCGCCAAAGGTGAGCTGATGGATATTGGCGAGGTGGTGAATCTGCGCATGGGAGATGCAGCAAACCAGCAGAGCGCTAGCGGCGGCCTTCATAGAGGTTTCTGCCCGCTACCAAGGCGCGCATTTTGGCGTCGGCGACAGTGCGATGAAGCATCCAGAAGCCACAATCGGGATGGACGAAGTGGACGCGGTCGGGGCCGAGCGACCTGACGGCACGCTCGATGCGTTGCGCGATCACATCGGGCGTTTCGATGGCGTTGTCTTTGATATCGATGACACCGATCCCGAGTCCACAGCGGCGATCGAGGTCGCGGAAGGCTTCCAGCTCATCATAGCCGCGGCGCGCGAACTCCAACACCAGGTGGCTGGCGGCGAGCTGGTTGAAAAACGGCATGAGATCCCACCAGAGGCCTTTTTGCACGCTTTGTCCAGCGTAATTCCCGAAGCATACGTGGACAGCGCGCTCGCCACGAATGCCTTCCAGAACGTGGTTGATGGCTGGAACGGCCCAATCCTGATCTTCGGGATGTCCGCTGATGTTGGCTTCGTCGAGCTGAATGACTTCGGCGTTGATGCGCTCGAGCTGGCACCGTAAGATGCGTGCGATAGCCATAGCAAGGTCAGCGGGATGGCCATAATGACGGTCGGTGAGCACCTTGGCGAGCATGTGCGGGCCGGTGCAAGTGAATTTGAGCGGGTGTGAGGTCAGCGACCGGGTCAGCTCAAAATCGCGCGGCAGGTTGAGCGTGCCCTCGCCCACCTCGCCGGTTACAATGCCACCCGGTTCGGCACGATACGCCAAGCCTGCGTCGGAGCGGAAATTGTCCAGATCGCTAATGGAGAAGCGGGTGCCGATGCCATCCATGCGGCTGACGAAGTAGTCGATCATGCCGTTGGTTTCCGGATGGCTGGGGTTGAAGCGGTTCAGCTCGCCATCGGCGATGACATCGATCCCGGCCAGTTCCTGGGTCTTGAGCACCACCATGATGGCGTCGCGCAATGTGACCCGTGAGTTGTCACCCAGAAGCCAATGGGGCACGGGGTAACTGCCAACAACTGTCGTCCGGATGGGCATTAGGTTTCATTCTATACTGAGGCGTGCGTTGCGCCGGCCTTTTCCTTTTCTGTGGCGCGCTGATTGCGGCGGGGCCCGTGCGGTTCGCGGAGCACACGATCGCCACGGGCTTGAAGGGCGGCTATCAGGTGGTGATTGCGGATCTGAACCACGATGGTAAGCCCGATATTATTGCCCTCGCCAGCGGCATGCCCGACCTGGTTTGGTACGAAAATCCGGCCTGGGAGCGGCACGTGATTGCCGGCGGATTCTCGCGCATGATCAACTGCGCGGTCTGGGACGCAGATGGCGACGGCATACCAGAGATCGTGCTGGCGAGCGGGTTCGACAGTCAAGCCAGGAATAGCATGGGCATCATTTCGGTGCTGCGGCACGAGGGCGATCCGCGCGGGCCGTGGAGAGCGACGGAGATCGACCGGCTGACAACGTCTCACAGGCTGCGGTGGGCCGACATCTACGGCAACGGGAAAAAAGTGCTGGTCAATGCACCCTTGACAGGCGCGCATGCGGAGGCGCCGGAGTATCGCGATCACACGCCGCTCGTTTTCTACCAGCCGGGAGAATGGAAGCGCGAGCTGATCGGGGATCAGAACGAGGGCGTGGTTCACGGAATCTATGTCATCGATTGGGATGGCGACGGCCGCGATGAGATTCTCACGGCGGGTTTTGTGGGAATCGATCTTTACAAGCTTGGAAAAAACGGTCGCTGGAGCCGTACCGAGATTTCGAAAGGAGATCCCGCGCCATGGCCTAAAGGCGGATCAAGCGACGTGGCGGTCGGGCGGGCCGGCGGAGCCCGATACATCGCGGCCATCGAGCCGTGGCATGGGAATCAAGTGGTGGTATACCGGCACAAGGATGCGGCATGGGAGCGTCGCGTGATCGACGATACGCTGGTGGACGGCCACACGATCTGGACCACAGACCTGAACGGCGACAGCGAAGATGAGATCATCGCCGGGTTTCGCGGCGGAAAACGCAGCGTCTTTAGCTACTATTTCGACGGCGCAGGGTGGTCCAAGCAGGTGCTAGATGACGGCGGCATGGCAGCGGCAGCGTGCGCGGCGGCGGACCTGAACAGCGACGGACGCATCGATGTGGCCTGCATCGGTTCCGCCACGGCCAACCTGAAATGGTATGAAAATCTGGGAACACGCTGACGCCTGCTAAAATCGGGATTTGTCTGACTCAGCCGTAACCATTGTGATCCCCACCCTTTCGGCGGACCGAAGGCTGGTGGAGTGTCTTGCTGCTCTCGAAAAGCAGACGCACCGCGGCTTCGAAGTGGTCATCGTGGACAATAGCGGCGCTGGACGGGTGCGTTCGAGCGAAGCGGGGCAGCGGGGAGTGAAAATCATTGAGCCCACGCGAAACGTCGGATTCGGAGCGGCGATCAACATGGCGTTTCGTGAGAGCCAGGCTCCCTATCTAGCCGCGCTGAACGACGATGCCGCGCCGCGCCCGGGCTGGCTGGCCTCCCTGCTGGCCGCGGCGGACTCACATCCCGATGCGGGCATGTTTGCATCGCAGGTGCGGTTCTTCGGCGAGGAGCACCTCGATTCAGCCGGAATGGTGATCGCACGGGATGGCAGCAGCAAACAGCGCGGGCACCTGTTCCCCGCCGCGGAATTCGATCGCGAAGAGGAAGTGCTATTTCCCAGCGCGTCAGCCGCGCTCTACCGGAGGTCGATGCTCGATGCCGTCGGATTGTTCGACGAAGACTTTTTTCTGTATTGCGAGGATACCGACCTCGGTCTGAGAGCGCGTTGGGGAGGATGGAAGTGTTTGTACGTGCCGGAGGCTGTGGTGGACCATCACTATTCGCACTCGGCCGGCCGGGCGTCGCGCCTCAAGGCTTACTACGTGGAGCGCAACCGCCTGTTTGTGGTGGCCAAAAACTTTCCTGCGCGAATGTTGTGGGCGGTTCCCTTTGCCACGCTGGCGCGCTACTGGTGGCACCTACGGTCGATTGCATTAGGACGCGGCACCGCAGCGCAATTTCGCCGTGAAGGGAATCCACCGTTGGGACTTCCGCTGATTGCGATTCGCGCGCACTGGGGCCTGGTGCGCCATGCCGGTTTGCTCTGGCGGAAACGGCGCGAGATTCGAAGCCAGGCGAAGCTTTCTGCCGGAGCCTTTGTGCAATTGCTGCGGGCTCACTCGATTCGCACGCGACGAGTGGCGGAATTGTGAGTCCGGCTGTGGCTGAAGGTCAGCTTCTGATTTTGATCCCGGCATTCAACGAGGAGGGCGCGATCGCGGGTGTAGTCCAAGCCGTGAGAGGCGTCATGCCCGGAGTTCCGATCCTGGTGGTGGACGATTGCTCTCGGGACGGCACCGTCGCCCTGGCACGGGGCGCCGGCGCTCAAATACTCGCGCTGCCGCATCATCTTGGGCTGGGTGGTTGCGTGCAAGCGGGATACAAACTGGCATTCGAACTGGGCTATGACTACGTGATCCGCGTCGACGGCGACGGCCAGCACGACGCGCACGATATCCCCCGTGTATTCGAGACCCTACGAACATCGGGCTGCGAAATGGTGATCGGCTCGCGATACCTCGACGGCAATGGCGGCGGGACCAGCCCTGTGCGGACGGCCGGCATCCAGTTCTTTCGCATGGTCCTGCGGCCGATTCTGGGCAAAACCGTACGCGACCCGACGTCGGGATTCGTGGGTGTGAACCGCAGTGCTTTGGAGGTCTTCGGCCGCAGCTTTCCGCTGGAGTATCCGGAAATCGAAGCCTTGGTAGTGTTGCAACGCCGGCGATTCCGGTTTGTCGAGGTGGCCTGCCATATGCTGCCGCGCCGGACGGGGCGTTCCTCAATCACCCCCATGAAATCCATTTACTATATTGTTCATGTGTTGCTTGGCGTGTTCGTCAACGTGCTGAAGTACGAGCGGCGGGCTCCGAAGCAAACGCGGAGGGTATGATTTGGACCGCCTCCTGAACGCAATGACAGGGTTGAGCGTGCTGCTGATCGTGATGGTGCTGGTGTCGGTGCGGCGCGCCAGAATACGGGTGGAGTACTCGGTGGCGTGGCTGGCTGGAGCGGCGGCGCTGCTGGTGTTTTCGCGAGCGCGCGGACTACTGCGCACAGTCGCCGATCTTCTAGGTGTGACTTATCCTCCGCTGGCGTTGGTTCTGTTGGCGGGGAGTGTCTTTCTGCTGATCTTCTACCGGTTTTCGCTGATCATTTCCCAGTTGAAGGACGACAACATCGCCCTCGCGCAGCGCGTGGCCATTCTCGAATATCACTTGCAGATGCTGAAGGACCATGCGGCGGGGTATTAAGGCGGCGGGGAAGTCGCCAGCCGCAAGCCAGTCGAATGATGCCGGCAAGCCAGCTACAGGTTCGTCCGAAAAGAAGGGCAAGAAACAGCAAAGCAAACGGCTCGACCGCAGCGCTGGAAGGCGGGCCGCCGTGGCCGAAGTTCCCCAGCGGATTTACTGGCCATACTTTCTAGGCGGATTCCTCACGCTGGCTGTGGCATTCTGGGTGTATGGGCCGGCGCTCGACGGCCCCTTCCTCTTTGACGACCGCACCCTGCCATTTGGAAACGGAAAGTTTCCGGTAGATCAGTTCATCCCGTGGCTGAAGGGTGTTCGTCCTTTGCTCATGCTGAGCTACTGGGTGAATTACCGGCTCTCCCAATTCCAGCCGTATTCGTACCACGCCTTTAACGTGATTTTCCACGCGGCGAACTCTGTCCTGATTTTTCTGATCGCGCGAAAGGTGCTGCAATTGGCCAACGTAGTGAGCGCGCGCCGCGACGTGCTCGCCGGGTTTGCCGGCGCTTTGTTTCTTCTACATCCGGTGAATTCGGAATCGGTAGCTTACGTCACCAGCCGGTCGGAAGACTTGAGCGTGCTGCTATTCCTAGGCGCCTGGACGGCATTCCTCTACCGTCCGAAAGCAGAAACGACGTGGGCTCGAGCGGCACTGGTGCTGGGGCTATTCGGCGCAGCAGCTTTGACTAAGGAGCATACGATCGTGCTGCCCGCCGTGCTGCTGCTGACGGATTACTTCTGGAATCCGCCGTTTTCTTTCGAAGGAATCCGCCGTAATTGGAAATTGTACGTGCCGGTCGCCGCAAGTTTCGTTTTGGTTGTCGCATATCTGGTCACAAGTTTGCGCACCGCGATATTTCAGGGGGCGGGAGGAGCGGGATTTGGCCTTAAAGACTTCACGTGGTACCAGTATTTCTTCACCGAGTGCCGGGCATTTTGGCTTTACATCCGGCTGTTTCTGTTTCCAGCCGGCCTGCGAGTGGACTACGACTTTCCGATCTCCGGCACCATTCTGGAACATGGGTCCCTCATCGGGTTGACGGCGATTCTCGCGGTTGCCGCGGCTGCATTTTATTACCGGCGCCGCTACCCGCTGGCCGCTTTCGGATTCTTTGCTTTTGTAATTCTGATGGCGCCCACGTCGTCGTTCATGCCGATCAAAGATCCCGTGGTGGAGTACCGGCTGTACCTCTCCATGATTGGGTTGTTGCTTATTGTGCTGGAGTTCCTGCGGCGCGTGGACGTCACGCAGCGGAACTGGATGGCGTTACTCGCCGGCGTGCTGCTCGTCGCCGGCATCGCGACGCACGAGCGAAACGTCGTTTGGAGCGATCCGAGGATTCTCTGGGAGGACACCGTTGCCAAGTCGCCGCACCTGGCGCGAGCCGAGTTTCACCTCGCGGAAGCATACCGGGAGCAGGGAGATTGTGCCAAGGCGCTGCCGCATTACGCTCGCGCCGCCGAAAACGATCCGCCCGGCAAACACTCTTACTGGTACGCCAGTCTCTTCATCGATTGGGGGTTGGCGTACGACTGCCTAAGCCGGGAGGATGAGGCGCTCGCCAAGTTTCGCCAGGCAGCCGCGCTCGAACCGACGGGGCATGTGTACTCGCAGATCGGCATGATTTACGGCAAGCAGAAGAAAAACGCGGAAGCAATAGAGGCCCTCCAGAAGGCCATACAGCTAGATCCTTCATTCGCGATGACGTATGTCTACCTGGGTGGCGTTTATCAGAACGCGGGAGACCTGGCCAACGCCATCGCGGAATTCAAACACGCGCTGGCCATCGATCCGAAAAACGAAGCCGCTCTAGAATCGCTTAGGAACGCGGAGGCCGCACTGGCCAATCGACGCTGACATGCGCCCGCTCCGCATCGGCGTGAACGCGCTGTACCTGATCCCGGGTGCGGTCGGCGGCACTGAGATTTACCTGCGCAACCTGTTGCAGTCGCTGGGCGAGATCGACGCCGAAAACCAGTATTTTCTCTTCACCAACCGCGAGACGGGGCCGCTCCTTGGTCCTGGGCAAGTAAATTTCCATGTCGTTGAGCAACCGGTTCGAGCGGCCTTCCGGCCCGCGCGGATCCTTTGGGAGCAGACCGCTCTGCCTCTCTCTGTGGCTGCGCACCGGATCGATGTCCTTCTGAACCCGGGCTTCACGGCGCCGCTCGTTTGCGGATGTCCGCAGGTCACGGTGTTTCACGACCTGCAGCATAAGCGGCACCCCGAGCACTTTCGCTGGTTCGATCTCCCGTTCTGGCAGTTCTTCCTGTTCTGGTCAGCGCACCTCTCGCAAATCGTAATCGCGGATTCCGCAGCCACTGGTGCGGATCTCGAATGGTTTTATCGACTGCCCACGCCGAAGATTCGCGTAGTTCCGCTGGGAGTCGATCCGAAATTCTTCCCGATCGCGAAGGCGCGCCGCCCGGAGCCGATGCTGCTAGCGGTCTCAACTCTGCATCCTCACAAGAATCTCGACCGGCTGATGCATGCCTTTGCCGTGTTTCATCGGAAGCGGCCCAGGTTCCGGCTGGTGATTACCGGCCTTCGCGGATTTCATTCCGTGAACCTGGAGCGGTTGCGCGACGAACTAGACCTGGCTGCCGCGGTGGAGTTCACCGGCTGGATTCCCCGCGAGGAGTTGTACGACCTCTATGCGCGAGCCTGGGCATTCCTGTACCCATCGACATTTGAAGGCTTCGGGTTGCCCGTACTGGAGGCCCTGGCCGCCGGCGTGCCCACGGCGTGTTCGCGGATTGAGCCGCTCGGGAGCATAGCCGGCAGCGCCGCTCTCCATTTCGATCCGGACAATGATGCCGCCATTCTCGATGCAATGGATCGACTGGTGTCAGACGAGCGCCTGCGAGAAAAGCTGGCTGCGGCCGGCCCGGAGCGCGCCTCGCAATTTTCATGGCTCACTACAGCGCGGCAAACATTGGCGGCGTTGGGCCAAGCAGCCCCGTGACCGCAAATCGGGCCGTTTGGAGCCCGGTGCTACCCTGAGATTATGCCGTTTCATCTGGCGGTGAGCTACCGGCCGCGGGGCGATCAGGAGACCGCCATCGCAGAGCTTTCGCGGGGCGTTCACGACGGCGAAAAGCACCAGGTGCTGCTCGGTGTGACGGGATCGGGCAAGACGTTCACCATGGCAAAGGTGATCGAGCAGGTGGGCCGGCCGGCGCTGGTGCTCGCGCACAATAAGACGCTGGCCGCGCAGCTCTATCACGAGTTCAAGTCATTTTTCCCGCAAAACGCCGTCGAATACTTCGTCAGTTACTACGATTACTATCAACCCGAAGCTTACATTCCATCGAGCGACGTTTACATCGAAAAAGAAGCGACCATCAACGACGAGCTCGACAAACTGCGCCTTTCGGCCACGCGTTCGCTCTTCGAGCGCCGCGACTGCGTCATCGTAGCCAGCGTGAGCTGCATCTACGGCCTGGGCTCGCCCGAAGCCTATTACGGCATGCTGCTGATGCTGGAGAAAGGTGAGAAGATCTCGCGCAACCAGATCGTGTCCCGGCTGGTGGACATTCTCTACGAACGCAACGACGTGGACTTCCGGCGAGGCACTTTCCGCGTGCGCGGCGACGTGATCGAGGTCTATCCGACCTACGACGATTACGCCTATCGTATCGAGCTATGGGGCGACGAGATCGAGAGTCTTTCGCAGATCGACCCGCTGCTCGGCCAGGTGCGGCAAACCTACCTGCGGCTTCCCATCTATCCAAAGACTCACTACGTCATGTCCGACCAGACCAAGGAGACCGCCATGGCCGGCATCATGACGGAGCTCGATTGGTGGAAGAAGGAGCTCGAGAAACAAGGGAAGATGATCGAGGCGCAGCGCCTCTACCAGCGGACCATGTTCGATCTGGAAATGATGCGCGAGATCGGCTACTGCCACGGGATCGAGAATTACTCACGGCATTTCTCGGGCCGGCTGCCTGGAGAAGCTCCGCCTACGCTGTTGGACTACCTGCCGCAGGACTCGATCATGTTTATCGATGAGAGCCACCAGACGGTTCCGCAGTTGCACGGAATGTATCATGGCGATCGCTCGCGCAAGGAGGTGCTCGTCGCACACGGATTTCGGCTGCCCAGCGCCCTGGACAATCGGCCACTCACCTTCGAGGAATTCGAGAATCGTGTGAATCAGGTCGTTTACG
>Ga0335081_10008779_pt1 | contig 16218 bp, 12 predicted proteins | sample Lox_Sample_35_FD_206713 | JGI IMG/M metagenome (GOLD analysis project Ga0335081, IMG submission 206713) | Soil microbial communities from Loxahatchee National Wildlife Refuge, Florida, United States - Lox_Sample_3.5 | ecosystem: Environmental > Terrestrial > Soil > Wetlands | place: USA... | reverse complement strand
TGACGTCGGTTCCGGCGACGGCGCCATGGACGAATTGAAGTTCGAGCAACGCCAGCCGCTGTTGTTCGAGATCGACGACGCGATGTGTCGCCGCGAGCTGGCCCCGCAGCGACGCCTCCTCGATCGCCGCCTTGGCGACATCGGCGGCGAGCGTCAAATAGGCGGCCTCCTTCTGGAAGCCCTGCATGTCCCGCTGCGCTTCCAATCCCTCCACCGTGCGTCGATTGGCGCCCCAAATGTCGGGCGCGTAGCTGATCTGCACCTGCTTGGTGAAGAAGGAATAGGCGCTTTGCGTGACCGTCGACGAGGTGGCGTCGCCGGAGTAGATTTGATAGCTTGAATTCGAATTCAACACGACTTGCGGCAAGAAGGCCCCCGTCGCGGCGTCCGCGTTATATTGGGCGACGCGAATGGCCGCGTCGGCGGCTTCGAGCGTCGGATTGCGGTCGAGCGCCTCTTCGATGAGCGCGTCCAGTTGCGTCGATCCAAAGGCGGTCCACCAGCGCGCCGGAACGCTCGCGCCTTCCGCGAAGCGCTGGCCATTTCCGGGAGACGCGGTTTTCTCGGGCGTGAAGCGTTCGACATCCGGCGGCGCCGGCGTCACGAAATCGGGTCCAACCGCGCAGCCCGACAGAGCCGCGGCGAGCAACGCGGCGAAGGACAAATCTCGGCGGCGGCTAGTCACGAGAGAGCGCCTCCACCGGATCGAGCGTCGATGCGTTGCGCGCGGGAATATAGCCAAAGATTATGCCGGTGAGCGACGCGCTCGCGACCGCCGCGGCGATGGCGCTAGGCGATAGCGCCAGCTCCCACTCCCTTGGCAAAAAGAAGCTGACGAGATAGCTCACGCCAAAAGAGATGATCACCCCGGCCACGCCGCCTATCAGGCAAACGACGACGGCCTCCGTGAGGAATTGGCTCCGCACGTCGGATCGGCGCGCGCCCACCGCCATCCTTATGCCGATCTCTCGCGCGCGCTCGGACACCGACACCAACATGATGTTCATCACGCCAATGCCGCCGACGATTAGCGAGACGAGGCCGATCGCGCCGAGCAGATAAGTTGTCGTGTCCGTGAAAACCTTCTTCGATTGCACCCATTTTTCCATATTGTAGATGGAGAAATCCTTGACGTGGTGGCGCCGTTTCAAGATGTCCTCGACGCCGCGCTCGACGGCTTCGCCCGGAAGGCCCTCGCGAAATCGCATCTCGACATAGTTCAAGCGACTATTTCCAAGGAGACGCGCGCCGACGGTCGTAAAGGGCATGTAGACGTCGAGACGGTTGGCGGCGCCGGGGCTTTCCATCGCGAGGTTCTTCGCGACGACGCCAATGACGATACAGGGCAATTTGCCCACATTAATGATTTTTCCCAGCGGGTTTTGATCGCCGAAGTATCTCTTTCTGACGTTGGTGTCGATCACCACGACCTGTCGCTGCGCCGAAACGTCTTGAGCGCTGAAGCCCTGTCCCATCTCGAACCTCAGGCCGCTTGTCTCGAAATAGTCCTCGTTGCCGCCAGACACGGTGGCGTTGCTGTTGAGGGATCCAAGCCGCAGCATCGCCGATGCGGTGACCTCCGGGGTGATGCTGTAGATAAAACTTTGCCGGCGCAGCACGTCGACGTCGGCGGCCGTCAGACTCTGGAGTTTCGCGGCGTCCGGATCGCCCCAGAACTTGCCCGGGGTGATCTCCAGAAAATTGGCCGGCATGTCCTTGAGTTGTTCCTGCAAGACGCGCTGGGAGGATTCGCCGAGCGCCACCATCATGACGACCGAGACAATGCCGATGATGACGCCGAGCAAGGTGAGGGCCGTGCGCAGGCGCTGACCAAGCAGCGCGAACCAGGCCATTTTAATCGCCTCGACGAGGCGCGGCCATAACGCCGCGGCGCGCGTGGATGGAGCCGGCGCGCGCATGTCGTCGAGCGCGGCCGGCGGGGAGGCTGGCGCGGCGCCTTGCGTCTCCTCGTCCCTAATCACGCGGCCGTCCTCGACCTCCACGACGCGCCGGGCGTAAGCCGCGACATGCGGGTCATGCGTCGCGATGATCAGCGTGTGGCCGCGCCGATTCAAATCAAGCAGAACCTCCATCATCTCGCGGCCGGCACGGCTGTCAAGCGCCCCCGTCGGCTCGTCAGCCAGAATGATCGCGCCGCCGTTCATCAAGGCGCGCGCGATGCTGACACGCTGCTGCTGGCCCCCCGAAAGTTGATTGGGACGGTGGTCGAGGCGCTCTCCAAGGCCAAGTCGCGCGAGCAGTTTTCGCGCGCGCATATGGCGGGCCGCTTCCGCGACGCCGGCGTAGATCGCGGGAATTTCGACATTGGCGCGCGCGGTGAGTTGCGGCAACAGATTGTAGCGTTGAAAAATGAAACCGAACCTATCGCGCCGCAGCGCCGCCAACTCCGTCGCATCGAGCGAGGTCGTGTCGCGCCCGTCGACGCGGTAGACGCCGGAACTTGGCCGATCTAGACAGCCGAGAATATTCAGCAGCGTCGATTTGCCGGAACCCGAGGCGCCCATCAGCGCGACCATCTCGCCCGCGCGGATTTCGAGATCGACAGCGCGCAGAGCATAGAGCTCCTGATCGCCCACCACGTAACGCCGCGACAGGCCATGCAGCTCGATTAGCGGCGCGCTCATTTTCCGGCCCCCGCGGCCGGCTGTTCCGGTTCGCCGGTGACGACCGTCTCGCCTTCCGCGAGACCGTCGAGAACCTCGGCCTGCACGAAATTATCGAGTCCGATCAACACCCGCTTCGTTTCGACGCCGCCGCCGGGCTTGACCACGCGGACATCGTAACGCCCGTCCGCGCCCCTGTTGCGCAACGCGGCCGAGGGAATGGCCAGCGCGTTATGCGCGTCGCCGAGCTGTATCGACACCTGCGCCGTCATGCCGATGCGCAAAAAATGCCCGGGGTTCGGCACATCGAACAAGGCGTTGTAAAACACCGCGACATTGGCCGCGGAAGTCGCGGACTGTTGACCGGACGCCGCCGCCGTCGCCGCGGCGGGATTGGAATAATTTTCCGGCGCCGGTTCGACCGCGCGCAGCTTTCCGCTGTAACGCTTGTCCTGATCGCCGAGAATGGTGAAGGACACGGGCTGCCCGACATGCACCTTGATAACGTCCGCCTCGGAGACTTGCGTTTTGACCGTCATGGCGTCGAGATTGGCCAGTTTCAAAATCACCGGCACGATCTGCGTCGCGACCACAGTCTGGCCTTCTTGCGTCAGAATGGCGACGACCTCGCCCTCGATCGGGGCGGTGATCCTTGTGTAGCTCAGATTGGTGGCGGCGAAGTCGGTTTGCGCGCGCGCCTGCGCGATCTGCGCGTCGAGCGCGGCGAGCCCCGCCTCGTCGGCCTGCGACTGCGCGTCCGCGCTTTCCAAATCCCGCCGCGAGGTGGCGACCCCGCCGATCAGGCCGTTTTGGCGTTGCAGTTCGAGCCGGGATTTGCGCAGCCGCGCTTCGGCGGCGCGCCTCTGGGCTTCGAGATTGGCGAGGTTCGCCTTCTGCGCGCGAAGATCGTTTTCGGGGAGGATCGGATCGATCTCGGCGAGCAGATCGCCGGCGTGAACATGATCGCCGAGCTTCACTTTCAGGGATGTCAATTGGCCGGTGGCGCGCGTGCCGACATCCACCTGACGGATCGCCTGCAGCGTCCCCGTCGCCAGCACATCGCTTTCCAGCGTCGCCCGCGCGACCTTGGCGGTCAGATATCGCGGGGCCGCTTGCGCGAACCACAAGCGCGACAGGAAGTAGCCGCCAATGAGAACGGCCGCGCCGAGCAAAAGCCAACGCACGCGACCCTTCACCAAGGAACTGAGCGCCTTCAACGCCGTCATGATCGCCGATCATTGTCTTGTGAAAAAGCGGCGAGGCCCTTTTTCTCGCGGGCTTTGCGATAAACGGCAAGATCATGGACTATCGGATGCCCCCGTTCGAACGCCAATTGCTCGATTGGCGCGACGAACAAGCGCGGGCTCTCCTCCGCGCCTCCCACGGCGAACTGACCCATGAGCCCTTTCCCATCTCCGGCCTGGAAGACGCCCGTCACCATGAGACGAGGCGAATCTCTAAACATCAGCCCACGCCTGCGCAAAAATTTCAATAGCTCCGGTCGTCCACGGGCTGGCAAAGGAAGAAAGCATTGCAGCCGCCAAGCGAGTTGTTCCTCTTGAATTGCCGCCATGTGATTCATATCAGCCTCCGTAATTTGAACGGCTTGAAATTCAATTTGCCGAGCGCGAATCTTCGCGGGGTCGCCGGCGCGATTGGCGCGCCGATGAGTTTGTCGATTATGCGCGACAGCCACTAGCTACAGCGGCCATGAGTTTGGACGAAGCACGAAAGATCACGACCCTCCGGGACGTTCGCCCTTCACGCGAACGCTGAACGAACCGAAACAATGCAGGCGCAAAATTTGATTGCTGGCCAATGCAAGGATGATTTCGTCGATTATGGCGTCTATCAGGCGTGTCGCGGCTTTGAGTGGAACGCTTGGCGTCCGCGCGCGAATCGCCCTGGCGATATCGGCCTTCGTCACGGCGCCCGACAGTCGATCGCGTGACGGCCGGGCTTTCCGCGGGGCGTGTTGCAAGGTCGAGGAATCGATTTCAATCACGGGCGCGCTGCTCCTTGAACCATGCGTTTTGTCGAACGCCTTCGGTCGTCGCGATTTTTCGCGCCGTACGGCGCCATTTTCGCGCTCGGCGCTTCTTCCACCAGATATAAACGCCAGTGACCGAAAGCATCGCGATGACGAGACCGATCGCGCATACGAAAACGCGGTAGACGAGATAATCCACAGGGTCCTGGATCATATGCAGCGCCCGCAGCCAATTCGTGATCGTCAGACCGGAATGGCCGGTGTTGATAGGCATCAAAGCGTGAAAGGCGCCGGTGTCGACGTCGAAAAATAAGGTCTCCGTTCTTTCGTCGGGGAAGGAACGGTCGGTGAGCACGGTGTAATTATAGAGACCTTGCTCGATCAAATGGTTCAGCGAGAGGGGCTTCTCGATCTTGAACCCCTGCTTTGCCGCCTGCTCGGCCATCAGCCGCTCGCCCGCGGCTTGTGCCGCGCGCCAATCGAGTTTCGGCGCCCCGTCGTCTTCGCGCGGCGGGAACAGCGTCATCATGAATTGTTCGAACGGATAGTCGAACAGTTTGCTCATCGTCCAATCGTAAGCGCCGGTCTTGTCTAACAGCGTGACGCTCGACCAGGCGAAGACGAACAGCATCGGCCAAAGCCAAAGCCCGCTAGCGCGATGCAGATCGAAATTGAGGCGAAAAAAGCCGGCCTTTGGCTTGATCAGCCACGCCGACTTCCATCTGCGCCAAAAGCCGGCGATCGACACCGGCAAAGTGAGATAGAATCCGACGAAGCAATCGATCGTCCAGACAATCGCCAGGATCGCCAATGCCCATGCGCCAGCGTCGCCCAGCGCCAGGGACGTGTGCAGATCGTAGACGAAGGGCATGATCTTATGGACGAAGCCATCCGTGTAGCGGTTGAAGGGAACGCGCGTGAGTTCCTTTCCGGTCCACGGATCGAGCACAATGACGCCGAAGTCGATGTCATAGGGCTTGCCGGTCGCAGGATCCTCGCGCGGCAGCACTCGCAAAACGGCCTGATCGTCGCGATTCGACGCGAAATAGGCCACTTGAGCCTTCGGAGCCAACGCCTCCGCGCGCTCGGCGAGCGTCGCGAGATCGAGCCGCTCGGCGCCCGCGCTCGGCGGCGAGGCCAGGAACCGCGGATCGAGCAGCGCGGAGAGGTCCGACCGAAAAGCGATGAGGCTGCCGGTGACGCCCTCGATAATGAGGAAGGCCGCCATGGCGAGGCCGACATACCGATGCAGCCAGACGAAGATGCGGCGGGGATGTCTTCTGGATTCGCTCATCCAGCGCCTCCTTCGGCATTACGCATCTGGCGGTTCGAAACCGCGAAAGCGACGGACTTTCGTGCGTGGCGCTTCTTCCACCAAATATAGACGCCGGTGATTGAAAGCATCGCGACGACGAGACCCATCACGCCGGTGAAAACGCGATAGGCGAAATAGTCCAACGGGTCGCGCGCCATGTGCAGGCCGCGCAGCCAGAAGGTCAGCGCGTCGCCCCAATGGCCTCCGCCGAACTCGGCCTCGTCCCTCGCGCGAAACGCGCCGGTGTCCGCGTCGAAAAATACGGTCGCGGTCTGTTGTCGGGGGAAGGGCCGATCGGTCAGCGCGGTGTAATTATAGAGGCGTGGTTCCTCGAAGCGATTCAGCGAGACGGACCGCACGATCTTGAAGCCTTCGCGCGCGGCCTCCTCGGCCATCAATTTTTCGCCCGCGGCTTGCGCCGTCAGCCAGTCGAGCGCGAACGGCGCGTTGCTGGAGCGGTCCGAAAAGAGCGTGGCCATGAGCGCCTCATCGCCCTGGTAGTCCGAGATCCTGGCCATGACCCAGCCATAGACTTCGATCCGATCGACCAGCTGGACGCTCGACCAGGCGAAGACCAGGAGCATCGCCCACAGCCAAAGCCCGCCGGCGCGGTGCAGATCGAAATTGATCCGGTAGAAGCCGCCCCGCCATTTTACGAGCCAGGACGGTCTCCAGCGCTTCCAGAATTTTTCGAAGGTGATCGGCAAGGTCAGATAGAAGGCGACGAAACAGTCGATTGTCCAGAGCAGCGCGGCGGCGAGCAGAACATATTCGCCCGCTTGGCCGAAGGTAAGATTGTAGTGCAGGTCGCGCATGAAAGGCATGATGGCGGCGAGCAAGCGCGCCCAGGCGGTCGCGGGTTCCTTCTCGCCGAGCCGTTCGCCCGACCATGGGTCGAGCGTGACGGTGAATGGGACGTCGGGATAGCGCCCGCCGGTCGCGGGATCGCGCCGCCCCCACATGCGCATGATCGCGCGCTCGTCGCCATATTCGCCGAAATAAGCGACGTGTTCGGTCGGCTCCAGCGCCTCGGCGCGCATCGCCAGCTCCGCGAGCGAAAGGCGCCGCGCGCCCGGCGGCGGCTTCGCCGCGACGAACCGCGGATCGAGCGCGCGGCTCAGATCGCCGTTGAAGGCGAGCAGCGCGCCGGTGACGCCCTCGATGATAAGGAACGCCGCCGCGGCGAGCCCGACGTACCGATGTAGCCAGACAAAGATCGCGCGCATGGCCGTCACAACTCCACTCGACGAGGTTGGGAAGTCAACGGTCCGGATCCCATCCCGCGATGGTTCGGTCGGCGATCACTTCCGCGCCCTCTTCTCTCCGCTTGGCAACGTTCCCGCGCATGCCCACCGCTCGCGATATTGCATTTGGAAGAACTGATCGACGGTTCGGGAGTCATGTCCTACTCGTTCGGTCTGGACGCATCCGGCGGGGCAAGGATCGTTGACCGGCTCGCCCAGCGAACGCCAATCGGTCCAGTGTTCTCCGCAGCTCTTCTTGGGATCGGGTGGACAATAGGCCGGCCTCGGGCAATTCGCGTCGGTCGAGGAGCAGCCGTCGCCAACGATCTGGGAGAGGAATGAAATGTCGGGACAAAACGCCGAATCTTTCCCGCATAGGCTCTCCTTCGTCACGCACTCCGAGCGTGCGGAGGGCGCCGCGCTTACGAAGGGGGCCGATCCCGCGGAAGGGGGCGCTCCCGAGGAGGAAGGCGCTCCCGAGGAGAACGCCGATCCCGCGGAGTGGGCCGCTCCCGCGAAAGCCACTGCGTTCAAAAAGACCGTCGCGATCACGAGGCGCTTCTGTGACAGCCCGATGTTCGACATGATGGTTCTCCGTCTATGCGAAAAGACCGCCGCCTGAACGCGGACGATCGCGAGGTTGTTTCGTAGCCACATCCGCGACGCCGCCAAAGGCGCCGCCCTCGATGACGAGGAACGCCGCTATTGCGAGTCCGACATGGCGGCGGCGCAGGACGAATAAGCGCCGCATGGCCTAAAACGCCACCTTGATCAGGCCCCGAATGGTGCGCGGCGCGCCGATGACGGTGTTGTTGTAATAACCGGAAGTCCAGCCAGGATTGAATCCGCCGTCCTGGCCGAAGGGCACCGGGATAAGACCGCCCGAGGTGAAATAGGTCCGGTCGAACAAATTATCGACGTTGAGCTGCGTGCGGATCTTGAAGCCGTTGTAGAAAAACTCATAGCTCGCGAGAAGACCCACGAGACCGTAGCTCGGCGTCGACTGACCATAGAGATAAGTGCCGTCGTTGGCGTAATTAAAGAACGGCAGATATCCCGTATAATCATACCGCGCGCCGACCTTGAGACCTTTCAGCGGTCCATCCTTGAACTCATAGTTCGAGGCGATGTTCGCCTGGTTGCGCGGCACATACGGGACCGCCGACCCCAGGGGGGGATCGTAATTGCAGTTATTGGTGACGCAGGCGGCGTTTTTGGTGATTTTGCTGTTGATATTGGAATAACCGAGATTGACGGTCCAGCCGGGCGCCAGTTCGCCCTGAATGTCGAGTTCGGGGCCTTCCGCGCGCCCCTCGCCGACGACTATTTCGTGCACAAAGTCGTTCGGAATACCGACCGGAATATTGGTCTTGACGAGGTGGAAATAGTCCGCGGTAATTTGCAGCCTCTTGTCGAGAAACTGGAATTTCATCCCGCCTTCCACCTGTTGGCCGGCGCTCGGCGGGTTCGGCTGGTTCGTGCCGAGAACAAGCAACCCATTGTAGTTCGGGCTGAAAGACTCGACGTAATTGCCATAAACGCTGAACCATTCCAGCGGATGCCAGAGCAGCGCCGACCGCGGGGTGACTCTCTGGGCGATCAGCTGGCTGTGCAGCGTCTCCGTGTCGAAGTTGCAAGGAATGGCTAGGCCATTCGCCCAGTTGACCGAATATATCCCGCAAAAATTCGTGGGATCAGTGCCGGAGAACCTGCTGTTGATATATTGATAGCGGCCGCCGGCGAGCACCTGGAAGTCGTAAGGCAGCTTGATCTGGTCCTGCACATAGGCGCCGACGTTATCGGCATACTGCTCGCCAGCGTTGAACGGGGTAAGCGGGCCGGATACGGTCGGCAGGGACGCCGGATTTCCAAACAGCGTGACCGTCCAATTGGTGGCCGGCGTCTGATTGATGGACCTGCTGTTAAAACGATAATAGTCGGCGCCCATCAGCAAGGTGTGCGAGAGTTCGCCAGTCTTGAAATGTCCGGTTATGTCGGCGACGGTCGCATATTCAGCCTGTCTCTGGTTGATGGTGTAAGGGGAGCCGGAAAGAGTGACCGCGTTGGCGGGGCCAAAACAGTTGGTCGCGTTCGGGGTGATGCAATCCGTTAATCCTCCGGCGGGAGCGTCGTTCAGCGCGTTCATGGTCACGGCCTGTAGGAAGGCCGTCTGCTGGTACGACCAGTCCCTGTTGAAGTCGTGATGGAAGGTGAGCGACGCGAAATCCTGCTGTTGCGACAGCGGCGAAGGCACTCCCAGATTTTGGCTGCGCCCGAGCCAAAGCGGGTAGACATTCTGATAAAGCGGAATCCAGGTGAATATTTGGTCCAGACTATTTTGCTGATATTGATTCTCCACCTTGATCCAGTTGTTGGCGTCAATGTTCCATTTCAACACCGGATCGAACATATAGTTTCGATTATAGCCATAGGTTTGAAACGAACCGTCGTTCTCATAGGAGGCGGTGAAACGATAGAGCAAGTCCTTATTCGCCGAGAGCGGCCCCGTCGCGTCGACCGTCGTGCGGAAGGATTGATAGCTGCCGATCTGCTGCTGGACCGAATAAGCCGGGTGATCCAGGGGCTGTTTGGTGTTGATGTTGACGATGCCGCCGGGCTCCACCGCGCCATAGAGAATCGCTGCCGGGCCTTTCAGCACCTCGACGCTCTCCACGTTGGCGAATTCGATGCTGTTCGCGCTGGCGAAGGCGCCTTGGAAATTGTCGATGCGGACGCCGTCGCGCCAATAGGCGCCCGTTGTAAAGCCGCGGATCGTCACGCCAAGGAAGGGCACGCCGAGCGCGGCGCCGCCGCCGCCGGAGATATAGACGCCACTGACATTGCGTAGCGCCTCGTCGAGAGTCGTGACCTGCTGGTCCTCGAGCATCTGGTGCGTTATCATCTTGGTCGCGAGCGGCGTCTCCATGACCGGCGTGTTGACCTTGGTGCCGAGCGATTCGATCGGCGCGGAGTACGACGTGGGACTGTTGCACACCCCGTCGGCGCAGATTTGGCCGTTGTTGCCGGGGCCGATGTCGGTTCCATTGTTTGTTCCCGCGCCGTCTCCGAAGCCTTGGCCAGGGTCGCCACCGCCGCTGGTGGGCCGCGCCGCGCCGACGTCGATGGCCGGGAGTTGCTCTTGCGCGCGAGCCGGGGGGACGGCGACGGCAGCGAGCGCCAAGGCGCCGAGGGAAACGGCGCGCAGTAGATTGGAAAGATTCATTTTAGCCTCCGGGCGCCGTGGCCGGCGCGATCACAACTAGTTCTGAAGCGGGAGCGGCGCCGCGCGAAAGCGACGCGCGCGTGAACGGCCAATCAATATTTCGCGACGACCGTCGCCGGGGAGAACCACTGGAAGTGATAGTTCAGCCCCGCGCGGACCACCTGGCCGTTGAAATGGGTCGAGGTCTTGTAAAACGCCCCATAAAGCAGGCTGCCCCCTGGAACGGCGGCCGAAAGCACATTGGCGGCGCTGGCCGTGCCGAGGTCGTAATAGAGATATTCGACCTTGGCGCTCCAATTGGGCGCGAACATCCATTCGAGACCGCCGCCCGCCGTCCAGCCAATGCGCGCATCGTTGTAGTCGGCCGAAACCGCGCTAAAAGGGAAATTCGGATTGGACGATGTCTGGAAAAGGCCGACGGTGAAGTTCATGCCCCCATAGGCGAGGCCGCCCGAGCCGAAGACCAGCAGCGTCGGCGTCGCCAGAAAGCCCAAGCGACCGCGGACCGTCCCGAGATAGCTGAGGCTCTTCGTCAAGCTGGACGTCGTCGACACCAGGGAGCCCGTGGACGGTTCCGTGGCGGCGCCGGAGGCGGAGGCGTTGCTAGAAAGCGTCGTGCCCTGGATGTCGGCTTCGAGGCCGGCAAGGAAGCTATTGTTGAACTGCCAATTGTATCCAATCTGACCGCCGCCGATGACGCCGGTGTTGCTCAAGGAAGCATTGTTCGCGATCGACGCGGCCGACGCCGTCCCGAAGTAACTTGGCGCGCCAAGCGCTGCGCCGGTCGTATCGTTGAAAAGAGGGCTCGCGGAGATGCTGGCTCCGGTGCTGGCGTCAAAAATCCCGCCCACGTTGGCGCCGAAGTAGAATCCGGTCCATAGCGGCGGCGGCGAGATCACGGGCGGCGCCTTGAGGCTGGGCAGATCGGCGGCGAGCGCCGAGCCGGCGGACAGCGCCAGAGCAATCGCCGCGAGAGAAGGGGTGATTTTGTTCATTAGCTTGGCTCCTGATCAGCGTCGCGCGCAGCTCTTTTTCGCTGCGGCCTCGAGTTGGCAAGCGGGAGGGATCGGGCACGGCTCACTGGGTGCGCGGCGGCGCGATTGCGCGGCAAGCGCGAACAAACTGGGGGATGAGTTGCTTTTGGAGGTCGCGCGGTTCGTTACGCGACGGACGGCGGCGCGCGAGACGGTGAAACTCGAAGCCGCGCCGGGGCCACGGGGATGAGGAGTTCGACCAATATCCAGGCTTGGCTCGAAGCCAGGATTACATCGACGAACGGGATCTGGCGGGCGGCAAAATACATGCGTTCGAGCGCGGCTCCGCATCCGGAGGCGGCGCAAACCAAGCAATAATGGTGGGAGTGACGCTTGGGAGTCGGCGTTTCGCCATTTTCCAAAGAGTTCGCGCCACAATCGGCGTTAAAATCGGCGCTAATCAACGAAGGCCCGAACTCTTGCCCTCCATAGGCCCGAGAGCTGGCCGTACCGGCGATCCCGCTCGTCGAAACCGATAGAAACGAGAGACACACGATCGCCAACGCGACGACCGCGCATAGGGGCCTTTTCTTTCGCAAGGCGATCGTCATCATCTCTCTTATGGCCAAGCTCAGTCGCCTTTTTGCTAGCCCGTTTTCCATGAGGACAAAAACCCTGACAAGCTTCCAACATGCTTGCCTATCGATAGCGCGGCTTGACGCTTAGAACGATTCGGCTTCATGACGGCCTCAACGCAGCCTTTCACAAGAAATATTTCCGCACTGTTGCAGATTGGCAACAGATTGACCTAGAAATTGGATTATTGACGCTCCGATACGCACACGATCAGCTCCGAAGGCGAGAGGAGGCGCTCTAGATTTTTTCGGTTCGAGCCCGAAAAAGACCGCGGGGATCGAGGGGAGGGCCCTATGCGCATTTTATTGGTCGAGGACGAGGACGAAGTCGCCAACGTCCTTTGGCGCAAGCTGAAACAGTTGGACTTTGCGGTGGACCGCGCCGAGTCTCTGAACGAAGCGCGCGGAGCGCTCGACTTGCATCCCTATTCCCTGACGATTCTCGATCGCCGCCTGCCCGATGGCGACGGCGTCGCGCTTGTTCCCGACATTAGGGAGAAGCAACCCCGCGCCCGCATTTTGATGCTCACGGCGTGCGATAAAACGGAGGAGATTGTTTGCGGCCTCGATGGGGGCGCCGACGACTATCTTACCAAGCCTTTCGCCTTCGACGAATTCATGGCGCGAATAAGAAATCTGCTTCGGCGATACGACGGTCAATCCCTGCCAACCATTACAGTGGGAGGCCTTGCTTTCGATCCTCATCTTCGCAATGTATCGATCAATGGAACCTCTGTCATCTTCCATGGCCGAGAATTGATGATGCTTGAAGTCCTCATTAGAAACGTTGGCCGAATGGTCAGTCGTCAAACCTTGATCGACGAAATTTACGATTCTTCGGAGAACGTCGAACCAAGGGCGGTCAATCTAGTCGCCCAGAGATTACGGAACCGATTGATCCAACTAAACGCCGGCGTGGAAATCCATGCGGCCCGCGGTGTTGGATATATGTTGAGCAAGGCGTTCTCATGAAAGGACCTCATTCGATTTCGCTACGGCTGACGATATTTGTCAGCCTCGCAGTGATAAGCGGCGGAATTTTGGCGTGGCCGTTCGTCGTTTGGATGAATTCTCTGAGCGACCCCGAGGAATTCACGAGTCTGAACGCCTTAGGTCTCAATCAGGCTCAGTATGTCGTCGCGCAATCGCTACGTCGCGGTTCTGATGGCGAGGCATACGTCGAAACGACGCCCGAACTTGGCGCATATAAGACAAAGAACCCGAAATTTCGCTTCGCTGCGTTCGACGGAGATTCAGGTTCCTCTCTGCCCGGGTCCGACGTGGATCTCGTCGCGGCGATCCAGTCGGACAGAGGGCATTTGATGTACCGAACTTCCCTGCGCATAGGCGGGGACTCTGGCCCCCGTCCCGAGTACTGGATGTACAGCTCGAAGACGGCGATCGGACGACTTCCGATCGCGCTATATGGCTATTCATTCCATTGGGACGATCTACTCTATATCGCACACACGGACATGTCCGAGGGCGGCCTCTCCTTTGTTCCGGAAGTGCTGCTAGCGGTCGGCGCTTCCTGGTTCATTGTACGGCGGGGCCTCTCGCCTCTCGATGTCGCGGCTCGAAGAGTTGCGCAAATCGACATGAATGGGCTTGACGGGCGTATCTCCTACAATGACTTGCCTACTGAAGTCATGCCTTTCGTGAGCGCCGTGAATGAAACCTTAACTCGACTCGAGCGTGGCGTCGCAAGGCAACAGCGTTTCATCGCTAACGCCGCGCATGAACTGCGCACGCCGATTACGATTCTGTGCACGCACATAGACAACCCTGACGAGGCGACATTCCACAAGGACGTAAAGCGCGACGCGCTTCGCCTCCGGATGATCGTGGAGCAGTTGCTCTCCGCCGCCGCGATTTCCAACCACCAGGGCGCGCTTCATGAGAAGGTCGACCTCGGCAGAACCACGTTGGAGACTATTCTTTACTATATGCCTTTGGCGATCGAGAATCAGCGCAAAATCGAGCTGGATTGCCCCTCGGAGCCTATCATGGCGCGGGGCAGCCGTCGCGGGATCGAGAGTGTTCTCGCCAATCTGATCGACAACGCGCTCCGCGCCGAACCCGAAGGCGGAACGGTTCTCGTGCGCGTTCACCCCGACTGCGCCGTTGAAATCGCTGATCATGGCGAAGGCGTAGCGCCGAAAGATCGTCTAAAAATCTTCGAACCCTTTTGGCGCAAGAGTGAAACGAAGGCGCCCGGAACGGGGCTCGGCCTTTCGATCGTCAAAGAGATGATGGATGAACTCGACGGCCGCGTTTGGGTGGAGGACACGCCCGGCGGAGGCGCGACGTTCAAGCTGGTGTTTAGCGCAGCAGACCCGGCATAGTGCGTGAGTGGCGGCAACCTTTGCACCTCAACGCGCAAGGCCAGGGCGAACCGCGGGCTTTCTGGTCGCGGGATCGGTTGAGACATAAAGCGATGCGGAGTTTAAGAGCGTCCGCCCGCCTTGCCGACGCCTTGCTTGAAAACTTTCTGCTGTTGGAAACTCATATGGATTCAAAATGTTTTGTTCAATCTGGCCGCGACTGAAAATCGCGTAATCCCTCCCTCGTCATGGTCCCAGTTCAAGCGAAAAACTTAGGGCCTCCTGTCGGGGGGATCGGCGGTAACGGACCTGCGACTCGCCCCCCGAGATGCGCGACGCGCCGTCCACACCAAAAGCTCGGCGGACACGGCAACAGGAGCCCTCGCGCCCGATAGGATCCCACGTGTCAACTCCCGACGGTTCAGCGAATATTCGCGCATCGCCATGCTCGTCGTTTGTTGCAACCCGTCGAGTTCCCTAGCGACAGGCCGAACGGAAACTCTCGGCCGGGCGCATCGCCAAAATCGACAAGCGACCGGATTCCGCTTCCACGTGCGTTGAGAAGTGGCCCTTGCCGGTTTCAAACTCACTACGCCAAGCGCGCCGCCCTACCACGCGCAATTTCGCCCTCATTGTAATACCGCGCCGCCTGCTGGACGGAGCGATGCCGCGACTGCTGCATGGCCTCGGGGAGCGGCACGCCAGCGCGCGCGGCTTCGGTTAGATAACCCGATCTCAGTCCGTGCGCCGAGAATTCCCCCGGATCGAGACCGGCGAAGGCGCAGCGACTTTTGATCATCGCATTGACGCTTTGGGGATCGAGCGCGGCGGCGCCGATGTTTCCCCATTTGTCGATCCGCCGAAACACCGGACCGGCGCCGATCTTTGAGAAGGCGAGCCAGGCGCGCAGAGCTTCGACGGGCCGGCCGACGACGAGCACGCTCTCGCCCGAGTCGGCCGACGAGGTTTTCGTGCGCCGCAGCTTGATCGCCACAACGGGAAGCTTTTCGCCATTCGGCGCGTTAGGATCCGCGGCGACCGGCTCGCGCTCTTCGAGATCGTCGACCTTGAGCTGTGCTAATTCCGAGCGGCCGCGCCCACCGGAGCCAAAGGCGAGAAGCAGAAGCGCGCGATCGCGCAGATCGACCGCCCTGCCCCGCCCGCACGTCGCGAGCAGCCGGTCGAGAATGTCGCGCGTGATCGCCGCGGCGCTTTTGCGCGCCCGCGGCCGATCGGCGGCGCGAATGGCCAGACGCAAGGCGTTGCGAATCGACGGAGCGCCAAACGGCCCCTCGAGTCCGCGCCAGCGATGCAGGCTGGACCAAAGCGCGAGGCGCCGGCGCACCGTCGCCGGCGCGTGCGGTCCAGTGGATTTCAGGCGTCCCTCGGCCCGCAAGACTTCAGCGACCGCCTCGGGCATGCCGTGCTCGGGATTTTTCTCGCGCTCCTCCTCGTCCCACAGGTGATGGGCGATGAAGCGCAGCACGGTCGTGTCCGACGCCGGCCAGACGAGCGGCGCATCCGTTGATGCGCGCGCCCAGGCCTCGAGGTAGGCGAGATCGGAGGCGAGCGCCCGCAGCGAGTTCGGGCCAGTGCCGGTGTCGATTGGCAGTTCAATGTGGGACTCCGGACTGCTCCGAGGATTTTGGTCACTCCATGTGAGATTCCGGGGCCCGCAGTCTCGATTGAAAGGGTAAGGCAGTGGGCGAGTTTCCTTGGGCGAAATTGACATTGCGGTCGAAAATGCCTCGGTCGATCGACCGGTCGACGAATTCCATTTTGAGTGCCCAAAGCGCGTGCGCCAGTCTCGATTGAAATGCCAGAAAGGGCACTTCAGTCTGTAACCGGGGCAAATTTCCGGGCGACGGGGGGAGTCACAGTCTTGAAAG
>Ga0335081_10008778_pt1 | contig 16219 bp, 11 predicted proteins | sample Lox_Sample_35_FD_206713 | JGI IMG/M metagenome (GOLD analysis project Ga0335081, IMG submission 206713) | Soil microbial communities from Loxahatchee National Wildlife Refuge, Florida, United States - Lox_Sample_3.5 | ecosystem: Environmental > Terrestrial > Soil > Wetlands | place: USA... | reverse complement strand
GAATCACCAAATCGCGAAGATTGATGGTGCGACTGGTCATGGCGCGTCGCGGGACCGGATCGCCGTTTGTGCTAATCTTGCTCGTGGCAGGCTTCGCATCCTCGCCTCCACGCACAGCGGAAATCGGCCTTCGAGCAGAAATGCGACATCGCCGAGGTATGATGCAAAGCTCCGAGCACTCCACCTGAGAAAAATTTCTCGATATCTTTTTAGTCCGATTCGGAATTACTTGCACAGGATTTTCATGTTAAAATTTCACGTCAATGCAGATTAGCAAAGCCCGGTCGGTGGCGCAGCCGAGACTACGGAGTACGGTTGCAATCGCAGGTTACCATCAATTCTTGATTGCAGGAAATCCCGGCCGCGTTGACGTTCAACGGGATGCCACTCTCGGGGATGCCAATCTCGCGCCCTGCGCGTTCCTTGTCCGCGATTGAGCTCTAGGGCATCGCCACAGCCGCTCCGCCCCCCAGTGTCGCTATCGTTCTTGTGTCTGCTGTCCGCATCGGCTCGTCCCGATGCCCAAACCAAATGCCGCCAAGGGCGATGCCGGCGAGAAGCACCCCGATGAGTGCCAAGATCGCCACGCCGTCGTGTCGTGACGGCAGGTTTAATTGCCGCAACTGCCTTTCGAGGAGCTTCTGATCGCGCCGGTCCATGGATCGATACCCGAGATCTCCGGTTTCAGATAGCGACGTCTGCCTCTCTGATAGCTGTTGGATGTGATAGCTGTCCGTTTGGCAGTCGGCTGCCCTAGCTGGTCTTGCAGCTGCATCGCGAGCACGAGCATGCCGTGCGGCAGTTCCCGCGGCAGGTCGTAGTACGCCTTGAGATCCTCTCCAATTCGCGCTTGTGCGGCGCCAAACGAGCTGACGCGCTCCCGGTTCGATGCTGAGTTTGCACGTTCGCGCTTCGACACGTCCTAGGGTCCAACTTTTGTCCTTCGATCAAGTCAAGGAACCGGCAAGTTGTTCCGTTCTTGGCGAACAAGCCGGCGTCTCGTTTTAGGAATGACCTTGTTCATTGCGGCGCAACTTCGATGCGGGACAACGCTCTTCGTCGCGTGCAAGAGCCGGAAACTCGGACTGAAAGCGGGGAACCACTACCCACGGTGGCGCGTTGACATTGCGCTCGCCATTCGGAGTGCCCGATCATGAAGAAGATGGGTGCCGGCGTTGCGATTGGTTTGCTTGTTGCCGCAATTCCGCTCTCCGCCCCAAGTCCGGCCTTTGCGCTGCGCTTGGGGCCGCTTCACCTCGGCCTGCCTTTCTTTGGGCATTCGCACGCACATCGGCATCGGACGCGGCTGCACTCGGATGATCAAACCGGCGTCGCCTACAACGCGACCGAGCATCCTGAGGCCGCCGGCAAAGAGCCCGCGCCAGCCGCCACCGGACCGGCGTCGGCCCTCCTTAATCCCAGCCTCGCTCTGCCGGCCATTTATGACGACGTGTTTTGGCCGACGTCGTCATGGCCCTTGGGCTATGACGAGATTTTGCAAGCGGCGTTCGGCAAGACCGCCGGCGGCCGGGATCGGCGCCGCTGTCAAGCCGATCGTGGATCAGCGGTCGTCAAGCGCCTTGCCGGCGTGATCCGGCCCAACGAAGCGCAGCGTCCGCTGCTGCAAAAGCTCGGCGGGGCGCTCGCGATGGCCTCCGGTTTTCTCGGGAGATTCTGCCCGAATGAGAGCCCGCCACGGCCAGTTGCACGTCTCCAGCTCGTCGAGACGCAGCTCCAGGCCCTGACCGTTGCGCTCGATATTCTGCGCCGGCCCGTGCAGGATCTCGAGCGATCCCTGGATCGCGATCAGCGGGCACGCCTCGCGGCCGCGCTCGCGACGCCGAGTGGCGGGGACGCGGCGGCGAGCGCCGCTCCGACCTGCGAGGTGAGGCCGACGACGGTCGAGCGGACGGTCGATACGCTATCGCAATCCGTGCGGCCTGAAAATGATGCTCAGCGCGCGGCAATGGCCGCTGCCAAGCAAGCCTTCGACGCGGCTGCGAGCGACCTCGATGCCCAGTGTCCGACGTTGTTGCCGGGCGTTCCGTCGCAGCGGATCACGGCGATGCAGGCGCGTCTCGACGCCGCGTGGCGCGCGGTGCTCACGATGCGGGTCGCGCTCGAGAATCTTGAGCGCGGGTTGAACGACCAACAACGCGCGCGCGTCGATGCGCTGGACTTTGCATCAGGACAAGACGGCAGGGTCGTCGGCCGGAACTAGCCGTCGGCTGGCGCCCCGCCAGCGATCGCCGCTTGGATCGCGAAGAAAAGACCGGCCGCTTAGTCACCGCGGGACCCGACGGTGCGGCGGCGGAAGATTTCTGCACCTCGCCAACGAACACGATTCAGCCCACAACTCCGTGGAGCACGCCGGACAAAATCGAGCTGTGCAAGCGCAGCCCCATGCGCCCCGGCAGATCATTCCATTGAAGGTTTGACCGGGGCTGACGATGCTGACGACGGGAGGATCGCAAACGGCGCTCTCGCGTGATTCGGCACTCGATCCGAAGAAAACAGGAAGCGCGAGGGCGAAATAAAGCCAAGGCCGGGAACGCTGCATGACCATCTCCGCTGACGACGACGATTCAAAACGTATCACTTGAGATAGCACAAGCATGCATGGCCAAGACGCTGGCGTATGAGGCCCAGGAGGGCCCGACGTCAATCGACCAGTTCGCCCGCCTCACGCGCAGCGCCGATGACGGACGATCTCGCCTCGAACTTTCGGCGCCTGCTATGGCTTGCGGCTCGGCGCGACGAAAGGGTTGGTCTCGACCCCGGCCCGGCTGTTCTTGTCGAAGCATGCTTCCAGGCGTTCGAGCGCCGCGGTGCTCCCGTCGAGCGGCACCCGCAGCGTTGCGCCTTGCCCTCTGACTTCGAGAACGTCGGCGGTCCGCAATCTTTCATTCAGCGCGCGGTCGCCGAGGGCGATCGTTACCGCCTTGGCGTCAGCGAGCGCTCTTCCTTCGACCGATCGCGAACCCGCGACCAGACGCACGGGATAGGCCTTGCCGCGTTCGAGCTTCCATTTCTGTGAATCGAGAACCAAGGATAAGCCATCCTGATCGAGAACAAACGTCGCATCCAGTTCGCCGGTGGAACGGCTCATCGAGCAGCTCGCAAACCGGTCACCTTTGTAAGACGCCGCAATAGTCCACCGCCCCACCGTCACGGTGTGCTCTTCGGCATCCGTCATAGCGGACGTGGCCAATCGCGTTGCTGCTCTTCCGGAATTACGAGGCGCGGCAGGCTGCGGAAGGTTTGCCGTGTCGGGAGCCGCTATCGGGCGCGGCAGCGGCAACGGAACCTCGCCGGCCGCTATCGTCGCCGCCGCAATGCGCGCGGCCGCGGCCGCGGCTTTCTTTGCCATCAGCGCGGCCGTTTCGGCTGGATCGAGCACATCCCACTGGCAGATCTTATAATGATTGCTCCGCTCCATCAGATCGACGTGAACATGGGTATCGTGATAATCATCGGCGCCGTTGCCCAACACGGTCGAAAAACGCGCGCATGCGCTGTCCCGTAATCTCTGGCGCAGCGATTTGGTGACGCCGGCATCGTTCAGCTCAATGACGACGCCGTTCGCCAGCTTGAGCGCGCGTACGTCGAGCGCGTTGGCGCGGCCATGCTCACTGACGGGCGCACCGGCGATGCCGTTGCGCGGACGGCAATCGAACGAATCGACGGTTTCGATGCTGCGCAGCGATGTGCCGAGAGCGGCGGCCATTGGCGCCACGTCATCGATTATCCAATGTGCGACGGCCTTCGCCGTCGGGCAGCGCAACGTTGCCGGAGGCGAAAGATCGGCGCGATGCTCCTGCGGCAACAGCACCGCGTCAACTTTGACGACGTCGGTCGCCATGCATTCGCCGGGGCCGGTGATAGCCGGCGACGGCTCGAACACGGCAAGTTTGGCGAGCCGCGACTGACACGGCGAGGGTGCGGCATCGGTCGCCGGTGTCGCGGATCGCTCCGCTGGAAGGCTCGCGGGCCGCTCGCGCGGCAGCGGAATCGTCGCTGCGGTCCCGCCCGAGCCGGCCGCGAGCAAAAACGCTGTGAGGCAGAGCAAGCTCGCTGGCATGGTCCGGTGCGCTGCAGCAGTTCGGCGAGCGTGTGAAAGGCAGGAGTCAGCGAACATGGTTCATGCTGCTGTCTGCGGCCGGAACAGGTGAGGGGGACCGGCCGACCTTTCAAACTTGCCACGCCCGTAAAAGTTCCACTACAGGCGATGCAACGCCGGAAGGGCCGCAGCGAAGGAATTGCTAGTACGAATCAGGACGGTGGTTTGCAGCAACCAAATCTAGAGTATCTCGACCGCCTCGCCAGCGCCCGGCTGTCGCGCGATCAAATCGCCGCCGCGGCGTTCTTCTTGGCCGATCCGCGGCCAGAGACGCCGAACACCACCGTGCCGATGCAAAGCGCGCTGCAGAACGCCGAAAACATGAACACCGCGCGTGGCTCGCCGCGGTCCATGAAATGGCCATACGCCAGCGGCGCGATCGCGGAGCCGATGTTGAACCCGGTGCTGACGAAACCGAACACGCGTCCGATCGCGCCCGGCGGCGTCGCCGCGCGCACCAGCATGTCGCGCGAGGGCGGGGTGACGCCGACGAAAAATCCCGAGAACGAGGCCACAAGAACGAGCCCGACAGGGGAGAAGTCGATGAGGCCGACGAGCGCCGTGGCGACGCCGGCGGCGGCAAGGCCGAACGCGGCGACCGCGACATGGTGCTCGGTGCGCGCGGCGAGCAGGCCGCCGACCAATACGCCGAGCGCATTCATGGTCAGCAAGCCGGTCAGCGCCACATTGGCGAGCGCGTCGGAGGTGCCGTAGAGCGCGCCGAGCGCGACCACGAGGAAGGTGTTGAGCCCGCCCATCAGCGACAGAAGAATAAAGAAGCAGAGATTGAGGATGATCGCCGGCGAGAACAGGAGCCGCCACCCGGCATCATCGCCCTCCGCAAGGCTCCAGGCGCGCGCGCCGCGGCTTCGCCTGGCGGCCGATTGCGAGTCGGGCGCGGGGCGCTGCGCCAGGAGAATCGCCAGCACCGCGAAGCCGAGGATCGCGGCGCCGACATACGCGCCGCGCCAGCCGAAGCGGCTCGCGATCGCCAAGAGCGTCGCCGGCCCAACCGCGGCGCCGAGGATTCCCGCGAAGGTGTGGAACGCGAAAATGTGGCCGAGCCGCGCCGGGGCGCTGTGGTGCGAGAGGAGCGAATAGTCGGCGGGGTGATAGACCGTGTTGCCGAGGCCGGCGACCGCGTAGGCGGCGATGAACACCGCGAATGAATGGACCAGGCCGATCACCGCAAACGAGATGGCGCCGAGCGCGACGCCGGCGATCAGCACCAGACGCGGGCCGTAGCGGTCGACCAGAAAGCCGGCCGGGGTCTGCAGCAGGGCGGAAACGACATTAAAGCCGGTCAGCGCCAGCGCGAGGTCGGTGTAGCTCACGCCATAGTCCGCGCGCACGAAGGCGAACAGCGGCGCCAGCGCGATCATATAATAATGACTGAGGAAGTGCGCGGCGCAAACGGGCGCGACGACTTTGAATTCGCTGGAGCGGCGGGCCGGGACGGAGATGGCCTGCGTCATCGACCGGGACGTCCGACGTCGCCTGGTGCCGCCGCATCGCGCAGCGCCTGCCAGATCCGAAACGGCGTCAGCGGCATGTCGAGGTGGCGGACGCCGCGCTCGCCAAGCGCGTCGATGACGGCATTCATCACCGCGCCGAGCGCGCCGGCGCAGCCGGCTTCGCCGCAGCCCTTGACGCCGAGCGGATTGGTGGTCGCCGCAACCGGATGATCGGCGAGGACGAAGCCGGGCACGTCGGCTGCTCGCGGCATGGCGTAATCCATGAACGAGCCGGTCAGCAGCTGGCCGTCGCCGTCATAGACCGTCATCTCCATCAGAGCCTGGCCGATACCTTGGACGACGCCGCCATGCAGCTGACCGGCGACGATCATCGGATTGATCACAGTGCCGAAATCGTTGACGCAGGTGTATTTGACGACCTCGACAGCGCCGGTGTCGGGATCGACCTCGACTTCGGCGATATGGCAGCCATTGGGGAAGGTCGCGCCGCTAGGCCCGTCGCTGACATGCGTCACGTCGAGCGATTGCGGGGCCTCGGCCGGGAGCCTCGCCCCGTCGCGCAGTTTCTGCGCGAGGTCGAGAACCGAGATCGCGCGGTCGGTTCCGGCGATGCGGAATTGGCCATGCGCGAACTCGATGTCGGAGGCCGCCGCCTCGAGCACGTGGCTCGCGATCTCCTTGCCCTTGTCGATGACCTTGACGGCGGCTTCGAGGATCGCGGTGCCGCTGTGCATGATCGACTTCGAGCCGCCGCTGCCGCCGCCGGTGATCAGGCGATCGCTGTCGCCTTGCAGGATTGAGATCTTCCCGACCGGGATGCCGAGTTTTTCGCTCAACACCTGGGCGAACGGCGTGGCGTGGCCCATGCCGAAATCGAGCGTGCCGGTCGCGATCGTCACCGTGCCGTCGGCATTAAAGGCGATATCGGCAAGCTCCTTCGAAGGCGGTGCGGTGACTTCCAGAAAGTTGCCGATGCCGAGACCGCGCAGCTTGCCGCCTCTGCGGCTTTCCCGCCGGCGGCGGGCAAAGCCGCGGCCGTCGGCGAGCTCAAATGCGTGTTTGGTCAGCGCGATGAAATCGCCGCTGTCATAGGTCATCTCCGAGGCCGTCCTGCACGGGATATCCTTGGCTCGAATCTGGTTGCGCCGGCGCAGCGCGAGGCGGTCGATGCCCATCTCGGCTGCGGCGGCGTCAATGAGCCGCTCCATGAAGTAGTTGCCCTCGGGCCGGCCGGCGCCGCGATAGGCCGAGACGTGGGTGGTGTTGGTGAATACGCACTTCGCCGAGACTTCGATCAGCGGGGTGCGGTACATGCCCTGCACGTTCTTGACGATATTCAGCGTGCCCATCAGCGGCGCGACCGGCGAGAGGAACGCGCCCATATTGGCGAGACTGACGATGCGCACGGCGAGGAAGGTGCCGTCGGCGGCCAGCGCCAGCTCGCCGGTCGCGGTGTGATCGCGGCCGTGGCTGTCGGAGACGAAGCTGCCGGAGCGCTCGTCGGTCCACTTCACCGGCCGGCCGAGCGCGCGCGCGGCGTGCAGCAGGCAAATGTGCTCTGGAAATACCGCACCCTTCATGCCGAACGAGCCGCCGACATGGCCGGTGAGAATGCGCACGTCCTTGGGCGTGACGCCGAGCGCCTCGGCGACATTGGCGCGCATGCCGTTGACGCCCTGCGAGGGGCTGTAAAGCGTGAAGCGGCTACCGTCATAGGAGGCCAGCACCGCGCGCGGCTCCATCGCGTTGACGACGACGCGGCTGTTCAAGAGGTTCAATCGAGTAATGTGCGCCGCCTTGGCGAAGGCCGCGTTGACGGCGTCGGTATCGCCAAAATGATAGTCGAGGCAGACATTGCCCGGCACGTCTTCATAGATGAGGGGAGCGCCGGCGCGGACTGCCTCCTCAGCCGTGATCGCTGCGGGGAGCGGCTCGATCTCGATGGCGACGGCTTCGGCCGCATCCTTGGCGGCGAGCATCGTCTCAGCGACGACGCAGGCGACGGGATCGCCGACGTAACGCACCTTGTCCTTCGCCAGCGCCCCGCGCCACGGCTTCCTCATCGGCGAGCCGTCGCGGTTTTTAAACGGGATAATGCATTTGAGCGGGCCATAGGCGCCGAGGTCCGCCGCGGTGAAGACCGCGAGCACGCCGGGCATCTTGCGCGCGGCGTCGGTATCAATCGACCGGATATTGCCGTGCGCGTTGCGGCTGCGCACCATCACCGCATAGGCTTGGCCGGGGAGGCTGACGTCGTCGGTGTAGCGGCCTTCGCCGCGTAGCAGCGTCGGATCCTCGCTGCGCGGCGGCGATTGCCCGATGGCAAATTTCTCAACTGCCAATCGTTCTGCCGCTGGATCGTTCTCCGGCAATCTATTCGCCTGCCGCCGGGCAGGCCGGTGCAAATGCATCGCAAATCAATCCCGCAAGAGTCCCAAGGTGAGATAAGGGACTTGGTGGAACCCGACAAGCTGGCGCCAAGCATGGCCGATAGGCGGCATAAGCACAGTATTGTGCCGTTCCGCCTGCGGCTGATAGATTTCATCGATTTTGGGGTTTGAACACGTCGCAGCCGTCGAGCCGCAATGCTCCGGCGCGGCAGGAAGGCTTTGGATGAAGGGTGAGGCCCCGCCAGCCCGCGGCCTCGACAGCCATGGAGCGTCGCGGCGCAGATCCCGACGGGGTCGCCGGACGCCCTATGGCATTCGCCGCGACGGGTTCCGGTACGACGGGCACCAGCTCGCGCCTGAGCATCCGGCCGGAACCTACGCTGCGCTCGATCTCGGCACCAATAATTGCCGGCTGCTGATTGCCCGGCCCACGACCGACGGCTTCCGCGTTGTCGACGCCTTCTCGCGCATCGTGCGCCTTGGCGAAGGCGTCACCGCTTCCCGTCGCATCAGCGAGACGGCGATGACGCGCACGGTCGAAGCCCTGCTCATCTGTCGCGACAAGATGCGCGCGCGGGGCGTGCGGCGGGCGCGGCTCATCGCCACCGAGGCCTGCCGCGCGGCCGAGAATGGCGAAGAGTTCCGTGCGCGGGTCGCCGCGGAGGCAGGTCTTGAGCTCGAGATCATCGATTCGGCGACGGAGGCGCGACTGGCGGCGGCCGGCTGCACCGAGCTGTTCGATCCCGCTGCCGCCGGCGTCATCCTGTTCGATATCGGCGGCGGCTCCTCGGAGCTGGTCCGACTAGGCCGGCCGAACGGCGTGCGCCGCGGGCCGCCGCGGCCCGACATCCTCGGCTGGGTATCGATGCCCTTCGGGGTGGTGACGCTGGCCGAGCGCTATGGCGGCACCGTGGTGCCGCACAACGTCTATGAGGCGATGGTGCAAGAGGTCGCCACTTTCGTCGACGAGTTCGCGGCGGTGCATCGCGGCGACCTCGACGGCTTTCACATGCTCGGCACCTCCGGCACCGTGACCACGATCGCCGGCGTGTTCCTCAATCTCAAGCGCTACGACCGCCGCCGCGTCGACGGCTGCTGGCTGTCGGACGCCGAGGTATCGCGCGTGGTCGCGCAGCTCATGGCCATGAGCTTCGACGAACGCGCCGCTAATCCGTGCATCGGGTCGGAGCGCGCCGACCTCGTTCTCGCCGGCTGCGCCATCCTCGACGCCATTCGCCGCGCCTTCCCCTGCACGCGCCTGCGCGTCGCCGACCGCGGCCTGCGCGAGGGCATGCTGGTCGAGATGATGCGCGCCGACGGCGTGTGGGGCGAGGCCTGACCGGCCGTTGCGGTCATGGCGAGGCTCAAGGGCGATAAGCGCCGCACGCCGTCCTCGCGCGCCTGGCTCGAGCGCCAGATCAGCGATCCGTATGTGGCGCGCGCCAGGCGCGAGGGCTTGCGCTCTCGCGCCGCTTACAAGCTCGCGGAGATCGACGACAAATATGGGCTGCTCAAGCCGGGGGCGCGCGTCGTCGATCTCGGCGCTGCGCCCGGCGGCTGGAGCGAGGTTGCCGCGCGGCGCGTCGGCGCGAACGGACGCGTGGTCGCAATCGATATTCTCGACATGAAGCCGATCCCTGGCGTCGCGTTCCGCAAGCTCGACTTTCTCGACGCTTCAGCGCCGGAGGAGCTCAAGGCGATGCTCGGCGGCAAGGCCGATATCGTGCTCTCCGACATGGCGGCCAATGCGACCGGCCACCGGCAAACCGATCATTTGCGCATCATGGCGCTCGCCGAGGCGGCGGCGCATTTTGCACGCGAGGTGCTTGACGAAGGCGGCAGCTTTCTCTGCAAGGTGCTCCAAGGCGGCACGGAAGCGGCGCTCCTTGCCGCGCTCAAGCGCGACTTCAAGAGCGTCAAGCACGTCAAGCCGCCGGCAAGCCGCAGCGATTCCGCCGAGCTTTATCTGCTCGCCCGCGGGTTTCGCCGCGCCGATGAGGCGTCGTCCTAAGGCTCCTTGTTTGCAGCTCCGCCGCGCCCGCCACGCCCGATCAGCTCGGCGCCGGCGTCGGGCCGCAGCCGCGCAAAGATCAGGCCGGCAGACGCGGAGAGGATGCTGACGGCGAGAAACGCCGGCGGAAAATCCGCCGCACCCATCGTCACCGAATGCTTGAGCCGCAGCGTGATCTCGACGATGAGCGCGCCGACCGCGACCCCCGTCGACAACGACAATTGCTGGGCGGCCGAGACCATCGCTGTCGCCTTGCTCAACTGCCATGGCTCGAGTTCGGCATAGGCGACGGTGTTGATGCTGGTGAATTGCAGCGACCGGAAAAAGCCGCCGCTGAGCAGGATTGCGACCATCGCCGCGAACGGCATGCCGGGCACGAACAAGGCGCAGGCGGCAAGAAAGGCGCTGCTGATGAAGCTGTTGTAGACCAGGACCGTCCGGTAACCGAAGCGCCTGAGCACGCTCGCGGCGGCCGCCTTCATGAAGATCGCGCCGAGCGCGCCGGTGAAGGTGATGAGACCCGACTGGAACGGCGTCAGCCCGAATCCGAGCTGGAGCAGGAGCGGCAACAGGAACGGTAAGGCGCCGATACCGAGCCGGAACAGGAATCCGCCAAAGATGCTGGCGCGGAACGTCGGCACTTTGAACAGCGACAGGTCGAGGATCGGCGCAGCCGTACGTTTGGCGTAAACGATATACGCCGCCGACGACGCGGCGCCGACCCCGATGAACGCCGCGACCATGCCGACCGGCAGGAAAGCGAGCCCCATGACCGAGAGCCCAAAAGCGAGCCCGCCAACGCCAAGCCCGGAGAGGATGAAGCCGGCAAAGTCGAAGCGGCCCGGCCGCTCGGCGTGCACGTCGGGAATATAGAGCGTCGCCAGGGCAATGCCGGCTAGGCCGATCGGCACATTGATGATGAAGATCCAGTGCCAGGACGCGTAGGTGGTGATGAAGCCGCCGAGCGGCGGGCCGCTGATCGGACCAATGAGCGCGGTGATGGTCACGAGCGCCATGGCGTTGACCAGGAGCCGCTTGTCGATGCTGCGCAACAGGATGAGGCGGCCGACCGGTGTCATCATCGCGCCGCCCATGCCCTGCACGATCCGCGCCAGCACGAATTGCGTGAGCGTGTGAGAGACCGCGCAGCCGATCGAGCCGAGCATGAACACGGCGATGGCGATCCGGAATATTTTGCGCGCCCCGTAGCGGTCCGCGACCCAGCCGCTCGCGGGAATGAAGATCGCGAGCGCGAGGAGGTAGGAGGTGACTGCAAGCTTGAGCGCCAGCGGATTGGTGCCGATCGCCTGGGCGATAGCCGGCAACGACGTCGAGATCACCGTCGAATCCATGTTCTCCATGAACAACGCTACTGCGACGATGATCGGGACGACGCGATCATAGGGCCGTGGCGGCGTGCTGGCGTGCATCGGCGGCTATTGGCTCGCGGACGGGCCGGCCTTGAGCCGGCGCAAGCCTTCGGCGGGCTGCGCAAACGCCGGATCGATCTGCAACGCCTTGCGGAAATCGGCAATGGCGCCGGCGGCATCGCCGAGCTGCTCGCGAATGAGGCCGCGCGTGGAAAACGCGCTCGCCGAATGCGCATTGAAGGCGATCGCGCGATCGGCGTCGGCTTGCGCTTCGACGTTGTCGCCGGCGAGGTAATGCGCCCAGGCGCGATTGTAGAAGGCGAGCGAGGAGGTCGGAGCAAGCTCGATGGCGTGGGTGTAATCGGCGAGGGCGGCGTCAAGCTCGAGCCGCTCGCGCTTGGCGTTGCCGCGGTTGATATGGGCTTCGGCCGAGCGCGGATCGAGCTTGATCGCCTGGTCGAGATCGGCGATGGCGCGGGCGCTGTCGCCCCTTGCGAGCCAAGCGTTGCCGCGGTTGTTGTAGGCCGCCGCCGTCGGATTGAGCCTGATCGCCTGGTCGTAATCGGCGACCGCACGATCGAGATCGCCCTTGCGGCGCCAGGCAATGCCGCGATTGTAGAAAGCGGCGGCATAGTTGGGATCGGCGCGCAGCGCCTCGTCGTAGTCGGCAATGGCGCGGTCGCGCTCGCCCTTGTCGTCGAAGGCATTGCCGCGGTTGTTGTAAGCGATGGCGAATTTGGGATTGAGCCTGATCGCCTGATCGTAGTCGGCGATGGCGCGATCGAAGTCGCGCTTGCGATAGAACGCATAGCCGCGCTCATTGTAGGCGCCGGCATGCTGCGGATTAAGACGGATCGCCTCGCTCAGGTCGGCGATGGCGCGGTCGAAATCGCCGTCGCGGCGGTAGGCGATGCCGCGATCGTAGTAGATGCCGGCATTTCCGGGCGCAAGGCGGATGCCTTCGCTGTAGTCGGCGACGGCGGCGCTGCGATCGCCTTTGTCCTCACGGGCGTTGCCGCGATGGTCGTGGGCGTCGGCGCTCTCCGGATCGAAGCGGATCGCAGCATCGAAATCGGCGACGGCGCGATCGTAGTCGCGCTTCTGATAGGCGATGAGGCCGCGATTGTCGTAGGCCAGCGCGAATTGCGGCGACAGCTGGATAGCGCGGTCGAAATCGGCGACGGCGCGGACGAGATCGCCCTTCGCGCGCCAGGCGTCGCCACGATTGTTGTAGGCGGCGGCGAAATTGGCGTCGAGGCGGATCGCCTGATTGTAGTCGGTGATGGCGCGGTCGAAATCACCTTGCTCGAACGAAACGATGCCGCGATTGTTGAAAGCCGCGGCGTTCTTCGGCTCGAGCCTGATCGCCTGATCATAGTCGGCGGCCGCAAATTGGAGGTCGCCCTTGCGGCGAAAGGCGAGGCCGCGATTGAAGTAAGCGGCGGCGTAGTTTGGCGACAACCAGATCGCCTCGTCGTAGTCGGCGATGGCGCGATCGAAATCCGACTTCTCGTCGAAGGCGTTGCCGCGCGTCATCAGCGCGCCGACGTCAGCCGGATCGAGCCTGATCGCCTGGTCGAGATCGGCAATGGCGCCGTCGAGATCGTGCTGCGCGAAACGCACGGCCCCGCGGTCGGCAAAACCGCGCGCATAGTCCGGGTTGAGCCTGATCGCCTCGCCGAAATCGCTCATCGCCGCGGCGAGATCGCCCTTGGCGCGCAGCGCCATGCCGCGGTCGTGGTGCAGGATCGCGAGGTTCGCCTGCTGATAGCGGCCGGAATTCAGAAGCGCCGTGCAGGCGGCGATCCGCTCCTCATTGCTGGCGCGCCACACCCCGGTGCAGCGCCGTTCATCGGCGCTCTCCTGGGCGCGCGCCGGCGCCGCAAATCCCGGCAGCAGCGCCGAGACGAGAACGATCCAAACCGCTGACAGAAGGTGCGCCGAAGAGCGCGGCATCATCGTCTTACCCGGCGAACGAGGGTCTGGGCAAAGCGATCGCCCGTCTCGCTTGCTCGGCCTCGGCTGCCGTCAATCTACCCGCCGGGTGCTTGCCGGCCAAGCGGCGCGGGCGAATCAGCCGGCCGCGGTTCGCCGGCGGACCTGGCGTCCGTATCCGCGGTTTCACCACATATGGCAGCCGGCAAAGGGCCTACCCAAATGCCTACCTATGAATCAGCCGCCGGACATGCTAGGAACCGCCGCCAACCCAAAAGCGGGCCGTGAACGTGGATAAGCAGGCGGGAAGAGCGAGCCGCTCCCCCGCGCCGGTTTCGTCTTTCCGTCCGGCTTTTCGCCACGCCCGCCGATCGAACCCGCACGATGCGGGCGCAAGCGGAGTTGGCAATGATCAAGGATAATCCGCGCGAAGGCCTTACCTTCGACGACGTGCTGCTCAAGCCCGGCCTTTCGGATGTGATTCCCTCCGAAGTGGATGTCCGATCGCGCATTACCCGCCGCATCGCGCTCAATATTCCGATCGTCGCCTCGGCGATGGATACCGTTACCGAGGCGCATATGGCGATCGCCATGGCCCAGGCCGGCGGCATCGGTGTCATTCACCGCAATCTCGAGCCGGCGATGCAGGCGGCGCAGGTCCGCCAGGTGAAGAAATTCGAATCCGGGATGGTGGTCAATCCGGTGACCATCCATCCGGACGCGACGCTCGCCGACGCGCTCGCCTTGATGCAGGAAAACCATATTTCGGGCATCCCGGTGGTCGAAGGCGGCGGCGGCGGGCGGGCCGGCAAGCTCGTGGGTATCCTCACCAATCGCGACGTGCGCTTTGCCACCGACCGGCGGCAAAAAGTCTCCGAGCTGATGACCAAGGACCGGCTCGTCACGGTACGCGAGAGTGTCGGCCAGGACGAGGCCAAGCGGCTTTTGCATCAGCACCGCATCGAGAAGCTCCTGGTGGTCGACGGCGATTACCGCTGCGTCGGGCTGATTACGGTCAAGGATATCGAGAAGGCGGTGGCAAACCCCAATGCCTGCAAGGACGAGCAGGGCAGGCTGCGCGTCGCCGCCGCGACCAGCGTCGGCGAGCCGGGCTATGCACGCAGCGAAGCGCTGATCGAAGCCGGCGTCGACCTCGTCGTCGTCGACACCGCGCATGGCCATTCGCGCCGCGTGCTCGAAGCCGTCACGCGCATCAAGCGGCTGTCGAATGCCGTCGAGGTCGTCGCCGGCAATATCGCGACCGCCGAGGGGGCAAAAGCGCTGATCGATGCCGGCGCCGACGCCATCAAGGTCGGGATCGGTCCCGGCTCGATCTGCACCACGCGCGTGATCGCCGGCGTGGGCGTGCCGCAGCTCACGGCGATCCGCGACGCGGTCGAGGTCGCGGAGCAAACCGGCACGCCGGTGATCGCCGATGGCGGGATCAAATATTCCGGCGATCTCGCCAAGGCGATCGGCGCCGGCGCCGACGTCGCCATGATCGGCTCGCTCCTTGCCGGCACCGACGAAACCCCGGGCGAAGTGTTTCTATTCCAAGGGCGCTCCTACAAGACGTTTCGCGGCATGGGCTCGGTTGGCGCCATGGCGCGCGGCTCGGCCGATCGCTACTTTCAGCAGGAGATCAAGGACACGCTCAAGCTCGTGCCCGAAGGCGTGGAAGGGCAGGTGCCGTACAAGGGGCCGGTCGCCAACGTGTTGCATCAGCTGGTCGGCGGCTTGCGCGCCGCCTTGGGGTATGTCGGGGCCAAGAACCTCGCCGAATTCCACGACAAGGCCGAGTTCATCCGCATTTCCGGCGCCGGCCTGCGCGAGAGCCACGTGCATGACGTCACCATCACGCGCGAGAGCCCGAATTATCCGACGCGGGAGTGCACCGTGCCGAGCACCAGTGCAGCGCTTACCCTTATGCCAACGGGCCGTTGCTTGGCGTTTTGGCGGCGACGGCGCGAGCGCGGCGCATCCTCGAATTGGGCACGGCGCTCGGTTACTCGGCGCTGTCATTTGCCCATGGCGCGCGGGATTCCATGATCGATACCGTCGAGCGCGATCCCGAGCATGTGCGGCTCGCCCGCGACAACATTGCGGCCGCCGCGCTCGATCATCGCATCACCGTGCATGAAGGCGACTTCGCCGGGATCCTCGCCACGCTCGATCCCGGCTACGACCTCGCCTTCTTCGACGGCAGTGTGCCGATACCGGCGTTGCATGTGAGCTTGCGCAACCTGCTGCGCACCGGCGGCACGTTGATCACCGCCAACTTGAACCACGGCGGAACGGCGGACGCGGTCGCCAGGGCGCTGTTCGAGGGCAAATCCTGGCGCAGCGCGCTCGTCGATGAGGCGGGCGAAACCGCGGTCAGCGTCAAGCTCTGACCGCCGCGATTGGCGGGGTAAAGAGCGCCGTGATAAGGACTGGCCTCGCGCCGGATCCAGGCGCCGCAAGGTTCACATTCATGTCCCTCCAGGCTGTTCTCCTGCCGCTTTTCGCCGAGGTGATTCTCACTTTCGCGCTGATGCTGCGGATGGGAGCGCTACGCAACGCCGATTACCGCTCGGGCAGGGTCAAGCCACAGGACATCGCGTTGCGCGAGCCGAAATGGCCGCCGCTCACCGCGCAGACCGCGTTCTCGTTTTCCAACCAGTTCGAGCTACCGGTCCTGTTCTACGTCCTCACCATCCTCGAATGGATGACCAGGCATGCGGGGATTCTGTTCGTGACGCTGGCCTGGGTGTTCGTGGTTTTTCGCGTGCTGCAGGCCTATGTGCACGTGACCAGCAACACCGTGAGGCTGCGCGGCACCTTCTACATCGTCGGAGCGCTGGTGCTCATGATCATGTGGGCGATCTACGTCGTCCAGGTGATGATCGGCATGTGAGGGACCAACGCCATGCCCGTCG
>Ga0335081_10008777_pt1 | contig 16221 bp, 11 predicted proteins | sample Lox_Sample_35_FD_206713 | JGI IMG/M metagenome (GOLD analysis project Ga0335081, IMG submission 206713) | Soil microbial communities from Loxahatchee National Wildlife Refuge, Florida, United States - Lox_Sample_3.5 | ecosystem: Environmental > Terrestrial > Soil > Wetlands | place: USA... | reverse complement strand
TGGAGATGGAAAACCGACTGCCCGCCGTCCCGGCCGGTGTTGCTCACGATCCGGTATCCGGACTCGTCCAGGCCCAGGCCGGTCGCGACGTCCGTGGTGAAGGAAAGGAGCCGGCCGAGCAACGCCGGGTCCTCGCGCGCGGCGTCTCCCGCCGCCACCAGGTGCTTGGTCGGGATGACCAGCACATGCACGGGGGCCTGTGGGGTCAGGTCGTGGAACGCCACCGCCTCGGCGGTTCGCCGCACCAGCTTCGCCGCCACTTCGCCGCTCGCGATCTTGCAGAAGATGCAGTCAGCCATGGGAGCCTCGCTGGCGTGCGTGCCACGCCGTTGTAAGGGCGGCGAGCGCCGCCGTCTCGAACCTGAGCACATGCGGGCCCAGCCGCACGGGGATGAAGCCGGCCCCGCGAAGAGCCGCCGCTTCCTCGGTGGCGAAGCCGCCCTCCGGACCGATCACGACCGTGAGCGGCGTGTCGGCGCCGAGTGACTCGCTCGAGCCGCCCGCCGCGTCGGCCAGCCACCGCGCGCCGGCGTGGGGGCGGTCCAGGAACTCCGTGAGGCGGAGCGGCTCCTCCACCTCGAGGGACCACAGGGCCCCGCACTGTTTGAGTGCCTCGCGCGCCCGCCGGCGGATGCGGTCCAGGTGCTGGCCGCGGAGCCGGGTCGCGACGTTGGCCGTGCGCGCGGTCTCGAGCGGGATGATGCGGGTGGCACCGAGCTGCGTGGCCTGCTCGGCCAGGACCGCGAAACGATCCCGATCGCCGGCGCCCACCGCGAGACAGGTCTCGACCGGAGCGGGCTCCTCGAATACCTGCTCCACGTAGACTTCCGGCCGGATCGAGCTCCCGCGAAGCTGCCCCTCGCCGCGCCGCCCGCCTCCATCGAGAAGCCGGACCCGCATCTCCGCGGGGATGCGCCGCACCTCGAGGTGATGCAGCTCTTCCGGCTCGAGCGTCACGGTAGCACCAGCCACCAGGTGACCTCGCCGGACCAGCAGCGTGATCATGGCCTCCTGGCGGCTACTCCCCACCAGCCCTCGTCCACCAGCTCCTCGACGATCTGGAACCCGGCCTCGAGGAGCGCCGGGCGAAACTCCGGCGCCTCCGCCGGCTCCATGCCCGAGAAGATGGCGATGCCGCCCGGGAGGAGCGCCGAATGCACCTCCGGCAGCAGCGCGATATTGATCAGGCGGAGGATGTTCGACACCACCAGGTTGACCGGCGCCAGGAGCGGCGTGAGGTGCGCGGCATCCCCTTCGAGAAAGGTCACCCGATCGGTCACCCTGTTCCGCTCCGCGTTCTGCACCGAAACGGGGAGCGCGTCTCCATCGGCTTCGATGCCCACAACCTGGCCGGCACCCAACCGCGCGGCGACGATGCTCAGGATGCCACTGCCGCTGCCGAGGTCGAGGACGGTATCGCCCTCGCGGACGAAACGCTCGAGGAGAGCCAGCGCGGCGCGGGTCGAGCCGTGCTCGCCACTGCCGAACGCCATTTCGGGGTCGATGATGATCACCGATTCGCCGGCCGTCGCCGTGTAGGCGATCCAACTCGGCACGATCACGAAGCGGCCGATGCGCCGCACCGCCAGTCCTTCGCGCCAGGCCTCGGTCCAGTCGATCTCGGGATGCTCCCGGCGCTCCATCAGGAGCCCGGGGCCGTGCTCCCGGGCCAGGTCGCGCTCCAGCGCATCGGCGTCGGGGGCAGTCAACGCGAACGAGACCAGGGTCCCGTCGTCCCGCTCCTCGACGGCGTGGCCGGTCCGTCCCACCAGCCAGGCGGCCACGGCATCGCGCCGCTCGGCGGCAGGATGGACCTCGATCGCAAACCAGCTCATGCGCCGAGGGCTTCCTTGAGCTTGGACCAGAAGCCGGCGGCGCGCCGCGGGGGCTCGCCCTCGTGCTTGGCCAGCTCCTGGAAGAGACGCTTCTGCTCTTCGGTCAGCGTCTCGGGGGTCCAGATGTGGGTCCGGATGAGGAGGTCTCCCTTTCCGCTCTGCCCGAGGCGCGGTAGTCCCTTGCCCCTGAGCTTGAGGATGGTGCCACCCTGGGTTCCGGGAGGAATGGTGACCCGCTCATCGCCGTGCGGCGTGGGAAGGGTGAAGGAGAGGCCCATGGCCGCCTGCGAGAACGAGAGCGGGAGGTCGATGACGAGGTTGTCTCCGTCCCGCTCGTAGCGCTCGTCGTCCTTGACCTCGATCATCACCAGCAGGTCGCCGGGGGGCGCGTTGCGGGACCCGACCGCGCCCTGCTGCCGGAGCGTGAGATAGTTGTTCTCCGAGACCCCGGGCGGGATCTCGACCTGCACCGACTTCTCGACCCGCACCCGGCCGTCGCCCCGGCACTCCTCGCAGGGCGCCGCGATCACGGTGCCCTCGCCGGCGCAGGTGGGACAGGGACTCACCGAGACGAACTGCCCGAACATGCTGCGCGCGGCGCGGCGGACTTCCCCGCTGCCGCCGCAGGTGGCGCAGGTGGTCGGCTTGGTGCCGCGGCGCGCCCCGGAGCCCTCACACGCCGGGCAGCGATCCAGGGTCTTGAGCTTGATGGTGCGCTTGGCCCCGGTGGCGACCTCGTTGAGCGAGATCTTGACGTTCACCCGGATGTCCTGGCCGCGCCGCGACTCGCCCCGCTGCGGCTGACCGAAGATCGACTCGAACCCGCCGAAATCGCGCATGAAGATGTTGAGCGCCTCGGTCAGGTCCACGTGGTGGAATCCGTGGTAGCCCTGTGCCCCCCCTCCGGCCCCGCCCAAACCGGCCTTGCCGTAGCGGTCGTAGCGGGCGCGCTTGTCCGGGTCCTTGAGCACCTCGTAGGCCTCGGTGACCTCTTTGAAGCGCTCCTCGGCATCGTCGGCCTTGTTCCGGTCGGGATGGAGATCCATCGCGAGCTTCCGGTACGCCTTCTTGATGTCGGCGTCGGACGCCTCGCGAGGCACCCCGAGGAGATCGTAGTACTCGCTCACTCCATCAGTCCTTCCACCAGGCGGCTGGTGTGGTCCACCAGGCCGATGATCTTGTCGTAGGGCATCCGGGTCGGGCCGATCACGCCGATCACCCCGGTGAGATCGCCCGAGCGATAGGCCGAGGTTACCAGGGTGAACCCGGTCAGGCGCGAATCGTTGTGCTCCCCGCCGATCGTGATGGTGAGCCCGGTGGACCGCCGCGCCGAGAGGGCCTGCTGCAGCAGGTCACGGCGCTCGGTGAGATTGAGCAGGTCACGGATCCGTCCGCTGCTCGAGAACTCGGGCTGGCCGGCCAGCATCTGGGCGCTCCCCAGCACGACCGCGTCCTGCGCCGCGCCGAGTCCGAAGATCTCCTCGCCCTCTTCGATGAAGATGTTGAGCAGCTCGCGCTCGTGCTGCGTCTGGTCGGCGTCCCGCAGGCGCTCGGACAGGGTGGTTCGGATCTCGGAGAGACTGAGGCCACCCAGGCGCTCGTTCAGGGTCTGGGCCACCCGCTGCACGACATCCACGGCCATCGAAGCGGGGATCTGAACGAAGATGGTCCGGACGGAGCCGCTCCGGAGATGAAAGACGAGCAGCAGCCGGTCGGAGGAAACCACCACGAGGTCGAGCCGGTCGAGCACCACCTGGTCGAACGCCGGCGCGATCGCCACGCCCAGCTCATGGGTGAGCACGCCCAGCACCTGCGCGGCCCGCCGCAGGATCGCCTCCAGCGCGCTCCGGGAAGGGCCGAGCTCGGCATGCAGGGTCCGCTGGTCTTCCCGGCTGGGCGGAGCCAGCCGGATCAGGTTGTCCACGTACCAGCGATAGGCCAGGTCGGTCGGGATCCGCCCTGCGGAGGTGTGGGGATGGTACAGGAAACCCTTCTCCTCCAGCTCACTCATCGTGTTGCGGATGGTGGCAGAGGAGACGCCGATCGGAAACCGCTGGGCAACGGTCTGGCTGCCCGCGGGTTCGGCGGTCTCGATGTAGACCTGGATAACCGCTTCCAGCACGCGGATCTCCCGGTCGGACAGGCTCTCCAAAGACATGTTGAAATGTAGCAAGCGAAGGGGGGCCCCGGCGACCGGGGGTGGCAACCGAGTTCAACCCGTGCGCGAGGCGGCATCGACCGCCAGCGCGTCGAGCCGGAGCCATCCCTCGGCGGTGAGGCGCACGCGGTCTCCGGTGAGTTCAGCCCACCCGGCCCGGCGCCAATCCTCGAGGGTGCCTGGGGGAAGCTCGCCCCGCCCAACCCCGTAGTCGGTGCGGAGGCCCAGGTACAGCCGCTCCAGCCGCACCTCTTCCGCGCCCAGGCGCTCCTCGTGGGCCACGGCACTGGCGCCGGACAGCATGGCATCGCGCCAGGCAGACCACTCCCGGAAGTTCCACCATCGGACCCCCTCGGTCGCGCTGTGGGCGGAGGGGCCGAGGCCCAGGAAGGCGGCGCGCTGCCAGTAGGCCGCGTTGTGGACCGCCTCGCGACCGGGGCGGGCGTAGTTGGAGACCTCGTAGTGACGAAAGCCGGCGGCAACAAGCCGTTGGTGAGCCGCGAGAAACTCCGCGGCGTAGCGCTCCTCGGAGGCGACCTGGGTCTCACCGCGGGCCACCTGACGCCCCAACGGGGTGTGTGATTCGACGGTGAGACCGTAGAGAGAGAGGTGCTCCGGCTCAAGCTCCAGGGCGAGGTCCAGATCGCGCTCCCAGTCCCGTTCGAGCGCCTCTGGCAGGGCGAAGATCAGATCCAGGGAGATGTTGTCGACGCCCGCCTCACGGAGGAGCTGGACCGCGCCCCGGGCCCGGGTGGCATCGTGACTGCGGTGCATCCAGGCAAGCACTGCAGGCGCGAAGGACTGCACGCCGAGGGACACCCGGTTGACGCCGGCCTCTTTCCAGACCCGGGCCGCCGCGAGGGTCACATCCTCCGGGTTCGCTTCGAGGGTTACCTCCGCCTCACGGGCCAGGGGTCGTTCGGCCGCGATCGAGTCGATGATGCGGCGGAGCGCGTCGCCCGCAAGCAGCGAAGGGGTTCCGCCGCCCAGGTACAGGGTGGAGAGCTGGGGGGCCTCGCTCCACGGCGGCTCTGCCACCCACCGGCGCCACTCCGCGAGCACCAGATCGGTATACACCTCCGACGGCACCTCACGGCGCACCGCGATGGCGAAATCGCAGTAGGTGCAGCGCCGGGCGCAGAAGGGGACGTGGAGGTAGAGGTGCAAGGGGGGTGAGCGGTGAGCGGTGAGAAGTGAGCGGTGAGAAGTGAGAAGTGAGCGGTGAGCGGTGAGCGGTGAGCGGGCCGAAGCTAGAGCGGGCTCTCGTCCCGCGCCGCCCCCAACAATACACCCGCCGCAGGCTGCCGTCGGGTGAGCGGGCCAAGGACTGGTTCCCTCCCCACACCACCCCAACCTGACATCCCCTGTACGCTGAACGCTGTACGCTGCTCTCCCAGTTGACAGCCCTCCGGCCCTATCGCATAGTACCCCCGTCACCGACCGCCACATCGTCATTCCACATCCGTGTCCGCACAAGGGGGTTCGTGTGCTCCACTCTCCGTCCGTGCGCCAGCGCCTGATGGCTGCTGCGCTCCTGGCGACACTTGCCGTGCCAGCGGCGCTCACAGCCCAGGCCCGGAGCCAGATCACGCCATTCTTCGCGAGCTTCTACGCCGTCAGCTCCTACGGGTCGCACATCGCCGAAGGGACGTTCACCGCTAACGAGCGGCTGAGCAACGCCCCCGGCATAGGTGTCCGGCTCAGCGTGGCCGTGTCCCGGGCCATCGGCATCGAGGGCCAGGTAGTCTACGCGACGGTGGGCCGGGACGCCGTGCCCGACAGCGGCTCCGTGGTCGGCGCGTTCATCAAGGGCAACGTGGTGATGGCCAGCGGCCGCTTCACCTATCACCCGCGCCGGAGCAACTTCCGCGGAATCCTGGGCGTGGGCTACCAGCATCGCGGCGGCGACGCCTGGGACGAATCGAAGTTCAGCGGCTTTACGGGCAAGTTCGATCACAGCATCGTGGGCGCGGTGGTGGGCTTCGGTGCCCGGGCGAACCTGACGCCCCACTTCGCGATGGACCTCGACGTCGAAGGGTTCCTCTATTCCTCTGACGCCGACCAGAGCCAGACGCTCTTCAAGTCCAAGTTCCAGCAGGACATCCTGGTGACGATCGGCATCCCGATCGGGTTCGGCGGCGGGAGCTGAGGGCGGAACGAAGGGAAACGAGACGCGGGCGGCCTGACCGGGCCGCCCGCGCTGTTTTGGGGTAGTTCAGTTGGCGCGCACCGCGGTGGGCGAGGAGCGGGACGGCCCGGTGGAGCCATCGCCGACCTGGCCCCGGTCGTCCCGGCCCCAGCAGAAGGGCTGCCCACCAGCGGCCATGGCGCACGTATGCCCGGCGCCCGCCGAGATCGAAAGGTACGGGCCGCCCGACACCGGCACCGGCTTGGCGCGATTGGCGGTGGACCCATCGCCCACCTGGCCGGCCCGATTGAAGCCCCAGCAGAACACTTGCCCGGACGAGGTCAGGGCGCAGGCGTGGTTGTTCCCGACCGCGATCTCGCTGAAGGTCTGCGACGCACTGACCGGCCGGGGCTTGTTCGCGTCGTCGGTGGAGCCATCGCCCAGCTGGCCGAACTTGTTGCTCCCCCAACAGAAGGCCTTGCCGGCGGCGTTGAGCGCGCAGGTGAACTCCTGGCCCGCCGCAATCCGACTCCACTTCTGATCACTGGACACCTCCGTGGGGTCGGATTCGCTTTCCGTCCCGCCGAACCCGAGCTCGCCGGAGAATCCATCGCCCCAACAGAGCGCCTTGCCGGACGTGGTCACCGCGCAGCTGTGACTCCCCCCGGCGGCGATGGAAACCAGCTGCTCTCCGCTGTGAACCGGCGTCGGCTTGTCGCGATCGCTGGTGCCACCGTCCCCGATCTGGCCCTCATGACCCTTGCCCCAGCAGTAGCCCTTGCCGCCTGAGATGCCGCAGGTGTGGCCCCCACCCGCGGAAATGAAAGTGAAGCTGAGGTTCCCAGCGACGGGCACCGCGACCGGCGAGTCCTTGGTGGTGCCATTGCCCAGCTGCCCGGCCCGGTTCTCTCCCCAGCAGACCACCTGGCCGCCCGACTGGAGCGCGCAGGCATGGCCGCCTCCGACCGCCACCTGCGTCACACCGGCGGTGCCCTGGATCGCCGTGGGCTGAGGGTGGAGCCCGCCCCAGCAGACCGCACCACCGGCCTGGGTGATGCCGCAGGAGAACCCGCCGGCCACCGCGGCCCGGCTCGGGAGCAATGCGTTGCCCGCCGCGGAAGGCGCCGGCGCGGCCGGCACCGCCGGCGTGGTGGGCGCGGGCGCGGGGGCCGGTGCGGGGGCTGCGGCCACGGTGAGCTTCTCGCTCACCGTCTTCCCCTCGACCGAGGCGGTGATCATAGCGGTGCCCGGCCCGACGGCGGTGATCTGCCCGTTGTCGTTCACCGTGGCCACCTGCTGGGCACTGGACGTCCAGGCGATGGTCCGGCCCTGGAGTTCCTTTCCTTTAGGGTCTCGGGGTACCGCGCTCCAGCTTGCCGTCTCTCCGACCTTGAGGCTCCGCTCCGGCGCGTTGATCGCCACGCTCCCCACGGGGACGGTCGCCGGCTCGACGCTCAGCTCGACCGAGGCGGATTGCTTCTCGGCCGAAGCCGTGATCGTCACGGTGCCCTTCTCCAGGGCGTTCACCGTCCCGTCCGGCCCCACGCGGGCTACCCGCTCGTTGCTGGACTTCCAGGTGATGGTACTCCCATCAATGGCGCGCTTCTTCGAGTCCAGCGCCCGGGCCGAGAGCTGGATCGACTGCCCCGCGACCACCGTGGAGGACGGCGCATGCAGTTCCACACTGGCCACGGTCACCGGTGCGGGCGCGGGCGGCGGGGCCGGAGCCGGCTTGGGCGGCGGTGGCTGGTTGACGGTGATCTTCGCCTCCGCGCGCTGGTTCTCGCTGTTGGCGTAGATCGAAGTGGTCCCCGGCCCGCGTGCGGTCACGAGACCGGTGGAGTTGACGGTCGCGACGTCGGGGTCGGTCTGGCTCCAGGCTACCCGGCGGTCGGTGAGGACGTTGCCCTTTGCGTCCTTCGCCACCGCCGTGAGCTGGGTAGTCTGGCCCACGTCGAGCGACTTTCCGCCGCCGCTCACCTCGATGGCCGCTACCGCGGCAGGCTGCTCGCCCCCGGCGGGCTGCACGGTGAGCTGGACGGTACCGCTATGTCCTTCGCTGGCGGCGGTGATGGTGACCGTTCCCGACTTCCTGCCGGTGATGGCGCCGAGCGGGGAGACCGCGGCCACGGTGGAGTCACTGGAAGTCCAGACCACACCGCGGCCGGGAAGCTCGTTCCCCGCCGCATCCTTGACGACGACCGCGGTCTGTCGGGTGTGGCCGACGGACAGCGGCCCCGCCTCGGTCAGAATGGCGACAGAGGCGACCTGGACCGGTGGCGGCGTCGGCCCAGGGTGCGGCGCCGGGGCCGGGCTCGGTGAGCGGTGCAGCGCGAGGAACGCTCCCACGGCCACGACCGCGAGGCCCACCACGGCTCCGATCAACTTGCCGCGCCCGCCGGAAGGGGCGGGCGCCGGCTTCTCGACCGGTCTGGTCTCGCGCCTGGGCTCGATCACCTCGGTCTTGTCGGTCTTGGCGGCCGGAGCCGGAGGCTCCATCACCTCGGTCGCCGCGACCGCCGCCGCCGCCGCGGCCACAGGAGCCGCGGCCGTCACGGTGAGCCTCCGCTCGGCCTTCTTCCCTTCGATGGTGGCGGAGATCGTCGCTTCGCCCGCGGAGCGAGCGGTCACCACGCCCTGCGCATTGACCGGGAGGACCTTGGGCGCACTCGAAACCCAGGAGGCTTCGCGGCCAACGAGCACTGCGCCTCTGGCGTCCTTCGCGATCGCCTTGAGCGCGGCGGTTCCACCGACGGTGAGCGGCTCGCTCCCGCCTTCGATGGTCACGGCAGCGACTGGCACCGGCTGCACCGTGACGGTCGCGGTGGCGCTCTTCCCCTCGCACTCCGCGGTGATCTTGGCCGACCCGGCGGCCATGCCGGTAAGGTGACCATCGGCGGTGACCGTGGCCACGCCCGGTGAGGAGGAGGTCCATTTGATAGCTCGACCCGTCAGGGCCTTGCCCTTGGCATCCCGGGTCTCCGCCTCGAGCGCCACCCGATCGCCCACCACAACGGGCTTGAGCGCGGCGATCACGACCTGACTCACCGGCGCGGCCGTCACCTTCACCTGCGCCGTGGCCTTCTGCCCCGCCACTTCGCAGGTGATTGCCGCGGCGCCCTCGGCGATGCCCGTCACCACGCCGCGCTCCGACACGGTGGCGATATCCGGCTTGGACGAAGTCCAGGCCGCACCCTTGATCGGCACCTTGTTCGAGCGCTTGTCCAGGGCCGTGGCCTCGAGCGTCACCGTGAGGCCGGCCACGACCGACGCCTCGACAGGCGCCACGGTCACTCGAGCAATGGCGGCCGGGGCGATGGTGAGCCGCGCCGTTCCCTTGATCCCTTCGCACTCGGCGGTGATCTCCGCCTTCCCTTCCCGCACCGCGGTGGCGAGGCCATTCGCACCTATCGTGGCAGTGCTGGCCGGCGCGGCGCTCCACCGCACCGTGCGATCGGTGAGCGCCGCTCCGTGCGCGTCTCGCAGCGTGACGCGGAATTGAAGCTCATCTCCGGCCGGGAGGTCACTCTCGGCGGGTTCCACCAGGACGGCATGCACGGGGACCGGCGTGACCGAGACCTGCGCCGTGCCGCTCACCGCCTCGCAGCGGGCGGTGATGCTGGCATTCCCCGGCGCGAGCGCGGTGACGAGGCCCGTCGCGGTGACGCCGGCGATGGCCGGGTCGCTCGAGGCCCACTCGATCTTTCCCGCTGCCGCCGTGCCGCCGGAGGAGCGCGGCGTGGCAGTGAGCTGCATGGTGTCGCCCACGTGGAGATCGCTCCGTGCCGGCACGATGGCGACGCTCAGCACCCGCTGCGCCGGGATCGGCGTCGTGGCCTGCTCCGCCATCGGGCGGGTCTTGTGCGCGGGCGGGACCGGGCTGGTGGGCGGCGGCGTGAGCTGCCGGAGCAGGTCGCCGCTGCTCCCCTTCTTGGCCAGCTCGATCAGGCGGAGCCGGATGGGATCTTCATGCGCCAGCGGTTGGGCGTTGAGCGCCGAAACCATCTCTTCCATGGAGGGCCAACGGCGGTCGGGCGCTTTCTCCAGCATCCGCATCACCGTGGTGGCCAGGTCGGGCGGACAGTCACCCCGGCTGTCGGTCAGCGCCTTGGGCTGCTCGTGGAAATGGGCGAACATGATGGCCATCGCCGAGTCGCCCTCGAAGGGCTGCTTCCCGGTCAACATCTCGTAGGCCACCACGCCCAGCGAGTACTGGTCCGACTTGCCGGTGATGTCCTTGGCCGCGCACTGCTCCGGGCTCATGTACGACGGCGTGCCGACCGCGATCCCCGTCATGGTGAGCCCGCGGTTCTCCGCCACCTTGGCGATGCCGAAGTCGGTCACGACCGACCAGCCTTCTTCGTCGATCATGATGTTGGCGGGCTTCACGTCGCGGTGCACGATGCCGTGCCGGTGGGCGTAGCCGAGCGCGCTCCCGACCTGCTGCAGGATGGCCTTGACCATCGGGATGGGCATCGGGCCGATGTCCTTGATGATCGCCTCGAGCGACCGGCCCGCGATGAACTTCATGATGAAGTACAGCGACTTGCCGCTGCCCTTCACCGTGTAGATCGGGATGATGTTGGGGTGACTGAGACTGGCCGCCGTCCGGGCCTCGCGCTTGAAGCGCTCGGTCATCCCCTCGCCCATGAGGAGCAGCGCCGGCGACATGACCTTGATGGCGACCTTGCGATCGAGCGCGATATCATGGGCCAGGTAGACGGTGGCCATTCCGCCGCGCCCCAGCTCCTTCAGGATCTCGTAGTCGCCGATCGTCGCCTGCCGGAGCATCTCCAGCACGGCTTCGTTCACGTCGCGCTCCGGCGCGGCCGGCATCATCGCGGTCGCGGCCGTGCCCTGTTCACCCGAAACGTCGGAGCCACACTTCATGCAGAAGCGTGCCCCGGCGGCGACGGGTTCCCCACAACGGGCGCAGATTGGGCTCGAAGGTGCAGTCATGAACGATGCAAGTCGCTGGACGACCTCAATCTAGCACATCGGCTACTCGCTTCAACGTGACAGGCATTTTTCGGGCCCAGCGGCCACCATGCAGCCCCGCTCCTCCCGCACCAGGCCGCGCAGCTCCAGCGCGCTCAGGGCGGCCAGGGCCTCGGCCGCGGTTCGCCCCGAGCGGGCGACCAGTTGGTCCACGGACACCGGACCGGAGGTGAGCGCCTCGAGCAGCAGACGCTCGAGCGGCGGTAGATCCGGCGGAGGTGGCACGGCGAGCCCGACCTGAAGCGGTGCCTCCGGACGCCGGAGACCTTCGAAGTGGGCCAGGAGGTCGCCCAGCTCGAGCAGCGGCTCCGCGCCGTCACGGATCAATTGGTTGGTACCGACCGAGGTGGCGCTCGTGACATTTCCCGGCACGGCCATGACGTCCTTCCCCTGGGCCAACGCGGTGCCCACGGTGATGAGCGCGCCGGATCCGGCGGCGGCCTCGATCACGACTGTGACTCGCGCCAACCCGCTGATGAGCCGGTTCCGTCTCGGAAAGGCTCCGACGCCGGGGCGTTCTCCCGGCGCGAACTCCGTGAGCAGGAGCCCTCGGGCTGCCATCATCTCGTACAGAGGGCGGTTCGCGGCGGGGTAGACCACACCGAGGCCGTTGCCGAGGATCCCGATGGTGGCGCCCTCCGCATCAAGTGCGGCCCGGTGCGCCGCCGCGTCGAGGCCTCGCGCCATGCCACTCACGATGCAAAGTCCGGCGGCCGCGGCCCCTCCGGCGATGGCCCGGCAGACCTCCGCCCCATACGCCGAATTGTCTCGGCTCCCCACCACGGCTACCGCCGGGCGTCCGAGCAAAGCGAGGTCTCCCATCACGAAGAGGAGGGGCGGTGGATCGGGGATCTCGCGCAAGGCGGCAGGAAAGCCAGGGTCGGTGGCGAGGAGGCACGCGCCACCCTGTTCCTCCGCGGCGGCGATGGCTTTCACGCCCTGTTCGAGCGTGGCGTTCGCCACCGCGGTCGCGGCGGCGCGGGTGAGACCGGGAACGGTACCCAGAAACGCGAACGGCGCCGAAAGAGCGCCGAGCGCCGAACCGAACCGATCGAGAAGCGCGGCGAGGCGGACGGCGCCGATCCCGGGGGTGAGCGCCAGGGCCACGTAGGCCGCGCGCTCTTCGGCTAGGTCCATTCGTCCTCGTCTGGCGGCAGATCGTATCTGCCGGCCTCGGTGGCATCCAAGGACTGCGCCGCCTCGACTGCTTTCCATAGATACTCCTTCAACTCCTCGAGGCCGGCCCGGGCTACGGAAGAGAACGCCAGGGTGGCGTTCGCGCCCGGGGTATCCAGCGTTGGCAGCGGTTGGCCGGCAGGAAGGAGGTCGCGCTTGGAGAGGAGGACCACGTGCGGCTTGACCGAAAGGGCCGGGCTGTAGGCCTCGATCTCGCGGCGCAACTGGTCGTAGACCGCCTGTGGGTCGGGTGCGTCGAGGGGAATTACGAAGGCGAGGAGCCGGGTCCGCTCCACGTGGCGCAGGAACTTGAGCCCGAGCCCCTTCCCCTGGTGGGCTCCCTCGATGATGCCGGGGATATCGGCGAGGACGAAGCTCCGGTGGTCGGAGAGCCCCACCACCCCGAGGTAGGGTTCGAGCGTGGTGAAGGGGTAGTCAGCGATCTTGGGGCGCGCGGCCGACACCACGGAAAGCAGTGTGCTCTTGCCCGCGTTGGGCTCGCCCACCAGTCCGACATCCGCGATGAGCTTGAGGGTCAGTTCGAGCTGCCGGTGTTCGCCCTCCTCGCCTGGCTCCCACTCCCGCGGAGCGCGATGAGTGGGCGTCGCGAAGCGCGCGTTGCCGCGCCCGCCCCGCCCGCCCCTGGCCACGCGCAGGGTGTCGCCGTCGTGGAGGATTTCGCCGAGCAGCTCGCCGGACCCGGCGTTCCGCACCTCGGTACCGGGGGGCACCGGGAGATACAGGTCCTCGCCGGAGCGGCCGGTCATCGTCTTCCCCTTGCCGTGAAGCCCGCGCTGCGCCTTCCACGCCGTCTGGTACCGGTAGTCGAGGAGGGTGGCGAGGTTGCCGTCCCCGCGCACGTAGACCGACCCGCCGTTCCCACCGTCTCCACCGTCGGGGCCGCCCTTGGGCTTGTACTTGAACCGCGCGAACGACGACGCTCCGGAGCCGCCCGTGCCCGCGGTGACGCTGATGGTGACGTGGTCGATGAACATGTCGTGATGGATTCAGGGCGGCGCCTACTCGACCGGCTCCCAGCCTTCCCGTACCGTCTGCCAGAGGTCCTTCACACCTCTCCACTGATCGTACGAGAGGAGGGTGTTCACCACCGAGAGCACCGCCTCCACCTGCTCGAAGGTCGCGCCGGCGTTGAGCGCGCCTCGCAAGTGGGAGTGGAGCTGACGGGGCACGTCGATCATCGCCGTCTGGGCCACGGTGCAGAGCTCGCGGCGCATCAGGTCGAGGCCGGGGCGGGACATCGTCCGCCCGTATCCTTCGGTGATCATCCAGACATCGAGCGCCGGATGCAGCTCCCGCACGTTCTCGCGGAGCCGCCGGTAGTTGGCACCGTAGACCGTGGCGCAGGTCTCCTCGCCGTGAGCGGTCCACTCCGCCACGGCGCGATAGTCGGCCTCCGAGTCGGAGACCGGCGCGGCCACATGCCCCAGCTTGCGCCAGATGCCGAACGCGACCAGCGTGCGCGGGTAGCCCACCATGAGGAGCGACTGGAGCAGCAGCTCCTCGACCCAGGCTACCGGCACCTGGGCGCCGCGGCATTCGGCGACCCGCTCCTTCAGATCAGGCTCGTACCCCTTGGCGATGGCCGCGGCCAGCCGCACCAGCTGCCAGGTTTCCGTGTCCAGCGGTTCGGGCTTCGCCATGAGTCTATCGTCCCCCGGGTTCGGCCAGGAATCGGCTCGCCGCGAAGCTAATCCAGAAAACGCAGGGCGCCGGTGACGTGCAGTACGCCCGTCTCAGCGCCCCGGGTATTGAGGATGGGCACGCGGGCCTGCCGGAGCACGCTCGCCGGTAAGGTGGCGGGATCGAACCCCAACGCGGCTCGCGAGGCCAGGTCCCGAAGCACCGCAAGTAATGCTGGCCCCGCGGCTCGCATGTCGCCGTCTTCCACCTTGAGGGCAAGGCCGAGGCCGGCCGCGGGAAGGCTCGCGCAGTAGATGCCGTCGGCCCCGACCTTGGCGATCACCCTGCCGCCCAGCGCACGGCCCAACTCGGTTTCCAACCGACCCGCGCCGGCGATGAGCTCCGGATGTCCGCTCATCGCCTCGCGGAGGCGCACTGCTCCCGGGCTGGTGGACACGCCGAACCGTGCGTAGGCCAATGCCATCGCCGCGAGCGGGAGCCCGAAGCTCACCACCGTGCAGCCGTCCACCCCGAGGACCAGCCGATCGGCGGGGACATCGGTCCAGCGCTCAATCTCAGAGACGATCCGCTCCTGGACCGGGTGTTCCAGCCTCTGGTACCCCGGCGTGGGCCATTCATTATAGAGAGCAAGCGCCAGCATCCCGGCGTGCTTCCCGGAGCAGTTGCTCCAGACCGGCGTGAGCCGCGTCCCCTCGCGAATCACCTGTTCCGCGAGCTCGGGGGAAAGCGGAGGATGCGGCCCGCAGGCGAGCGCCTCCTCGCTCAGCCGGAGTTTCCGAAGCATGCCGTGGGCGAGGTCTCGATGCACGGGCTCGCTCGAGTGGGAGGCGCAGGCCAGGGCCAGCTCCGGGAGGCCAAAGCCGAAGTGGTCCGCCGCTCCATCCTCGACCATGGGCATGGCCTGAAAGGGCTTGGCGGCCGAGCGCCAGAAGGTGACCAGGGCGGGATCGCCGGAGCGCGCCAGCAGGCGGCCCGCGGCATCGACGACGGCGGCGGAAACCCGGTGCGAGGATTCCACGATTCCGCCGCGCGTTGCCGCTACCCGGAGGTCCGTCATGGGGGCGGAAGATAACGTTCCATCGTATCTTTGCCCGATGCGCGTTTCCCTATTCGTCGCGCTCGGGCTCGCCCTCTCGACCCGGCTCGCGGCACAGGGCTCTCCCTACATTCCGCTCGACGATCCCCGGCTCCCCGCCTTCGAGCATCTGGTGGCGGCGGGCGACGTGCCGGACCCGTCTCCCTTTGTCCGCCCGTTCCGCCGGGTCGATGCACTGCGCGCGCTCGACTCGGCGCTCACGGCCGGTACCGCGCGAGACACGGCGCTCGTGGCCGAGCTCAGGCAGGCCTGGCGGGAGGATACCGCGGCAGCCCGTTGGGAAGTGGAGGGCCATGCGGGTGGGGAGGCGTACTCGAACGGCAATCTCGATCCGCTGCACCCGGCCGGCCCCTCCAAGGCCCGTCCTTATGTGGACCTGGGGCTCACCGCGGTCTTCGGCAATGTCGTGCTCGCCAGCCGGCCCGCCATCGAGACGCGGCTGCTCGACGACCCAAACTGGCCGGGCCGGAAGAATCTCTCCGTCACGGGGCGCGAAGTGGAGGCGTACGTATCGGCCCAGTTCCGGTTCGCTTCCTTGTATTACGGCGAGATGGACCAGAACTGGGGGCCGGTGGGACTGCCGGGAATCGGGCTCAGCAACTACGGCTACCCGCACCCCAACCTGGCACTCCAGGTCGGGAACGGGCGGTTCCGCCTCATGGCCCAGGCGTCAGAGCTGGCGGACACCACCGACTCGCTGGGACAGGTCGAGCACCGGTACTTCTTTGCGCACCGGATCGATGCCCGGCTCACGCATCGCTTCAATCTCGGACTCTGGGAGACGGTGGTCATCGGCGGGCCCGACCGGAACTTCGACGCCCGCTACCGGAACCCGGTGAGCCTCCTGCTTCTCACCAACCAGTATGGCCTGGGCGACACCGGCAATCTGCTCCTCGGCCTCGACATGAGCTGGCGCGTAGGCCAACGAGTAACGCTCCAGGCCCAGCTCGGGCTGGACGACATCCAGTACAAGAACACCTCGGGCCCAACCCGCTACCCCGACCGGTACGCATTCACATTGATGGCCACCGGTCCGCTGCTCGACCGGATGGCGTGGCGCGCCTATTACACGCAGGCCTCGAGCCTCGTGTTCCGCACCTCGAATCCGATCGAGAACTTCACCGACCAGGGGATCGGACTCGGCCGGAACTACGACGACAACGTCCAA
>Ga0335081_10008776_pt1 | contig 16221 bp, 16 predicted proteins | sample Lox_Sample_35_FD_206713 | JGI IMG/M metagenome (GOLD analysis project Ga0335081, IMG submission 206713) | Soil microbial communities from Loxahatchee National Wildlife Refuge, Florida, United States - Lox_Sample_3.5 | ecosystem: Environmental > Terrestrial > Soil > Wetlands | place: USA... | reverse complement strand
CCCCCGACGAGATGACGGCGGCGAAACATCCGCGTGTCGCCGAATGGTGGACGAGCCTACAGGAACGACCCGCTTTCAAGCGCGCCGATTTCGGTCCCTTCGTGACGTCTTGAGGTGGGAGCTCGCTTAGAGTTGTTTCCCGTGGGAAAGAATCATCCATTACCCAACTATCGTCATTCCCGCGAAAGCGGGAATCCATGGCTCTGGACTCCCGCTTTCGCGGGAGTGACGAAGTATGATGATCCCATCCGATCGGAAGTCTGCTTCAGGAGGTCGCGGTCTGAGGAGCCAGGCGCCGCAAATGCTGCACGAGCTGCCGCGCCTGCGCGGGCAGTTGCTCGAGGCGCCGGACGCAGATGCTGAGCTGGCGCAGCGACCAGGGATCGAGGAGGTGCGAAACGCGGATCGCCATCGATCTTCGGCTGCGCCGCGCCGCGGTTTCCGGAATCACCGCCAGCCCGACGCCGTTCTCGACCATGCGGCAAATGGCATCGAAGCTGTTGAGCCGCACACGCAGCTTCAGCGGCCTGCCGGATTGCAGCGCGTGCTGCCCCAGATGCTGCTGCAGCGCGCTGCTTCCCGCCATGCCGACGAAATCGTGGTCGAGCAGATCGCGGAACGCAAGGCCGCGACGCGACGCGAGCGGATGCCGTTTCGGCATGACCAGGACGAGGCGGTCGGTGGCGAAGGAGAATGCCTCCAAGCCGCCGCGATCGGCGATATCGGCGACGATGCCGACATCGGCGAAGCCTTCCGCCACGGCGCGGACGATGTCGTAGCTCGGCCTTTCCTCGACATCGAGGTCGATGCCGGGATTGTCGACGAGAAAACCCTTGAGCGCTTCCGGCAGGAATTCGCTGAGCGCCGATGTGTTCGCCAGCAGCCGGACATGGCCCTTGAGACCGCTGGCATATTTGGCGAGCTCGCCGCGCATCTGCTCGATCTGCTGCAGCATGAGCTGCGCGTGATGCAGCAACGCGCGGCCGGCGGGGGTCAGGCTGACGCCGCGCCGGCCGCGCTCGAGCAGCGCCGTGCCCAGATCTTCCTCCATGTGGCGAATGCGCTCGCTGGCCGAGGCCAGGGTCATGTTTGCCCGGGCGGCGCCGCGCGTGATGCTCGCCGCTTCGGCGACGTTGAGAAAGAGCCGGAGATCGGTGAAGTCGAGACGCATGAGGCTCTCCGCTGCCTTCGCCTGCGCCGAAGGGGAGCTACGGCAGTTCCAAATTGTGGCGCGCGGGCGAGTATATCACGCTCCCGCCATGCCTTCGGTCGAGACGCTCTTCCTCCTCGTCACCCTCACCTTCGTGTTTGCCGGCGCCGTGAAGGGCGTGACCGGCATGGGCTTGCCGACGGTGGCGATGGGCCTTCTCGGCTTGCTGATGGCGCCGGCGCAAGCGGCGGCGCTTCTCGTCATTCCCTCGCTCGTCACCAATCTCTGGCAATTCGCGGCGGGCCCGAGCCGTCGGGTGCTGTTGCGGCGCATGGCACCGATGCTGCTGGCGATCGCCTTGGCCACCTGGCTCGCCGCCGGGTTCTTGACCGGCGCCGACCCGCTCTGGGCGACGGCGGCGCTGGGGCTCGCGCTCATCGCCTATGCGGCGCTCGGCCTCGCGCGGCTCGATGTCGCGATCCCCAGGGCGAGCGAGGCTTGGCTCTCGCCGCTGATCGGCGCCACGACCGGAATCGTCACCGGCGCCACCGGCGTCTTCGTCATTCCAGCGGTGCCTTACCTCCAGGGGCTGGGCTTGCCAAAGGACGATCTCGTCCAGGCGCTCGGCCTTTCCTTCACCGCCTCGACGCTCGCCTTGGCCGGCGGACTCGCCAGCCACGGCGCGCTGCATCTCGCCGGCAGCGGCGTCTCGCTGCTGTGCACCGCGCCGGCGCTCGCGGGAATGTTCCTCGGCCAAAAGCTGCGCGCCGCGGTCGATGCCCAGACCTTCCGCCGCCTTTTCTTCATCGGCCTCTTGCTGCTCGGCGCCGATCTGATGGCGCGCGGCGTGCTCTAGGACGCAGGCTCCACTTCATGTCTGGTGAAGGAAGGCTATCTCGCCGATCTCATCATGATCGACGGCGATCCGGTCAAGGACGTCACGCTGTTCCAGGACCGCGACAACATCCTGATGATCATGAAGGACGGCGCCTATCACAAAGCACCGCAGCGTCGGCGCAGCGCGCCGTCGCGGGTCGCAGCCGAATAGTTGGCGCGTCGGGGTCCGTCGCTGCGGACCCCGAGGACCTGCCTAAAATGCGATCAGCGCGTCAGCGCGCTGTTTGGCCCGGCGAAATGTAGGTGAACCGCAAGGCAGCGCTGATAGAGCGTCGGCTCCTGACGGCGAAGCAGGCGATCGATCCAGGAATGCCGCGGCTGAGCAGCCGTCTTCGGGCGGGAAACAGGCAGATCCAGCGGCGCGACGAAACCCACCGACCGCCGCGCCCCTTGCAGCCGCAGCGGCACGACCAGCGCCTTCGACGGGATATTCTTCTCGACGATGCTCATGATGTGGTGACCTCGCCTCACTCGGGTGCTGGCGGACACCGCGTCTGTACTCACAATTCAACGCAACCGGCGCGCACTCGTTCCCGCCGCGGGAAGTGAGCTTTTTGGGCAACCCGCCCGCCCTCGCGCCGCGCTCGGACGGCCACATTGCCGAGGAGCATTCCGACGGCTAGGGTGGCGCGCCGAAACGGTCGTTGAACACGTTCGGATTTCGGATAACAGCTCACGAGATCGGGGGGAGGAAACGATGGAAAAACTGAGGATCGCCGCCTTTGCAACGCTCGCCGCAGGCCTGAGCCTTGCACTGGCATCGCCGCCGGCGGTGGCGGCGCACTCACTCAAGGTGAGCGTCGACGGCTTCAAGAACGGTGGGAAGATTCCGACCAAATACGCCTTTTGCGTGGCGACGGCGCAAGGACATACGACGGGCGGCGAGAACATCAGCCCGCGGATCTCGTGGTCGAAGGGACCCAGCGGGACCAAGTCCTATGCGATCATCCTCTACGATACGGACTCGCCCGCGGCAGAGCGCGACAAAATGAACAAGGAGGGCATGACGCTGGTATCGACCGTTCCGCGCCAAAAGTTCTTCCATTGGGTCCTGGCCGACATTCCGCCCACTGTCACGTCGTTGCCGGAGGGTGCGGAGTCAAACGCGCGCGTGCTGCACGGCAAGCCGGCGACACCGAGCAAATACGGCATGCGCGGCCTCAACGATTTCACCAAGATCACGGCCAGCAACGATGCCATGAAAGGCAAATATTTCGGCTATGACGGGCCGTGCCCGCCCTGGAACGACGAGAACGTCCACCACTATCATTTCACGGTTTACGCGCTCAGCGTGAAGACGCTCGATCTACCGCCGGACTTCGACGCCCCTGCCGCGCTCGCGGCGATGCAGGGCAAGGTCCTGGCAGAGGGCCAGGAGCTCGGCCTCTACACGCAAAACCCCGCCAAGGGCGCGGTCGTCCAAAAGTAGGAAGCCGCGCACCCCGCTCGGGTTCTAGACGACCTTGCGCACAATGTGGTGGCGGTTGCTCGTATAGGGCCGCACCTCGCTGGGCCAGCGGCCGAGTTCCGCCGCCTCGGTCCAGGCCTTGCTGGTGAGGACGTCCGGGCTGTCGATCTCGTAGAGCGCCACATAGGTCGGGGCGCCTTCGCCGGTCAGTTGCTTCATCGTGCCGCCAAGGCTGAGGCTCGCGGGCTCGGTGCGCAGCCGCGTGACCGAGCGGACGCCCGGCACCTTCAGCAGGTTCGGCACATGCTCGCGGTCATAGACCTCGTTGAAGAGCGCCTCCTTCTCGGGCGCCACATCCATGCTGACGATAAAGACGTATTTCGATTTGACCGGCATCTCGCTCTCCTTGCGCACGTCGCCCGTGCCATTCATCCCTTGCCGGCGGCGCGAAATCAACCCTGGATGGGAAGGCGCCGGCGCGCTCTAGGATTTCGGCGCCGATGCCTGGAAGGCGGGATCGATCGGCACTTGCAGTCCGAAGGCGAGCTTGTTGGTCTCGTTTGCCATGCCGATGATCGCCACGACCTCGCCCCACATCGCCTCGGTCATGCCGGCCTTGCGAGCGGCGGCGCCGTGCGACGCGATGCAATAGCCGCAGCCATTCGTCACGCTGACCGCGAGATAGATCATCTCCTTCGTCACGGGATCGAGGATGCCCGGCCCCATGACTTCCTTCACGCTCTCCCAGGTCCGCTTCAGGGTCGGCGGATGCACGGCGAGCGCCTTCCAGAAATTATTCACATCGGCGACGCCGCGGCTGCGCTTGATGTCGTCATAGACAGCGCGGACTTCGGCGCTCGCCGTCTCGTACTGCACCAGATCGGCCATGGCCCAGCCTCCTGCGTTCGTTTCAGCCGACCGCGCGACGGTTCTTGAACCGGCCGAGATCGGCTTCGGTAAGGCGGACGGCAAGATGCGCCTCGCGCTCGTCGTCGCTCCGGCTCACCACTTCGCCATGGCGGTAGAGCCAGGCGAGCGCCGCGCCGTCGCTCACGGGCACGTCGAGATGAACGAGACTGCGGTTGCCGTCGAGGCGCTGGTCGAACAGCGCGACAAGCGCGGCGCAGCCCTCGCCGGTCGCGGCCGAGATCGGCACGACATCGCGGTTGCGCCGCGCTTGGTTCTGCAGCACGGCGCGCCGCTCGGCATCGAGCAGGTCGATCTTGTTGAGCGCTTCGATCATGCCGTTCTCGACCGTCTCGCCGAGGCCGAGATCGTCGAGCACGCCGTGCACGTCGCTGCGCTGCGCCTCGCTGTCGGGATGGTGGACGTCGCGCACATGGACGATGAGATCGGCCTCGGTCACCTCTTCGAGCGTGGCGCGGAAGGCGGCGACGAGCGGCGTCGGCAGCTCGGAGACGAAACCCACCGTATCCGACAGGATGGCGTGCCGCCCCGAGGGCAAGGGCAGCCGGCGCATGGTCGGATCGAGCGTCGCGAAGAGCTTGTCCTCGGCGACCACCGTGGCGCGGGTCAGGCGGTTGAACAGCGTCGATTTGCCGGCATTGGTGTAGCCCACCAGCGCCACCACCGGGTAGGGCACGCGCCGGCGCGCGCCGCGGTGCAGGGCGCGCGTGCGCTTCACCTCCTCGAGCTCGCGCTTCAGCTTGGCGATGCGCTCGCCGATGAGCCGCCGGTCGATCTCGAGCTGACTCTCGCCGGGGCCGCCGAGGAAGCCGAAGCCGCCGCGCTGGCGCTCGAGATGCGTCCAGGAGCGCACCAGTCGCGAGCGCTGATAGCTGAGCGCCGCCAGCTCGACCTGGAGCTGGCCTTCGCGCGTGCGCGCCCGGGCGCCGAAGATCTCCAGAATGAGGCCGGTGCGGTCGATCACCTTGCATTTCCAGCGGCGCTCCAGATTGCGCTGCTGCACCGGCGTCACCGTCGCATCGATGACGGCGACGGCGATCATCTTCTCCTCGATCACCTCGGCATAGGCATCGACCGCGCCGCTGCCGATCAAGGTCGCCGGGCGCCAGCGGCTCACTTTCGCCACCGCCGCCTCGACCACATCGAGATTGATGGCGCGGGCGAGCCCGACCGCCTCCTCGAGCCGCGCCTCGGGCGAACGCACGGTTTCCTCCGGCACGCCCGGGGCGAGCCGGAGGACGGGATGAAGCACCAGGCAGCGCCCGGTCGAGACGCCTTGTCCGTCCCGCGGTGCGACCATCCGGTTAGGCTTCGTCGCCTTCCTTGCCTGGCTCGAAAAGCTGGATCGGCTGCGCCGGCATCACAGTCGAGATTGCATGCTTATACACAAGCTGCGAGTGTGCGTCACGGCGAAGCAAGACACAGAAATTGTCAAACCAGGTAATGATCCCTTGAAGCTTCACGCCATTCACAAGAAAGACCGTGACAGGTGTCTTGTTCTTCCGGACGTGATTGAGAAAGACGTCCTGAACATTTTGTGATTTTTCCGACGACATGGGGATTCCCCTTCTGAGTTCTTTGGTCGGTCGGAGCCTGGTGAGCGATACCCCTCTTTGAAAAGGATAAAGCCTCATACGCTCGCCTTGATTCATAACAAATTGGCGTCACAGAGGAAATCACAACTCCCGGACAAGCTGTTCTAATGCCCGGCAATCGGCGACGTGCAGGTCGGGCGGGAAGCGGGCGAAGGTCTCGTCCTCGAGCGGCCGTGCGCCGAGCAGCACGCCGCGACAGCCGGCGTTCCTGGCGCATTCCATGTCGAGTGCGGTATCCCCGACATACCAGGTTTGGGTGCAGTCGATGCCGCTGCCCGCCAGCGCGAGCTGGACCGGCGCGGCATGCGGCTTGTCGAGCGCCGCATCGCCGGCGCCGACGAGCCGCTTGAAATGCGCCGTCCAGCCGAGATGCTCGGCCTCGCGGCGCAGCACCGCGCCGGTCTTGTTGCTGACCACGGCGAGATAGAAATCCGCGGCGGCGAAGGCCGACAGCATCTCGGCGCTGCCCTCGATCGCTTTCAGCCGCTCGAGATGAATGGCGGTGAAGGCGTCGAGATAGCGCTGCCGCGCCTCCTCCCAACGTTCGCCGAAGAGGATGGGGAAGCTGTCGCGCAGACTCTTGGCGACGCGGAGCTTGGTCTCCTGCAGCGTCCAGGGCGCGTGCCCCATCGCCGTGAAGGTGACAACGAGCGCCTCGTGGATCGTCTCCCAGCTATCGACCAGGGTATTGTCCCAGTCGAAGAGCAGCGCGCGCGGGCGCGCCGGGCGCTCGGTCATGGCACCGGCTCCTGCGTCACGACGTATTCCTCGTAAATCGCGCGCAGCCGGCGCACGGTCGAGCCGGGATAGCCGTTCCCGACCGGCGTGCCGTCGATCGACACCACCGGCAGGACGAAGTTGGTGGTGCTGGTGAGAAAGGCCTCGCGCGCCGCCTTGGCCTCGGCGACGCTGAAGGGCCGCTCGACGAGTTTCAGCCCTTCCCGCGCCAAAAGGCCGATGAGGCCAAGCCGGGTGACCCCGTTCAGGATGCTGTTGTCGGCTCGGCGCGTCACCACCTCGCCATCGGCGGTTACGATCCAGGCATTGCTCGAGGTGCCTTCGGTGACATTGCCGTCGCGGTCGACCTGCCAGGCCTCGTAAGCGCCCGCTTCCTTCGCCCGCTGCTTGCCGAGCGCGTTGGGCAGCAGCGCGACCGACTTGATGTCCGGCCGGGCCCAGCGGATGTCCGGCAGGGTGATGACGCCGACGCCATTCTCAATGAGCGCCGCAGCCGGGCCGCGGCCGCGCCGCGCCACCATCACTAGGCTCGGCTTGGCGGATTTCGGAAACGGGAAGTCGCGCGGCGCGCTGCCGCGGGAGACCTGGAGATAGAGCGTGCCGTCGACGATGCCGTTCCGCCGCAGCACCTCGCGCATCACCAGCTTCAGCGCGGCATCGCTCATGGGCGCGGCGATGCGCAGCTCGCCGAGCGAGCGGTGGAGCCGCTTCAGATGCATGTCTTCGTCGATGAGCCCGCCGCCTCGCGCGGCGATCACCTCATAAACGGCATCGGCAAACTGAAACCCGCGATCCTCGACATGGACGCTCGCCCGATTCAAGGGGAGATAGCGGCCGTTGACATAGGCAATGCGCGACATGGGCACCCAAGATACGTGTTCGCGCCGCACTATAGGGGGCGGCCGCACGCGCCTCCAGACCGGATCTTGTTTGATAGGCTGCGCCTATCGCGCCCGCCAGGCCTTCCAGTCCCGGAGCGTCGCCTCGGCCATGCGCGAGGCGGCATCGAAGAGCCAGCGGGTTTTGCGGCGCTTCAGGTCACGCCGGATGGCCGGGAGCGCCTCGGGCGTACCGAAATGGACATTGGCGGTCTCGCGGCCCATCGCCTCAACGAGATGCAGCTCGTCGCGCTTCTTGGGGTAGTCGGGGAGCAGGATGGCCGAGCAATGCGGGCCGAGGCGGCGCAGCATCCAGCCCTTCTGCTCGCGGTAATAGGGATCGGGCGAGCGGATCGCCCGCCCGGCGAGCACGCCGCAGAACGTCTCCTTCTGCTTGCGCCCGAGCGCGAAGGCATAGGCCGAGGGGAGCACCGCCTTGGCCTCGCGCGCGACGAGACCGCCCCCCGACATGGCGGTGGCGACGTAGCGCGGCCGGCCGAGGCTGCCGAGGCCGGCGACACGATGGGCGATGCGCGGCGCCCCTTCGATCTCCGGCATCGTCCGCAGCAGCAGCTTGCGCACGCTGCGCGGCACTGCGGTCGTCTTCAACGCGCCGAGCTTCTGCCAGAAATGCACGGGATCGCGCTCCTCGCCCATGGCCATGGCGCGCAGTGTCGGGTGCGTCTCCTCGAGCACGAAGCCCTTGCCCGCGCCCGCCTGCATGGCCGCGCGATACCCCTCGAGGAGCTGAGTGCAGGCCGCTTCGGCGGCGATGCTCAGCCCATCCGCCTCGATGGCAAGCAGCACGCTCGCCGCCAGCCGCACCAGATCGATGGCGTAGGGCATGACGAAGGCTTCGTCGAAATCATTGACGCCCCAGCAAAGGCGCCCCTCGTGATCGCGCCAGGTGCCGAAATTCTCGACATGGAGATCGCCCACCGCCAGCAGCGAGGGCGTCGCGGCGAGATCGGGGCACACCTCCTGCCAGAGCGGAACCCAGCGGTAGAAGGTGGCGCGCAAGAAGAAGAAGGGTGCTTTCGCCATCTCCCGGCGCTTGGTGCGCAGATCCGGCTCGACGACGTCGATGCGCTTCCTCATCCACTGCTCGTAGACCTTGGTGGCCCGGACGATCGCCGGCATGGCTCACGCGCCCAGCTTCGCCGGACGCTCCCCGTTGAGAACGCCCAGCGATTTGAGCTTGCGATGGAGCGCCGAGCGCTCCATGCCGACAAAGGCGGCGGTGCGCGAGATGTTGCCGCCAAAGCGCGTCACCTGCGCCAAAAGATAGTCGCGCTCGAAGACCTCGCGCGCATCGCGGAGCGGCAAAGACATGATCTCGCCGCCCTTGTCCCATTTCACCACCGTCGGCGCGATGGCGCCGATCTCCGCCGGCAGCATGTCGGCGCGGATCAGCTCCTTCGCCTCGCCCGGCGCCATGATCAGCAGCCAGTCGACGACGTTGCGCAGCTGGCGCGCATTGCCGGGCCATTCATAGGCCTGGAGTGCCGCCATGGCATCCTCGCCGAACTCGCGTGCGCTGAGCCGCGCCGCCTCGGCCGAGCGCATCATGAAATGCCGCGCCAGCGCCGGAATGTCCTCGCGCCGCTCATGCAGCGGCGGCACGCGCAGCGGCACCACGGCGAGGCGATAGTAGAGATCTTCGCGGAACCGCCCGGCGGCGATCTCGAGCGCGAGATCGCGGTTGGTCGAGGCGATGACGCGGACATCGACCTCGACGCGCCCGCCGCCGACACGCTCGAAGGTCTGCTCCTGCAGCGCGCGCACGATCTTGCCCTGGGTCTCCAGCGGCATGTCGGCGACCTCGTCGAGGAAGAGCGTGCCGCCATGCGCCTGCTCGAAGGTGCCGACCTTGCGCGGGCTTTCCGGCGCCTCGACGCCCGCCTCCGTGCCGAAGAGCTCGGTCTCGAGGCGCTCGGGCCGCATGGTGGCGCAATTGAGCACGACCAGCGGGCCGCGGGCGCGGCGCGAGCGCAGATGGATCTGCCGCGCCACCACCTCCTTGCCCGAACCGGGCGGTCCGCTGATGAGGATGCGGCTGCCGGTAGGAGCGGCGCGCTCGACCTGCTGGCGCAGCTGGTTGATGGCGTGCGAGACGCCGACGAGATCCTCGTCGCCGCCGGCGCGCAGCCGCAGCTCCTCGTTCTCGCGCCGCAAGCGCGCCGCCTCGATGGCGCGCTCGACAACGAGCAGCAGCCGGTCGGATTTGAACGGCTTCTCGATGAAGTCGTAGGCGCCGATCTTGATCGCCGCTACCGCCGTCTCGATCGTGCCATGGCCGCTGATCATCACCACCGGCAGGGTCGGCAGCTCGCGGCGGATGATCTTCAGGATCTCGAGCCCGTCGATCTCGCTGCCCTGCAGCCAGATATCGAGCACCACCAGGGTCGGCCGGCGCGAGCGGATGGCGGCGAGCGCCTCCTTGCTGGTGCCGGCCTCGCGCGTCTCGTAGCCCTCGTCCTTGAGGATGCCGCACATCAGCATGCGGATATCGGCTTCGTCGTCGACGACGAGGATGTCATGCGCCATGGACGGCGGTCCTCGCTGCAGCGGCCGGCGCGGCGTCGGCCGCCGGCCTTGCGGCGCGTGCTTCGCCGCGGTTGAACACCAACATGACGCGCGCCCCGCCCCCCTCGCGATCCTCGAGCACGAGCTCGCCGCCATGGTCCTCCATGATCTTCTTGACGATGGCGAGACCGAGCCCGGTGCCCTTGGCGCGCGTCGTGACATAGGGCTCGGTAAGGCGCTCGCGGCCCTCTTGTGGCAGGCCGCGGCCGTTATCTTCGACCACGAGCGCGGTCTGGCCCGCCGCTTCGGCAAGCCGCACCGTGATCTCGCCGGGCGGCGCCGCGCCGTCCCGCGCGTGGATGGATTCGGCGGCGTTCTTGAGGAGGTTGACGAGAGCCTGGCTCACCTGCCGCGCGTCGCAAGGGAACCGCGCCGCGGCGGGGAGATCGAGCACGAAGCGTATCTCGGGGGTCGAGTTGCGCTGCAGGAACACCGCCTGGCGCACGATCTCGACCAGATCCTCGTCGCGAATGATCGGCGCCGGCATGCGCGCGAAGGAGGAGAACTCGTCGACCATGCGGCCGATATCGCCGACATGGCGGATGATCGTGTCGGTGCAGGTGGCGAAGGTCTCGGGGTCGTTGCGGATGTCCTTGGCATATTTGCGCTTCAGCCGCTCGGCCGAAAGCTGGATCGGGGTCAGCGGATTCTTGATCTCATGCGCGATGCGCCGCGCCACATCCGCCCAGGCGGCCTTGCGCTGCGCCGAGAGCAGCTCGGTGATGTCGTCGAAGGTCACGATATAGCCCCGGACATCGCCCTCGGCGCGCTCGGCGGCGATACGCACGAGCAAGGTCAGCGCGCGGCCGCGGCGGCTCACCTGGACCTGCGACTGCGCGAGGCGCTCCGGCCGGCGCGTCGCCTCCTGGAAGAGCGCCGCCATCTCCGGCACGGCCTCGGCGAGCTCGTAGCCGATCGTCTGATCGAGATCGATGCCGAGCAGCAGCGAGGCCGAGCGGTTCGGCAGGTTGATCCGGCCATGCTGGTCGAGGCCGATGACGCCCGCGGAGACGCCAGCCAGCACGGTCTCGGTGAAGCGGCGGCGCTGGTCGAGCTGGCGATTGGCTTCGATGAGCTCGCTTTGCTGCGCCTCGAGCTGGTGCGTCATGCGGTTGAAGGCGCGCGACAGCGTACCGAACTCGCCATCCGCTTCGCTTTCCGCGACGCGCGCGGCGAGATTGCCGGCACGCACCTGCTCGGCGGCAACGACGAGGCCGCTGATCGGCCGCACCAGCTTCGTCGCAAAGCGCAGCCCCGTCAGCACCGCGCCGGTGAGCAGCAGCACGCCGACGAGGAGGAAGAGCTGCGAGAAGATGACCTGGAAGGAGGAGCGCTCGCCTTCCATCCGCTCATAGCGATTGAAGGCGCGTTGCGTCTGCTCCATATGCGCCAGCACCATCGGATCGACGAAGCGCCCGACATAGAGATAGACATGGCCGAAGGCCGGCATGCGCACCAGCGCGCGCACGCGATCGTCATTGTCGCTGGTCACCACCGCGACATCGCCGGCATCGGCCTGCTCCATTGCCAGCGGCGGCACCGGCTTCGGCTCGAGCGACAGCGCCAGGGTGAAACCGGCGCGCGCCAGCACATGGCCGTCGGCGTCGAAAACGATCGCCTCGCTCAGCGAGCGCAGCGCCGCCTGCGCCGCCACCACCTGATTGAGCCGCGTCGGATTGACGCTGAGGAAGGCGGCGTCGCGGCTCAAATCATTCGCCATGCTGACGACGTCGGCGCGGATATTCTGCTGATGCTCGTGCAGATAGGCCTCGGCGACCGCGAGCGAGCCCGCGACCGCGGTGCGCACCGGCTGGCTGAACCAGGCCTGAACGCCGAAGTTGAACAAGAGGTAGGAGAAGACCGCGACGATGATCGTCGGGATCACCGCCACCAGGCTGAACAGCACGACGAGGCGGACATGGATCTTCGAGCCGGCGAGCCCGCGCCGGCGCTCGGTCCAGACCTGCACCACGCGCCAGGCGACGATGGCGCAGACCGGCAGCACCAGCATGAGATCGAGCAGCAGGAAGAGCTGATCCATGTCGGGACGGCGCTCGCCAAAGGGCGGCAAACCGTTCAGCGCCATATAGCTCGCGAGAAGCGAGGCCAGCGCCGCAGCCGCGAGCGCGATACCCGCCTTGCGGGCAAGCCGCACCCGGCCGGCCCAAAGTACGAGCTCCCGCGATAGGCTCATTGCCGCGCTACTCACCCTCCCCACGCGCAAGACGGTTATTTTACGCCGCGCCCTTCACCGTTGTCCAATAAGCGCCGCGCCGCGGCGGCGCCGGCATGCCGCCGTCTTCCTGCACCACGCGCGCAGGCGGCCGCCGAATCGCGCATCTCGACATTGACTCGATTCGGGCCGAGGTTCAGACTCAAATCGTTGTCAACCCCGTGGAGGATGCTCAAACCGCATGATTCCACCCGGCTGTAACGAGTTGCCGATCCCTTGGCGTCGGCGACTGATCGTAAAGCCCAAGAACACGCTCGGCATTCCGAGCGCGGTGGCTGTAACGCCCCGCAGATGACCCCCGCGAGTCACACAGTGGCGCTGAGCGGGGGTCTTGCGTTGTCGGAGATTTGAAGGGCGATCCTCAAGCACACACCGCCCCTCCCCCCTTGAGGGGTCCTTGAGGAGGAGGTCGGCAGCGCGTCAGCGCTGACGGGTGGGGGGAGCCGCAGTCTCGGTGGCATGTGATCTCAAGCGCCGTGCGCTCATCCCCCTCCCAACCCTCCCCCTCAAGGGGGCTCAAGGGGGGAGGGGCTAAGAAAGTCGTCGGGAGATAGCAAGCTCGCTCGAAGCGCCGCTACTTCAAGCTTCGCGCGATGTCGATGTCGAGCTCGCGGATTTTCTTGCGCAGCGTGTTGCGGTTGAGGCCGAGGAGCTGGGCCGCCTTGAGCTGATTGCCGCGCGTCGCACCAAGGGTCAGCAGGATCAGCGGCTTTTCCACCTCGCGCAGCACGCGGTCGTAAAGCCCGGAGGGCGGCAGCCCGCCCTTATGCGCGGCGAAATAGTCGCGGAGGTGCCGCTCGGCGGCGCCGCCCAGACCCTCGTTCGCCTGCGGCTCGGCGGCCGCCGGCGCCGGCACCGCTTCGGCGAGCTCGGCTTCGACAGCGTCGAGCCCGATCACCTCCTGCGAATAGAGCGCGGCGAGGCGGCGGACGAGATTTTCGAGCTCGCGCACATTGCCGGGCCAGCGATGGCCTTTGAGCCGCTCCATCGCCGGCTGGTCGAGCGACTTCATCGGCAGCCCCTCGCCATGCGCCAGCGCGAAGAAATGCCGCACCAGCGCCGGAATGTCCTCGGAGCGCTCGCGCAGCGGCGGCAGCCGGATCGGCACGACGTTGAGGCGGTAGAAGAGATCCTCGCGGAAGAGGCCTTGGCGGATGAGGTGGCGGAGATCGCGATGCGTCGCGGCGACGATGCGGACATCGGCGCGGATCGGCGTGCGGCCGCCGACGGCGGTGTATTCGCCCTGCTGCAGCACGCGCAAGAGCCGCGTCTGCGCCTCGAGCGGCATATCGCCGATCTCGTCGAGGAAGAGCGTGCCGCCCTGCGCCTGCTCGAAGCGGCCGACGCCGCGCGCCGTGGCGCCGGTGAACGAGCCCTTCTCGTGGCCGAACAGCTCGCTCTCGATCAGCTCGCGCGGGATCGCCGCCATGTTGATAGCCACGAACGGCCCGCTGCGCCGCTTGCCGTAATCGTGCAGCGCGCGGGCCACCAGCTCTTTGCCGGTGCCGCTTTCGCCGGTGATCATCACCGTGAGATCGGTGCCCATCAGCCGCGCCAGCACGCGGTAGATCTCCTGCATCGCCGGCGAGCGGCCGATGAGCGGCAGCTGCTCGTCGGCGGGCTCGACGTCGGCCGCCGCCGGCTGCGCGTTGGGCGTGGTCAGCGCGCGCTCGACGACGTTGACCAGCTCGCGCAGATCGAAGGGCTTCGGCAGATATTCGAAGGCGCCGCGCTCGGTCGCCTTCACCGCGGTGAGCAGCGTGTTCTGCGCGCTCATCACGATGATGCGCAATTCTGGCCGCAGCTTCTTGATACGCGGGATGAGGTCGAGCCCGTTCTCGTCCGGCATCACCACATCGGTGATGACGAGGTCGCCCTCCCCGTCCGAGACCCAGCGCCACAAGGTCGCGGCATTGCCGGTGGTGCGCACGTCATGGCCGAGACGGCCGAGCGCCTGGCTCAGCACGGTGCGGATCGCGCGATCGTCATCGGCGATGAGAATGGTCGAGGCGTTCACGAAAGGGCTCCGGCGCCGCGCGGCGCCATCGGCAGAAAGACGCGGAACACGGTCCGCCGCGGTTGGCTGTCGAACTCGATGACGCCGCCATGATCGCCGATCACCTTGGCGACGAGCGCGAGGCCAAGGCCGCTGCCGTTGTGCTTGGTGGTGACGAAGGGATCGAAGAGGTGCTGCGAGAGCTCGTCGGGGATGCCCTCGCCATTGTCGATGATCGAAATGACCAGCGGCAGGTGGACCCGGCTTTCGCTGCCGGCCACAGCGAGCCGCACGCCATGCTGATAGGCGGTGGTGATCTGGATCTCGCCGCCCTGCGCCGGCACCGCTTCCGCCGCATTCTTCACCAGGTTGAGAAAGACCTGGATCAGCAGGTCGCGATTGCCATGTACCGGCGGCAGCGACGGATCGTATTCCTCGATGAAGCGCACATGGCGAGCAAAGCCGGTCTGCGCCACCAGGCGCACGCGCTCCAGCACCTCATGGATGTTGACCGGGCCGCGCTCGATCGGCCGCCGGTCGGAGAACACCTCCATCCGGTCGACGAGGGCGCAGATGCGGTCGCTTTCGTCGCAGATGAGGCGCGTCAGCTCGCGGTCGCCGGCGCCGGCATTCTCCTCGAGGAGCTGCGCCGCGCCGCGGATGCCGGAGAGCGGGTTCTTCACCTCATGCGCCAGCATCGCGGCCATAGCCGTCACCGAGCGCGCGGCGTTGCGATGGGTGAGCTGGCGGTCGATCTTGTGAGCGATCGAGCGCTCCTGCAGGGTCACCACCACCTCGGCGCGATTCTCGGCGAGCGGCGCTGCTTGCACCGTCATGACATGGGCGCCGAGCCGCGGCGTCTCGACAGCGACGCCGTATTCCGAGACGCTGTGGCCGCTGGCGCGAACGCTGTCGATCAAGGCGAAGATCGGGCTGTCCGGCGGCAGCAGCACGCGAAACTCGGCGCCGAGCAGGGTCGCGGCGCTGGCATCGAAGAACTGCTCGGCCGCGGCATTGGCGTAAAGCAGGAGACCGGCCTCGTCGACGACGAGCACAGGGTCAGGCAGCGCCGCCAGCACCGCGGCGGGATCAAGCGTGGCGCTCCAACCGCCGCGCCGGGCTGCCGCGCTCGCCTTCATGCGGCCAACCGCTCGACCAGCGGCGCATAGAAGGCGTCGATCTGCGCCTTGACCGCGTCCGGTGCTTCGGTGCGGTTGATCGCGGCGCGGAATTCGGCCGAACCCGGCAGGCCCTTCGAATACCAGCCGATATGCTTGCGCGCGATGCGGCTGCCGGCAACGCTGCCATAATGCGCCAGCATCGCGTCATAATGTTCGAGCACCGTGGCGAGCTGCTGCGACAGCGGCGGATCCGGCAGGATCTCGCCGCTGCGGAGATAACGGATCACCTGGTTGACGAACCAAGGCCGGCCATAGGCGCCGCGGCCGATCATCAGACCGTCGGCACCGGACTGCGCGAGGGCTCCTCGCGCATCGGCAAGCGAGACGATGTCGCCATTGGCGATGACCGGAATGCGCACCGCCTCTTTCACCTCGCGGATGAAGGCCCAATCGGCGCTGCCTTCGTAGAATTGGCAGCGCGTGCGGCCATGCACGGTAATCATGCGAATGCCGCATTCCTCGGCGATGCGCGCCAGGCGCGGCGCATTGCGGTTGGCGGCGTCCCAGCCGGTGCGCATCTTCAACGTCACGGGCAAACTCACCGCTTTCACCGTGGCGTCGAGGAGACGCGCCGCCTGCGCCTCGTCGCGCATCAGCGCCGAACCGGCATGGCCGTTCACCACCTTCTTCAC
>Ga0335081_10008775_pt1 | contig 16221 bp, 13 predicted proteins | sample Lox_Sample_35_FD_206713 | JGI IMG/M metagenome (GOLD analysis project Ga0335081, IMG submission 206713) | Soil microbial communities from Loxahatchee National Wildlife Refuge, Florida, United States - Lox_Sample_3.5 | ecosystem: Environmental > Terrestrial > Soil > Wetlands | place: USA... | reverse complement strand
CCATGAACGAGGGCCGCCAGTTGCGGAGCGCGCTGATCGAGGAAACGCGTCAAATTGCTGGCGGGAGCAAGCGCTTCGACTTCCTCCTCGATGGGCGGGGGTTCGGCCGGAATCGTGTAATACATGGGCTTTTGAGCGTGGATCACCCGTTCATAGATCTCGCTGACGGCGGCGCGGTGCTGCTCCAGCCTCTCGATCAGACCTTCGCCGGTAACCGCACCAGCGGGCTGCTCGGGTGGCATGCGGCGGGCTAACAGATCCAGCTCCTCGGGATCGGAAGGAAGCGCGTGGGTTTGCCGGTCGTCCTCCATCTGCAAGCGGTGTTCGAGATGGCGCAAGAACTGATAAGCCGCCGCCAGTCGCGCATATTCCGGCCCGGATAGCAGGCCCTTGTCACGCAGGCGGAAGAGCGCCAGCATGGTGCCGCCGTGGCGGACCCAGGCATCGCGGCCGCCGTGCAACCGCTGCAGGCACTGCGCCAGAAACTCGATATCGCGGATGCCCCCGGACGCCAGCTTGATATCGAGGCCGTTGGCAGAGTGGCGCCGGGCGGAAACCTTTTCCCGGATGCGCTGGCGCGTTTCCGAAACCGCCTCCACCGCGCGGAAATCGAGCGAGCTCTGGTAAATGAGGGGCTCGACGAAATCGAGCAGCGCCGTTCCCGGCTCGCGCTCGCCGGCCGAAACACGGGCTTTGATGAGCATCTGCTTTTCCCAGTCGCGCGCGCGCTGCTCGTAATATGCACGCGCTCCGTCGAGCGAGATGCAGACTTCTCCGAGCGTTCCCTCCGGCCGCAGGCGCAGATCGACGCGGTAACACTGGCCATCCGTGGTGTAACTGGAAAGCAGGTCGGTGCAGCGGTTGGCCACTTTCTTGCAGAACTCTTTATTGCTGATCGGCTGTGGACCGTCCGTTTCGCCGTTGCCGCCATAGACGAACATCAGGTCGATGTCGGAGCTGTAATTCAGTTCGTTGCCGCCCAACTTCCCAAGCGAGATCACAGAAAGACCGCAGGGCGTACCGCCGGCGAGCCGCGGTTCGCCATGGCGCGCCACGAACTCGTCGCGGATACGGCGGTAGGTCACGTCGAGGATGGCATCGGCGAGATGCGAAATCTCCTCGGTGACCTCCGACAGCGTGGCGATGCCCAGGATGTCGCGCACCACGATCCGCAGGATCTGCCGCCGGCGGAAACGAGCGAGATCGATGGCGGATGGAACCCCTTGCCGATCGGAGCCCAGGAATTCGAAAAGCCGCTCGGCGTATTCCTCCTCGGAGAGCACGCGATACAAGCTGCCGGAGTTCGAAACCTGCAAGATCCACTCCGGGTTTTGCAACACGGCATCCGATAAGAAATGGCTGTAAGAGAATACCGTCACCGCGCAGCGCAAGGCCGCGGGAGAGCTGCTGATCCGGTCAAACGCGGAAGGAACGGTATTGCGCAGGCGTTCCAGGTAACGGAGCGAGCCATCGGGGTCGGGGACGGAAGCCAGCAGGAGGCGAATGCGAGTGGCGATGCGTTCCGGCAAGCCGTTGCCGAGCCGGTGTACGGCGTCGTGGGCCCGCAACGGGTCCCGAAAATCCACCCCATCCAACAAACTATGCATGACGCGAACGGCGACGTGGCCAATTCGATTATAGCGGGTGGCGGGAAAAGCGCGGGGTTAACAAGAGGTTGCGCAGCCGATACAAAGATTGAAAAACGAAGCCAAATCAAGCCAAATCCCATTTTCGGACAGTGGCGGTGCTCTGGGGTGTTGGAAGGAACGGTTGCGAAACGAAGCCAATTCGGCGGGGAACCCAGAGCGACGGGTGTTATCGATAGCCATGTTGCGGTGTGGGGCCGGGAAGGCCCGCCCCACGGTGGCAATCACCACGACCACAATAATCCACAGGTCCGTCTTTGTCCCTCCTCGTCTGACGGAGTAATCTTGATCAAAAGGAGCGAATGAGCATGTCGAAGAAGCACTCGCAGGGAATCGCACGCCGGGGATTTCTAACACTGGGGGCGGGAGCCTTGGGTTTCGCGAAGACTGGAGATGCGCAGACCGCACCGCTCCAGGCGGTCGACGAAAGCACCACGGTTCTCGCCAACGGCAAGATTCACACGATGGATCGGGCAGACTCCGTGGTGAATGCCGTAGCCATTCGGCACAACCGCATCGTTGCGGTGGGGGGAGCCGTGCCCAAAGCCGGGCGCGGTGTGCGCGTGATCGACCTGGGCGGACGAACCGTAGTGCCTGGACTGGTGGAACCGCATATTCACATTGTGAGCCTGGCGAACCGGCCGGGCTATCACACAATCCTGGAGAACACGGCGTCGATCCACGAAGTGCAGGAGGCGCTGGCAGGGCGGCGCAAAGATGTGCCGGAGGGCGGCTGGATCACTTCCATGGGTGGATGGCATCCGAATCAGTGGGCGGAACATCGCCATCCAACCCTGGCGGAGTTAGACGCCGCGGCGCCGGATCGCCCGGTGTTGTTGTATGAGCGATTTACGGGACCGGCAGCAACGAACTCGCTGGGCAAGAAATTCTTCGACGCCGCGGATGCCGGTGCGCCCGCGCATCCCGACATCAAGAAGATCAATGTTTCGGCAACGGGGGCGATCGGCGCGGCTGGTTTTGGCGGTGGAGGTCCAGCGGCGTCGGCGCTCTTTTTGCTGCGCAAGATGCAGAACCTGGAAGACAAGAAGCGGAGCACCGGTGATGCCATGCGCTACTCCGCGTCCGTCGGGCTGACCGCGTGTCTGGATCAAGTGTTGTTTCCGACGCCCGGCCCGTTACATCCCAACCAGATCCTGTCGAACCTGGATCAATACCGCATGTACGACGCATGGTTGGAACTGCATCGGGAAGGCCGCACGATCGTTCGCCTGCAGACGAATTTTTTGCAGAATCAAAACGACCCTTCCCTACCCGAGCTAAAAGAGCGCCTGCGCAATCAGTTCCAATTCTTCGGCGACGATATGATGCAAACGGGTTCCATCGGCGAGTGGGCCGCGCCCCTGAATGCGGGCGCGGTTTGGGAAGAAGCGCAGCGGATCGTGGGCCGCGCGGGCTGGCGCAATGAGAATGCGGTGCAGAATCTCGCCGGACTGAAGCAGGTGGTGGAATCATGGGAGGCCGTCAACAAGGAATCGGACATCACGAAGCGGCGCTGGGTAGTGCACCATGTTCCGGAAGTGAATGCGGATCTGTTGACGCGCCTCCAGAACCTGGGCTGCGGCGTGGAAATGGGAGCGTTCCGGTGGGTGACCTCGTCTGATCCCAAGGTAGTTGCCGGACCGCCGTTCCGCACCATCATGGACCACGGCATCCAGGTAGGAATGCATGGGGACGGCGTGCATATCGCGCCGCTGAACCCGTGGCTGCACATCTACTACGCCGTTACCGGCGTCAATTCGTTCGGCGACCAAGTGAATCCGGGCCAGCACCTGACGCGCGAGGAAGCCATTCGCCTGTTCACGCGCCACAACCCGTGGTTCTTAAAAATGGAGGACAAAATCGGCACGATTGAAACCGGTAAACTGGCAGATTTGGTAGTGCTCGATCGCGACTACTTCAGCGTGCCTGACACCGAGATCAAGAAGGTTCGCTCCGCGATGACCATCGTCGACGGAAGAATCGTCCACAACACTGGTATCGAGTGAGTTGACGATGCCCGTTAAGAAGTCCGCAGGACTGATAGCATGGCATCCATGAGCCGGTTTCTCGTCATGGCACTCCTCGGCCGCTGTACGCTTCTGGCGCAAGGTCCGAATGCGCTGGTATCGGAGGCGAAGTTCCCGTGGACCGTTGTCCGCGACAACCTTCTCAAGATGGCGGAGAAGATGCCCGCCGAGAACTATGGCTTTAAGCCGACGCCCGAGATCGAGAGCTTCGGACAGCGAGTGGCCCATATCGCGGGCGCGAACCTGTTCATTTGCCAAGGGGTCATGGGACAACAATCAACGCCTCGCCCCCGTCCGGCGGCGACTTCCAAACCGGAACTGATCGCGTTGCTGAAGCAGGCATCCACCGCCTGCGATTCGGCGTTCGATTCGCTTTCCGATCGGGCGGCGATGGAGAAGATCAGCTCGCGTCTGGGTGGACCGTTCCCTCCCGAGCCGACGCGGACGAAACTCGCGACCCTGAACAACATGGTCCGGCACTCGAACGAGATGTATGGATACATGTGCGTCTATCTGCGATTGAAAGGCATCGTGCCGCCATCGAGCGCACCGGAGTAGAAAGCTGGCTATGATAGAGAGACTTACCTCCATGCGATCGAGTTTGCGTTACGCCGTCCCAATCCTATTGGCCGCCACTCCGGCGGCACTTTTCGCGCAGTGGCTGGACTATCCGACTCCCGGAGTGCCGCGCACACCGGACGGCAAGCCCAACCTCACCGCGCCGGCGCCACGAAGCGCCGACGGAAAACCCGACCTCTCGGGTATGTGGGGATGGGTTACCATCGGACCGCCGTGCGGGGCCCGCTGCACGGATACGCAAATCTCGCGCGAATTTATCAACATCGCGTCCACGCTGAAGACTCGCTTGCCGTACCAGCCGTGGGCGGCGGACTTGGTCAAGAAGCGAAGTATCGAGCAGGGTCTCGACCCGAACGTGCACTGCATGCCGCGCGACGCTCCGCGGATCTGGACCGACGATTACTACAAGCGAGTGTTCGAAGTCCCCGGCCGCGTGATCATTCTGACCGAGCGCAACATGCAGTACCGGCAGATCTTTACCGATGGCCGGCCGCTTCCGAAGGACCCCAATCCGACCTGGAACGGGTACTCCGTCGGGCATTGGGACGGCGACACGCTGGTGGTGGACACCACGGGTTTCCGCGACGATCTTTGGCTGGATGCGGCCGGAAATCCGCTCACCGAGCAAGCCAAAATGACCGAACGGATCCGGCGGCCCAACTACGGGAACCTCGAAGTCGAGATTACGATCGACGATCCGAAGGCGTACACCGCCCCTTGGACGGTGAAGATCAATCAGCCCCTGGTGCTGGACAGTGAACTCATCGATTACTACTGCCTGGAGAACGAACGGGACTCGAAGCACATGCGGGAACAGGACCAGCCGATCTCGAACGTGCAGTAGCGCGCGATGCAGGAAGGGCAGTGTTGGGCCGCGGCCTCCCCGCTGATCGCTCCGAAAGGCTCCTAGTCCTCAGTCTTTGCACCGAACATCGATAGCAGGTGATTCCGCACTGCTTCTTCATTCCGAATCGACCGCCACCTGGCAAAGATATCGGATGCTGAGGTGATTGCCTGCGCAACGTCCGTATCGACGACCACCCAGCCTGCGTCGTAGTCGGCGCGATGCCGGTCTTTTTGGAGTTGACCGAGCGCCCTGACGATGTCTTTGAGATCCATCTCCACTGCTGTTGGCTTATTGGCGTCCCTAAACTTGACCGCAGTGTCCCTCATCCTCTGATGCGTGAACATCCTACCAAGCCGCGCTCGCTGATCGGGAAAGGGCCAATGCTCGACGAAATCATCCACAATCATGTGGAAGACCGCATAATAAGCCGTCGAGATCGCGCGCCGCTTGCAGGACGGACGGTTTTCCAAAGAACCGCGCTGCACCAAATGCCGCGCATCCTCGATCAGGTCATCGCACAGCGCCATGGGCTATGCCCACGCTTCTTCCTGCAGCACCGCCTGTTCAGATACGCTCCTGAAATTGTGGTAGGGAAAGACACCCATGCTAGAAAAATCCAGCCGATGTGCCAATCCGACGACAACGTTTGTGATGGCATCGCGCAACCTTCGCCGCGCCGCGTCGTCGCTCAACACAACTCTGAAAAAGATCGCCCATTGGCCGCTCCAGTCCTCGCCGATGTCGTAACGAATGCGCACCACATCAGGGGACAAATCGGCCACGACCTGACTAATCGCTGCATCGATTTCGGCTTGCTTCGTGACCGCGGAGGGGACATACATCACTTCGAGAATACCACCGCCCTCAGAACCGCCTCGAGTTCACTCCTTTCCCCTCCCGAACCACAGGAGACATGCCCCTACATCTTCCACACGTTGTCGTACGCATCTTTAGCGAGCAATTTAGCCCGTCCCTCGATCTCGTCTGCGCCCCAGGTAGTGGACTTCAGCACCAGAGGATCAACCCAAACGTTGGCTTGCTTGAGAATCTGAACCTTCTCCGCAACTCCTTTATTCGCCAGCTTATTGTTCAAGGTCTGGTCGACGAGTATCAGATTTCCGATTGACGCCACGTGCTCTGGCGCTAGCCCCGTGCTCTTCGCAGGGTTCTCAGCCGCAAGATGTTCGACAGTCATCTGCTCTGGGTCGATTACCAATCCTGCCGAATTCTTCTGATATATTCTCGTCAAGACATACCGAACCAGAGCCTTCTGTTTTGTCATCGAACTCGAATATCTAAGCGACAGAAAGCTGGGCTCAAACTCTGGATACGGTGGTACCTTAGTGGCCAACTTATTGCTTTGAAATTCTTGCAGTACCTTTACCTTTGCGTCCAACCCAGTTGCCTGATAGAGTTCCCGAGCGGCCAATGCATACATGAAGGAAATACCGCCTGACGATCGCTGCGACGCGATTGCGGTGAATTTGAAATGAAAGCTCTCTATCGCTGCCATGATAGCGCGGACGTGCTTGGTCTTGAGCTCACAATCCTCATAGTTCCGCATGACACTAAGAACCAAAGGAAGTTGTTGTTTGATTCGGAACAGGTTCATCGCCCGAAGAGCATCGCGGATTTCGAACTCCTCTTTCTTCCATGCTCTCGCGGCAGGCTCGTGAATATAGCGATAGATCTCGCTCTCCTTGACGAGGTCGCCAAGAAAACTGCTTGCCTCGGTTTTCTTTATTCGCTTCTTCAGTGCCTTATATAGTTTCTTTTCAGTGATGTAGTCGTAACGTGACAGCCAGAAGTGGTGGATGAACGTGGACACGCTCAGATCAGCCTGGGACGTTTCAAATGTGTGAGCGATCTGGTTCCATTTGTCCTTCGCAACATCGACACCCTTGTTCGTGGGCTTCAGTAGACGCACGAGGTGGCTCTTTACGAGATCAGAGAGTGTCAGATCCTTGCCTCTCGTATTGAGCGTTTCGAAAATGATGTATGCATCCTCGTCGCTTTCAAGAGCCGTAAAGATGAGCTTTAGATTTAGAACTTTGTCGCGAATTTTCCTGAGTTCCTCCTCAATTTTCACTTTCCGTTTTGCTTCCGAGAGGTGAGGCTGGCCCTTAATCCCTGTAGCAATTTCATCCACATTGGTCTGGAAGTACTCAAAGGCCTGCTTCAGGAGTTGCTCTTCTGGACCCGCATCAGATCCCGCTTGCGGCTTTTCTCCGAATTTCTGGATGTGCTCTTGCAGATACGCGTAAGATGTCTCCGTCTGCAGAACATAAAAGAGTTGATTCGCGATGTCAGTGCGCTCTATGAGGCCGTGAATCCCCTGTGCCAAATGGCGAAACCCTTCTCGTTGAAATGCATTTCGAAGTGCACAGAGCAGAAGGGTGATTGTTGTAAGCCGCTGCTGGCCGTCCACCACGCCCATGGCGGTTTTGTCGTCGTACACGACGAAACTGCCTATGAAATACTCGGCGTCGTTTTCCACGACAGCATCGGTCCAGAAGTCTTCAATGTTCGTGCGATCCCATGAGTAGGGCCGCTGAAAGCGTGGGATACGGTAAAAACGACTCTTTGAGGAACTGACCGACTTGCTTGTCGAGACACGTTATTTTCATTTGGGCGAGTCACCTCTCAGTTGAGTGCAACCTAGCTATGGCGAGCATTAAGCGATAGCAGGTGATCAGATTATATCGTCGTTACTGGATAGGCCTCACGCGGGCAATCGGCGGATAAAATCGGGAGGGCCATTTTGAGTCCGCCAACTGTCGGACTGTTCGGGAGGTCGCACGCCGCAACGCAGTTTACGTCATCAGGCACGGTGGCGGCCACGGAGCCTTGCTCAAGCTATCGAGGCTGTAACTTCAATGCTGTCTCCTGCCTGCACCGGTCCCGGCGTTAACACTCTGGTATAAAGCCCACTCATTCCCCAATGGGGCGACATGAAGTCGAGCGCCTTTACGCGCGGATCGTAGACGTCCGCCTTCAGTGACTCGCCGTAAACATCGAGCGCGGTACACGGTCCCCGCGGCTGGGTAATCTCGAGCAGAGCGCCGCCGGCTCGAAGCTGGTCGCCGATGCGCAGGTCGCGGATCGGGAGGCCGCGGGTGGTGAGGTTTTCGCCCATTGCACCGTAGAACAACGGGTAGCCGCGCGCGGTCAACTCTTCGATGATTTCGGAAGCGATGATCAAGATGGCTTTGCGGGGACCGCCGTGGATCGAGGGGTGCGCGTGCAGATCGCCTTCGATTCCCAACGGTGTAATGAAGCCTCCCGGAACAGCGCGCTTCGGGAGGCCTCCCAGGGACGTGTTGACTTGGACGATCGTGCCTTGCAATTAAATGTCGTAATACAACGCGAACTCGTACGGGTGGGGCCGCAGACGGATGGCATCCGCCTCGTTTTTGCGCTTGTAATCGATGAAGGTCTCGATCAGCTCTTCGGTGAAGACATCGCCGCGCAACAGGAAGGCGTGATCGTCGTCCAGGCAATTGAGAGCTTCGTCAAGGGAAGAGGGCATCGAGGGAACGCTCTTCATCTCTTCCGGCGTCAGATCGTAGATATCTTTGTCGAGCGGCTCGCCCGGATTGAGCTTGTTCAGGATGCCGTCCATGCCGGCCATCATCATGGCGGCGAAAGCGAGATACGGATTGGCGGACGGATCGGGCGGACGGAACTCAACGCGTTTCGCCTTGGGGCTGGCCGAATACATCGGGATGCGACAGGCAGCCGAACGGTTGCGGCGGGAGTAGGCCAGGTTGACCGGCGCTTCATAGCCCGGAACCAGGCGCTTGTAGCTATTGGTGGTGGGAGCAATGATGGCCGAAAGCGCCCGCGCGTGCTTCAGCAACCCGCCAATGTAGTGCAGGCCGAGCTGGCTGAGGCCGGCATAGCTATCGCCCGCAAACAGCGGCTTTCCCTCTTTCCACAAGCTCTGGTGCGTGTGCATGCCGCTGCCGTTATCCTGGAACAGCGGTTTCGGCATGAACGTCACGGTCTTGCCGTACTGATTGGCCACGTTGCGGATGACGTACTTGTACAGCATCATGTTGTCGGCCGACTTGACCAGGGTGTCGAAACGCTGATCGATTTCGCACTGCCCGCCGGTGGCGACTTCATGGTGGTGGCACTCGATGTTGAGACCGCACTTGATCATGGTCTGCACCATTTCGCTGCGCAGATCCTGATAGTGATCCGTGGGCGGCACCGGGAAGTAGCCTTCCTTGTAGCGCGGGCGATAGCCGAGGTTGTTCTCCTTGCGCCCGGAGTTCCAGCGCCCTTCCTCGGCATCCACGAAGTAGTAGCCGGAGTGCTGGTTCTGATCGAAGCTCACGTTGTCGAAGATGAAGAACTCGGCTTCGGCGCCGAAGTAGGCCGTGTCGGCCACGCCGCTGTTCTTCAGGTAGAGCTCGGCTTTCTGGGCGATCCAGCGCGGATCGCGCTCGTAGCGCTGCTTGGTGATGGGATCTTTCACGTCGCCGTACATGACGAGTGTGGGAGTCTCGGCGAAGGGGTCCATAAACGCGGTCTTCGGGTCGGGGATCAGGAGCATGTCGCTCTCATGAATCGCCGCCCAGCCGCGGATACTCGATCCATCCATTCCGAAGCCGTCCTCGAAGCTGCTGAGCTCGAGCTCGTTGATCGGATAGGAAACATGATGCTGCAAGCTGGGGATATCGGTAAACCGCAGATCCAGCTGCTTGGCATCGTTTTTCTTGGCAAATTCCAGCACTTCTTGCGGACTCATCCTTCCTCCTGGATTGATTTAGTAGGGCCGAAGCAGCAGCATCGAAACGGGGATGCCGGAGCTTAACCGCAGAACTTCTTTTAAGTGAAGTTACATATCCTACCACGTCCGGAGCAGGAGTGGGTTCGGGCAAAACCGCGGCGGTGCGCGACAAGAAAGTGAGCGATTTACGGTAATCCTAGCGAAGGAGAAACTTCAGGCTGAGCCGCGACCGTTAGGGAGCGTTAGAGTTGGGTCCGGGCCGGCGGCAGCACGCTCCCTGACGGTCGCGGCTCCGATTGGAGGCGTCTCCCCACTTTGATGGCGCGGTCCCAAACCGCGGCGCAGCCAGGGCTGCGGGGTCTATCGGTGGTACGAATCGCCGGGCCGCCAATCGGGAAGCTTGTCCTGATTGGCGACGTCGATGCCCAACAAAAAGCCGAATTCCGCGGCTTGTTCGAGCGCGGTGAAATCCCAATCGGCGTGGAATTCGTCGGAGGGTTGGTGGTAGTGCTGGGAATTGAACTCCTCCCACGATTTCTTGTAATAGTCGGCGGGCTTGCCGGCGAATTGCGTGGCGTGATCGATAGAGAAGGCCGGGATGCCCACGCGCGCGAAGGAGAAATGGTCCGAACGGAAATAGTGCCCTTGCTCCGGTTCGCTATCGGGCGAAATGGTCAGCTCCATGCGGCGCGCCACGGCTTGCGCTTGGGGGAAGACGCTGGTCCGCTCGGCTCCATTGATCACCACGTCTTTGGCGCGGCCCCACGGGTAGATGGCGTCATAGTTCAGATCGATGGCGGTCTTGGCGGGCGGGTAGATGGGATGGTTGGCGTAATATTTGGAGCCGAGCAATCCATCCTCTTCTCCCGTGACGGAGAGGAACAGCGCCGAGCGGCGCGGTTTCTGCGGTAACGCCGCCCACGCGCGCGCCAATTCGATCACGATGGCGCAGCCGGTGGCGTTATCGATGGCGCCGTTGTAGATCGAATCGCCATTGATGGCTTCGCCAACACCGAGGTGGTCCCAGTGGGCGCTGAAAACCACCACCTCGTCTTTCAGCTTGGGATCGCTGCCCGGCACCACCGCCGCGACGTTGCGGGAATCGATTTTGCGAACCTTGGACGTGATGTTGCCGCGGATGCGGATGCCGAGCGGTATGGGACGGAAGTCGCGGGATTCCGAAGCGGCGAGCAATTCGTCCACATTCTTGCCCGCCAGCGACAGCAGATTTTGGCCGGCCTCGCGCGTGACCCAAGCGGCCAAGGAAAGCGCGTACTCGCCGGGAGCGAGCTCCAGATAGGAGTTCTGCCGCCCCCACGAGCTGCGCACCACGTTCCACCCGTAGCCGGCTGTGGGAGTGGTATGGATGATGATGGCCGCGACGGCGCCGCGCCGGGCGGCTTCTTCATATTTGTACATCCAGCGGCCGTAGTAGGTGAGTGCGCGGCCGTCGAAAAACTTGGGGTCGTTCGAGGCCGGTTCATTGGTGAACAGCACCACGACCTTGCCGCGGACGTCGACACCTTTGTAGTCGTCCCACTTAAATTCCGGGGCGGCGATGCCGTGGCCCACGAAGACCGCTTCGCCGTCGAACTGGGTGTTGGGCTTCTGCGTCTCATTGATCCCGACGAAATCGTCCAACCACCGGAAAGCCACGGTTTTTCCGCCGGCGGCGGCGGTCAATTGCGAACTGGGTTGGGTTTCGATGCCTACCAGCGGGACGGGCTGGAAGTAGGCGCCGTTGGCTCCGGCGGGCTGGGCGCCCGAAAGGGCGAACTGGGTGGCGATGTATTCGGTAGCCAGATCGCCGCCGCGCGCGCCGACGCCCCGGCCCTCCAGCAAATCGCTGGAAAGAAAGCGATCGTGCTCGCGGATCCGCGAGGCGGAAAGGGAGTTGCCGGTTTGGGCTAGTACCGCGCTAACCCCAATCACCATAAAGCCGATAGACTTCATCCTGATTGGCATAGTAATCTATAATCTAAGTGCTAGAGCGCTAAATCCTGTCTTTTAGCATACCTGAACCGTGGAACCGACAATCACCCCACGAACCCTGACCCATTTGCGCGCGCTGGAGGCGGAGAGCATTCATATTCTGCGCGAGGTAGCGGCCGAATTCCAGAAGCCGGTGATGCTGTATTCGATCGGGAAAGATTCCTCGGTGATGGTGCGGCTGGCGCAGAAAGCCTTTTATCCGGGCAAGATCCCATTTCCGTTGCTGCATGTCGATACGACGTATAAGTTCCAGGAAATGATCGAGTTCCGGGATAAGTTCTGCGCCGAAATCGGGGCCCAGCTGATTGTCCACACCAACACCAAGGCAATAGAAGAAGGAACGAACCCATTTCGGCTGGGCACGCAGAAATGCTGCGCGCTGCTCAAAACGCGGGCGTTGCTGGACGCGCTCAGCGAGGGCGGATTCGACGCGGCGTTCGGCGGGGCGCGGCGCGACGAAGAAAAATCGCGCGCCAAAGAGCGAGTCTACTCGTTCCGGGATTCGTTCGGGCAGTGGGATCCCAAAAACCAGCGCCCGGAGCTGTGGAACCTGTTTAATAGCCGCATCGACAAGGGCGAAAGCATCCGCGTCTTCCCGCTATCGAACTGGACGGAGCTGGATGTCTGGCACTACATCTACCTGGAAGATATCCCGATCGTGCCGATGTATTACGCCAAACCGCGGGAGATGGTGGTGCGCGGCGATTCGCTTATCACCCTCGAGCACAACATGCAACTGCGCCCGGGCGAGCAGACAGAGATGGTGATGTCGCGCATGCGGTCGCTGGGCTGCACCTACTGCACCGGCGCGATTCGCTCGGAGGCGGACACGCTGCCGAAGATCATCGAAGAGATGATCCAGTTCCGGCGCTCGGAGCGCGAGAACCGCGTCATCGACCACGATCAGGAGGGCTCGATGGAGCTGAAAAAACGGGAGGGCTACTTCTGACCTCGGTCACTCCCACTGATCACCAGGCCGCGGCGGACTGGCTGGAGTCCACGGCGCAAACGGAGTTGCTGCGGTTCACCACCGCGGGAAGCGTGGACGATGGCAAGTCGACCCTGATTGGCCGCCTGCTCTACGACTCGAAGGGCGTCTACGAAGACCAGTTGGCGTCGGTTCGGAAAGCTACGCGCAACCTGACCACGGATGGGCTCGACCTTTCGCTGTTGACCGACGGCCTGCGCGCCGAACGCGAGCAGGGCATCACCATCGACGTGGCGTACCGTTATTTCGCCACGGCCAAGCGCAAGTTCATCATTGCCGATACGCCGGGCCACGAGCAGTACACGCGCAACATGGCGACGGGCGCATCCACCGCCAACCTGGCGATCATCCTGATCGATGCGCGGTACGGCGTGCTGCCGCAATCACGGCGGCATGCGTTCATCGCTTCGCTGCTGGGTATTCCGCACCTGGTTGTGGCAGTCAACAAGATGGACCTGATGGATTACCGCGAGGATGTGTTCAACGGCATCCGCAGCGAGTTCGCCGCCTTCGCCGATCAATTGAAGGTGCGCGATGTGCAGTTCATTCCCATCAGCGCGCTGAAGGGCGACAACGTGGTGCAGGCCGGCGGGCGCACGCCGTGGTACAACGGCCCGAGTTTACTGGAATTTCTGGAAACGGTGCCGATCGCCAGCGACTGGAATCTGACGGACATGCGTTTCCCGGTGCAGTACGTGATCCGGCCCGATCTGGATTTCCGCGGATTCGCCGGGCAGGTGGCTTCCGGGGTGATTCGCCGGGGCGATGCGGTGACCGTTTTGCCTTCGGGGCGCACGAGCCGCGTGAAATCGATCGTGACTTGGGATGGCGATTTGCAAGAAGCTTTTGCGCCCATGTCGGTGACGGTTTGTCTCGAAGACGAAGTCGATATCAGCCGCGGCGACATGCTGGTGCACGCCGACAATACGCCGCATGCAGGGCGCCGCTTTGTGGCGACGGTGGTGTGGATGAACGAGACGCCGATGCAGCCGCACCGGCCCTATCTGCTGAAACACAGCACGCAAATGGTGCAGGCCCGCATACGGGAGCTGCGGCACCGCGTGGATATCAACACGCTCGGGCACCAGCGGGCGAGCGAGCTCGGGCTAAATGAAATTGGGGTCGTGAGCGTAGAGGCGCAGCGGCCCATCTTCTTCGACGCCTATCGCAAGAACCGTGCCACCGGCAGCTTCATCCTGATCGATGCGCTGACGAATGAAACGCTGGGCGCGGGAATGATCAGCGGGCCGGACCTCTATTCTCATTCCGGGCCTGTAACTCCTGCCGAAAGGCTGGCGCGCATCGGGCACCGGCCGTACGTGATCCGTTTGCAGAATGGCGATGCGGAATTCGCCCGTTCGGTCGAGCGGCATCTATTCGATCAGGGCTACCTGGTACACGTAGTGGAAGAGGCCGATCCGGGTCCGGCTGTGCGCGCCGGCTTTCAAATGGGATTGGTCTCGATTGTTCCGGGAGGCGCCTGGCAGCCGCCCGCAGGCATTCCGGCGGATCAGGTGCTCACGATCGACCGTGCCAAGTTCGAAGATGAAGCGGCGGTATTTCGGGCGCTGATCGCCATGCTGGCGAGCGGCACGACCGGCAGCGTGCGGCTCACGGACGGGGCAGGAATCTAACCTCGTGGGGCCGGGCCTTCTGGCCCGCCGCTGGGCTTCCGCCTGGCGTGCCGAGCGGAAGCTCGGCGGTAGCCCCAAGGGCTGTCCCACCCGGATCATACGTCCAACTTCTCCAGCAGGACGGCCACGTCGGCCGCATCGACGCTAACCGTGTCGGGCAGCTGGGCAGGGGAACAATCGCAATCGAGAATTCGAAAGAGCATCATCTTGGCGATCGCATAACGTTCCGTAGAAGACAGCTCCCGGTCGTTTGTCCGCTGCCACTCTTCGAGCGCGGAATCGGGAAGCAGAATCGTGAGAGGCTGCCAGCTTCGATCATCCAGCATGATCTCAAAGACGAACTCGGTGCCGGACAAATCGCGAGATGGCTGTGAGCTGTGGTGGAAATAGTCGAACCGGTGGCCGCATTCAGCGGTATACGACTTCACGCGAGGCGATGCGGCGGGCCCCTGGCGAAGGCCTGATTTGCGCGGGAAAAACTTCTCAAACATTTACAGATTTCGCCCGAAGTCTTTCGGATGAAAACGTACCGAAATTCTCATTGACAAGCATAGCAGCCGGAGCGATAGTGTAGTTGGAATCTGATTCCATCAGACGTTTTCAAAAGCCGGTCCCCCCAGGATCGGCGGGAGGTGCTTTGATAGAACCGGGCCAGAATGAGGGCGGCCTCACCTCCGGGAAGCGAACAGGCAGTTAGGGAGTCTCGAACGGTCGGATCGGAAGGTGCCAGAAGTTTTGGCACGGCGCCAAGAGCGCACAGTAGATGATCGCCAACAGGAACTCCTGAGTTTGCGGCCCGGGCGGTGACCGCCCTTTTCGTTTGCCCATTCGCTCCGCCTCCAACGGGACAATCTCGCACAGTAGTGTACACTGGTTGGGTTACCCCGCATATGACTTCGGTTGCCCCCCTGGAAATTGTCAGCGCCCACAGTCCGGATTCCGACGATGCCTTCATGTTTTACGGGCTGGCCACGAAAAAGGTCCGCTCTTCCAAGGTGACCTTCCGCCATGTGTTGTCCGATATCGAAACCCTGAATCGCAATGCGATGGATGGCCTGTACGAACTGAGCGCCATCTCGTATCACGCCTATCCCTACATCGCGGACAAGTATGTGCTGATGGCCAGCGGCTCGAGCATCGGCGATGGGTACGGCCCCATGATCATCTCCACGCGCCCGATGGAGCCGGAGGAATTGAAAGGTAAGCGCATTGCCATTCCCGGCACGATGACCTCCGCTTATCTGACTTGCAAACTGTTTCAACCGGATTTCGAAGCCGTCGTCACCCCGTTCGATCACATCACCGACGCAGTACGCGAGCGCTCCGTTGATGCGGGTCTGATCATTCACGAAGCCCAGTTGACGTTCGATCGCGAAGGCTTTCACCGCATTGTCGATCTGGGCCGCTGGTTCAAGACCTGTTATGGACTGCCTCTGCCCCTAGGCGGCAACGTTTTGCTGCGAACGCTTGACCCGGAAATCCAAAGCGAGTGCTGCCGGCTGATGCGCGAGAGCATTCAGTACGCGCTCGATAATCACGACGAAGCTTTGGCGTACGCCATGCAATTCGCCCGTGACATGGAGCCCCGCCTGGCGGAGAAGTTCGTGGGAATGTACGTCAACCACTTCACCGTGGATGGTGGCGACATCGTCCCCGAGGCGGCGCAGAAGCTGCTCGATTTGGGATATGAAGCCGGCCTGATCCCGAAACGCGTGCAGGTGGAGTTCGTGCGGTAGCAGAGATTTGATTCACCAGCCGAGACGCGGAGAC
>Ga0335081_10008773_pt1 | contig 16222 bp, 14 predicted proteins | sample Lox_Sample_35_FD_206713 | JGI IMG/M metagenome (GOLD analysis project Ga0335081, IMG submission 206713) | Soil microbial communities from Loxahatchee National Wildlife Refuge, Florida, United States - Lox_Sample_3.5 | ecosystem: Environmental > Terrestrial > Soil > Wetlands | place: USA... | reverse complement strand
GGCAAAGAGCGGGTGGCGCAGGCGGCCGGTTGCGGGATCGTAGATCTCCACGCGCCGCGAGAGCGACTCGAGCACGCTCGCAATCATCTTCGCGTAAGGCCGCGCGGCCAGGGCGCGCTCCTGCGCACGGCGCAGCTTGGCCGCGGCCACCATCTTCATGGCCTTGGTGATCTGGCGCGTGCTTCTTACGCTGCGAATGCGCCGTCGGAGATCGAGTACGTTTGCCATAACTCAGTGGTCAGTGCTCAGTAAACAGTGGTCAGTTCGGAGTTCGGAGTTTATAGTTCAGAGTTCACAGTTCGCAGTTCGCAGTTCGAAGTTCGCAGTCAGCGCGTAAATGAATTTACTGTGAACTGAGAACTATGAACTACGAACTTGCTTCTGCGAACTATGAACTATGAACTGGTTGTTGCTGCTCCTTCGCCGCCGGTGCAGGCTTCTTCCCGTCCCCAGCTTTGGCTCCGTCGCGACTTTCTGGCGCAGCGCTCTTCCCTTTGTCGGCCTTCGCCGCGTCCAGCTCCGATTTGAAGTTCGTCTTGTATTCCTTGATCGCTTCGTTCAGCCGCTTTTTCAAATCGTCGTCGAGCGACCTCTTCTTTTCGAGGTCGGCCATCAGCGGGCCCTGCGCCGCGGCAAAGTACTTGTGCAGGCCGGCCTCGAAGGCGACGATGTCCTCGACATTCAGGTCGTCCAGGTGTCCTTGCGTGCCGGCAAAGAGAATGGTGACCTGCTGCTGCCAGGTGAGCGGCTGGAACTGCGGCTGCTTGAGCAGCTCGCTCAGGCGCTTGCCGCGATTCAACTGCTTGAGCGTGAGCGGATCGAGGTCGCTGCCGAATTGCGAGAAGGCCGCCAGCTCGCGAAACTGCGCCAGGTCGAGCTTGAGCGTTGCGCCCACCTGCTTGGTGGCTTTGATCGCCGCCGAAAAGCCCACGCGCGAAACCGACAGGCCCACATTGACCGCGGGGCGCTGGCCGGAGTTGAACAGATCGGTCTCGAGAAAGATCTGGCCGTCGGTGATGGAGATGACGTTGGTGGGAATGTACGCCGATACGTCGCCGGCCTGCGTCTCGATCACGGGCAGCGCCGTAAGCGAGCCGCCGCCGCGCTTGTCGCTGAGCTTGGAGGCGCGCTCGAGCAGGCGCGAGTGAAGATAGAAGACGTCACCGGGATAGGCTTCGCGGCCCGGCGGACGGCGCAGCAGCAGCGAAATCTCGCGGTAGGCCATGGCGTGCTTAGAAAGATCGTCGTACATCACCAGCGCGTGGCGGCCCGAGTCGCGGAAGTACTCGCCCATGGCGCATGCCGCGTAGGGCGCAAGATAAAGCATCGGCGCCGGCTCCGACGCAGAGGCGGCCACCACTACCGTGTGGCCCATGGCGCCGGCCTCGGTGAGCGTCTGCACCACCTGCGCGATCGAGGAGCGCTTCTGGCCGATGGCGCAGTAGATGCAGATCAGGTCGTTCTTCGCGTTGTTGATGATGGTGTCGAGCAGGACGGCCGTCTTGCCCGTCTGCCGGTCGCCGATAATCAGCTCGCGCTGGCCGCGGCCAATGGGGATCATGGCGTCGATGGCCTTCAGGCCCGTCGCCATGGGTTCGCGCACCGGCTGGCGGTCCACGATGCCCGGAGCCAGCCGCTCCACCGGCAGCGTGGTCGTCGTCGCGATCGGGCCCTTGTCGTCGACGGGCGCGCCCAGCGAGTTCACCACGCGCCCGATCATGGCGTCGCCCACCGGCACGCTCAGGATCTTGCCCGTGCGCTTGACCTCGTCGCCTTCGCGGATCTCGGTGAAGTCGCCCATCACCACGGCGCCCACCTGATCTTCTTCCAGGCTCAGCGCCAGACCGGCAACCCCATGGGGAAAGCTCAACAGCTCTCCGGCCATCACCTTGTCGAGTCCGTGAATGCGCGCGATTCCGTCGCCAAGCGACGTGATGGTGCCCACCTCGTCGACCTGCACCTTGGCGTCGTAGTTCGCGATCTGTTCGCGCAACAGCTGCGTAATTTCGTCTGCCTTGATTTGAGCCATTTGCTTTCCTTCAGTTCACAGTTCTCAGCTCGTAGTTCGCAGTCCGGAACCGGATTCAGCGCGACCACCTGATTTGCTCCTCAGCTGCGAACTCAGAAACTATGAACTGCGAACTATGAACTGTGAACTTCTGCCTACTCCGCCGCCAGCTCTTCCTTCAATCTCTCCAGCCGCCCCTTCACCGATCCGTCATAGACCGTCGATCCGATGCGAACCACCGTGCCGCCAAGGATCGACGCGTCCAACTCAAAACTCGCTTCGATGCGCGAGCCGGCCAATTGGGCGACTCGGGCCTCCAGATCGCTTCGTTCCTTGCTGCCGAGTTCGCGCGCAGTCACGATTTCCACTTGCCGGATCCCCAGCCTCTCCTGCAACAGCCTGCGGTAGCTTTGCTCCACCTCGTGCACATCGCCGATGCGGCCATGGTCGATGAGCACGGCGATCATGTTGCGCAGCTCTTTTTGCAATCCCAGCTTTGCATTCAACCGGTCGAGAAACTCGACCTTCTGCCTGGCCGGAATCGCCGGGTTGATCAGAAACTCGCGCAGCTCCGCGCTGCCGTCCCATGTGCCCAGAAAGTCGCTCCATTGCCGGCCGATGGCAGCCGTGTCGAGCTTCCTCGACGTCACAACGTCCAAAAACGCCTGCGCGTAGCGGGAGACGAAGGCAGCCATCTAGTTCGTGCTCCCCTTCGTCACATCGCTGACGAACTCGGCAATCAGGGCGCGGTCAGCCTCGGGCGTGATGGTCATCTGCCGGGCGGCGTGATCGACCGCCAGCTCGGCGGCGAAACGACGCAATCCGCGGCGCGCGTGAGCGGCAGCCGCACCAATCTCCTGCTCCACCGACGCCACGATGCGCTTCCGCTCCGCCTCCAGCGCAGCCTGGATGCGGGCCTCATCCTGCTGGGTCTCGGCTTCGATCTCCGTGCGAAACTTCGCAATCTCCTCATCGAGATGTGTGAGCCTGGATTCGATGGCGCTCAAGCGGGAGTTCGCGTCCTCGGTCTGCCGGCGCGCCGACTCGATGTCGGCGCCCAATTTTCGGGAACGATCCTGCAGGTACCGGGGCAGAAAGCGAAGGAGCGGGATGCCCAGGGCAATGACCACGACGGCAATGTTGATGATCTCGAACGAGCGGGCCGTCGTCTCGACCGACAAATGGAGCATCCCGGCCGCCGACTTGATGATCGTCGAGTGGCGAAATGCGTTGTCGCCCTGCTCTTCGGCCTTTTCTTCCATGGCGCCCGGCGACTGGCTGCTCGCGCCGGCTTGGGGCGCGGCAGCGGTCGAAGCGGGTTGTTGCGCATCGGCAGAAAGGCGCGCCCAGGCTGTTCCGGCGGCGAGCAAGAGCGCCGTAGCAATGCAAAGCAGCCGACGTGACCAACGAGACTTCATGTTCAGGTGTTTCACCGGGTACCCCCGGCCGGCTGGGGCAGCACCGCTCGGACGACGCGTCCTGCCAATTCCGCGGCAGAAGCCTCAATCGCCACCCGCGCGCGATCTGTTTCCGCATTCAGTTCTGCCTTAGCCTCATTGACACTGGCAGAAGCTGTCTTTCGCGCGGCATCGAGCGCCGCCTCAGACTCGGCGTTGCGCTGATGCAGCCTTTGTTCGCGAGCGCGAAATGCTTCGGCGCGGGCCTGTCGCAGCCGCTCGGCGTACTCGGCGGCCTGGGCCTCAGCCTGGGCAATGGCCCGCTGGGCGTCTTCAACCGCCCCCACCGTGAGCGCGCGCCTTCTCTCGAACATCTGGCTCAGAGGGCGGTCAATCAAAAATCGATACGCGATGACCAGCACAATGAACAGGAGAATGGTCGGCACGGCGTCGAGCAGAAGGTTTCCGAGTTGATCGAAGGTCTCTTGCATGCAGGTTTGTGCAGGTTTTCAATCCTTGTCGTCAAGCAGGACACTTTTTTGTATCAGGGGCGCAACACAATGGTCAACGCGGGACGGGACACTTTGGATGGCGGCCTGTGATTGCGGTCACGGTTCGGGAAATTTCCGAAAAAAAGACTTGCTTTCCCGCCCAACAAGCCTAGACTAAAGATACCACCTAGACCCGGTTCAGGGTCCAGCGGGCGGTCGGATTCGGGATGCCCTTCCACTCCCGAACCCGATTGCCCGCTTCTTAATTTCTGGAGCGTTTTCGAGCATCCGCGCTCGCGCGTCAGGTAGGACCGTCACGAAGCCGGTACTTCCTCAGTCTTCCCAGCAGCGACGCCGGACCACTGACCGACAGCCGAACCAGGTTGCCCTCGTATTCCCTGTTGTGAACCATGGTCCCGGCCTCAATGGCTGCCAGCAGGGCTCCTTCCTGCTGTGGCACACGCAACTCCGCCTCGAGAATCGGATCGGAGTGCAGAGCCTGGTCAATCGCTTGCAGAAGCCCGTCAATTCCCTCCCCGGTCAGCGCCGAAACGGCGACCCCGCCCCGCGATGCCAGCCCCTCGCGCTCGTGCTCCGGCAAAAGGTCGATCTTGTTCAGGACCTCGATCCGCGGCTTGTCCAGCACTTCCAGCTCGGCGAGGACCTTCTCCACCTGGGTGCGCTGTTCGGCGCCGTAGGTTGAAGCCGCGTCCCGCACATGGAGCAGCACTTCGGCCTGCTCTACCTCTTCGAGCGTGGCGCGGAAGCTTGTGACGAGCGTATGCGGCAGGTTGCGGATGAACCCGACCGTATCGGAGACGAGAACCTTGCGGCGGCTGGGCAGCTCGATGGCGCGCAGCTTGGGATCGAGCGTTGCGAACATCTTGGAAGACGAGAAAACCTGGGCGCCGGTCAGGCAGTTGAACAGCGTGCTCTTGCCCGCGTTGGTATAGCCCACCAGCGCGACCGTTGGCACCGGAACAGCCTCGCGCCGCTGGCGCTGCTGCCGGCGAGTGCGCCGGACCGACTCGAGCTCCGATTTCAGGTGGTCGATGCGGCGCTGGATCCGCCGGCGGTCGGTCTCCAGCTGCGTTTCGCCGGGTCCGCGCGTGCCGATGCCGCCTCCCAGTTGCGACATCGCTTTGCCGCGGCCGGTCAGGCGCGGCAAGAGATATTGCAGCTGCGCCAGCTCGACCTGCAGCTGGCCCTCCCGAGTGCGCGCATGGCGGGCAAAGATGTCGAGGATGAGCTGCGTGCGATCAAGCACCCGGCACGGCAGGGCAGCTTCGAGATTGCGAAGCTGGGTGGGTGAAAGATCGTGATCGAAGAGCACCAGGTCCGACGCAGTGGACGCGGCGACCGCCGCAATCTCCTCGACCTTTCCCTGGCCGACGAGCGTGGCCGGATCGGGTCGGGGACGGCGTTGCATCAGCTCCGCCGCCACTTCGCCCCCGGCGCTGGCCACCAGGTCGCGAAACTCGGCGAGAGATTCTTCGGAACTCAGCGTCGGAGAGGCCAGCTCCGATGCCTGGGCGGCGGCTCCGGCTGTGGGGCGCAGAAATTCCTGGGGCGCGGTGTCGCCGTCTTCCTCCGGGACCTTTGTGATTTCCGCGGGATTGGGGCGCAACGCCGCCCTGCGTGCGTGCACGGCTCTCAACTCGATGCCGCGAGCTCCGCCCCCGAAATCCACTCCAACCAGAACCGCGCGTTCCGGGCCAAGCCCCGGCGCGCCGTCCTGGCGCCGCCGGACCGTCGCTCGAAAGGGCTCCGCGCGTCCTATCGCTGCTCCGCGGTCGCCGGTGCAGGCGCCGGCACGGCCACCGGAGCCGGGCCGATTCCCGTATGCACCGCCGTCGGACGGTGTTCCGCGTGGATCACGCTCCGATTGCTGACCACCGTGGAAATGGCGTGCTTGAATATCAGTTGCTCCTGGCTGTTGTTTTCCAGCAGCACCGAATACTTATCGAAAGAACGGATTTTCCCGGTTAGCTTGACGCCGCTGACCAGATAAATCGTAATGGGGGTCTTGTCCTTGCGGACGGTATTCAGGAAGGTATCCTGAATATTTTGTGCCGGCTTGTTTTCCATTTGCCGATCTCCTACTTTCTCGTTTGATTGGATGCAACCGCATGCCGCCTTCATTACTGACAAGTTAACGGGGGCGGCGCCGAAATACCGTCGCCGTCATATCCCGCAATGTGACCACATTATCGAAGATCGAGAATGTTTTCAACTTTCGATCGTCTGAGGAACGCCGTGTCTCCTTGGTTTTCCCAGTGGAAATCCGGATTTTTGCTGCGGTTCAATCGTCACAGTGCGCTTTTCCGGTGGTCGGCCTTCCGGCGTGAAGGGAACGGCCTTCAGGCCGTACGTGACTGCCCCCATAAGAGAAGTCGGCTTGCTGTAACCTGATCTGGTGGCCAACGTCGCCCCATCCCGGCCAGCGCTTTCGGTACCCATGCTGGACCTGAAGCGCCAGTACGAGCCCCTGCAAAAGGAGTTGCTGGAGGCCGTCGGCCATGTACTGGGGACGCAGCACTTCATCCTCGGTGAGCCGGTAGAGGCGTTCGAACGGGCGGCCGCGCACCATCTGGGCGTCGCTCATGCGGTGGGCTGCTCTTCGGGTACGGACGCCCTTTGGCTGGCTCTCGCCGCGGCGGGAATCGGCCCCGGCGCAGCCGTCGTCACCGCTCCCTTCAGCTTCTTTGCCTCGGTCAGCGCGATTCTGCGCGCCGGAGCAACGCCGGTGCTCGCCGATATCGACCCGGCGACGTTCAACCTTGACCCCGCGGCTGTTGAAGCCGCGCAGAAGGGCCCGCACGGCGCAGCCGTTCGCGCCCTTCTGCCCGTTCATCTCTATGGGCAATGTGCGAATTGCACGGAACTTGCGCGCATCGGCGTCGAGCACGGCCTCAAGCTGGTTGAGGACGCCGCGCAGGCGTGGGGCGCCGAATGGCAAGGCGCCAAAGCCGGAGCTTTGGGGGAAGCGGCAGCGTTCAGCTTTTATCCCACCAAGAACCTCAGCGCCGCCGGCGACGCCGGCATGGTGGCCACCAACAACTCCGAGTTCGCCGAGCGCCTGCGCATGCTGCGCCAGCACGGGATGCGCCGCCGCTACTTCCACGACGAGATCGGCTGGAATGCGCGTCTCGACAGCTTGCAGGCCGCAATCCTGAACGTGAAACTCAAGTATGTCGATGGCTGGAATCATTCACGGCGAACCGCGGCCAGGCGATATCACGCCCTGTTTCATGCCGCAGGCCTGGCCGAGTGCGGGCCGTATCCCGAACATGGCATCGTGTTGCCGCACGAAGTCACCGGCAGCCGCCACGCCTGGCACCAGTATGTGATTCGCACGCGCCGGCGCGATGCGCTGCGAGAATTCCTCTCCGAACGCGGCATCGGGTCGGAGATTTACTATCCCGTCCCGCTTCATCTCCAGCAAGCGCTCAAGAGCCTGGGCTACGCCGAAGGCGACTTCCCCGAGGCCGAGCGCGCCGCCCGCGAAGTCCTCGCCCTGCCCATCTTCCCCGAACTGCGCGAAGACGAGCAGCAGGCGGTGGTCGGGGCGATTGCAGGGTTCCACGGTTGATCGATGCCCAGCGCCGGCCGGCGAGGCGCTCGAGCCGAACATATTACCGGTAGTGAATTCTTTCCGCCCGATATCTCGCCAAGAATCGCGCCATCCAGGCACCAGCGCGTGCCGCCGCGATTACGAAAGACTGCTTCTCTAGGATTGACACGCGCATGGCTCCGCCTTAGCGTTTGAGCAACGGCAGCACCCCGGTCCCAACTATCTCTTCTCGGCTCTCGAAAAAGGAACCTCGATGATAAAAGTTGTTGCTCTGTCCCTTCCCCGCAGAGACAGTCGTTTCATTGGCATCCTGCACTTCGCGCTTCTCAACCTGGCGTTGGCGCTGCTTTTCCTGGCGCAGCGCGCGGTGTCGCAGTACTCCACCGTCGAAGTCAACACGATGGCAGCGTTTCCCAAGCCGGCCCAGGCCGGGTTCGGGTTCGGGGCTGCGTTCTCGACGGACGGGACATGGCTCGCCTACTCCACCGGCAACGCGGTGTGGTCGCAATCGATCAAGGGCGGCAAATTGCACCGGCTCTTCACTACGGGCACGGTGCTGCCGGGCAGCGACATCAAGGCCAAGCTGATCTATCCGCAGACCGAAGTCAGCGACGGAATCATCGTCTTCCTTGCCACTGACGAGGGTGGCGAGTCCGGTCTCTATGGCCTCTACGCCATCAAAGCCGACGGCTCCGGACCGGCCAGGCGCGTCGCCGACAGCACTCAGGCCACCGAGGCGATCAACTGGTCCAACTTCATGAACCCCGAAGGCGTCTACGGCTTCTATCAGGTAGCCAAGGGAGTCGTGGTCTTCGGCCTCCAGGGCGGCACTCTCTACGCGGTCAATATCGACGGCTCGCATCTCCGTCCCATCTGGCAAGTTGAGTCGGGCGGCTTTGCCGGTTGCAGCTCTGGCGGGGAGTATCACAGCATCTTCCTGGTCAACCAGGCATTCCAGCCGGCCACCGACGGAACCAATTACGCTTTCGGCGCCGGCAACTACCTCGACTTCGCCGGGGTCTATCACGGCCCGCTCAAGACCGCCAATGCATGCGGCGACCTGATCGATTCCGGCGACTCGATCGACGACCCGTCGCTGAAGATCCTGCCCGGCCAGCCGCAGGCCGGCGCGGCGTTTGCCTTTCCCCAGGGCCAGAATTTTCAGATCGACGACGGCTTTGTCTACTTCGGCGCATACTCCAGCCACGGCGTAAGCTCGACCGAAGACTATTACGGTTATTTCAAGGTTCCGCTCAAAGGCGGAAAAGCCAGCGTATTGGTAAGCAACATCAGCCACGTCCCCGGGCTGCTGGGACCACACGGACAAGCCACCCAGCTCAAGCTGCTCGGCTTCGCGGTCCGCGATGGCCGGTTCATTTTTGCGGCGCAGGACGAAGCGCAGAAGCATCCCGAATCGTTTTACATGGTCGACGGAGACTCTTACGTAAAGATCTTCCAAAGCGGCACCAGCGTCAGCAACCATTGCGTCGGCAGCCTGGATTCCGGCTTCGCCGACGAAGCCACCATCAACCAGAACACGCTCACTGCCGATGGCAAGCTCGTCTTCTATGCCTTCGATGCGCCGCCCACCTACCCCGACGCACACGGGCCCTGCAGTTACCCGCAGTTCGATTACATCCACCTGCCGTTCGGCTTCTTCGTCGTCGATACGACCCATCCGATGATTCCCACCGAAACCGAAATCTCGCTCAGCGTCTCGCAGCCCATCGTCTACGGCGAGAAACCTTCTCTCAGGATCAAAGTAATGCCGGCCGAAGGCGCAAGAAATCCCAAGGATCTGGTTCCGACCGGCGTGGTCAGCGTTTACTACACGAATCCTCAGTATTTCGGCAACCAGCATCCGACTCCCAATATGGCGACACTCGACTCCGACGGCAAGGCCACGATCGCGCTGGGCGCGCAACAGAACGGCACATATTCCTATGTGGTCGCCTATGGGGGCGATGCTAACTTCTCTTCGAGCGCCTCGAGAACGCTCCAGTTCCTGCTTCATGTCACCGCGCCCGTCTTCTCCGTGAAGGGCGGAACCTATAGCTCGGCGCAGTCGATAACTCTCACTGACTCGACACCGGGATCGACCATCTACTACACCACCGATGGCAAAGCCCCGACGAAGAAATCGAAGCAATTTCTCAATGCCATCACGGTTTCATCGGGGAAGGAAACCATCAAGGCGATGGCGGTTGCAACTGGCGATGCGCAGTCGGCGGTGGTGACGCAGAGTTACACGATCAAATAGCTTTGTTGCCGCTAACCTTTTCATGATCCTGGGTGCCCCAGGTCCGGGGTCCCCGCGAACGGGTCTATGTTCGCGGGGTGGAGATCCGTGTTTTCGGACCTGGGATACCACGAAGCCGCGTTCTCGACGAATCGAGGGTGCCCCATCCTTGCCGGACGCGAAGCGAGCGTCAAGGGTGGGTTGAACTTGGGCCGCGACGTTCACCATCCCACCCTCCGCTCGCGTCTCGGCGCGCGAAGGATGGGGCACCCACATATGGGGTAAGTTAGCGAGAAGACGAAGGGTGGGCCGCCCGTCAAGGCTATCGGATCTTCGGTAGTGTCTCAGTTTGAGACACTACCGGATCTTCGCTTGTTGACCGGTACCTCCCGGAAGCACCGACTCTTTTCGGTCCACCCCGATGCCAATTATCATTGGCCTCCATGTTCCCATACGACCCTGAACTCATCGCCGCCGTTGCGACTGGCCCAGAATCCATCGCCGATGTGATTCGGATCCTCGATGCGATCGAAGTTACATGCGTGGACGGCGACGGACTGAGGTGGTTCAACTGGCTTTATCTCGACGTGACCCGGGCCGTCGAAGCGCGCACCAGCTCTGATGGGTTCGCCGATCCCACATGGATCGCCGCACTCGATGTCCACTTCGCGCGATTCTATTTCGCCGCAGTCCAATCCGCGCTGACCGGAGCCGCTACGCCCGGATGCTGGCAGGCGCTTTTCGACGTACGCAACCAACCTCGCATCGCCCGCATTCAGTTTGCTTTGGCAGGCATGAACGCGCACATCAACCACGATCTTGCGCTTGCGGTCGTGGCCACCTGCCAGGATGCGGGTATTGCGCCCCGGCACGGCACCACGCAATACGACGATTTCACCGCAGTGAACGCAACGCTGGACAGTCTCATAGAGTCTGCCAAGCAGACGCTGCATGTGCGCCTGCTCGGCGACCAGCTGCCCCCGGCCTCGCATCTGGAGGACACGATCGCTGCCTGGAGCATGGCGGACGCACGCGAAGCGGCATGGAACAATGCCGAGTTGCTGTGGCATTTGGCCGATGCCCAGCCTCTGCGGTCATCGTTTATGGATTCGATCGACGGCCTGACGACAGTCGCCGGCAAGGTGCTGTTGGTCGCCGCGCCGTAAGGTTCCCAGTCCCCCTTCCGAGGCATCGATTGGTTCGCTCGGCCGGCGACCAGCCCTCGTCCCAGTGCCGTAGAATCGCCCTTGTATGAAGTGTCCCTACTGCGGCTTCGGGCAGGACCGCGTCGTCGACTCGCGCGAGAGCAAGGATGCGGACTCCATCCGCCGCCGCCGCGAGTGCGAGCGCTGCAAGCGCCGCTTTACCACCTACGAACGCGTCGACGAAATCCCCTACATGGTGGTGAAGAAAGACGGCCGCCGTGAGCGGTTCGACCGTCAGAAGGTGCTCAGCGGCCTGCTGCGCGCCTGCGAAAAGCGTCCCGTGTCGTCGAGCCAGCTCGAATCGGTGGTCGATGCAGCGGAGAGCTTTCTGGTCGACGCGGCCGAGCGCGAGCGCACCACCGCCGAGATCGGCGAGCTGATCATGGAGCACCTGAAGAAGCTCGACACCGTGGCCTACATCCGCTTCGCCTCGGTCTATCGCGACTTCAAGGACGTGAACGAGTTCAAAGAAGAGCTGGAGGGGCTGCTGAGCAGCCACGGGCAGGCAAGAGCGAAGAAGTGAGGATTCAGCGATTAACTTTCAGCCGTCAGCTCTTAGCTGCTAGCTTTTAACCCATCGCGCCTATCGGGGGACACAATCTGCGCTTCCCGCGACACACACTGGGAACTGCGAGCTGAGAACTACAAACTGAAGGCTGAAAGCTAACAGCTAAGAGTTCAAGAACCATGACCCACCGCATCACCCTCATCCCCGGCGACGGCATCGGCCCCGAGGTCACGCAGGCGGTCGTGCGCATCCTCGAGGCAACGGGCGTCAAATTCGAGTGGGAGCGGCTCGCCGCCGGCGCCGAGGCGTACGAAATTTTCGGCGAATACATTCCCGCCGCGCTCTACGAGTCGATCGAGCGCAACCGTGTCGCGCTCAAGGGTCCGGTGAGCACGCCGGTGGGCGGCGGCTTCAAGAGCATCAACGTCACGCTGCGCAAGAGGTTCGACCTTTATGCGAATTTCCGGCCGGTAAGGAATCTACCCGGCCTGGACACCAAATGGCCCGGCGTCGACCTGATTATCGTGCGCGAAAACACCGAAGGCGAATATGTGGGCCTGGAGCATGAGATCGTCCCCGGCGTGGTCGAGTCGATCAAAGTGATTACCGAGAAAGGCTCCACCCGCATCGCCCGATTCGCCTTCGAGTACGCGCGCAAACACGGCCGGAAAAGGATCCACTCCATTCACAAGGCCAACATCATGAAGCTCACCGACGGCCTGTTTCTGCGCTGCGCGCGCAAGGTAGCCGAGGAGTTTCCCGACATCGTCTACGGCGAGCACATCATCGATAACACCTGCATGCAGCTGGTGATGAATCCTTACCAGTACGACACGCTGTTGCTCGAAAACCTCTACGGCGATATCGTAAGCGATCTCTGCGCCGGGCTGGTCGGAGGCCTGGGCCTGGTTCCCGGCGCCAACCTGGGAGCCGAATGCGCCATCTTCGAAGCGGTGCACGGCTCGGCGCCCGATATCGCCGGCCGGGACGTCGCCAATCCCACGGCGCTGCTGCAATCGGCGATTCTTATGCTGCATCATCTCGACGAGCCGGCCGCGGCGGAACGGGTGCAGAAAGCGCTCGAAAAAGTCTACTCCGAGCGCAAGACAATCACGCGCGATGTGGGCGGCAGCGCCGGCACCACGCAGTTTGCCGACGCGGTGCTGGCTGCCATGGGTTAGTTGACCCGCTGCGTAAACTCGTTCGTCCCACCCATCCGCCGAGCGCCGGGCGAACGGCGAATGGATGGGTACCCACGCGGCAGGAATACGGTATCGCTCACCCGAGCGCGCCATAGACGCCGCAAACTGCTCCTCCTGTACACTGGGAGAGTCCAGTTCTATGCCATCTAAAACTCCAGTTGGGATCCTCGGCGCGACCGGAATGGTCGGCCAGCGCTTCATTCAGCTGCTGGAAAGCCATCCCTGGTTCGAAGTAGCGTGGCTGGCCGCCAGCGACCGGTCGAGCGGAAAAAGCTACGGCGAAGCTGCGAAGTGGCGGCTCGATTCGCCGCTGCCCCAGCGCATCGATCGCATGACCGTTTCGCCGGCGGAGCCGGAAGGCGCACCGAAGGTCATCTTCGCTGCGCTCGACGCCGCTATCGCGCGCGAGATGGAGCCGCGCTTTGCCCAGGCCGGTTGCGCCGTGATCTCGAATTCGAGCGCCTTCCGCATGGCTGCCGATGTGCCGCTGGTGATCCCAGAAGTCAACGGCGACCACCTGCGACTGATCGAGGAACAGGCCTCGCGCCGCCACTCGGGCGGTTACATGGTCACCAATCCCAACTGTTCGGCGATCGGCCTGGTGCTGGCGCTCAAGCCCCTCGAGGAACGCTTCGGCCTCGAAAAAATCTTCGTCACCACCATGCAGGCCGTGTCGGGCGCGGGATATCCCGGCGTGCCTTCCATGGACATCCTGGGCAACGTGGTGCCCTACATCGGCAGCGAAGAAGAAAAGATGGAGGCCGAGACGCTGAAATTGCTCGGGCGTTTTGAAGGCCACGCTGTCGCTCCGCTCGGCGCGCGCATCAGCGCCAGTTGCAACCGCGTTCCGGTCGAAGACGGCCACACGGAAATCGTCTCCATCCAGCTGGCGCGGCCGGCCACGCGCGGGCAGATCCTCGAGGCCTGGGCGGAATTTCGTCCCCTCGCCGGAAAGAACCTGCCCTCGGCGCCCGGCCAGCCGGTGGAATTTGCCCCGCAGGACGACCGGCCGCAGCCGCGCCTGGACCGAAACCGGGGCCGCGGCATGACTGTAACCGTGGGCCGGCTTCGTCCCTGCGCTTTGCTCGACTGGAAGTTCACCCTGCTTTCGCACAACACCATTCGCGGAGCCGCCGGCGCGGCCATTCTGAACGCCGAAATGCTGGCCAGCCAGGGCAGGCTCGTGCCCGCCCTGCCCGAGGCCGAAGCGATGAGCGCGGCGACTCGCGCCTGAGCGCCTGTTTGCGAAGTTGATTCGGGCGGTGAGCAGCAACGCCCGAATCCGCACAAAATAGACCTGAGGCATTCATGGGCCTGGTGGTGATGAAATTCGGCGGCACGTCGGTCGAGGATCCGGTAGCGATCGGGCGCACCGCGACGATCGTGGCTGGACGCGTGGCCGCCGGTAAACGACCCGTTGTGGTCGTCAGCGCCATGTCCAAGGTCACCGACCAGTTGCTGCGCGCCGCCGCCGCCGCCGCGCAGGGCGACCGTACCGGCGCGCTCGCCATTGCCTCGCGGCTGCGATCGCGCCATCGCGACACGGCCTTTGCGCTGGTGAAGGATGCGGGCGCGCTGACCAACTGGATCGAACAGAAGTTCGATTCGCTCGACGAGATTCTGCGCGGCCTGGCGGCAATCCTGGAGCTCACGCCGCGCATCTCCGACCTGATCGTGAGCCACGGAGAACAGATCTCCAGCCGCATGATCGCGGCCGCCTTTCGCGATCGCGGCATCGATGCGGCGCACGTGGATGCTCGCGAAATCATCGTCACCGACTCGCAGTTCCAGAAAGCCATTCCCCTCGACTCGGCCATCGACAAGCGCGCCGCCGACAAGCTGCCGCCGCTCCTCAAGGAGGGCAAAGTGCCGGTGATGGGCGGCTTCATCGGCGCCAACGAGGCTGGAATCACGACGACCCTGGGCCGCGGCGGGTCCGACTTTACCGCCGCGCTGGTGGGCAGCGCCATGGGCGCCGAGGCGATCGAGATCTGGACCGACGTGGACGGCATCATGACCAGCGATCCGCGCGTCTGCCCCGATGCCTTGCGCGTGAAAGTCGTCAGCTTCGAAGAGGCGGCCGAGCTGGCCTATTTCGGCGCCAAGGTGCTGCATCCGGCCACGATCCTGCCGGCGGTGAAAAAGAACATTCCGGTCCTGGTGCTCAACAGCCGCAACGCCGCCTGCGAAGGCACACGCATCATCTCGCTGGCGCCGAGCTGCAAGAGCCCGTTCAAGTCGATCGCGGTGAAAAAGAAGCTGAGCATTATCGACGTGGTGGCTAGCCGCATGCTCATGACGCACGGCTATCTCAAGCAGATCTTCGACATATTCGACAAGCACCAGTGCCCGGTCGATATGGTTTCGACCAGCGAGGTCTCGGTGTCGCTCACCGTCGACTCGAACGAGAAGCTGCCCGCCATTGCCGCCGACCTGAGCCGCCTGGCCGACGTGAAGTACGAAGGCCGCAAGGCGCTGGTCTGCCTGGTGGGCGACGATATCCGCGGCAAGAGCGGCATGGCCGCCCAGGTCTTCGCCGCCGTCCGCCACATCAACGTGCGCATGATCTCGCAGGGTGCCAGCGAAATCAACATGAGCTTCATGATCGACGAGGACGATGCGGACGAAGCCGTGCGCTCGCTCCACACCGCATTTTTCCAGGACCCCGATCCGGAGATCTTCGACGTGGAAGCGAGACAGCTGACAGCAGGCAGCAGACAGCTGACAGCAAACGGCTGACAGCGAACGGCCCTCAGCCTCTAATCCCTGTTCCCTATTCCCTGATCCCTGTGAGCTGTCAGCTGCCTGCTGTAAGCTGACAGCTGTATGCTCCTTCTCATTCTCGGCAAAGGCAAAACCGGCAGCATTGTCGCTGAAGTGGCGCGCGAGCGCGGGCACAGCGTGCGCGTCCTCGATCAAGCCGAGAATCGCGGCGCCGCGGCGCTGACGGCGCCCGCGGTGGCCGGCGTAGACATCTTCATCGACTTCACCACGCCGGACGCGGCCCTGGAAAATATGCGCGCCGTTCTCGCCCGCGGCTGCCGCATCGTGGTGGGCACCACGGGCTGGTACGACAAGCTCGACGAGATGAAGGCGCTCGCGCTACGGCGCGGCGGAGCCCTGCTCTACGGAACGAATTTCTCGCTCGGCATGCAAGCGCTCTTCCGGCTCACCGAGGAGCTTGCGCATCTCGACGGCTACTCGTTGGCAATCAGCGAGACGCACCATACGTCGAAAGTCGATGCGCCTTCCGGCACGGCGATTACGCTGCGGCAGATCATCGAGACTGCCCGGCCAGGAACGCACGTCGAGGTCTCGTCGCATCGCGTGGGCGAGGTTGCGGGCGAGCATGTCGTTACGGCAACCAGTGACTGCGACGTGCTGGAGCTAAAACACGTCGCGCACAATCGCCGCGGTTTTGCCCTGGGCGCCGTCCGCGCCGCCGAGTGGCTCGCCGGCAAATCGGGCGTCTGGGATTTCCGGGAGATCTTCGATCAGCTGTAAGCCGGGTCCCCAGATCCGTGGGTCCCTCGCGACAGCTCTTCGTCGCGCTTCGGAAGCCCAAAAGATCATGGGTGCCCCAGGTCCGTCTGTTCGG
>Ga0335081_10008770_pt1 | contig 16225 bp, 13 predicted proteins | sample Lox_Sample_35_FD_206713 | JGI IMG/M metagenome (GOLD analysis project Ga0335081, IMG submission 206713) | Soil microbial communities from Loxahatchee National Wildlife Refuge, Florida, United States - Lox_Sample_3.5 | ecosystem: Environmental > Terrestrial > Soil > Wetlands | place: USA... | reverse complement strand
CAAAGGTCTTGGCGAAGGCGGCGTTGTTGGGCCGCCGGGCGTCATCGTCAATGGCGTGTGCGACGCGTTGCGGCACATGGGTCTGGAGCTCAACCGAAGTTTCGTCGATCAGGCAGAAATCGTGGCAGCCCTTGCCGAAGCTGGCGCGAAAAAGCGCGCCCGCTAAAACCGAGGAAGTCGTCCACCAAGCGCCGTTACGCCGGCCGGGGATCGGAGGCTCGGCTCCTCCCGCGACCGCCAGCTAGGCCGACAGCCGCGTCGGCGCGCTCGCCGTCGCGTCTTCGAGGATCATGTCGGCGCCCTTCTCGCCGATCATCACCACGGCCGCGTTGGTGTTGCCGGAGACGACGGTCGGCATGATCGAGGCATCGACCACGCGCAAGGCTTCGATCCCGCGCACGCGCAAGCGTTCGTCGACCACGGCGGCCGTGTCCTGGCCCATGCGGCAGGTGCTGGTCGGGTGGAATACGGTCGAGCCGGTCGCGCGCGCGAAGGCCAACAGGTCGTCGTCGCTCACGCAATCGGGCTTGGGCGCCCGCTCCTCCGCGATATAGCGGCGCATCGCCGGCTGCCGCATGATGTTGCGCAGCAGTTTCATGCCGGCGATCACCGTTTCGCAATCGAAGCCGCTCGACAGATAGCGCGGTTGAATCGCCGGCGGCTGGCTCGCGTCGGCCGATTTGATTTTCACGAAGCCGCGGCTTTCCGGCCGCAACTGGCAGACCGAGGCGATGAAGCCGGGAAATGGATGCAGCGCGGCGCCCGAGGCCTCGCCGCTGAAGATGATGAAGTGCACCTGCACGTCCGGCGTTTCCATGTCGGAGCGGGTGCGGAAGAAGCCCCCGGCATAACCGGCGCCGATGGTGAGCAGGCCTTTGCGCATGACGATGTAGCGCAAGCCGGCAGCCATGCGATGGCGCCAACTGTTGATGACGTCGTTCATGGTAATCGGCTCGGTGCAGCGATATTGCATGCGCACCTGCAGATGATCCTGCAAATCGGCGCCGACGCCGGGCATGTCGGCGAGCACCGGAATGCCGTGCGCTTGCAGCAGCGCTGCCGGCCCGAGGCCGGAGAGCTGCAGCAGTTGCGGCGAATTGAAGGCGCCGCCGGCGACGATGACTTCGCCGGTTGTTTCGGCGACATGGGTCGTGTCGCCGACGCGATACTCGACGCCGGTCGCGCGCCGACCGGAAAAAAGGATACGGTGCGTCAGGGCGCCGGTGACGATTTTCAGGTTGGGCCGCCGTTTCGCTTGGCGCAGATAGCCGACCGCGGTCGAGCACCGCCGCCCATTGCGCGCGGTTAGTTGGAAATAGCCGGCGCCTTCCTGGCTCCGTCCGTTGAAGTCGTCGTTGCGGGCAAAGCCGGCCTGCTGTGCGGCTTCGATGAAGGCCTCGCACAAGGGATGCGGTTCGCTCACATTGGAGACGGCCAGCGGCCCGCCGGTACCGTGCAGATCGTCGGCGCCGCGCTCCTGGTCCTCGGAGCGACGGAAGTAGGGCAGCACGTCGTCGAAGCTCCAGCCGGTATTGCCGAGCTGGCGCCAATGGTCGAAATCCTGCGGCTGGCCGCGGATATAAAGAAGCCCGTTGATGGAGCTCGACCCGCCGAGCACCTTGCCGCGCGGCTGAATAAGGGTGCGATTGTTCATGTCGGGTTCCGGCTCGGTCGAATAGAGCCAGTTGTTCCGCGCGTCGTTGAACAATTTGCCGTAGCCGAGCGGAACATGAATCCAGATGTTGCGGTCGCGTCCGCCGGCCTCCAGCAGCAGCACACGATGGCGGCCGGAAGCGGTCAGCCGGTTGGCGAGAACGCAGCCCGCGGAGCCCGCGCCGACAACGATAAAGTCAAATGAATCGATATCCGCGGTCGCCGCCATGACTCCCCCCGAATTAATGGCCGCGGCTGAGGCGGCGACGGAGCCCTGCGCCGCCCGCTCACCTGTGCCGCGGGCGCCCGCCCACGTAGGCGATGCGCAATCGCTGGGCAATTGACGAGCAATCGGACTATCGTCGGATCGTCCCGGATAATCGAAAATTTACGTCGGTTGCTGCGTCGCGAGATCGATAGCCGCTAGGCACCCATCTTGTTTACGTATAGCCTTATCGCAAACCAAGAATAACTCAACGTCAACAGGGAGGACTGCCTCGATGAGTCAAGGAACGTCTCGGCGAACGGTTTTGAAAACCGCCGCGCTTGCGTCGGCTGCCGTCGTCACCGCACCCTATGTGCGCGGCGCTTATGCGGCCGGCACTCTGTCGCTCGGCGTGTGGGATCACTGGGTGCCCGGCGCCAATAAGGCGCTCGACAAGCTCGCCAAGGAGTGGGGCGACAAGAACAAAGTCGACGTGCACATCGACTACATCACCTCGCAGGGCGAGAAGGACAAGCTCACCGCAGCAGCCGAGGCGCAAGCCGGCACCGGTCACGACATCATGTCGCATCGCGACTGGAACATCCGCATCCATCAGGAGCAGCTCGAGCCGCTCAACGACGTCGTCGACGGTCTCGTCAAGAAATACGGACCGATCAGCCCGGTCGCCGAATATCTCGCCAATATCAAGGGTACGTGGCGCGGCATCCCGACGACGATCGGCAGCCAGGTGAAGCCGTGCTGCTCGCGGTTCGATCTCTACAAGGAGCATGCCGGCATCGACGTGCGCGACATGTTCCCGGCCGACGAAAAGAAATGGGACAAGGCCAAGGTCGATGGCTGGACCTGGGATGCCTATGTCACTTCGGCGCAGAAGCTGTTCAAGGCCGGTTTCCCGGTCGGTCTGCCGATGGGCCAGACCTCCGACGCGGTCGATTGGGTCGGCGGGCTGTTCAACGCCTATGGCGTGGTGTTCGTGGACGCCAAGGACAACATCAAGATCAACTCCGACCAGACCCGGCAGGCGATGGAGATCGCCCGCAAAATTATGGAAGTGAGCCCGCCCGAGGTTTATGCCTGGGACGACGCCGGCAACAATCGCTGGTTGATTTCCGGCAAAGGGTCCAACATCTTTAATCCGCCAAGTGCGTGGGCGGTCGCCAAGCGTGACAACCCGAAGGTCGCCGAGCAGTGCTGGACGCATCCGGTGCCGAAGGGACCGAAGGGCCGCTTCGTCGGCCAGTTGCCGCAGTTCTACGGGCTTTGGAAATTCTCCAAGAATAAATCCGCTGCCAAAGACTTCCTCACCTACATTTCGCAGAAAGAGTCCGTGGCCCAGCTCGTTGCGGCGTCGGTGGGATACGACTTGCCGTCGTTCAAGACGATGTACGACCTGCCGACCTGGAACACCGTCGAGCCGCCGGTCGGCACCGTCTACGGCTACCCGCCGCGCGGCGATGAGCAGACTTCGATCGCCGGCGCGCCGGCGCGTTCGGAGGTCGGCGCGCAGATCTACAACCAGGCGATCAACACCGTGATGATCTCCAAGTTCACGCAGGGCAAGGAGAAGCTCGACGACGTGATCAAGTGGGCGGAAAAGGAACTCGAAGGCACCTTGCGCGCTTGAGCCCAAGACCTTCGTGATCGAAGTGCATGCCGGCCGCCAGTGGCCGGCATGCCGCGCACTTCAAGGCATAAGCGAGGGGATGATGGCGGACACCGTCCAGACGTGGGGGTCTACGGTTTCGTATGCCGGTGCCCGGGTAAAGCCGGGCGCCTTGCATGTGTTCATGCGGCGACGGTCGACCATCGCCTTCCTGATGTGTCTGCCACTTATCTTGATCATCGCCTGTCTGGTGATCTATCCGGCTTTTTATTCGATCTATCTGTCGATGCTGAACAAGGCGCAGACGCGTTTTGTCGGCCTCGGCAATTTCAGCTTCTTGATGTCGCGCGACACCTTCTGGATGGTCGTCGAGCAATCGACGATCTTCGCGCTGTCGGCGGTGTTCTTCAAAGCGCTGATCGGCTTGATCACCGCGCACCTCGTCAACAACCTGCCGGCCAAGGGCCAGCGCAAATGGCGCGGCATGCTGCTGGTGCCGTGGGTGATCCCGCTGGCGCTGTCGACGCTCGGCTGGTGGTGGATGTTCGACCCCACCAATTCCGCCTTCAACTACACGCTCAAGAGCCTCGGCTTCAACTGGATTCCCTGGCTGAGCGATCCCTATTGGGCGCGCTTCTCGGTGATCCTGGTCAATGTGTGGTTCGGTGCGCCGTTCTTCCTCATCATGTATCTCGCCGCGCTGAAATCGGTGCCCGAGCAGCTCTATGAAGCCGCGGCGATCGACGGCGCCAACGCCTGGCAGAAATTCCTGCACATCACCCTGCCGATGATGCGCAACATCATCGCCATCACCGTGCTGTTCTCGCTCATCGTCACCTTCGCCAATTTCGACATCGTTCAGATCATGACCGCCGGCGGTCCGCGCAATATGACGCATGTGTTCGCGACCTACGCCTTCATGCTCGGCATCCGCTCCGGCGACCTGCCGCTCGGCGCCGCGACGTCGCTGTTCATGTTCCCGATCCTGGCGATTGCCGCCGTCTTCATCCTGCGCGGCGTGCGCAAGCGCGGGAGGGAGATCGGATGAGCACCGCCGCCATCTCCGCGCCGGCCGCGCGCGGCGTCAGCCTCGGATCCAGCCTGCGACGCAACCGCCGCTGGGCGCTGATCGTGTCTTACGTGTTCTTGGTGATGTTCGCGATCTTCTTCCTGCTGCCGCCCTATTACATGGTCGTGACCGCGTTCAAGAGCGATGCGGAAATGGCGCGGCTCGCTACCAATCCGTGGATCATCGCCGACGGCGCCACGCTCGACCAGTTCCGCATCCTGCTCAAGAACACCGACTTCCTGATCTTTTTCAAGAACACCATCATCGTAACGGTGTGCGTGGTGGCGATCACCATGGTGGTGAGCGTGCTCGCCGCGTTTTCGCTCGGACGCATGCGCTTCTGGGGCTCGGCGATGTTGGCGACCGGTATCTTCCTTACCTACCTCGTGCCGGACACGCTGCTGTTCATCCCCATGTTTCAGATCGTCAAGTCGATCGGCCTGCTCAACTCCTATTGGGGCATGGTGCTGGTCTACCCGACGCTGACCGTGCCGTTCTGCACCTGGATCATGATCGGCTATTTCCAATCGATCCCCAAGGAGCTCGACGAGGCGGCGCTGATCGACGGCGCCGGCCATCTGCAGATGCTGACCAAGATTTTCATCCCGGTGGCGCTGCCGGGGATCATCGCCGCGATGATCTTCGCCTTCACCGTATCGTGGGCGGCCTTCGTCTATCCAATGGCCTTCCTCTATTCGTCCGATCAGCAGGTGCTCACGGTCGGCACGGTTACCAGCCTGATCCGCGGCGACGTCTACAAGTGGGGCATGCTGATGGCCGGCGCGCTGCTGGCGGCGGCGCCGCCCTTGGTGATCTACGCGTTTCTCATGGACTACTACATCGCCGGTCTCACGGCGGGCGCGACAAAAGGCTGAAAAAAAGACGGGTGGGGAGGATCATGGCGGACGTTTCGTTGCGGAATGTAGGCAAGCGCTACGACGATGTCGTCGCGGTGAGCGACGTCAATCTCGATATCCCCAACCACGAATTCGTCGTGCTGGTCGGTCCCTCCGGCTGCGGCAAATCGACGACGTTGCGCATGATCGCCGGGCTCGAGGACATCACCAGCGGCGAAATTGCGATCGGCGGCCAGGTGGTAAACGACCTGCCGCCGAAGGATCGCGACATTGCCATGGTGTTTCAGAATTACGCGCTCTATCCGCACATGACGGTCGCCGAAAACATGTCGTTCGGCCTCAAGCTGCGCAAGTTTCCCAAGGACGAGATCAAGGCGCGCGTCGACAATGCGGCGCGCATCCTCGACATTACCGAGCTCCTCGCCCGCCGGCCGAAGCAGCTCTCCGGCGGCCAGCGCCAGCGCGTCGCCATGGGCCGCGCCATCGTGCGCAATCCCAAGGTGTTCTTGTTCGACGAGCCCCTGTCAAATCTCGACGCCAAGCTGCGCGTGCAGATGCGCACCGAAATCAAGCGCGTGCACCAGAAGGTGCAGACCACAACCGTATATGTCACGCACGATCAGGTCGAGGCGATGACGCTGGCCGATCGCGTGGTGGTGATGAACGGCGGCAAGATCGAGCAGATCGGCTCGCCCAACGAGCTCTATCACCATCCGACGACGCGGTTCGTCGCCGGTTTCATCGGCTCGCCGGCGATGAATTTCATTCCGGCCAAGCTCGAGGCTAATGGCAGCGGGCTGAAGCTGCGGCTGTCCGATAAGCTCGTGTTTCCGGTGCCGGAAAGCCGCGCCGCGCGCTATCGCTCATTCGCGGGTAAAAGCGTGTTGTTCGGCCTACGACCCGAACACATCACCGAAACGCGCGGTCAGAACGGCGGCGCCGGGCACGAATTCTCCGTCGTGCTCGATGTCGTTGAGCCGATGGGCATGGAGACCATGGTGTTCTTCACCGTCGACGGCACCGAAGTCTGCGGGCGCGTTGAGCCGGCAGCCGCCAAGGGTGCCGGCGAGGCGATGACCTTGCGCGCCAACCTCGACCATATGCATCTGATCGATCCGGCGACCAACCTCGTCTTGTAATCGCTAGAGCGCGAGCCCGCCGTCGACGAGATGCGGCTGGCCGGTAATGTAGCGCGAGTCATCGCTTGCCAGGAACACGGCGAGCGCCGCCACCTCGGCGGCGGTGCCGAGCCGCTTCATGGGCTGGCGGGCGATGAAGTCCTCCCACACCGTCTGCTCGGATCTTCCCGTCTGCTTCGACAACATTGCCACGCGGTCGGCGAGCGACGGCGATTCGATCGTGCCCGGACAGATGGCGTTGCAGCGAATGCCCTTGGTGATGAAATCGATGGCGACGGCCTTGGTCAGCCCGATCACCGCCGCCTTGGTCGCGCCATAGGCGTAGCGATTGGGCAGCGCCTTCACCGAAGAAACGCCCGACGACATGTTGATGATCGAGCCGCCGCCCTTCTTCAGCATGCCGGGCAGAAAGGCCTTGATCGTCCGGTGCATGGACTTGACGTTGAGATCGAAGGAAAAATCCCAATCGCGCTCGGCGCAGTCGAGCACCGTACCCTGATGCACATAGCCCGCGACGTTGGCGAGCACGTCGAGCGCGCCGAATTCGGCCTCTACGGCTTTCGCCAGTTCGACGACGGCCACGTTCGAGAGCACGTCGAGCTTCATCGTCTTTTTCGCCGACAAGTCATGCAGCTTGTTGGCGTCCACGTCGGTGGCGATGACGATCGCGCCCTCGGCGATGAAGGCCTCGGCGATGGCGCGGCCGATACCTTGGCCGGCGGCCGTGACCAGCGCCACTTTTCCTTGCATGCGTATGCCCATGGTCGCCCCCATTTTTAATGATTGTCGCGCGGCACCGGAAAGGCCTGCGCCACGCGCTGATATTTGACCGCCGGCTTGAGCACCATGCCGGCGGCAAGCTGATCGACCATGCCGCGCTGGATCTCCTGCCACGGCGTCTGGCTCGCGGGATAATGATAACCGCCGTGCGCCTGCAGCGCCGCCCGCCGGCGCGCCAACTCGGCCCGCGAGATCAGGATATCGGCGCTGCCTTTGTTGAGATCGATGCGTACCCGGTCGCCGGTCTTGAGCAGCGCCAGCCCGCCGCCGACCGCCGCTTCCGGCGAGGCGTTGAGGATCGACGGCGAGCCGGAGGTGCCGGACTGCCGCCCGTCGCCGATGCACGGCAGGGTCTTGATGCCGCGTTTGATCATGGCCGCGGGCGGCTGCATGTTGACCACCTCGGCGGAGCCGGGATAGCCGACCGCGCCGACGCCGCGAATGAACAGGATGGTACGCTCGTCGATCTTCAATGCCGGATCGTCGATGCGCTTGTGGTAGTCCTCCGGCCCGTCGAACACCACGGCGCGCCCTTCGAACGCGTTCGGATCTTTCGGATTGCTGAGGTAGCGCCTGCGGAACTCCGGCGAAATGACGCTCGTCTTCATGATGGCGGATTCGAACAGATTGCCCTTGAGCACAATGAAGCCGGATTTGTCTTTCAGCGGCTTCTTGTAGGGCCGGATCACGTCGGCATCGGTGCTCGCCGCGCGCCGCACGTTCTCGCCCATGCTCTTGCCGTTGACGGTGAGCGCATCGCCGTGGATGCGCTTGGCGCGCAGCAATTCGTTCATCACCGCCGGCAGCCCACCGGCGCGGAAATATTCCTCGCCGAGATATTGTCCGGCCGGCTGCATGTTGACGAGAAGCGGCACGTCATAGCCGATCGTCTCCCAGTCCTCGATCGCGAGCTTCACCCCGATATGGCGGGCGATGGCGTTGATATGGATCGGCGCATTGGTCGAGCCGCCGATCGCCGAATTGGCGACGATGGCGTTCTCGAACGCCTTGCGCGTGAGAATGTCGGATGGCCGCAGATTTTCGTGCACAATTTCGACCGCGCGGACGCCGGTCTCGTAGGCGATCTGCCCGCGCTCGCGGTAGGGCGCGGGGATAGCGGCGCAGCCCGGCAGCGTCATGCCAAGCGCCTCGGCGAGCGCATTCATGGTCGAGGCCGTGCCCATGGTGTTGCAGTGGCCGATCGAGGGCGCGGTCGAGGCGGCGATGTCGAGGAACTCGCCGGCATCGATGCGGCCGGCGGCCATTTCCTGCCGCGCCTGCCAGATCGCCGTGCCGGAACCCGCGCGCTCGCCCTTCCACCAGCCGTTGAGCATCGGGCCGCCGCAAAGCACGATGGCCGGCGTGTTCACCGTCGCCGCCGCCATCAGACAGGCCGGCGTCGTCTTGTCGCAACCGGTCATCAGCACGACGCCGTCGAGCGGATAACCGTAGAGGATTTCGACGAGCCCGAGATAGGCGAGGTTGCGGTCTAGCGCCGCCGTCGGCCGCTTGCCCGTCTCCTGGATCGGATGCACCGGAAATTCAAAGGCGACGCCGCCGGCGGTGCGGATGCCTTCGCGCACGCGCTTGGCGAGTTCGAGGTGATGGCGATTGCAGGGCGACAGGTCGGAGCCGGTTTGCGCGATGCCGATAATCGGCTTGCCGGAGCGCAGTTCCTTGGCGGTGAGGCCGAAATTGAGATAGCGCTCGAGATAGAGCGCGGTCATGCCCGGATTGTCGGGATTGTCGAACCAGAGCCGCGAGCGCAGCGGCTGCCCGCCCGGCGTTTTCGCGTTGCGCGCTTTGCTGCGCATGGGCTTTACTCCCTAGGCGTCTTTTCACGGGCAGGATGCGCCGAACGGCGCAATCAAGGCAAGGGAGGACGCCGTGGCCAGCCGCATCGCGCTCGGTCCGCTTTCCGGCTAGAATTGATTGGCCGCGGTGATCCCGGCCCCGGGCGTGAATCGTTTTCTTCATTGACTTTGGTCAACGGGATCGTTTCGCAGTTAAGGCATTCGTGAAGCGCGAAAGTGTGCCGAGGAGAGATGGACATGTCGCAAGCCGCGGAAAGCCGGGCCAATAAGCCGGCGATGCTCAAGGACAAGGATTTCGTCTGGGACGATCCGCTCGGGCTTGAGGATCAGCTCGCCGAAGACGAGCGCATGGTGCGCGACACCGCGCGCGGTTTTGCCCAGGACTACTTGCTGCCGCGCGTGATCGAGGCCTACCGCGAGGAAAAATACGATCCGCAGATGCTGCCGGAGATGGGCAAACTCGGGCTGCTCGGCCCGACCGTGCCGGAGGAATACGGCGGCGCGGGGCTCGGCTATGTCTGTTATGGACTGATCGCGCGCGAATTGGAACGCGTCGATTCCGGTTATCGCTCAGCGATGTCGGTGCAGTCGTCGCTGGTGATGCATCCGATCTATGCCTATGGCAGCGAGGCGCAGCGGCGCAAATATCTGCCCAAGCTCGCGAAAGCCGAATTGATCGGCTGCTTCGGCCTGACCGAACCGGACCACGGCTCCGATCCCGGCTCCATGGTCACGCGCGCGGAAAAGGTTGCCAATGGCTTCAAGCTCAATGGCGCCAAGACCTGGATATCGAACGCCCCGGTCGCCGACATTGCGGTGGTGTGGGCGAAGCTCGACGGCGTGATCCGCGGCTTCATCGTCGAACGCGGCACCAAGGGTTTTTCGACGCCGAAGATCGAAGGAAAACTGAGCCTGCGCGCGTCCATTACCGGCGAGCTGGTGCTCGAGGACGTGATGATCCCGGAAGACAACCTGCTGCCGAATGTGAAGGGCCTCGCCGGTCCCTTCGGCTGTCTGAACAATGCACGCTACGGGATTGCCTGGGGCGCCATGGGTGCGGCCGAGTTCTGCTGGCACGCGGCGCGCCAATATGTCCTCGACCGCAAGCAATTCAACCGGCCGCTCGCCGCCAATCAGCTCATCCAGAAGAAACTCGCCGATATGCAGACGGAAATCGCGCTCGGCTTGCAGGGCGCCTTGCGTCTCGGCCGCATGATCGAAGACGGCAAGGCGGCGCCGCCGTCGATTTCGCTGATGAAACGCAACAATTGCGGCAAGGCGCTCGACATCGCGCGGCTTGCGCGCGACATGCACGGCGGCAACGGCATCTCGGAGGAGTACCACGTGATGCGCGTTGTGGCGAACCTCGAAACGGTCAACACCTACGAGGGTACGCACGACATCCACGCGCTCATCCTCGGCCGTGCGCAGACCGGCATCCAGGCGTTCTTCTAGCCCGATGCGCCGCCGTTGACCGGTGCGTGCCGCGGCTTGCGGCTGCCGCCGGTGACGCCGACATACTTCTCCAGCAGCGCCCGGTCGGCTTTGAGCGTGGCGCTGTCGCCCTGATAGGCGATGCTGCCACGCTCGATGATGACGGCCCAGTCGGTCACGCCGAGAATCTTCTGCGCGTTTTGCTCGACCAGGATCGCCGAGAGCCCTTCCTCGCGGATGATCTTGCGCAGCGCCGTGAGCAATTCCGCGATCAAGATCGGCGCCAGCCCCTCCAGCGGTTCATCGAGCAGCATGATGCGCGGATTGAGGATGAGCGCGCGCCCGATCGCCAGCATCTGCTGCTCGCCCCCCGACAGTTCATTGCCGAGATTGTTGCGGCGCTCGGCAAGACGCGGAAACATCGCGTAGACCTTAGCAAGCGTCCACGGGCCGGGCCGGGCGACCGCCGTCATGTTCTCTTCGACGGTCAGCGAACGGAAAATGTTGCGTTCCTGCGGCACCCAGCCGATGCCGCAATGCGCGCGCTGGTCCGGGCGTAGCCCGGTGATGTCGCGGCCGTCGAGCTTGATGCTGCCGCCGATATGCCGCGTCACGCCGACGATCGAGTTCACCAGCGTGGTCTTGCCCATGCCGTTGCGGCCGAGCAGCGCCAGCGCCTGGCCTTCCGCGATATTGAAGGTTACGTCGTTGAGCACCACCGCTTCGCCGTAACCGGCGGTCAGCGCCTGCACGTCGAGGAGGTTAGGCATCGGCCACCTCCTCGCCGAGATAGACCGCTTTGACGCGGTCGTCGCGCGCGACTTCGTCGGGCGAGCCCTCGACGAACAGCGCGCCGTTGACCAGCACGGAGATGCGGTCGGCGAAGGAGAACACGATGTCCATGTCGTGCTCGATCAAGAGCACGGTGACGTCGCTCGGCAGCGCGGCGACGGCGGCGAGAATTTCGTGCCGTTCATCTTCGGGAACGCCGGCCGCCGGCTCGTCGAGCAGCAGCACGCGCGGGCGGCAGGCGATCGCCACCGCGATCTCCAAAAGCCGTTGTTTGCCGTAGGGCAGGATGGCGGTGCGTTTGTCGATGACGTCGTTGAGATTGAATCGCTCCAGGATTTCGACCACTTCCGACACCAGATCGGGCCGGCTGCCGACGATACGCCACCAATCGAGCCCCTGGCCGCGCCGCTCGGAGACCGCGAGGCCGACGGTTTCCAAAGGCGTCAGGTCGTTGAAAAGCTGGTTGATCTGGAAGGTGCGCACGATGCCGAGCCGCACGCGCTCGTGCGTGGAAAGCCCGCTGATGTCCTCGCCGTCGAGCAGGATGCGCCCGCTGGTCGGCTTCAGCACGCCGGTGAGCAGGTTGATGAGGGTCGTCTTGCCGGCGCCATTAGGGCCGATCAAGGCGTGGCGCGCACCCTTGGCGATTTGCAGCGAGACGTTGTTCGAGGCGACGATGCCGCTGAAACGTTTTATCAGATTGATCGTCTCCAGCGCGACCGGCATGGTCAGTGCCCTTTGTCTGGCGACAGCGTGAAGCGCCGGATCATCATCCGCCAACTCAAATGCCCGACGAGCCGGCGAATCGGCGCCGTCCATGACGAAATGCGTTCGCGGCCGACGAGCACGATGACGACGAGCACGAGGCCGATCCAGAACGGCCAGTACTGCGGCGTCAGCTCCGATAAATAGTCCTGCATGAATTTGAAGATGATGGCGCCGATCAGGCCGCCGTAGAGATAGCCGGCGCCGCCGATGATCAGCACCAGCAAAAGATCGGCCGAGCGATCGAAGGAGAAGACCTCGAGCGAAGCGAAGGCCGTCGTCTGCGCGAGCAGCGCGCCGGCAATGCCGGCATAGGCGGCGGCGACCGTGTAGATCGCGACGAGCCGCGCATCGACGGAAATGCCGATCGCCGAAGCGCGCAACGGATTGCCTTTCACCGACATCAGCGACAGGCCGAAGGGGGAGTTCACCAGCCGGCGCGCGATAACGAAGAGGATGAACAGAACCGTCAGGCAATAGACGTAACCGGTATGCCCGAACATGTCCAAATCGAAGACGCCGAGCAGCGGCTTGATGGTGACGCCCTGCAGCCCGTCGGCGCCGCCGGTGAGCCAGCCATAGCGGTTTGCCAGTTCGCGCAGGACCAGCGCCACGCCGAGCGTCACCATCAGCCGCGTCAGATCGGAGCCGCGTAGCACCAGGAAGCTCGTGGCAAAGCCGAGCACCGCGGCGGCGACGCCGGCCACCAGCATGGCGAGGACCGGTTCGCCGACGATGTTGTATTTCGCCAGCAGCGCGGCGGTATAGGCGCCGACGCCGAAAAAGGCGGCGTGGCCGAGCGAGATGATGCCGGCATAACCGAGGATCAGATCGAGCGAGAGCGCAAAGAGGCCGAGCCAGGCGATTTCGGTGAGGATCAAGTGCCGGTCGCGCAACAACCAGATCGCGGCAAAGGCGGCGAGCCAGAACAGCACTTCGAGCGGCTGCCAGCGGGCGCGGGCGTGCAGCCAATCGGTAGCGATGCGGACCGCAATCGGGGGCGGGGGCATGCGCGGCTCTTCAGCGCGAAGCGGCGCGGGCGAACAGACCCTGCGGCCGCCAGATCAAGACGACGATCATGATCGTATAGATGACGAAGGAGCCCAGCGTCGGTACGTAATATTTGCCGGCGACGTCGCCGATGCCGAGCAGAAGCGAGGCGAAAAACGGTCCGGTAATGCTCGACGTGCCGCCGACCGTCACCACGATCAGAAAATAGATCATGTATTTGAGCGGAAAGGTCGGATCGAGACCGAGGATTTCGGCGCCGAGCGCACCGCCGAGGCCGGCAAGGCCGGAGCCAAAGGCGAAGGTGAGAGAGAACACCCAATTGACGTTGATGCCGAGCCCGCGCGCCACGCGCGTGTCGTCGACCGCGGCGCGCAGGCGGCTGCCGAAACGCGTCTTGGCGAGGATGAATTGCAGCGCGATCGTCAGCAAGCCGCAAAGCACGATGATAAGCAGCCGGTAGCGGCCGATGCCGACGCCGGCGAATTCGAACTGCCCCTGCAAGTAGTGCGGGATCTGCACGAAGACCTGACTCGAGCCCATAACATAGTCGGTCGCCGCCACCGACATGAACACGAGGCCGATGGTGAACAGCACCTGGTCGAGATGCGGCTTGCGGTAGACATGCGCATAAAGCGTGCGCTCGAACAGGAAACCGATCGCCGCGCTCGCCAGGAAGGCAATCGGCAAGCCTGCGAAAAACGGCACGCCGAGGCGGTTGACCAGGATCACGGTGATGTAGCCGCCGGCCATGGCGAAGGAGCCGTGCGCGAGATTGATGAAATTCATCAGGCCGAGCGTGACCGAGAGCCCGGAGGCGAGCACGAACAGCAGCATGCCGTAGGCGATGCCATCGGAGATGATTGTCAGCATGGTCGCGTCGCAAATCGCTGCTGGAAATCAACCGGCTTCCCGACGGCACAAAAACGGCTCGTGGCGATCGGGAAGCCGGCGTGGATAAGACGCGCGTGCGGCAGCGCTTGGCCGCCGCATGCGGCAGATGCGTTCGGCTATTTCTTCATCGCCGCCTTGGCCGGGTCTTTGACGGCCGGGAACGTCTCGAATTCGACGTTATAAAGCTGGCCGTTCTTCTTCTCGACCTTGCGCATATAGACGTTTTGGATGATGTCGCGGGTCTCGGGATCGATCTCGATCGGTCCGCGCGGGCTTTCCCACTTCATCCCCTTCATGGCGCCGATCAGCGAATCGACGTCGGCCTTGCCGCCGGTTTTCTTCAGCGCCGCGTAGACGAGGGCCATACCGTCATAGCCGCCGACCGACATGAAGTTGGGGCGGAAGTGATTGGCTTTCTCGAACGCGGCGACATAGGCCTTGTTCAGCGCGCTTTGGTGATCGGCGGAATAGATATGCGCGGTGACCGTGCCGATCGCGGCGTCGCCCATGCCGGGAAGCAGGTCGTCGTCGGTGACGTCGCCCGGACCGATCAGCTTGATGCCGGCCTTGTCGAGCCCGCGTTCGACGAATTGCTTCATGAAGGTGCCGCCCTGACCCGACGGCACGAAGATGTAGATGGCGTCCGGTTTGGCGTCGGCCGCGCGCTGCAGGAACGGCGCGAAATCCGGATTGGCGAGCGGCACGCGGATCGACTCGGCGACGGTGCCGCCGGCCGCCTTGAAGCGGTCGACGAACCATTTTTCGGCGTCGTAGCCGGGCGCATAGTCGGAGACGATGGTGACGACCTTCTTGATGTTATTTTTCGCCGCCCAATCCGCCATGATCACCGCCGATTGCGGCAGCGTGAAGCTGGTGCGCACGATGTAAGGCGACTTCGTGGTGATGATCGACGTGCCCGCCGCCATGACGAGTTCGACCACCTTGCCTTCGGTGGCGAGTGGGGCGACGACCATCGCCGCCGGCGTGATCTCGAACCCGGCGATGATGTTGACGTGATCGCGCACGATCAGTTCCTGCGCCAGCCGCTTGGTATTGTCGGGCACGCTGCCGGAATCGCGCAGGATCACCTCGATCTTCTTGCCGGCGACCGTGTCACCGTGCTGCTTCATATAGAGATCGACGGCGGCCTTGATCTGCTTGCCGGTCGAAGCCTGTTGCCCGGTCATCGCCACGATGAGGCCGATCTTGACCGTGCCTTGCGCGAATGCGCTGCCCGTGGCGAGCACGCCCACGGCAATCGAAGCGATCGCGCCAGTCATGAATTTGGATAGCATTGGCTCTGTTCCTCCCGTGTGTTTGGTTGCCTTTTCAGTCCGCGTTCGCGGTACCGACCGCATTTTTGTTGGGGTCCAAACGATTTTCCGGCCCCACTAGACGCCTCCGATCCCGTCGATTTCCTTGATTGAAATCAAGCCAAATTTGCACCAACCGTGCCTAGCTTGCAATGGCAGTAAATCGCCGGAGCATTGCCTCTATCCGGGACTTTTCTTGAGCCGAACCGTGCGTCGCTGGATGCACAATCTTACGGCGTCCGCTGCATAGCTTGATTCGAGACGACCTCATGACTGATCAGCACGGACAGACGGTGTTGCCGGAACGCGACCAGACCGCCGCCGTGCTCAAAAGCGTCTGTCGCAGTTGTCACGGCGGCTGCGGCGTCCTCATGCATGTGCGCGACGGCCGTTTGCTCAAGGTCGAAGGCGACCGCACGTCGCCGCTCAACCACGGCCGGCTGTGCCCGATCGGCACGGTGACGACCGACCTCGTCTATCATCCGGATCGGCTCAAATATCCGCTGCGGCGCAAGGGCAAGCGGCAGTCCGGCGAGTGGCAGCGCATTTCGTGGGACGAGGCGCTTGACGAAATCTCCGAGCGGCTGCTGTCGATTCGCGATCGGCATGGCGCGGAATCCATCGCGCTCGGCACCGGCACCGGCCGCCATCACATCCGTTGGGTGTCGCGCTTCGGCCACGCGCTCGGCACGCCCAACTGGTGCGAGCCCGGCTTCGCACAGTGCTTCCATCCGCGGGTGAACACCTCGATCCTGACCTTCGGCGATTTTCCAGTCGGCGATTTCACCGGCGACGTGCCGCCCGCCTGTATTCTCTATTGGGGTCATAACCCGGTGCTGTCGGGACCCGACGGCGAAACGCGCTTCAACGTCATGGAG